>Ga0075364_10000567_pt1 | contig 18971 bp, 12 predicted proteins | sample EndMetdeltDD1764_FD_71517 | JGI IMG/M metagenome (GOLD analysis project Ga0075364, IMG submission 71517) | Populus endosphere microbial communities from Tennessee, USA - Endosphere MetaG P. deltoides DD176-4 | ecosystem: Host-associated > Plants > Roots > Endosphere | place: USA: Tennessee...
ATCAGGTAGACAATGCCGAACTGCTCGGCTACCCGGATCTTGCCCTCGGCCAAAGCAGGCGTGGGGGATGCCAGGGCAAGCGTGGCGAGCGACACCGCGACGGCGGCGCTGGTGAGGTATTTGGCGCTTAGTAGACGGGCCAGTGATTGGCGGATAGATGTGAATACGTTCATGATGATTTTCGACTCAAGTAGCGTGTGCGTTCAATGGGCCATCAAAAGGGCGTATCGCCCTCGATCGTCGTGCGATACAGCTTGCGACGCAGATGAGTCGGACAACCCGCAGCCAGATGGATCAGACTGCGGTTATCCCAGAACACGAGGTCCCTGGGCTGCCAACGGTGGCGATAGATATTCTCGGCACGCACGCTGTGCGCGAACAGCTCGTCGAGCACCTGGCGGCTCTCATCCTCGGGCAGGCCCTCGATACGCGTGGTGAAGCCTTCGCTGACGAACAGCGCACGGCGACCCGTTTCGGGGTGGGTGCGCACCACGGGATGAATGACTTCCTCGACCTGGGCCAACTGCGCTGGCGAGAGCGTCGGACGCCAGTTCGCCTCCTTCTGCATCTGGCCGTACTTGGCCAGGTAGGAGTGCGCCGCCCAGCGGCCTTCGATCGCCTGGCGCAGGTGCACCGGCAATGTGTCATAGGCGGCATGCATGTTCGCGAACAGCGTGTCGCCACCCTCGGCAGGCAACTCCTGCGCATGCAGCAACGAGCCCAGGCTGGGCAGCGGCTTGTACGAAATATCGGAATGCCAATACTTGCCGGCATCGCCCAGTCCCACAGGCTTGCCGTCTTCCACGATATTGGAGACGATCAGGATTTCCGGGTGGTTCTGCAAATGGAACTGATGCAGCACATGGATCATCAGCTTGCCGAAATGGCGGCTGAAGGCGATGTGCTGTTCCGGCGTGATGTCCTGATCACGGAACACCACCACGTGATGATCCAGATGCGCCTGGTGCACACGCTTGAGATCCTGTGCATTCAGGGGTCGACCCAGATCGATCCCGACGATTTCCGCGCCCACCACCGCGTCGAACGGCCGAATCTCGAAATTCTGCGAAGGCGCATGCGCCGCTTCGCGTGTGACATCGAGTGCGCGTGGGACGGGACGTTCGGTCGTGATCGTGGACATAAGGGCCGCCTGTTGAGGACATGATCGTTCTGGATGCGATCATTATGGAAAGCCACGTCATCACGCCAAACGACTCATTAGCGGTTTTGTTAGAACGGAAAGTTATATCGGACCGGCATCGTCAGGGTGGCACAGATCGCGCACGGGCCTCACGCCCGCAACCAGACTTGCTGTGCGGGCAACGGTATAGTGATCACCATCGCGTCCCAACGACGCCTGTCTTAGAACTACCTGTCATGTCGTTATATCCACAAGTTCCGATTGCCGCGATTGCTACCGCTCCCGGGCGGGGCGGCATAGGCGTCGTGCGCATTTCCGGGGCGGCACTGGCCGATTACGCACAACGCCTGCTGGGGCGTTCGCTGGTGCCTCGTCACGCTCACTATCTGCCCTTCACCAGCGCCGACGGGGAAGTGATAGACGAAGGGCTGGCGCTGTTTTTCCCGGCGCCTCACTCTTACACCGGTGAAGACGTCCTGGAACTGCAGGGTCATGGCGGCCCTGCCGTACTGAAGCGCCTGCTCGATCGCTGCCTTCAGGCCGGTGCGCCGCTGGGCCTGCGGCTGGCTGAACCCGGTGAATTCACACAACGCGCGTTTTTGAACGAACGCATGGATCTCGCCCAGGCCGAAGCCGTGGCCGACCTGATCGATGCCTCCTCTGAGGCCGCTGCACGCGGGGCCATGGCCTCGTTGTCGGGCCAGTTCTCGCGCCAGGTCACCGCGCTGTCCGATCGCATCGTGCACCTGCGCATGCTGGTGGAAGCCACGCTGGATTTTCCCGAAGAAGAAATCGACTTTCTGGAGAAATACCAGGCAAGAGGCACGCTTGACGAGCTCTCGGCGACACTCGCCGCGCTCATCGCCACCTCACGCCAGGGGCAGATCCTGCGCGAGGGATTGCACGTGGTGCTGGCCGGCGTGCCCAACGTCGGCAAGTCCAGCCTGCTCAATGCACTGGCAGGAGACGACATCGCCATCGTCACGCCCATTGCCGGCACCACGCGCGATCGCGTCATCCAGAACATACACATCGAGGGCGTGCCGCTGTACATCGTCGACACCGCAGGGTTGCGGGCGACTGACGATGAAGTCGAGCGGCTGGGAATCGAGCGCACATGGAAAGAGATCGAACGGGCCGATCTCATCTTGCATATGCAGGATGCGCGTGACCATGCGGCACCGCCCGACCCATCCATCATGGACCGGCTGCCGCCACGCACGCCAGTACTGCGCGTGTTCAACAAGATCGATCTGATTGAAGACGACACGCCGCTCGAAGCGGGCACGCTTCGCATCTCGGCCAAACAGGGCCTGGGGCTGGATGCCCTGCGCTCGGAAATCCTGAAGATCGCCGGCTGGAACCCGGGCATCGAATCGCCCTGGATGGCACGTGAGCGCCACATGCAGGCGCTGAACACCGCGGCAGATCACCTGGCCCTGGCCACCGCACACGCCGCCCACGATGACCGCGTGCTGGACCTGTTCGCCGAAGAGCTGCGGCTGGCCCATCAGAGTCTGACGGCGATTACGGGGGTGTTCACCAGTGATGATCTGCTGGGCGAGATCTTCTCGAGCTTCTGCATCGGGAAGTAATGTAAGGTCCAAGGGCATCCACTGAAGTCTGCTGATGTGCCTGTAAGCCGCATAAATAAGGGGATTTTTGTTTACTGAAGAATTCGGTGATACAGTCGAAGCCATCACCATTCGGGTCCATATATGGGTCCAATTTCTCCGAATGGCTTGACTGATTGGCTTCCATGGACCCAAAGGAGGGTCCATGTCTCTCACAGACATCGCACTCAAGGCGCTCAAACCCCGGGACGCCTCGTACATCGTCAGCGACGATCGCGGGCTGTACGTAGAAGTGCTACCGAGTGGCAGCATCGTCTGGCGTTATCGCTATCGGCTGGATGGCAAACGGGAAAAGCTCACACTCGGCAAGTATCCGGCCCTTACCCTGAAGAACGCCCGCCTGAAGCGGGACGAGGCAGCCCACCAGGTGGCGATGGGAGAGTCGCCGGCAAAGAAGAAGCAGCAGGAAAAAGTGGCCGGCGCAGAAGACGCCACCGTAGCCGACTTCGCCGAACGCTTCTTCAAGGACATCCAGTCACGCGACCGCAAGGACGTGACCATGCCCCGCCGCTACCTGGAAAAGGACATCCTGCCGCACATCGGCAGCAAGCCGGTCCGGGACATTACCGCCGAGGACGTGCGCAGCGTCATCTGGCGCAAGAAGGAACAAGGCTTCGATGCCGCCGCCGGCCAGGTGCGCGGTCTGCTCAAGCGCATGTTCGACTACGCGCTGACCTGCGGTCTGATCCGGGCCAACCCGGTCATGGCCCTGCCGATGCGGCACGTCTACCGCGCCGCCGCCCGCGACCGCGCGCTGACGCCGGACGAAATCCGGCGGTTCCTACGCGCGATGCAGACTTCCAACATCCGCCGCCAGTTCAAGATCGCCTTCCAGTTGATCCTGATGACTCTGGTGCGCAAGTCCGAACTGATGCTGGCGCAGTGGACAGACATGCATCTGGACGAAGGCGAATGGCACATCCCGGTCGAGAACTCCAAGACCGGTAAGCCGCACATCGTCTACCTGTCCCCCCAGGCGCAGACGCTGTTCAAGGAACTCAAGCCGCTGGCCAGCAGCAGCGTCTGGGTGTTGCCGGGGCGTGGCACGCTAGCCAAGCCCTTCGCCAACAATGCGCTGAACCAGGCGCAGAAGGTGTCATTGCAGGGGCAGGAGATCCCTGCCTTCACCATCCATGACCTGCGGCGCACCGCATCGACGTTGTTGCACGAGCAGGGCTGGCCTTCCGATGTGGTGGAAAAGGCGCTGAACCACACCATCGGCGGCGTGCGCGGGGTCTACAACCGGGCGGAGTACGCCGAGCAGCGGCGGGAGATGTTGCAGGCGTGGGCAGATTACATCGATGGGCTGGCGCCGTCTGGGAATCTGGTGATCGGTGCCGCTTCAGCGTGAGGGTGGCCTTTTCCTTTTCTGGGTAGGGCCGTTGTCCCTTGTGCGCCATTCCCTTGCCTTTCTCCCTTTGACTACAGAAGCGCCGCCATCTGCAACCGAGGTATTTTTATCGACGATGATTATCACGCACTGATACAATAATCGAACAGACATGTCATGGACCTCACGATCATGAAGCGTTGCATTGTCGGCGTCCGACAGCAAGATGGACCACCCCAAAAAGGGAGCGAAACGCCAAGCATCTGGTTTCCGTCCCTGGCATCGCTGGCCGCCGTGCTTTCCGATGACAACCGTCGTCTGCTGCGCCTGATTCACGACAGGCAACCCAAGTCCCTGACGGAGCTGGCCGAACTCAGCGGGCGCAAGGTGCCGAACCTGTCGCGCACGCTGCGGCTGATGGCTGACTATGGGCTGGTTTCCCTGCAACGCAATGTCCGGGACGTTCAGCCGACTGCGCTGGCGACCGAATTCCTGGTGGTACTGGATTGATGGACACGGATATGAAGAGGGCCTGCCGATGAGCCAGGAAGGGCAACTGCTCGACAAGAAGTCGCTGCGCACGGTGTCAGGCAAGACAGCCGACTGGGGCGAACTGGTCAAGGACTGCGTGGCTTTCGCCAATGCGACGGGCGGCCACCTCCTGATCGGTATCGAGGACGACCAGGATCAGCCGCCTGCAGGCCAGCAAGTATCGATCGATCTGCCAGACACATTGCGACGCAAACTGGCCGAGCGCACGGTCAATGTGGTGGCGCTCCCCAACATCGTGACCGCCATCAATGGCGGCCAATACATCGATCTGACCGTCCCGCGCACCTCTGCTGTCGCATCGACCACCGATGGTCGTTACTTCCTGCGCGTTGCAGACCAGAGCAAGCCGGTCACCGGCGACGAGGTGATGCGCCTGGCAACCGAGCGCGGTGCACTGCCCTGGGAAACCCAGACCACCCTGAACATCCCCCGCGCGGAGCGCGACGACGGCAAGCTGCATCGCCTGCTGGACGACCTGCGCGCATCCGACCGTGTCAAGGCGTCCGTCAAGGAAAAGGATGATGAGGAGCTGCTCGATCACTACCAGCTTGCACAGGGCCAGTACCTGACACACCTCGGCATCCTGTGCATCGGCAAGCAACAGCACCGGGCTCAGCTGGCAACCGCGCCGGTCATCCAGTTCATCAAGTACGACGCACATGAGCAGAAGGTCAACAAACTGCCTTGGGACGACCACACGCTGAACCCGATGGAACTGGTCGAGGCTGTCTGGCAGGAGGTGCCGGATTTCCGGGAGCGTTATGAACTGCCCGATGGCCTGTATCGCCAGAACGTGCCCGCATTCGATGAGATCGTGGTGCGCGAACTGCTGGTCAATGCCCTCGTGCATCGCCCCTACACCCAGCGAGGCGACATCTTCCTGAACCTGCACCCCGACCGGCTTGAAGTCGTCAATCCTGGCCTGCTTCCCTTGGGCGTCACTCCGCAAAACGTCCTGCACACGACGGTACGCCGCAACGAACACCTTGCGCGCCTGTTCCACGACCTCAAGCTGATGGAGCGGGAGGGCAGTGGCTTCGACAAGATGTTCGAGGTGCTGCTGTCGCAAGGTCGGCCCGCGCCGGAGCTGACCGAACGGCATGATCGCGTGCAGGTGACGGTGCGTCGTCGCATCATCAAACCCGAAGTCATCGACTTCATTGCCAAGGCCGACCAGACCTATCAGTTGACCCAGCGCGAACGCATCGCCCTGGGGTTGCTGGCTCAACATGATGCCCTGACAGCCCGGGAACTGGCCCTGGCCCTGGCGCTGGAGCTTCCATCGGTTGAATCACTGTCCGCATGGCTCAAGCGGCCGCTGGAATGGCAACTGGTGCGCAGTGTCGGCCGGACCCAGGCCACGCGCTACTTCATTGATCCGGAACTGTTACGCAGTCTGGACTTCTCCACGTCCACCACGCTCAAGCGCATCGAGCCGCATCGCTTGGCAGCACTTGTACTTGAAGATTTGCAGCGCTATCCAAGGTCTGCGATCAGTGACATACATAAACGCGTTGGCGGGGAGATTCATCCGAAGCAAGTCAAGCGGGCGCTGGAAGATCTGATCAAACGTGGCGATGTGCGCTTCGAGGGGAACAACCGTTGGCGGCGGTACTGGGCGGTGGCGTGAGCAGCCTATCGGACAACTTGCGTTCTATCGTCGATAGATGGGCGATAGAAGCTGGGCAATTCGTCGGCATCCGCCTGAAGAATCAAGGATGTCTATCGACCAAAGGCAAAGAAAGCCGGGAGATAGACCTCGGCCTTCTTGCCATAACAACCCATTTCCTCCAGTTCAAGCGTTAAGCCTGAGCCGGACCCAACGAATCAAAACTGGACTTTTAAGATGACAAGCAACGAACAACGCGCCGCACTACAGCGCAAGATCTGGGATATCGCCAATGACGTCCGCGGTGCCGTCGATGGGTGGGACTTCAAGCAATACGTGCTGGGCACCCTGTTCTATCGCTTCATCAGCGAGAACTTCATCGACTACATCACCGGCGGCGACCCCTCTGTCAATTACGCCGCCATGGCAGACAGTGATCCGAACATCGCTACCGCCAAAGACGACGCCATCAAGACCAAGGGCTACTTCATCTACCCCAGCCAGCTGTTCGTCAATGTCGCGGCCAACGCCAACACCAACGAAAGCCTGAACACCGATCTGGCCAACATCTTTGCCGCTATCGAAGCTTCCGCCAACGGTTACCCCTCCGAGCGCGACATCAAAGGTCTGTTTGCTGACTTCGACACCACCAGCAACCGCCTTGGCAACACCGTCAAGGACAAGAACGATCGACTGTCCAAAGTGCTCAAGCGCGTGGCGGAGCTGGACTTCGGCGGTTTCGATGCCAGCCGCATCGATCTGTTCGGGGACGCCTACGAATTCCTGATTTCGAACTACGCGGCGAACGCGGGCAAGTCGGGCGGCGAGTTTTTCACGCCGCAGCATGTATCCAAGCTGATTGCACAGCTCGCGATGCATAAGCAAACCAGCGTCAACAAGATTTATGACCCCGCCTGCGGCTCTGGCTCGCTGCTGCTGCAAGCCAAGAAGCACTTCGACCAACACCTGATCGAAGACGGGTTCTTTGGGCAAGAAATCAACCACACCACATACAACCTGGCGCGGATGAATATGTTCTTGCACAACGTGAACTACGACAAGTTCAACATCCAGTTGGGCAACACGTTGGAGGAGCCGCATTTCGCTGACGACCGGCCATTTGATGCCATCGTCTCCAACCCGCCGTATTCGGTGAAATGGATTGGCAGCGACGACCCCACGCTGATCAACGACGAACGCTTTGCCCCGGCCGGCGTACTCGCGCCCAAGTCCAAGGCCGACTTTGCCTTTGTATTGCACGCGCTCAACTACCTCTCCAGCAAAGGCCGCGCTGCTATTGTCTGTTTCCCCGGCATCTTCTACCGGGGTGGGGCTGAGCAGAAAATCCGCCAGTATCTGGTGGATAACAACTACGCGGAAACCGTGATCTCGCTCGCGCCCAACCTGTTTTACGGCACAACCATTGCGGTGAACATTCTGGTGCTGGCGAAAAACAAGAAAGACACGACTACTCAGTTCATCGATGCCAGCGGGCTATTCAAAAAAGAAACCAATAACAACGTCCTGCTGGATTCGCATATCGAGCAAATCATGGCCGTGTTCGACAGCAAGGAAAACGTCGATCACTTTGCCAAGTCGGTGCCATTAGAGGACGTGGTTGCCAAGGAATACAACCTATCAGTTAGCAGCTATGTCGAAGCCAAAGACAACCGCGAAGTGGTGGACATTGCTCAGCTCAATGCCGAGCTGAAAACCACTGTGGCCAGGATCGACCAGCTTCGCAGCGATATTGATGCCATCGTCGCTGAAATTGAAGGCGAGGAGCTGGAAGCATGAGCAGCGTGAACTTCTTGGTCAAGATTTTGGACGAAGCTGATGTTCAGTGGCGGCCACTGGGAGAAATCTCGTCTTTCTACGGGGGGCTTACTGGAAAAAGCAAGAAAGACTTTGAGGGAGGATGTGCCAAGTATGTAACGTACAAAAACATCTTCGCAAATTCAAGCATTGATTTTTCCTGCCTTGAAAATGTGAAGATGTCAGAGTCAGAAAAGCAGAACAGCATTAAGATTGGTGACGTTTTGTTCACTGGATCTTCCGAAATTGCGGAAGAAGCCGGCATGTCCTCGGTGGTTGCCGAGGATTTCGAAGGTCCGATCTATCTAAACAGTTTTTCTTTTGGGGTCAGGTTCAACCAAGACGTCCCTCTGAGTCCGGGCTTTGTAAAGCATCTTTTTAGAAGTAGCTTCATGCGGATGGAAATTGCAAAAACCGCAAGCGGCGTCACTCGCTTCAATATTTCCAAAGAGAGGTTTAGGAAGATACAAGTACCCATCCCCTGCCCAGAAAATCCCAAAAAATCGCTGAAAATCCAGGCCGAAATCGTCCGCATACTGGATGCCTTCACCGAGCTGACCACCGAGCTGACCACCGAGCTGACCACCCGAAAAAAACAATACAACTACTACCGGGATCAGTTGTTGAGCTTTGAAGACGATGAGGTGGAATGGCAGACGCTTGGGGTTCTTGCAGAGAATCTTGATTCAATGCGAAAGCCAATCACGAGTGGATTAAGAGCGCCAGGTGACATTCCGTATTACGGAGCGTCGGGCATCGTTGACCATGTCAAGGACTATATCTTTGATTGCGACCTTTTGCTTGTCTCCGAAGATGGGGCGAATTTATTGGCACGAAACACGCCAATAGCATTTAGTATTAGCGGAAAGAGCTGGGTGAATAATCATGCCCACGTACTGAAATTCAAGACATATGCTGAACGCAAGTACGTTGAATATTACTTGAACAGTATAGACTTGACGCCCTACATTTCGGGAGCGGCGCAGCCAAAGCTAAATAAGAAGAGTCTTGAAAATATTCGCATCCCGAATCCATCTCCAGAAGATAAAAAGCGAATCGTAGAAATTTTGGATAAATTCGATGCCTTGGCTGGCTCTATAAATGATGGCTTGCCGTGCGAAATTGAATTGCGCCAGAAGCAATACGAGCATTACCGCAATCTGCTGCTGAATTTTCCAAAACCAAAGGCAGCGGGGGCATAAAGTGAGCAAAACACTAGAGGACATCGCCAAGCAACTAAACGACGCCAATAAGAAAGTGCAACTGATCTATGCCTTCAATGGATCAGGAAAAACACGACTGTCCCGTGCATTCAAGGACCTTGTTGCCCCTAAGAATAATGAGGGGGAGAACGATGACGAAGCAGAGCTTCCTCGCAATAAGTTACTTTACTACAGCGCCTTTACTGAAGATTTGTTCTACTGGGATAACGACTTGGAGGCCGACTCTGATCCGAAGCTGAAAATTCAACCGAATACCTTCACAGACTGGCTGATTACCTTGCTCAAAGAGTTGGGTGAAGATGGGAATATTATTGAAAACTTTCAGCGATACACGGGCAGCAATGCCAATCCTGTCTTCAATGAGGAATACAAGAAGAAAGTCAGGGATTTTAATGGGAAAGAAGTTGAAATTACCGTTCCTGCTTTCTTGGAAATTACTTTCCAGGTAGCAACTGGTCTTCCCGAAGGAGCCCAACCCAGCGCTGACTCCGGAAATGACGAGTCCCTTGTGGCCCAGGGGCAATACAAGGCCATAAAGATATCCAAAGGCGAGGAGAGCAATTTTATCTGGAGCATCTTCTTCACTTTTCTCCAGCAAGTGGTTTTCACACTGGATGAACCTAAGGCAGAGGATAGGGTTACAAAAAAATTCAACAACCTTGAATATGTTTTTATTGATGACCCAGTTAGCTCGCTGGATGATAGTCATCTTATCGCGCTCGCGGTTGACTTGGCGGGTCTGATTAAAAGAAGTCGTTATGTAGATGGTAAAGGGCTGAGATTCGTCGTTACAACGCACAGCCCTCTTTTCTACAACGTATTATTCAATGAGTTGAGCAATGATTTAAAGAAGATTAATCCGGACGGAACCTCAACAAAGCTCTACAAGCGCGATCAGTCCGAAAAATATCGACTTCAGAAAAAGTCAGATGGAGGCTTTGAGTTACCCGCTTCCAATGATCACCCGTTTTCTTATCACCTATTTTTGTTGTCGGAATTGAGGTCTGCAATAAGTTCCAATCAGATTAGAAAATTTCACTTCAATTTCTTGAGGAATATTCTCGAAAAGACCGCCACCTTCCTTGGATATCCGCGGTGGGAGGATCTACTTGAGAAGACCGCAGGTGGTCTCCCGAATCCATTTGCAAACAGAATATTGAACTTATCTAGTCATTCTGCGCATGCGGGCGAAGAAGTTACTGAGATCGAAGACTCTGATAAGGAAAGGCTTGCTCAGCTGGTATTATTTTTGAGCGAAACCTACCGCTTCAAAAAGCAAGAGGCTGAGAATGCTTGACTACAAGGCCATCGTCGAGTCCAGGAACTTCATCGTTCTGGACCAGTACATCCGCGAGTGGAAGATCGCGGAAAGCTACCAGAGCGAAAGTGACCTAGAGCACGAGTTGATCCAAGATTTGGTCAACCAGGGCTACGAGTTCGCCTCCTTCATCAAGACCTCTGTTGACCTGCTGGCCAACGTGCGCGTGCAACTGCAAGCACTCAACAGCGTTCAGTTCACCGATGGCGAATGGCTGCGATTCGTCGAGTCTTGGCTGGACAAGTCCAGTGATGGCATCGTCGAAAAAACCCGCAAGATTCACGACGACTACATCCACGATTTTGTCTTTGACGACGGGCGCATCCAGAACATCAACCTGCTGGACAAGAAAAACATCACCCGCAACAAGGTGCAGGTGATCAAGCAGTTCGAGCAGGCGGGCACGCACGCCAACCGCTATGACGTGACCATCCTGGTCAATGGCCTGCCACTGGTGCAGGTGGAACTGAAAAAGCGCGGCGTGGCTACCCGCGAAGCCTTCAATCAGGTACACCGCTACAGCAAGGAGAGCTTCAACAGCGAGCATTCATTGTTCAAGTATTTGCAGCTGTTTGTGATCTCGAACGGCACCGACAGCCGCTACTTTGCCAACACAACTCAGCGCAACAGGAACAGCTTCGACTTCACCATGAATTGGGCGAAGGCGGACAACACCCTGATCAAGGACCTGAAGGACTTCACGGCCACTTTCTTCCAGAAGCACACGTTGCTCAATGTGCTGCTGCATTACTCGGTGTTCGACGTCAGCAACACGCTGCTGGTGATGCGGCCTTACCAGATCGCCGCCACAGAACGTATTCTGTGGAAGATCAAGAGCAGCCATCAGGCCAAAAACTTGAGCAACACGGAAAGCGGTGGCTTCATTTGGCACACCACCGGCAGCGGCAAGACCCTGACCAGCTTCAAAGCAGCGCGCCTGGCCACCGAGCTGGACTTCATCGACAAGGTGTTCTTCGTGGTGGACCGTAAGGATCTGGACTACCAGACCATGAAGGAGTACCAGCGCTTCTCGCCGGACAGTGTGAATGGCTCGGACAGCACGGCGGGGCTGAAGCGCAATCTGGAGAAGGACGACAACAAGATCGTCGTCACCACCATCCAGAAGCTCAACAACCTGATGAAGAGCGAGGCAGACCTTCCCATCTACGGCAAGCAGGTGGTGTTCATCTTCGACGAGTGCCACCGCAGCCAGTTTGGCGAAGCCCAGAAGAACCTGAAGAAGAAGTTCAAGAAGTTCTGCCAGTTCGGCTTCACCGGTACGCCCATCTTCCCGGAGAACGCGTTGGGCGCTGAGACCACGGCCAGCGTGTTTGGCCGTGAGCTGCACTCGTACGTGATCACGGATGCCATTCGCGACGAGAAGGTGTTGAAGTTCAAGGTGGACTACAACGATGTGCGTCCACAGTTCAAGGCCATCGAGACCGAGAAAGACGAGAAGAAGCTGAGTGCGGCCGAGAACAAGCAAGCCCTGCTGCACCCGGATCGCATCCGCGAGATCACCCAGTACATCCTGAACAACTACCGGCAAAAGACCCACCGCTTGCATGCGGGCAACAAGGGCTTCAACGCCATGTTTGCCGTCAGCAGCGTGGATGCCGCCAAGCTGTATTACGAGTGCTTCAGGGAACTGCAAAAGAGCAGCGACAAGCCGCTGAAGGTGGCGACCATCTTCTCGTTCGCCGCCAACGAAGAGCAGGACGCGATTGGCAACATCCAGGACGAGAGTTTTGATGTGTCTGCCATGAACAGCAGCGCCAAGGAGTTCCTGAACGCGGCCATCGCCGACTACAACGCGCTGTTCAAGACCAACTTCAGCGTGGACAGCAACGGCTTCCAGAACTACTACCGAGACCTGGCCAAGCAGGTGAAGGCTAAGGAGATCGACTTGCTGATCGTGGTAGGCATGTTCCTGACCGGTTTTGATGCTCCCACGCTCAACACGTTGTTTGTCGACAAGAACCTGCGCTTCCACGGACTGATGCAGGCCTACTCGCGTACCAACCGCATCTTTGACGCCACCAAGACCTTCGGCAACATCGTCACCTTCCGCGACTTGGAGCAGGCGACCATCGACGCCATCACCTTGTTCGGTGACAAGAACACCAAGAACGTGGTTCTGGAGAAGAGCTACAAGGAGTACATGGAAGGCTTCACCGATGCGGCTACCGGTGAGGCGCGTCGAGGCTTCATGGATGTGGTGCAGGAGCTGGAAACACGCTTCCCTGACCCCGCCGCTATCGAAAAGGAGGCCGACAAGAAGGCGTTTGCTAAGCTGTTCGGCGAGTACCTGCGCGTCGAGAACGTGCTACAGAACTATGACGAATTTGCCAGCTTGAAGGAGTTTCAAAGCGTCGATCTGGCCGATGCTGCCGCAGTTGAGGCGTTCAAGGCCAAACACTACCTAAGTGACGAAGATCTGACCGCGCTGCAAGCCATCACGCTCCCGCCCGAGCGGAAGGTTCAGGACTATCGCTCGACCTACAACGACGTGCGCGACTGGCTACGCCGAGAGAAGGCGGGGGCCGAGAAAGAGAAGTCCACCATTGACTGGGATGACGTGGTCTTTGAGGTGGACCTATTGAGGTCACAGGAAATCAACCTGGACTACATCCTGGAACTGATCTTCGAGCACAACAAGAAGATCAAGAGCAAGTCTGAACTGGTGGATGAAGTGCGGCGTGTGATTCGCGCCAGCCTGGGTAACCGCGCGAAAGAATGTCTAGTGGTGGACTTCATCAACCAGACCGACTTGGACCAGATCGGTGACAAGGCCAGCGTGATCGATGCGTTCTTCAAGTTTGCCCAGGCTGAGCAGCGGCGTGAAGCGCAGGAGTTGATCTCTTCGGAAAGCCTCAACGCCGAGGCCGCGAAGCGCTACATCATCACCTCACTCAAGCGTGAGTTCGCCAGCGAAAACGGCACCGAACTCAACGCGGTTCTGCCCAAGATGAGCCCATTGAACCCGCAATTCCTGACCAAGAAGCAGACTGTCTTCCAGAAGATCGCGGCCTTTGTTGAGAAGTTCAAGGGTGTAGGCGGATCAATCTGAAAAGTAAGCTATCGCCCAAGATACACCGCTGTAATCTGGATCCGCTCATGCCCAAGTTCTCGGCTGATTCTTTGCCGTGCGGCATTATCTTGGGCGAGTTGTTTGTGTGTCAGCGCCGCAGTCGGCGACCCACCCGCCGCTGGCGCCTTCCATCCCGTCAGCGCCTCGTACCGCATCTGCGCATATCGATGCCGCAGCCCGTGCATGTTGCTTAGGCCCGCTCCCTTGCATTGCCCGTCGTACACATGCCGCTGCTGGATGTAGGTTTTGTTCGAGGGGATCAGCGAGCCCAAACCTGCCAGTCGGTGGGCCTCGTCCAGTGCGGTCCGCTGTTTCGGCGTCGTGATTGGTACCGTCCGCTCGCGTCCGCCTTTGGCCCACGATCCTTTGATGGCGATATGGTCGCCACGGTCGGCATAGCGGGGCTGGAACTTGATGGATTCCTCCCGCCGCAGGCCGAAGGCGGCTTGCAGGCGCAGGCTCATGCGAACGTTGGGATCGGTGATCCTGTGCAGCCGATCGCCCAGTTCCTTGGCCTTGCTCTCGTTGGTCACATAGCGGCGGTGAGGGATGCCCATCTTGGTGTTGTCCGCTGGCAGGATGCCTGCCTTGCCGACCTTCTCTGCCCACCAGCGCAGGTGCGCCATGCGGTTCTTGAGCGTGCCAGCCGACAGGCCTTCGGTTTGCCAGCGCTGCAACAGGGCTTCGACATGCTTGCCCTTGAGCGAGATGGCCCGCATCTGGCGGAAACCTGCCTCGCGCAGTTGGCGTGCGACCAGGTTCAATGACCACTGCCGGTCAGCCTGGGTGGCATGGCTGCCGTCGCGGTTGCGCAGGCAGAGCTGGCGCAGGGTATAGGTCAGGTCGTCCATCACGGTGTTTTCCGTCAGTTGTCGGGGCTGAGAAGCAAACGGTCAGTGTTTTTGCCAACTCGCCAAGGCGAGATCCCCGGAGGGCAAGGGCCAGGTGCTCAGTTCACCTGTGGCCTCGAATGAGGCGTCCGCCTTGCTTCCTGCGGGAAGGCCGAGCGGAGGAATTGCAAGAGACGACAACGCGATGTGCTGGGATGGATACCTCCTGTTATGCAGTGATGAAGATGAGTCGGCAGGCCGTATGAGGTCGGGCGACCAGCGATGAGTGCCTGGAAAGGCGAGCGTGTGTTGCGACGATGGCGGGACGAACCAAGCCGAGGATGAGGAAGGCTCTGCCCATGGGTAGGGCGGCACACAGAGCGAGCCCGGGTGTGCCTGGGATGGTTCCGCCCGGTGAACCGGGTCGGCGCTTGCAGGAACCTGCGCCAGGGTTCCGGTGTTCATACCCACCGGCAGGTTGTTGCTGGGCCAGTGTGCCGGGGCATCGTCATGTGTGCAGCCATCAATGCGATGCTGCGTCAACCCGCATTCCTGCTGCAGTTCGCCGGGCCGTCACTGCCCGCCGCAGTGACGGTCCCATCTGTCTCACGTAGTGCCCAGTGGCCCCAGCCTTGCAGCAGCAGGCGTGTTTCCCGGGGCTGTTGGCAGCATTCCACTGCCAGCCATGCACCCGATAATCTGCCCGATGGGCAGCGATGGCGTCTTCAGCATGCGCCGGATCTGTTCCAGATGCCGTTGAGCGACCTCACGCGATGCAGGCTTTGCGGTTTGCCTGCTGAGCGATGGAGAAGGGGCAGGCGGCGAGCCGTGCTGGCTGCTGTTGATCGCCTGCATGGGTATCTGCTGCGGAGTGGATTTGCGTGCCGCCCAGAGCTTGAAGACGCCTTCCACGGCCTTCTTGATCAACCCGTAGAGGTAGGCAATGGCGTTGAGCACGCCACCTGATTCACAGCGAGCGTCCCACTCGGCCAGCACCGCCAGGCGTTGTTCCGGAGGCAGGCCCCTGAGACGTGTGGTGAGAACCCGTTGCTGATCCTGTGGCAGTTGCCGGAAGCGGGCTGGCACATCCAGCCCCGATCCCTGCACTTCGGACTGTGAGCGGTACGTACGTACTTCTTTTAATACTTCTTTTTCTACAGTACGTACTGCTGTCGCAGATGCCGGAACAGGTTTCGGAATATCGCTACTGGCTTTGGGCATGGGGGTATCGCGCGCAGTTGAACCGCCTGGATTGCCCGGATCATGGTCATCGCCCCGGTGCTGCAAGCGCCTGATCCGTGCCTGCATCGTTGCGGGCAGCTTTTCCAACCGGCCCGGATGACGCATGGCCTCGTCGAGAATGGACTGTGCCAGTTGGCGAATCGTCACACTGGCATGGCCGAGTGCCCGTTCCAGCAGGGGCAGGTAGTCTTCGTCTTCCATGCATGCGTCATCGAACGCAAGGGGCTGATTCCGCACCGCGTAACGGCTGGCCATTGAGAAGCCGGTCATCGGGTTGCGGCGGTACTCGACCAGGGCAATCCACGTGGACAACCGCAGGCACAGCACGGCCCTGGACACGGTCTCAAGGGCCGCCCGTTTGCTGCCCGGTGCGCTGGGCAGGTATTTGCGTAGTGCGTCGTAGCTGAGCACCACGGTGCCGTCGCTGCTGGCCAGCGCACGGAAAGTCAGCCAGGCATTGCGCTCCAGCGGCGTCAGCCGCTCATCGAACAAAAGGGCTTTCGGGGTGATGATGTCTGAAGTTTCGTCTGACATGTGAGGCTCCTGTCGGTATCGTCCAATTGGCCAAAGGAGCCGTCATCTCACCCCGACATCACCGCTGCCGCAGCCAACAATCCGAACTGCGCTCCTCCCGTTTTTTCGGGCTGAAGCGGGGCGCAACATCCTTGGTGTTCCGGATCAGGAGGTGGGAAAATGAGTCTGTTGCAGCCTATTGGACGTTAGCGGACGTTGATGGTCGAGTTCACTGCCTCTGAGCAGGTCGTCCGCTGACACATCGCACCAGTAACGGAAGAGCGGGAAGCGTCCAGGGCGGGCCATCTGCCGCTACCAAGAAACACGCTTGGTATTTGGGTCCAAGAATAGGTCCAAGCGCGTTTCGGGACCGCCGTGATCATATTGAAAATCAACGACATGCGGCAGAAGTTCCCCTTCTGCATCGGAAAGTGACCGCCACAGCGGGCCTGACACGCCCCTACTTCGTCGTCAGCTCGGTGATCGGTGGCGCGATATTGATATCGCCCACTAGGTCATAACCAAATTTCACGTTGCTGTTGTGGGCCCATACCTGCCGCAACTCGAACAGCGGCACACCACACACATCATCATTGATCTGCTGCTGCGCCGTTTTCCAGAACGCCAGTTGGCGGGCCGGATCGATCTCGCTGCGTGCGGCGCGAATGGCCTCGTCGCCTACTGAGCAATGCGAAAAATTGGTCACTGCCGTGGGCGTGCCGACAATGGAGGCCGAATCGAAGAACTGCGTGAGTATGGTGTCTGCCACCGGGAATCGTGCAGCCCCGTAGAAAACAATCGCGCTGGCATCGCGCCGAATCTGCTCATGATAGGTGGGGTGATCGACCACCTTCATATCGAGCGTAATACCCGCCTTCGACAACTGATTCTGCACGATTTCCATGATCGGCAGAATCGAAGAAATATTCGACACGACAACCGGCAGCGTCAACCCGCCACCAAAACCAGCCTCAGCCAACAACTGCTTGGCGCGCGGCAGGTCGTAGCCGAACTTGAACGAGCAGTCTTCACCCAGATAACCAGGCGGCACGACCGAACACCCTTTCTTCGCCACATCGCCACCCACGAATTTCACGATCTCATCGGCATTGACGGCATGTGCGATGGCCTGGCGCACCCGGATATCATCAAGCGGCTTGATCGTGCGGTTCAGGTGCAGCGTACGGAACTCTCCCGGCCCGAAAATATCCAGCACCACGTCCTTGCGCTTGCGCACGCCATCGATCCAGCGCTGTTCGCGCCTGCCATAAATCACATCGAGCTGCCTGGATTGAAAGGCCAGGTCACGGCTGCTGTCAGACATCACGAAGCGCCAGAACACTTCCTCGATCTTCGGCGCACCCCGAAAGTACGCCTTGTTGGCCGCGAGTCGCACGTATTGCTGCGACACGTGCTCAGCCACTTCGTAGGGGCCGGTGCCCACCGGTCGCGTGGCCAATTTCGCTGCAGGGTCCTCCCCTGCTTTCTTGCTGGTGATGTTGCCACCCCGGTAGTTCGACACCAGACCCAGGAATCCCGGTGTCGGCCGCTTCAGCGTGACGCGCACGGTGTACGGATCCACCGCCTCTACTTTCGAAAACGGCTCGAACGCGGCCGCCTGCGACGACTGTTTGGGATCGCTGGCACGCATGAACGAATACACCACATCCTCTGCGTGCAATTCACCATACCCATGATGAAACTGCACCCCACGCCGCAGGTAGAACGTCCAGGTCAAATGGTCGGCCGACTCTTCCCAGCGTTCGGCAAGATCAGGCTCCAGCGCCGAAGGATCGGCGCTGCCCGGGGGAAAACGGACCAGGCCATTGAAAACCTGGCTGAGCAGCATCGAGTCGAACCCGGTTGCCCGATGCAGATCAAGCGTCTGAATATCAGACGTGCCTATACCCACCTGCAGCGTCTGCGCCTGTGCAAGCGATGCCATCATGACCCCTGCACCCACCAACGCACCTGCCAACATCGATTTCAGCTTCATATTTTTCCCCAGGATAATTGTTCGACTTACAGCCAGTACTCGCTTTGCCACAGCGTCAGATCCTGTCCCTCGCCCGATCGCTTCGCGTTCTCATACACCCGGTATCCGCTCATGACGTCGTACAGCGCCATGCCACGTGCGAAATAGACAATGATGTCGTCATCGCTGCGGCGTCCGGGCGACTCGCCCAGAATCACGCCACCGATGTCCACCAGCTTGTCTTCGGTGGTCACGCCTTCAGCCACCAGGCATGCCGGTGTCATGGTCTTGCGCTCCATCACCAGATCCGAATTGGTGAACATGGCGTCGGCTCTTTCGAACACCTCGTACTTGGCATCCCAAAGCGACAGGTCGACGAACAGCGCACCCTTCTTCAGCCAGCTGTATTCGATGTAGGCTGCCTCCTTGTTCTGCACGCTGGTGGCCGGCACAATCACATCGGCATCCATGACCGCTTCGCGAGCCGAGGCGCAGACCGTGATGTCCACATTCAACTGTTTGGCGAACTTGTCGGCAAAGCGTTGGGCACGCGCAGTGTCCAGATCGTAGACATACACCTGACGCAATTCGGGCATGACCTCTGCCGTGGCCATCAACGCGGCCTGGTTGACCGGACCCACGCCCAGAAAGCATGCCGTCGTGGCCTTGGCCGAACGCAAGTACTTCACGCCCAGCGC
>Ga0075364_10000568_pt1 | contig 18970 bp, 14 predicted proteins | sample EndMetdeltDD1764_FD_71517 | JGI IMG/M metagenome (GOLD analysis project Ga0075364, IMG submission 71517) | Populus endosphere microbial communities from Tennessee, USA - Endosphere MetaG P. deltoides DD176-4 | ecosystem: Host-associated > Plants > Roots > Endosphere | place: USA: Tennessee...
GGTGGCATCGACTGGGCGCGCATCATTCTGCGTGCCGATGCCCGACGGCAGTCGACCACGCGCGGCGACCAGATCTGGGCCACGCCCATCTCGGACCTGCGTGTCAGCGAAGACGGCGCCGACGAGCTGGCGGTGTTCTCGGGACGGGTCGAAGATGAATTGGGCAAATTCAATCTGCAGAATCTGGCACACCAGGGTGAGCCTGATCCGCAAGGCGCGGCCGACCTCACCCGCCTGATGCAGTCATTGGGGGTGGATCCCCGCCCGGTCGACGCCATCGCGCAGCGCATTGCCGCCGCGCAGGCCCGCCCGGCCCAGGCAGGCGCAGCAAGCGGGGCTACCGGCGCCGCAGTCGCCGGCCATGCCGAACAAGACAGTGCAGCGGCACCTGCCGGCGCACCGGTCTCGGCCACAGGCGGGGTGCCGGGCTCGGCGCGGGCACCTGGCATGCGCTCGCTGGTGGAACTGCGCGCCTATGGACTGGACGATCCGACCATCGAATCATTGCGGCCTTTCCTGACCATCCTCCCTGTGCGCACCGCGATCAACCTGAACACCGTGTCGGCCGAGGTACTGGCTGCGACGCTGCCCGACGTCTCGCTGGCGCAGGCCATTGCGCTGATCGACCAACGCGACCGCGGCCAGTATTTCAACAACATCGCTGACTTCGAGAATCGCCTGAACACCCCTGATGTCGTGATCGCCAAGCATGCGCTTGCGGTCAGCAGCGCCTGGTTTTCAGTGATAGGCACCGTGCGCACGGGCGCTGCCAACGTTGACATGCAGGCCTTGCTGCGCCGCGACGGCCAAGCCATTCCCGTGGTCATCTGGATGATGGAGTCCCCATGAAAACGACCCTGAGACTGGTCTTGCCGCGACTGCGCGAACTGAACACCCACAGCGCGCTGCACTTCGCGCTGCTCGATCGCGAGCTGAAGATCCTGCGTCGGGGCGAATTGCCGCTGGATGAACTCGCCGTCGCGCTGGCCCCCCGTTTTATCCAGGCCATCCTGCATCCCGACGATACGGTGCATGTGAGCGTGCCCGTGCCGCCGCTTGCCGGCGCCAGAATGGAAGCCGCCATTGCGGCGATCGTCGAGCCGTTGACGCTGTCTGCGGCCGACCAGTTGGCCATCGCTCACGGCCCGCGTCAGGCCGATGGGCACGCAACACTCGTATGGGCCGATCGCGATCCCCTGGCCCGGGCGTGGCACGCGTTCGTACAGGCCGGTCTGGACCAGGTGTGCTTCTACCCCTACGCGCTGGTCGTGCCTTCTGCCGGCGAACAAGAGGCGCTGGCCGGGCATCCCGCGCAAGGTCTGCATCCCGATATTGCGGGCCACGCCGCGGTGTCCGAGGCAGCCGATGTCGAAAACCACGCCACGGTGTCCGGGGCAGCCGATGTCGCGGGCCGGGCCAGGGTGTCAGATGCAGCCTGTTTCCCTGACGCGTTCTGGCAGCATCCTGCCCCAGCCTGGTCGCTCAATCCGCAGGCGCTGCGTCCTGCGGCCAGTCGCGCCTCGCATTGGCGCGCACCGTTGCTCTGGGCAGGTGCCGCTGCCGCCGTCTGGTTGGTGGGTCTGAACATCTATGCCGCCCGCATCGCGCAGGAGAGCCAGACGCTGAGGCTGGGCATGCAGCGCCAGGTCGCGCAGGCGTTTCCCGATATGGCCGTCGTACTGGATCCGCTGAAGCAGGCGACACAGCGACGCGATGCGCTGCGTGCCGCACAGGGCACGGTCACCGATGGCGATGCCATACCGCTTGCGCTGGCTGCGGCGCAACTGCTGCCCGATACGCGCAACCGGGTGCAAAAGCTGCATTACGACAAAGGCGTGCTGACGCTCGATCTGGAAGAGGACGATTCAGCTGCCGCACCGGATGCGCGTCCAGTCGAGCAAGCCAGCGCCCAGGGTCTGGCCCTGGCACGCACCGACGGCGGATGGCGCATCGAGCGCATCAGGGCGGACGCCGGCAACGGGGCTGCACCCGAGGCGGGCTCGCCCGGCCGCCTGCGCATCCGCCAGGGAGGACAATGATGTCGCTGCGCCAGAAAGTGCCAGCCTGGGCACGCTTGCCAACCCTGCCCGACGCGTGGGCGACGCAGTTGCGTGTGCTGAACAGCGCGCGTGCCGCCAGATGGCGTCGCATGAGCCAGCGCGAGCAGCGCCTCGTGCGCTCGCTCGGCGCGCTGGTCGCACTGGCCCTGATCTACCTCATGCTGATCCAGCCCGCGTGGCGCACCATCGACCGTCATGCGCAGGACCTCCCCGTGTTGCGGGGCCAGGCTGCACGCGTGGACGCACTGGTGCAGGAATCCCTGGCATTGCGTGGTCAGCGCAGTGCCCGGATCGCGCCGCAAGCCCTGCAGGCCGAGCTTCGCGCCAGTCTGACGCGGGCGGCCCTGGGCGGCTCGTACAGCCTGACGTCAATGGGTTCATCCGATGCCCCCCGGTGGCAAGTCGAGGTGACCGAGGTCACCGCGGCGGCCCTGTTCGACTGGATGGGCAACGCGCCCAGCCAGTTGCGCCTGACACTGACGCAGGCCGATCTGACCCGTGCCATGGGCACTTCAGGCAAGGCCTTGCCCGGCAAGGCGTCAGGCACGCTCGTGCTGACGGGTGTGGCCCCATGATGTGGCGTCGTTCGATCCTCCTGCTTGCCGGCGCGCTCGTGGCACTTGGCTGCGCGCTTGCGGTGCTGCCCGCGCGCTGGCTCATCGCGGGTATTCCCAGCCATTGGCCCGTGTCACTCATCGATGCGTCGGGCAGCGTGTGGGCAGGCCAGGGCGTGGTGGCACTGGGCCCGCCCGACATGCAGCGCACGCTGCCCGATCCGGTGCGCTGGCAATGGCGCTGGCAATGGGCATCGCGGCCCACCATCATCGTTACCCATCCATGGTTGACGGGCCCGCTGACGTTGACGCCCGGACTGACAACCGTGCAGATCGGCGCACAACGCCTGCGCCTGCCGGCCCAGGCCCTGACGGTGGCTGGCGTGCCATTCAACAGTCTGGAACCGGGCGGCCAGCTTCAGGTGTCCTGGCCCGCACTGCTGGCCGGCGCAGGTCCGCAGGTCGGTCCTCTGCTCCAGGTCCAGTGGACCGATGCCAGTTCAGCTCGTGTGCGCGTGCGCCCACTGGGCAGCTATACCGCTGCCGTCACCGCACGGGCTGATCGCACCCTGGACCTGCAGGTCACCACGCAATCGGGCGCCCTGCGCGTGCAGGGTGCAGGATCGCGCGTGCCCGGCGGTCGCTGGCAATTCAGCGGCACCGCGCAGCCCGCCCCGAATACCGACCCATCCATTCAGGATGCCCTCGCGCCATTGCTCTCGATGTTGGGCCGACGTCGCGGCGACATCACCACCTTGCAGTACTAATGTTGAAGAACGGTTAATGCCATGAATGATCTTTTCAATTCTCGCCCGCACGTGCCTTTGTCCCGGCCCCTGATGCCGAACACGGTGCGCCCCACCGCGCTGGGTGCCGCGCTGGCCTTGGCCCTGCTGACATTGGCCGGATGTGCCACCCAGGATGATCGGCCGCCGCCCCTGGCCATGCCCGAAACGCCGATGGTGCAGACGTCCACGGGATCAGGCATTGCCGACAACGACCGCCTGACCGCTGGCGCACGCAGCGACATCACGCCGCGCACGCGTGACCTGGGGCCGATCCGGGCTCGCGGCCGAACCAGTACATCGTCCTCGCCTGACGGCACGGCAGCCGGCGCAAGCACGGCGGCAGGCCGCGCCGACACGGGCGAACGCGTGGAACTGAACTTCGTGGATGCGGAACTGCCGGCAGTCGTGCGTGCCCTGGCCCGATTCACGGGCCGCAACTTCGTGGTCGACCCGCGTGTGAAGGGGCAGCTCACGCTCATCTCCGAAGCCCCCGTGGACGCCGTGACGGCCTATGACATGCTGGCCGCCGCGTTACGCATGCAGGGGTTCGCCGTGGTGGATGCGGGTGGCATTACACGCGTCATTCCGGAAGCGGACGCCAAACTGCAGGGCGTGAGCGTCAGCACCGGCGGCGGGCCACGCACCACGGGCGGGCTGGTGACGCGCGTGTTCCAGTTGCAGTTCGAGAACGCCGCCAATCTGGTGCCCGTGCTGCGGCCCATGATTGCGCCGAACAACCCGGTCAATGCCTACCCGAACAACAATACGCTGGTCATCACGGACTATGCCGACAATATGGAGCGGATCGCCCAGGTGATCGCAGGCATCGACACGCCGGTGTCCGTCAACGCCGATGTGATTCCCGTGCGGCATGGCGTGGCCAGCGATGTGGCCGTGCTGGTGGCGCAGATGCTCGAAGGCCAGGCCACGGGCGACGCCAGTCAGCGCGTCACGGTGATCGCCGACCCGCGCAGCAATAGCGTGCTGGTGCGTGCCAACAGCCCCGCGCGCGCGCAGCTCGCACGCGATCTGGTCATGCGCATCGATACGCCCCAGGCGCGCACCGGCAATCTTCATGTGGTGTACCTGCGCAACGCACAGGCCACCAAGCTGGCCGAAGTGCTGCGCGGCGCCCTGACCGGGCAGAGCGGTGGCGCAGCGGGCGGCGCCGGCAGTCAGGGGTTGTCGGGTGCGGGTGGCATGGCCGGCGGCCAGGCCGGCGGGCTTGCCGGATCCGGTACCAGTGGTGGCCTCGGCACCGGCATGGGCATGTCGACCCGCGCCAACAACACGGGCTCGGCCGCGTCGGGCGATCTGGGTGGCGGCGCGACATCCATGGCCGGGCAGGCCAATTCGACCCAGCCCGTGGCGTTTTCGGCAGGCGGTGCGACCGTGCAGGCCGACCCGACCACCAACACCCTGCTGATTGCGGCGCCCGAACCGTTGTATCGCAGCCTGCGTGAAGTGATCGACCAGCTGGATCAGCGCCGCGCCCAGGTGCTGGTGGAAAGCCTGATCGTGGAAGTCACCAGCGAGACCGCCGCGGAATTCGGCATTCAGTGGATGACGGGCTCCAGCGGCCTGAACAGCAACAGCACCTCGTTTATCGGCGGCACGAATTTCGGCGGCAGCGGGCTGAACCTGTCGTCATCGACTGCCACCACCCTGGATGCGCTGGGCGGCGGCCTGAATCTGGGTGTGGTCAAGGGGCCGGTGAACGTCCTGGGGCGTGAAGTCCTCAATCTCGGCTTTCTGGCCACCGCGCTGCAACGCGAAGCGGGCACCAACATTCTTTCCACGCCCAATCTGCTCACACTGGACAATGAGCAGGCCAGCATCATCGTGGGACGCACGGTGCCGTTCGTGACCGGCTCCTATGTCACCAGTTCGGGCGATGGCGCGAGCAATCCCTTCCAGACCATCGAACGCGAGGATGTCGGGCTGACGTTGCGCGTGCGGCCGCAAATTTCCGAAGGCGGCACCGTCAAGCTGGACATCTACCAGGAAGTGAGCAGCATCGATGAGGCCAGCACCAGCACGGCCGGAATCATCACCCGCAAGCGGGCGCTGGAGACCAGTGTGCTGATCGACAACGGCCAGATCATCGTGCTCGGTGGCCTGCTGGAAGACAGCGGCGGCGACAGCACCCAATCGGTGCCCCTGCTGGGCGATATCCCCTGGATCGGCTCACTGTTCCGCTACGACAGGCGTCAACGCACCAAGACCAACCTGATGGTGTTCCTGCGCCCGCACATCGTGCGCAGCGCCCAGGACAGCCAGCGTGTATCGCTGGATCGTTACGACTACATGCGCCGCGTGCAGGACAACGTCAGACCGGAACGCCGCCTGCCGCTGCCCGACATGGACAACCCGATTCTGCCGGAACTGGACAAGGGCGGACGCCCCATCCCGGGCACGACCCGCGAAGGCGCGAGCGCGGCCAGCGCGGCGCCGCTGGACCTGCGTCCCATCGAAGCCACCGTCGCCCCGGCGCCGTTCCCGCGCCAGACCCTGCCCATCTCGCCCACCACGCCATGACGCCTCTCCCTTATGCCTGGGCACGCGCCCAGCGCGCCCTGCTCACCGTGGGTGCCCAGGGCGCCGTGCTGACCTACAGCACGCGAACCCCGCAATGGGCGCGCAACGAAGCGCGCCGCTGCTATCCCCAGGCCGACGCGCGCGAGGTATCCGACGACGAACTCGAAACGCTGCTGGCTGCTGCCTATGCCCAGAATGGCGATGCCGCCAGCGTGATGGGCGCAGCGGAAAACGAGATCGACCTGGATCGCCTGATGCAGGACATGCCCGAGATCGAAGACCTGCTCGACACTCAGGACGACGCCCCGGTCATTCGCATGATCAACGCCCTGTTCACGCAGGCGGCACGCGATGGCGCCAGCGACATCCACATCGAGGCCTTCGAAACACACTCCGTGGTGCGCTACCGCGTGGACGGCACGCTGCGCGATGTCGTCAGCCCGCGCCGGGCGTTGCACCATGCCCTGATCTCACGCATCAAGATCATGGCCAACCTGGACATCGCCGAGAAGCGACTGCCGCAGGATGGTCGGATCGCGCTGCGCGTAGGCGGGCGCCCCATTGACGTGCGGGTGTCGACCTTGCCCACCGGACATGGCGAGCGAGCCGTGCTGCGGCTGCTGGACAAAGAGGCGGGCCGGCTGCAGTTGGAAAAACTCGGCATGGCGCCCGGCCTGCTGGGCCAGCTGGACCGCCTGATCCGCCAGCCACACGGCATCGTGCTGGTGACCGGACCGACAGGCAGTGGCAAGACGACCACCCTGTATTCGGCGCTGGCCCGCCTGGATGCATCGACATCGAACATCCTGACAGTGGAAGACCCCATCGAATATGACCTGCCCGGCATCGGGCAGACGCAGGTCAATGCCCGTATCGACATGAGCTTCGCCGTCGCGCTGCGCGCCATTCTGCGTCAGGATCCGGATGTGGTGATGATCGGCGAGATACGCGATCTGGAAACCGCACAGATCGCGGTGCAGGCTTCGCTGACCGGCCACCTGGTGCTGGCCACCTTGCACACCAACGACTCGGTCTCTGCGCTCACCCGCCTGACCGACATGGGCGTCGAACCCTTTCTGCTGTCCTCTTCCCTGCTCGGGGTGCTGGCGCAACGCCTGGTGCGCAAGCTCTGCCCGGCCTGTCGCGAACCGGTGCCTGGCCAGCCCACCTGGCGCGCCGTCGGCTGCCCGCAGTGCAACCACACCGGTTACAGCGGGCGCACCGGCATTCACGAGCTGTTCGTGGTGGACGACAGCGTGCGCGCCCAGATCCATGGGGGAATGGGTGAACAAGTCATCCGCCAGACCGCCCAAGCGGCAGGCATGCGCACCATGCGCCAGGACGGGCAGCGCTGGATAGACGCTGGCGCGACCTCGGCCGAAGAAGTCATGCGCGTCACGCGCGACGCCTGACACCTGCCGCGCAGCCTGAACGGAGCCCCGCATGCCCTCTTACCACTACGAAGCCTCAGACGCCCAGGGCAACCTGGAGCGCGGGCTCATCGATGCCGATTCGCCGCGTGGTGCCCGCAACGCGCTGCGCGCGCGCGGCATGGTGCCCCTGACGGTGAAAGATGCCGCGGGCGGCAGCGGCGCGGCGAGCACCTTGAGCGCAAAGCTGTTCGCCAAACGGCTCAACGATCAGGACCTTGCATGGCTCACCCGGCAATTGTCGAGTTTGCTGGCCGCAGGCCTGCCGCTGGATGCCGCGCTCTCGGCCACCGTGGATCAGGCCGAGAAAAAGCACATTGCCATTGCCCTGACTGCGGTACGCGCCGACGTCCGTGCCGGCCATCGTCTGGGCGATGCACTGGCCACCCGCCCCAAGGACTTTCCCGATATTTATCGCGCCCTGGTTGCGGCGGGCGAAGCATCCGGCCAACTGGCTCAGATCATGGAAAAACTGGCCGACTACATCGAAGAACGCAACGCCTTGCGCGGCAAGATCCTCACCGCCTTCATCTATCCGGGCATCGTTGCCGTCGTGTCCGTTGCCATTGTGTTTTTTCTCCTGGGCTATGTCGTGCCGCAAGTCGTGGGCGCATTCAGTCAAACGAAACAGACTTTGCCGCTGTTGACGCGCGTGATGCTGGCGCTCAGCGAGATCGTTCAGCAGTGGGGACTGATCGGCATACTGGGGCTGATCGTGGCGTGGCTGACCTGGCGCTACAGCCTGCGCGCGCCGGCCGTGCGCCTGCGCTGGCACGCACGCATCCTGCGCCTGCCCCTGATCGGGCGCTTCGCGCTGGGCGTCAATTCCGCACGGTTTGCCTCGACCCTGGCCATTCTGACCAGCAGTGGCGTGTCCCTGTTGCGTGCACTGGAAGCGGCACGGCAGACCTTGACCAATGATCGGCTGCGTGCCGCTGTCGGCGATGCGAGCAGCCGTGTACGTGAAGGCGCGCCACTGGCTGCCTCATTGCAGACCCAGAAGGTGTTCCCGCCTCTGCTGGTGCACCTGATTGCCAGTGGCGAGCGCACGGGCGACCTGCCCCCCATGCTCAACCGCGCGGCCGGCAACCTGTCGCGCGATCTGGAACGTCGCGCCATGGCCATGACGGCACTGCTGGAACCGCTGATGATTCTGATCATGGGCGGCGTGGTGCTGGTCATCGTGCTGGCGGTCATGATGCCCATCATTGAAATCAACCAGATGGTGCAATAGCGCGCACCTTCAAGTGAGCAGGCGAATTTTCTCGACCAGACTGTGCAATTCGAAGGGCTTGGTCAGGACATGCATGCCCGTGTCGGACAGTTCCCCCAGCGCAAGGGTGCTCTCGGCATAGCCGGTGATGAACAGCACGTTCAACGGCGGGCGCAACACGCGCGCCGCATCGGCAAGCTGGCGCCCGTTCAACCCGCCCGGCAGGCCGACATCGGTGATCATCAAATCGATCGTCGCATCGCCTTGAAGCACCTTCAGCGCGGCCTGGCCGTCGGCGCTTTCGATCGCGCACAGGCCCATTTCATCAAGCACTTCGGTGATCAACGCCCGAACGGTCGGCTCGTCATCGACGACCAGCACGGTGGCGACCACCGGGGCAAGCCGGATCGGGACTTGCGGCGTGGCGCCGTCCGAACCGGTGGCCTTGCCCTGGTGGCGGGGCAAATAGAGCGACATGGTCGTGCCCTGGCCGACCTCGGACTGAATCTTCAACTGTCCACCGGATTGCTGGGCAAAGCCATAGACCATCGACAGACCCAGACCCGTGCCCTCGCCCAAGGGCTTGGTCGTGTAGAACGGGTCAAACGCACGGGCAATCACCGCCTGCGACATCCCCACGCCGGTGTCGCGCACCGACAGGCAGAGGTAATCGCCGGGCGCGAGCCCATGGTCACGCGCCGCCGCATTGCTCAGGCATTGATTGCTCGCGCGCACCGTCAGTTGTCCCCCATCGGGCATCGCGTCGCGCGCGTTGATGCACAGGTTCAGCAGCGCATTGTCCAGCTGCCCGGCATCGACCCGTGCCGGCCACAAGGCAGGGTCGGTATTGATCTGCAAATCGATGGACGGGCCCACAGAGCGTCTGATCAACTCCTGCATCCCGTAAACCAGGCGACCGACATCGGTGGGCTTGGGGTCCAGGGTCTGGCGTCGGGCGAAGGCCAGCAGGCGGTGCGTCAGCCCGGCCGCCCGTTCAGCGGCGCCCTGGGCAATACTGATGTAGCGCTCGGTGGTCGGCCCATCCAGACGACCACTTGCAAGCTTGCGCCGCATCAACTCCAAGGCACCGGTGATCCCCGTGAGCAAGTTGTTGAAATCGTGCGCCAGCCCACCTGTGAGTTGCCCGACCGCTTCCATCTTCTGCGCATGACGCAACGCATCCTGCGCCTGCACCAGTTCGGTTGAACGTTCCTGCACACGCTGCTCCAGCGTGGCCTGCATCTCACGCTGCGCCTGCTCGGCGAGCACATGCTGGGTGGTATCCGTCGTCGTGCACATCATGCCCACCACGGTGCCCCGCTCGTCGCACAGAGGCATGTAGGTAAATGTCCACCACGTTTGTTCGGGATACCCGAAGCGCGTCATGGTCAGGGGCAGGTTTTCATAGTGCACGCCTTCGCCCTGAAGGGCGCGCTGCACAATGGGCTCGATCTCGATCCAGACATCGGACCACACTTCATGAAAGGGCTGGCCCAGGGCCTGATCGGCACGATGGCCCAGAAAAGGACGATAGGCGTCGTTGAAAAAAAATCGCAGTTGATCGCCCCAGGCAAAACACATGGGCTGGGGCGAATTCAACCAGGTAGCCAGCAGGCTTTGAATCACCGTTGGCCAGTGCTGGGGCTCGCCCAGCGGCGTTTCGGCCCACGACCGCGCGGCGATCACACGCGCCACCCTGCCGGACGAGGCCAGGAAAGGCAACTGAGGCGACGCAGTCGGCGGCATCTTCATGCGATGGTCGATGTGGTGTGGCGTTCAGAGCCAGCCACGCCCTTCATTCGGCGTGACGCGAGGGTATGTCCAGCCCTCTTGCCACGGCAGGCCGCGCGACGAACGTGGCCAGCACACGCGTCACATTCGAAAAATCCGAGAATCCCACAAGGTCGCCGGCTTCATAAAAACCAGCCAGATTGCGCACCCAGGGGAAGATGGCGATGTCGGCGATGCTGTACTGATCGCCCAGCATCCATGCGCGACCTTCCAGATGTCGGTCCAGCACCCCCAGCAAGCGCCTGGATTCGGTCACATAGCGATCGCGAGGCCGTTTATCTTCGTATTCCCGACCCGCGAATTTATGAAAAAAGCCCAGCTGACCGAACATCGGGCCGATGCCTCCCATCTGGAACATCACCCACTGAATCGCCTGGTATCGACCTGCCGCATCAGCGGGCATGAACTTGCCCGATTTCTCGGCCAGATAAATCAGAATCGCCCCTGACTCGAACAAAGGCAGGGGCACGCCGCCCGGGCCGTCGGGGTCGAGAATGGCGGGGATCTTATTATTGGGATTGAGCGATAGAAACTCGGGAGACAGCTGATCGTTGTTTTCGAACCCGACCCGATGCACCTCGTAAGGCATGCCGATTTCTTCGAGCAGAATGGACACCTTGACGCCGTTGGGCGTGGGCAGCGAATAAAGCTGAAGCACATCGGGGCGGGTGGCGGGCCAGCGATGGGTGATCTCGAATGCGGACAGGTCAGACATGGCAGATCCTTTCTCCGAAAAGTAAATCATACCCCCGCAGGTTCCGGGCCCGGCCGTTCGAACCGCCTGATCGCCTGCGCCGACACCTTCAAAAACTGCGCATCAGAATCGATTTCCCGAAGATGCTCTCGACCAGCTCCACGGCCAGTTTCGCGGTCTGGTTGCGCACATCCAGCGCAGGGTTGAGCTCCACGATGTCCAGCGATCCCAGGCGGTGGCAATCCGCAATCATTTCCATGCACAGTTGCGCTTCCCGGTAAGTGGGGCCGCCCTGCACCGTCGTGCCCACGCCCGGCGCAAACTGGGGATCCAGGAAATCGACGTCGAAACTGACATGCAGGTGGGTATCGGGTGCCATGTCGGCCAGGGCCTGCTCCATCACCGCACGCATGCCCAGTTCGTCTATCGCCCGCATGTCGAACACCCGGATGCCTGCCTGGTGAATCAGCTCACGCTCGCCATCGTCCACGCTGCGAATGCCGACCTGTCTGACGTCGGTGGTGGCCACGGCAGGGATGTGGCCACCGATCGAGGTTAATTCGATCGGACCGTAACCGCACAGGCAGGCCAGCGGCATGCCATGGGTATTGCCCGAAGGCGACAGCGCACTGGTATTGAAATCCGTGTGTGCGTCCAGCCACAACACGCGCAGCGGTCGGCCTGTTTCGCGGCAGTGGCGCGCGACCGCGCTGATCGATCCCAGGGCCAGGCAGTGATCGCCCCCGAGCATGATGGGCAACTGCCCGCTGGCGAGCGCGCCATGGACCGCCTCGTGCACCAGATGATTCCAGGTCACGGTCTCGCCCAGATGGCGATAGCCGTCCACCCGGGACTCGCCGGGGTTGAGCGGCCCGACCAGATCCCCCAGATCCGACACGTTCAATCCGCGTGCCATCAGGGCCTGCGCCAGCCCCGCGACCCGAAGGGCCTGGGGCCCCATCGACGCCCCCCGCACGCCCGCGCCCACATCCGCAGGCACGCCGATCAGCGCCACCCGATCGACCAGGGCCGGTGGCGTGCGCAGGGTGGGTTGGGCATCGGCAACGTCGGCAACGGGGCGGTCGGCGCGACGAGCCTTGCCGGAGTCATAAAGCGGGCGGTCAGCGGTCATGGACAACGTTCACTCAAGAGCAAGCAGAACACCAAGCGTAGCAAACCGCTCCCGGGCGAAACGTAAGATCAGACCGCCGGTGGCTTGTCGAGCTTTCGAATCGAGGCGTTCAGTCGGGCGAAGTCGAACACCGGGCGCCTGGGGCGCAGGTAGGGCATGACGATCATCACGACCACCGGAACGAGGCCCGCCGCCAGGAAAGACTCCAGCAGATAGACCGGCTTTTCGTTGGGCCCCGGAAACAGCACCAGGCCGGCGACCAGACCGCAGACGGTGGCCACGGTTGCGGTGAAGCCATCGTGGCGTTTGTTGAACAGCCCGTAGAACACCGGAATGGCGGCTGCCGAGCACAGCAGGTCGGCCAGCAGAAACAGATACAGCACGCTGAACCCCTGAGCGGCCAGCACCACGATCGGCACCGACAGCGCCACGATCAGCCAGCGCGACAGCCGCATCATGGTCTGGGTTGAGGCCTTGGGCATGAGCCGGCCCAGATCCACGGCAATCAGGCTGGACACGGCGCTGATGGCCGTGTCGGCACTGCTCATCACCAGCGCCAGTCCCAAGGGAATCAATGCGACCGCAAACCACAGGGGCACGGCCGGCATGAGCACACTGAAGAGCGCGACCGAGCTGTCTCCGGCCGGGGCCAGACCGACGAAGGCCAGGCCGAACAACCCCATCAGAAAGATGAACGGACCGACCAGCAGGCCGCCCAGCAGGAACCCATTGCGCATGCTGCGGGTATCACGGGCCGAATCCACCCGCTGCCAGTTGCCCTGGTGGAACAGCCCGGTGAGCAAAATGGCGACGAAGAAGGTCAAGCCGGCCTTCACACCCACGGGGTCGGTCAGATCGAGCAGTTGCGGCGCCTTGACCTGCAGACTCTGAACGGTCGGTGCCAGACCACCCGCTGCCTGCCAGCCGAACACCAGCAGAGTGAACAGCAGCGGCACGATGATCATCATCTGCACCCGATCGGTAAAAATGGACGCCCGCAGACCACCGTAAGCGGTGTAGAGCAGTGTCGCCCCCATGACGATGCAGGCGGTGACCCAGATCGGCACGGGTGCGAGCAGCGTCACCAGCTTGCCGATCGCGGTGATCTCGGCCGACAGCGCAATGAACAGATAGAACAGCATGATCAACAGGGTCAGGCCGTACATGGGTCGACCATAACGCGCGATCAGGAACTCTGTCAGCGTGTGGCCGTTGGGGATTAGCTCGCGCATGCGCTTGCCCAGCGGGATCATGACCAGACGCGGCGACATGGCGCCCATGGCATAGCCGATCACCGCGGCCAGGCCGCCCCAGGTGGCCGCCTGCGCCGGTGAAAAAAGAATCCATGCGCCTAGCGTGGACGCCATCAGCGTGAGCACCGTCGCCACCTGACCCTGGCTATTGCGCGCGGTGATGTAGTCCTCCAGACCGCCGCGGTGTCGGCGCGCATACAGCACGCCTGCGAACGCGAAGGCCAGTGCAAACAAAACCAGCCAGAAAATGGCGACCTGCGTGCCGAGCATGATGAACGTCTCCCGCCCCGTGCGCGCGCGTGTCTGCGCCACGCCTGCCAGGGAAGCTGCGGATTTTATGCTAAGTTCGCCCCTGCTGCCTCCATCGACAAGAACCGATCCCATGACCGCACAGCCCACCCCACTTCCCCTGAATCGTCAGCTCGTGCTGGTCACCGGCGGCGCGCGCGGCCTGGGCGCCGCCATTACGCAGGCGTTCTTGCGCGAAGGCGCCCGCGTGGTCATCAATTATTTTCAGAGCGAGCACGCGGCCCGTGCGCTCGCTGCCGCGGCACCCGAGCGCGCGCTGGCGGTGGCTGCCGATGTGCGCGATCCGCAGGCGGTGATGCAGATGCTCGCGCAGGCGCAGGCACATTTCGGTTCGGCCGTGACCACCGTCGTGAACAACGCGCTGCCGAGCTTCAGTTTCAACGGCGATGCCCGCCCCCATGCCGACACGCTTACCTGGGCGGCCATGCAACAGCAGATGGAAGGCAGCGTGCGCGCCGCCTTGAACACCACGCAGGCCGCCCTGCCCGGCATGCGCGCCGGGGGCGTCGGTCGCATCATTAATATCGGCAGCAACCTTTTTCAGAATCCCGTGGTGCCCTACCACGACTACACCGCCGCCAAGGCCGCCCTGCTCTCGCTCACGCGCACGCTGTCGCAGGACCTGGGGCCCGACGGCATCACCGTGAACATGGTGTCTGGTGGTCTGCTGCGCACCACCGATGCCTCGTCGGCCACACCGCCGGCCGTTTTTGATTACATCGCCGCCAACACGCCCTTGCGCGCCGTCACCACACCCGCGCAACTGGCCGACGCCGTTCTGTTCTTCGCCTCGCCCTGGTCACGTGGCGTCACCGGCCAGAACCTGGTGGTCGACGGCGGACTGGTGAAGAACTGATGCGACCGTTGCACCTGAACCTGTTCATCTTTGGTTGTGGCCATCATCGCGCCGCCTGGCGCCATCCTGCCTCGGCGGCCGAACAGCTGGGCGACATCCGTTATTACGAAGCACTGGCCCGCACGGCCGAGCGTGGAAAGTTCGATGCCGTGTTCTTTGCCGACGGCGCCTCCATGGAAAACGTGGCCGATGGCCCGCGCTGGTTCCTTGAGCCGCTCACGATGCTCTCGGCCATGAGCCGTGCCACCACGCACATCGGGCTGATCAGCACTGTGTCCAGCACGTTCTACACCCCGTTTCATGCCGCGCGCCTGGTGGCCTCGCTGGACCACATCTCGGGTGGGCGCATGGGATGGAACGTGGTCACCTCCATGTTCGATGCCGAGGCCCGCAACCATGGCTACGAGGCCATGCCCACGCACGCGGCACGCTACTCGCGCGCGGAGGAGTTCGTCGATGTGGTGCTGCGATTGTGGGACTCGTGGCGCGACGATGCTCTGCCCATTGATCGCGCGGGCGATTACGGCCACGTCGATGCGGTGCGCCCCATCCTGCATCGGGGTGAGCACTTCCTGGTAGATGGGCCATTGACCGTGCCACGCATGCCCCAGGGGCACGCCGTGCTGTTTCAGGCCGGTGCGTCGGCAGAAGGCCGCGACCTGGCCGCGCGCCGCGCCGAAGCGATCTACGCCGTCGCGTATGACCTGGCTGCGGCACAGGCCTACTATCGCGACATCAAGGCGCGGGTGCTTGCGGCCGGCCGCCAGGATCCCGTCCCCATCATGCCCGGGCTGGTGACCTACGTCGGCTCGACCGAAGCCGAGGCCCGCATCAAGCAACGCGAGCTCGATGAATTGCTGCCAGCTGCCACTTCGTTGCGGCAGCTGGGCACATTCGTGCAGCAGGACTGCATGAACTGGGACCTGGACGGCCCCGTGCCGGAGCTGCCCCCGCTTGACACGTTCACGGGCCCGAAAGGCCGCTACGGCACCATCCTGCGCATTATCGAGACCGAGCGTCCGACCGTTCGGCAATTGCTGGGACGCCTTGCCGCAGGTGGCGGTCACTGCACCATGGTGGGCACGCCGGAACAGATTGCCGATCGCATGTTGCAATGGGTGGACAACGACGGCGCCGACGGCTTCAACCTGATGCCGCCCTCGCTGCCTGCCGGTATCGACGACTTCGTCGACCACGTCGTGCCCGTGCTGCAAAAGCGCGGTCGTTTCCGAACCCAGTACACGACGACCACGCTGCGCGGCCACCTTGGTCTGGCCCGCCCCGATCATGCCTGAGATCAACACCGTTCGGGGCGGCGCGTGCCGCCTGCGCCCGAATCGCGGAGACTGAACGTGCCTCGCTTCATCCGAATCACACTGATCGTGCTGTGCCTGCTGGCCATGGCCTCGGCCCTGTCCCTGTTTACCTACGGACGCTTCGCCGAAAGCGCCATGGGCGAACCCGGTCATGCGATTGCGCCGCCCACCGCCGAACAGGTGGCACGCAACCCGGCGAGCGCCACACCGGTGGACCGCGTGATGATGCCGCTCACCGAGGCGCATCCGGGCAAGACCGGCATGTCCCTGATCACGGGCAACACCGACGCGTTCACCGTGCGTGCGCTCTCGGCCAGCCATGCCGGACGCAGCCTGGACCTGCAGTACTACCTGTGGCATGACGACCTGACCGGACGCCTGCTGGCGGCCCAGGCGCTCGCCGCAGCCGACCGCGGTGTGCGCGTGCGGGTGCTGATCGACGATATCAACGCCCACGGCGCAGACGCCGCGTTTCGCAGCCTGGACAAGCACCCCGGCATTGAAGTCAGAATGTTCAACCCGTCTCGCAATCGGGGCGGATCGGTGGGCCGCGCCGTCGAAATTCTGCTGCGCGGGATGAGCCTGAACAAGCGCATGCACAACAAAGCCTGGATCGTGGACGGGCAAATCGCCGTGGTCGGGGGCCGCAATATCGGCAATGAATATTTCGATGCCGCCCAGGACACCAACTTTCTGGACGCCGACGTGCTGCTGGCCGGCCCGGCCGTGGCCCAGACCGCCGCCATTTTCGACGATTTCTGGAACAGTCGCGCCGTCATCCCGATCTCGGCGCTCGCCGACGATACCGACCTTTCGCTGGATGCGGTGCGCGAGGTTCTGCGCGGCATCGAGTCCACCGCCGTGGCCAGACCCTACCTTGAGCACGTCAAGAACGCCAGGCGCGTCAATGCCCTGCTCACGGGCCAGGTGGCGCTGCACTGGGATGCCAACGCCCGGGTCGTCTCCGATCCGGCCGCCAAGGTTCTGCGTGGCGAGAAAACCGATCCTGATACGTGGCTGATCGCGCCCATCATGCGCGAGACGCGATCCGCCCAACGCGACCTGACCATCATCTCACCCTACTTCGTGCCGGGCGAAGAGGGCACGCGCGAGCTGACCGAGCTGGCCAAGAGCGGCGTGTCGGTCAGTATTCTGACCAACTCGCTGGCGTCCAACGATGTCATGGCGGTACATAGCGGCTATGCGAGTTACCGCAAGCCTTTGCTTGAAGGAGGCGTGAAGCTGTTCGAACTCATGCCGTTTGGTGACACGAACAACAGCCTGTTCGGTTCCAGTGGTGCCAGTCTGCACACCAAGGCATTCACCGTGGACGGGCGTCGGGGGTTCATCGGCTCGTTCAATTTCGACCCGCGCTCGGTGCAGCTCAATACCGAAATGGGTCTGCTGTTCGATCATCCGGATCTTGCCGCCGAGCTGATGGCACAGTACCGGGAACACGCCGGCCCTGAAAAAAGCTATGCCCTGAGCCTGGAGCGCGGTGATCTGCGCTGGGAAGAGCGGCGTACCCAACCGTCGAAGATCTGGCGCACCGAACCCGAAACGTCGATCTGGTCGCGGCTGATCGTGGAACTGCTGGGCTGGCTGCCCCTGGAAAGCCAACTCTGATCGTGCGGCTCGATGGCGTCGCCTGGCTGGCGTAGTCGCCGCGAACGGGCCATCGCGGCCCGGATGCGGCATGACCTGGCAGGCCGCCTCCGACCTGCCTACAGCCGCTGCCCGCCGCTGACCTCAATGCGTTGCGCCGTCACCCACGCGGCCGCATCCGAAGCCAGAAAGACCGCCGTGCCTGCCATGTCGTCCGGATGCCCCAGCCGGCCCAGTGCGATCGTGGGCAGCGCTTTCGCTCCCATGCCTGCATCGGGGTCCAGGGGATTCATATCGGTAGACGTCAAACCCGGCAAAATCGCGTTCACCGTGATGCCTCTGGCACCCAGTTGCGCAGCCAGCAATGTCGTCAGCGCCTCCAGGCCTGCCTTGGCCGGCGCATAGGCCGCCATGGCAGGAAACGCCACACGCGTGCCCATGGACGATACATTGATGATGCGGCCACCCTCGCGCATACGCTTGATGGCTTCCTGAATCAGGAAAAACGGCGCTTTCAGATTGACCTGCAAGGTGTGGTCGAAGTCGGCCTCGGTTACCTGTTCAATGGTGTCGCGCTTGATGATGCCCGCGTTGTTCACCAGAATATCGACCCCCGTCTGACCAAAACGATGCTGCAGAATCTCGTCGCACGCGTGAAACACCACTTGGGCGGCGCCTGGCAACGACAGGTCAGCCGCCACGACCGCCCCCGCGCCGCCGGCGCTTTCGATTTCCTGCACCACCGCCTGCGCAGCTTCGCGCGCGGCATGGCAGTGCACCACCACGAACGCACCCGCACGCCCGAACGCCAGCGCGATCGAGCGGCCGATGCCCCGGCTGGCGCCTGTCACCAGGGCCACCTTGCCGGCCAATACCTGAGGCGTCGCGCTTATCGTCATGGTCGATACCCGCTCACGGCTTGATGACGATCTTGCCAAATGCGCCCCGATCCTCGAGCAGCTTGAACGCGGCGGGCGCGTCCTTGAGCGAATAGGTCATCTCCACCGATGGCTTCAGGCGACCGTCCTGCACCAGTGCCAGCAAGGCGTGCAGGTCGTCGCGCAACCAGCCATTCGATCCCAGCACGTTGAGTTCGAAGGTCCAGACATAACGCAGGTCGGTGGCCGGGCCGAAACCTGCGGTGGCGCCGCAGGTCAGCACGGTGCCGCCCTTGGTCGCACACTTCAGTGTCGGGACCCAGGTGTCACCGCCCGTGAAGTTCACGATGGTGTCGATACCGCCGCCACCCCAGATCTTGGGCTTGCCTGCATGCGCCCAGATGGCTTTCATGAAGTCTTCGGTTTTGTAATTGATGCCGTGATCGGCCCCCAGATCGCGCAGCTTGTCCAGTTTTTCCTGGGTCGATGCGGCCACGATGACCTCGGCACCGCTGAGCTTGGCCAGTTGCACGCAGCATGTTCCCACACCACC
>Ga0075364_10000569_pt1 | contig 18969 bp, 16 predicted proteins | sample EndMetdeltDD1764_FD_71517 | JGI IMG/M metagenome (GOLD analysis project Ga0075364, IMG submission 71517) | Populus endosphere microbial communities from Tennessee, USA - Endosphere MetaG P. deltoides DD176-4 | ecosystem: Host-associated > Plants > Roots > Endosphere | place: USA: Tennessee...
ATTATCCATAATGCACCTTTCGATCTGGGCTTTTTAGATAACGAATTAAAATTAACCAAAAAAAAGTATAAAAAAATTACAGATTATTGCCAAGTTTTAGATACGCTTCCATTAGCTCGTCAATTACACCCGGGACAACGCAATAGCTTAGATGCACTTTGCAAACGCTATGATATTGATAATTCGAAACGTGATAAGCATGGTGCTTTATTGGATGCTGAATTGTTAGCTCGGGTTTACCTCGCCATGACTGGAGGTCAAACTCATCTGTTCAATGAAGAACAGATATCACATGCTATTCAAACGACTTCACATAAAAAAATTACCGATGAAGTTATATTATTACCTATCATCTATGCCACTAAGGAAGAATTATTAGCACATCAAAACCGTTTAACTAACATTAATAAATTATCTGGCCAGTGTAAATGGCCTATTGATGCTGAGGAAATTAATTAAATGCGCATCAAGTTTCTACACAAATTTTTACAACTAGAGGCTTCAGGTGGCATTTCTTTAGGAATTGCGACGCTATTAGCTTTAATTCTCGCTAATTCGAGTTGGCAAACTTATTATCAAACTTTCCTAAATTTCAGCATAAATATTGGCCCAAGCATCCATTTTTCTTTTTTACATTTTATCAATGATGGATTGATGACTGTTTTCTTTTTTTTAGTCAGTCTAGAAATAAAAAGAGAATTAGTTCAGGGTGAACTCAATACACTCACTAAAGCACTGCTACCCACGCTAGCGGCTATAGGCGGAATGATAATTCCTGCTTTAGTTTATTTAACCATTAATCATGGATATCCTCAGCTTATTTCGGGTTGGGCAATACCTATGGCCACAGATATTGCCTTTTCGTTAGGAGTACTTTCACTGCTTGGCAAGCATTTACCCGTTGCTTTAAAAATTTTCTTAATGGCATTAGCTATCATTGATGACCTTGGTGCAATTATCGTCATCGCCATTTTTTATACTCAGCAAATAGGCTGGTTGTATTTATTTTTATCTTTACTGACTTTTATTGGATTACTAAGCTTAAACTATTTTAAAATTCAAGAATTTCTTCCATACTGCTTGTTAGGTATAACTTTATGGATACTCATATTTAACTCGGGTATTCATGCAACAATTGCTGGCGTATTGTTTGGCTTAACTATTCCCCTAAATAGTAGCAATAAAAATTTCAATTCTTTACTGCATCATTTAATACATCAATTACATCCATGGATAGCCTTCGGTATTTTACCACTTTTTGCTTTTGCCAATGCCGGTCTATCTTTTTCGAATATAAAATTATCGACTTTTATTCATCCTTTACCTTTAGGAATAATTGTCGGATTATTTTTTGGTAAACAATTAGGGATTTTCGGAGCTAGTTGGCTGGCAGTAAAAACTAAGCTGGCAAAATTACCTTACCAAGTGAACTGGTGGCATATTTACGGAACCGCTCTGATTTGTGGAATAGGTTTTACGATGAGTTTATTTATTGCCAATCTAGCATTCGGAGACAATGAATTAACCACTTTAGTCCGCTTAGGAGTTTTTACTGGTTCAGTTTTATCTGGGATTGCAGGTTATAGTGTTTTATCTTTAGCTCAACAAAACAATCAGCCATTAGACAACCCATCGAAAATTTAGAATTTTTTACTTTTAAAAGACCATCTTTGTATTCACAAAAATGGTCTTTTTTTTAGCTATGTGTTATGTTTAAAGTGCTTTCTCTGTCATTAACCGGGTCGTCATCCATAGGTTGAGGAGAAGAACTTGTTTTTACAAATAGTCCTTGATGAACTGAAAATTTAGGGATGTTGGGAGTATTACTTGCAGTTGGCTCATCAATTTTACTCTGAGCCATGGTTGCACTTTTTTTCTCTCGGTTTTGTTCGTCAAAATCATTACTAATTTCATCATCATCCTCATCAACTTCATCCGGTTTAGTTAATTGTTTTAACACTTTAACTTGTTGGAAGACTTTATCAGCATCTTGCGCATTGTTTCCAAGTTGATAAATTTTTCTATTGAAAAATAAATTAGTGATCGCCATAATTGCGACACCAAAAAATAAAACCGGAAGAACAGGTAAAATTATGGAAGACGCAATAAAAAGAGGTGCTAAAGCAAGTCCTGCAACTATCAATGCCAGAGCTAAGACCAAAAACTCACTGGTATTTTTTGCTTTGTATTTTGATTTTCGATAATTTTCTTTACTAGCTATTACATTCGATTCTTCATTTTTATTAATCTCTTCAATAATTTGTCTTCGCTGTTCTAAATCTAGGGAACGGAGATCTATAAACCCTTCATCATTTATTAATTCACTCACTAACTCTCTATTTTTCTTACAAAGTGATTCTTCACTTATATTATATAATACTGGCATAATAACCTCATTGATTGGGATAATTTTATATTTTTACTAATAATAAATAGCAAAATATATTCCATTGCCTTTAATTTATTTACTTATTCAGAAAATAAAATTTTAAAATTTTTATAAATTGAATTTCCTCCTTGTCATAGATAGTCCTACAGATGATCTTATATTAATCCAATTTTTAGATCAATTACTAATTTAAAAACTATATATTTAGATAAAATAAAAATTTTTTATTTCTTTTTTTACAAAATGAAAATTTCAGTTTATTATCCGGATCAAAATCTAATAAATCTTTTAATATAAATTACAAAAAAATGTTTAAAAAAAAATCACGGAACATATCTGAACAAGTTTCTCAACAGCCTAATGAACTAGTTTGCAAGAATTATCAGAAGCCTTTACCACAATACCCACCAAGACCTACTGAGTTGGAAATTCAAGTTTACGTAGCTGGCACCATTGACCAGAAAAACCAGAAACCAAATAATAACTTCAATCATAGTGAATCAAGTCCATTTCGAATGGTAGCGCCAGGTAAAAAATAGATATAAATTTAATTTTTTAATGGAAAGCAAGACTTAATTCGTGTACAGCATTAACCAATATTTTTACATTTTCCGGCTTTGTATATTGAGAAATCCCATGGCCTAGATTAAATATATGGCCGGAACCAGTACCATATGATTGCAGTATACTTTTTACTTCCTGACGAATTGTCTCTGGATTGGAGAATAAAACGGCTGGGTCCATATTACCTTGCAACGCTACTTTGTTAGAAAGTCTTTGGCGGGCTGATCCCATATCGATAGTCCAATCCAAGCCTATTGCATCGCAACCTGAGTTGGCTATTTCTTCTAACCACAAATTTCCGCCTTTGGTAAATAAAACGATAGGTACTTTTTCTTGTGCAGTCTGATTCTTTAAATTAGCAACAATTTGTGTCATATAATTTAGGGAGAATTCTTGATACGCCGCAGTACTTAATAATCCCCCCCAAGTATCAAAAATCATAATGGCCTGTGCGCCAGCAGCAATTTGTGCATTAAGATACAAGATAATTGCTTTGGTTAAGGTGTTTAACAAATGATGTAATGTCTTAGGTTCCTGATATAAAAGTGTTTTAACTTGCCTAAATTCTCGACTACCTGCTCCTTCCAGCATATAACAGGCAAGTGTCCAAGGACTTCCTGCAAATCCAATCAAAGGAATTTTATTTTTTAATTCCTTACGCGTGCATGAAATAGCATCCATTACATAACGTAACTCAACTCCGGGATCCGGGATCGGCAAAGTTTTAATATCTGTTAACGTTCTTATAGGTTTTCGGAATTTGGGTCCTTCTCCTTCAACAAAATAAAGTCCTAAGCCCATTGCGTCAGGAATGGTCAAGATATCTGAAAATATAATCGCAGCATCTAAATCAAATCGTTGTAGCGGCTGTAAAGTGACTTCACAAGCCAATTCAGGTGTTTTACATAAAGTTAAAAAATCACCTGCTTTGCTACGAGTTGCACAATACTCAGGCAAATAACGACCTGCTTGTCGCATAATCCATACGGGTGTGCGGTCAGTAGGTTGCATTAAAAGCGCACGTATTAAGCAATGTTTGGAATACTTCATCATTTTTAAACTTTCTTTATTAAAATTATCAACGTTTGTAACTGAACTAACAAACGATCGGCACTAAAAATAAATAAATCAATGGCAAATTGATCCGATTGGTTGATTTCTAAAGATTTAAGCTGAAGCTTTATTTCTTTTTTCCAACCGGAAAATTCTTCTAAATCCTCAACTGTTTGATCTTCATCTTTGCTCTTAAGACTATCAATACTTCTTTGAAATAAATCCTGTGTTATTTGATAAACTTTTTGGATTTTGGCGTGTTGATTAAAGATCAAAATATTTTGATCTGAAAAATCCATTAATGCATTCCTCATCAAAGTAATACAACGTAAAATTTCTCTTTCAACGTCTAAAATATTTTTAAATGTTTCTTCCAAATTAGATCGGCCAAATGATTCACTCATTACTTCTTTAAATAATTTTTTTTGAATTCCTATATTATTCAATATTTTATTTTCAAAAATTTCTTGCGGCTTTGTATTATTATCATCACCATTCGTGAATGTAAACTCTTCTATTTTTTGAGCTAGAGTTTTTAAATTCTGTAAGGTATCTATTAATATATAACGTAATTGTGTTCGCGAATGCAAAGGCCAGATAAAACGTGATACTAATAATGCAATAATAATACCTAAATTGATTTCTAAAAAACGGCTCATCACTGTATAAAAATTAGGATCTGGAGAAATAACAATAATAATTAGTGTCACTGCTCCTAAAGGACCTGCTTCACTCCAAGTACTTGGACTATCGGCAATATAACTAAAAACAGCCGTGGCAACACATAGGATCAAGATAGTCAAAGCAACATTTGGATAAACAAGCCATAAGGTCAAGCTAGCAACGCTGGCCCCTATTACTGTCCCTAAAAATCGCATATATGATTTCTGTAAAATCGCGCCGACACGTGATTGGGCACACATTACCACTAGAATAGTAATAACGACCCATCTCCCTTGGAGTGGTAGCTTAAATAGATAGGAAATTAACAATCCAAATAATAGTGCGATAGCTGTTTTTAAGCTATGAACAAGTCGATCACTGTCTAATCTACGAAGTTGATGTCGCCATTGAATAAATTGCATGTTAGCTCGTTAATAAAATAAATGTACTCTTCACAAATTAATATGCGTATATTTAAAAAACTGATAGATAAGGCCTAAATAACTTAGTATAAAATAGTCGGTGTTAAAAATATCAAAAGCTCACTACGCCTGCTATTCGACTTGGTTAAACGAAATAATCGACCTATAATGGGTAAAGTACCCAAAAAAGGAACCCGTTGTTCAATTTTACTCTGAGAATACTCATAGATTCCACCTAATACAACCGTTTCACCATTTTTTACAATAACTTGTGTTTTAATTCCGCGTGCTTTAATTGTTGGAGCATCAACTGCCATAAAGGTACTGGGTTGGTCTTGATTGACCTTCAAGTCCAATATTATGCGCTCATCTGGCATGATTCTAGGTGTTACTTTTAATGATAACACTGCTTTTTTAAATATAACGTTGGTCCCTCCGCTCGAGGCTTTTTCTTGATAAGGAATTTCAGCGCCTGCTTCTATAAATGCAGTCTGTTGATCAGCGGTAATCAAATGTGGAGTAGAAATTACTTGAGCAGCACCTTCATTTTCTAAGGCAGATAATTCTAAGTCTAAAAAAGAATTCTGACCTAAACGCATTAAACGCAGACCTAACGACACAGCCTTAGTGGCAGGAGTAATCCCTGTGATAGGTAAATCCATTGTTAAATATTGCAATAAATCCGTATTAGAATTATTTAACTTATTTCTCAGTTGATGTTTAATAAGTTTATTAACTGCTTGTGTTTGTGTTGAACCAAATTTTGCGCCTATTTCTTTTTCCATATTTTGGTCAATACTAACAATTCGAGCCTCAATCAAAATTTGGGCGATAGGTTTATCTAACTTCCTAATAAAGGCTGTAATTTTATTTTGCTGTTCAACTGTGTCTCTAATCCATAAGCTGTTCGTCGCATTATCTACACTAGCACTACCATGTGTAGATAAAGGTGTATTGGTTTTATCTTTTAATAATTTGCTGATATCTAATGCTTTTCTATAGCGAATTTGTATAACTTTAAAAATTAACGGTGATAATTCTCTTTTTTTTTGTTGGATTTGTAAATTAATTCTATCTTGTTTTAATAATTGAGCAGATGTGGTAATAAACCAACCATTAATAATAGAACGCTTAGCAAGACCTTGGGTTTGCAAAATGGTATCTAAAGCTTGCTCCCAATCAATATCGTGCAAATAAATGCTAAATTCACCTTGAATTTTATCATCAATAATTAAATTATTGTTATGCATTTCAGACAAATACTGCAAGGCTGAACGAATTTTTATATTATGAAAAGTTAAAGAAACGTTCTCTTTAGCTAATAATGTATAATTAAAAATTAATGTTAAAAAAAAGATTAGTAATTTAATATTAAGTGAAATTTTTAACATAGAAAATTTTTTTAGGTTTATTTAATATATTTATAATTTTTTCTAGATTATTATTATTTTTAATAATAATTTTTGTAGTATATATACCTATAACCAAACCTTGTTCTAAACCTAAATAATCACCTAACTTAACTTTACAAATTTGTTTATTTGGCAATCCAACAAAGCCCCAATTTTGCCCATTATCAGCTGATAAGGAGCCTAACATTACTATTTTATTTAAAGAAAATTTCGTTAAATTGCTATTATCAATTAAGGATTTAGCAGCTAATTTATTTATTTTAGATAAATCTAGTATTAATTTTTTATAATTACAAATATAAAAATTTAATGAAATTATAATATTTTGATTGATATTTGTAGTATGCGAATTAAAAAAATTCCATCTAAAACCATTAATTAATATAATTTTATTCAACGCGACAGCTTCACTTATAAACTTAAGAATATTCTTATTGGTACCAGATAAATCGATTTTCATTTGCAATAGATTTGAAAAATTTATTTTATTGCTCGAATCACCTGACCAAAAATTCATTTGCTGCAAACATAAATCAAATTGATTTAATTTTTTAATTTTTTCCTTATAATTAGAATATTTTGAAGTTATTAACAGTTGATTGTTTAATTGTTTTTTTAAAAATTGAAATTTTGAATAGATTTTTTCTTTTTTTTCAAGGGTTGATCGTAATGTAAAAAAATATCCTAATACGCAAATAAAAATTAAAGTCGATAAGATTATAAGAAATTTTAAGTTCATGGACCATAAATCAATTTTTTTTAAAATATACTTTCTCCTTGTATATACTTGAAAACCAATAAAATCTTAATTTTCGTTAAAGATCATTTGGACAACAAAATCCAATTGTAAATTTTGAAATTGATTAAGAATCAGCAATTGTAGTTTTGAATTGAGTTTCAATTTTAATAATTTTTTAAATTTTAAATATTCCTTTTTCGATTTGGCATGCATTATTAAACTTAAATAAGGTGGATGAAATGCAATTAAATGAATAAAAATATCGGGCGTTATTAAATATTCAAGATGATTGATAAAATTTAAAATCTTTTTAACTTGCTGATGATTTGTCTTAATATTTTTTATAATGTATGCCAGCTCTTTTTCTTTATATTGTAATTTTTTCATTCCCTGTACTTTAGGTGATATATTTTTCATCTGTAAAAAAATACGCTGATAGGCTAATTGATAATGTTTTATTTGTTGAATAATGAGAATTTTTGTGACAAATATCAAAATCAAGCAGGTGCATGTAACATAAAACCAAACAATAATAAATCGCCTTGTTTTTAATTTGTTTTTATGTTCTCGCCATGGTAATAAATTGATTTGCTTCACAATATTTTCCCTATTTTAAAACTAACCTACATTAATTAACAGTCGTTTGAATTTCTTATTTTATTTTAAAAATTTAAATTGATTCTTAAAGCTAAGCCATAACTTAAAAATAAACTTAAAAAATTTTGAGCTAAATTAGCTCTATCTACTATAGGATTACATTTAATAGAATTTGGATATTTTAATAATCGTACCTGTAATTCGAAAAAACCATCTAACGTATTTAACAAATAATTTAATAACGCTCTATTTATGCCAATAAGAAAAAGCTCTTTAAAAATAAGATATGGATACGCTAAAGCATATCTTTTTATACATTGTTTAATTTGTAATAAAATACTTTCATATTCAAAGACATTGACAATATTTTCACAATAAACCATTGTTTGAGAACCGTTAAAAAACAATAATGTTAGCTGACTCGCTCCTAGATCTAAGAGAATGACATTTTCATTTATCTTGTCAGGATAAAAAAAGCAACAGGCTCTTTCTAAAGCAAATGAACCTACTTCTACAGCAATGGGAATTAAATTTGCTTGTTGAATGATATCTAACCGAAAATCTAAATGATCTTTACGACAAGCTACTAGTAAAACTTTATGTTCTTGATTGTCGGGCAACGGATCAAAAATTTGATAATCAAAATAAAGTTTACATAAAGGATAGGGAATAGATTGCTCAACCAATAATTCAATTATTTCTTCAATATTTTGACAATCAACGCTGTCTATTTTCACCAATTTACTACATACCAGAATATCGGGAATATTTACTATACAATTTCTTATATGATCTTTGTCTAACAATGTTTCCTTCAAGACAGCGGCAATTTGTGGAATATCTTTAGTCTGTACAACTCCGATTGGGGTAGGAATTGCTTTAATAGCATATTCTTTAAGCTCATTATTACGGTCTAAACAAACCCATTTAATCGTACGACTACCTATATCTAAACCTATTGCAGTATCGGTGTTATGGGTATTTTTAAATCTATCCTTGAAAAAATACATACTCTTTTATTTTTTAATGAAATTTTTAAAACTTATTCTTCTTTCATTATGCATTCAAATGGTAAATTGTCAATTATTTAATACATAACAAGAGAACTATTATTTTTGAAATGTCATGATGTTAAAAAATCCCTGCTACTTTCTTTTAATCAAAATAAAGTGTACAAAGACCTCATTACACACTATTTTTATTAAAACCCTTGTTTAAGAGGGAAGTCACTTAAGTTATGATAGAACCCAGCTAATCAACTGTTTTCATTATGAAACGATCGAATCATTTTTTCCGTAATTTTTTTTTCATGCTATTAAGTCTTTTTATCACGCTTTTAGTAGCTGGAAGCCTCCTTTATATTTATCTTGATAAACAATTACCCGATGTTGATGAATTAAAATCCGTACAACTTCCTATTCCGATGCGGATTTACACCAGTGATGGACAACCTATCGCTGAATTTGGGGAGTTACACCGAAATCTTGTTAGATTGAATGAAGTCCCCAATTTGATGGTTAAAGCTTTTTTAGCCACCGAAGATCAGCGCTTTTTAGAACATCATGGTGTTGATTTTTATGGTTTATTACGTGCTGCAGGTGAAGTATTGCTTACAGGAAGTAAAGTACAAGGAGGAAGTACTATTACGATGCAAGTTGCGCGTAATTTCTATTTATCTCGGGAAAAAACTTTTTTAAGAAAATTTACTGAAATTTTGCTCTCACTAAAAATCGAGCGAGAATTTACTAAAGAACAAATTTTAGAACTTTACCTTAATAAAATCTTTCTTGGAAATCGTGCTTATGGTATTGCCGCTGCTGCGCAAGTTTATTTTAATAAAACACTTAATCAACTCTCGTTACCGGAAATGGCAACTATTGCTGGCTTACCAAAAGCCCCTTCTGCCATTAACCCGTTAGTTAACCCAATTGCAGCAAAACAACGTCGTGATCATGTCTTAATGCGTATGTATGAATTAGGTTATATCTCTAAAGCGGTTTATCAATCCGCAATAGCAACACCGATGTTAACACATGCGCAAACTAATACTGGAGGAATGATTAAAGCACCTTATGTCGCTGAAATGGTACGTGACATGATGTATAAAAGTTTTGGTGAAGATATTTATTTGAAAGGTTACAATGTTTATACCACAATCAATTCGGCCCAACAAATTGCTGCTGATAAAGCCTTACGGGATACTTTATTAGCTTACGATAAACGACACGAATATAGGAAGCCAGAAAAAAATATTGCTCCATTAGATGCAAATAAAGTAACCCATACTTTGAATGCATTACATCGCGTTGCTTCTATCAATGGTTTAGACGCAGCTATTGTTATTTCTGTGACTGATCAAGCTATTACTGCTCTTTTAGTCGATAATCAAATGATTTTCATTCCCTGGCAAGGTGTAGCCTGGACCATGCCCCACCTTGACACAACTAATTTAAATCCGCCACCTGAAGTCTTGAAAAATAAAGTTCATGTCGGCGATGTTATTCGTGTAGAGTTAACTGCAAATAATACTTGGGAATTATCGCAAATTCCTAAAGTACAAGGTGCTTTAGTCGCATTAAATCCACAAACAGGCGCTATTAGCGCATTAGTCGGTGGTTTTGATTATAATGTAAGCAAATTTAATCGGGTCGTTCAAGCAGAACGACAACCCGGATCAGGGTTCAAACCTTTCATTTATGCAGCTGCTCTAGCTAAGGGATACACCCTAGCCAATGTGTTTAATGACGCTCCATTGGTTTTTGATATACCTGGTCGTGATGAACCTTGGCGCCCACAAAATGATAATCATATTTTCAGCGGCCCAAGGCGTTTACGTATTGCTTTAGTTAAATCCATCAATCTTATATCCGTTCGCTTATTACAAGCTATCGATGTTCCCTATGTATTAACGTATGTAAGAAGATTTGGTTTTAACTCAAAAAAATTACCGCGTAATCTCACTTTAGCACTCGGTACCGGTGAAGTCACTCCTCTTGAATTAGCTCGAGCATACGCTGTGTTTGCTAATGGCGGCTTTCGGATAACCCCTTATTTAATTGATCATATTACCAACGAACAAGGTCAAATCATCTATAAAGCAGAACCTAAAATAGCTTGTGAAGCTTGTTTACGGGGAGAAATTGAACCCCCATTAACAGATGAAAAAGATAGTCCTTATGCACCACAAGTCATTCCTGCTGACATCGCTTTCCTCATGACATCTGCTTTAAAAGATGTCATTCGTTATGGCACAGGTTCACAGGCAAGGGTGTTGAATCGGAATGATCTGGCTGGAAAAACGGGTACAACAAGTGATTATGTCGATACTTGGTTTACAGGATTTAATAGTAATTTGGTATCAACTGTTTGGATAGGATTCGATCAACCGAATTCTGTTCAAGAATACGGCGCAAAAGCCGCTTTACCTATGTGGATTGATTTCATGCGTGTTGCATTAAAAGGCCAGGCTGAAAAAACCATGCCACAACCTACTGATATAGTAACGGCAAGTATCGATCCCACCACAGGTAATTTATTACCGGATGGAACACCAGGCTCTATACTAGAATATTTTCGTAAAGATGATTTATCAAGAATATCGACTCAAGAAGATACGACCCCATTCAATGCGATTGATAGTCCTGGGGAAGTACCTATAGATAACAATAATACGGATACTCAAACGCCAGCAGAAAAGCAAGATAACACAACAAACAATGAACCGGTTTTTTAGGTTATAAGCCAACAGCTCTTTCTAAACTACGTTTTGTTTGCGGTCCTTCTAATACATGTTTCAATCGACCATCAGGTCCAATAATAAATGTGGTTGGCAAACCGGATATCCCTCGTATACCAAAATTAGCTTTCGGATCATCCACTAATGTAGGAAATATAACGCCACTTCGTTGTATATGTTGCTGTAAATTACCTGGATCATCATAATTAAACCCGAACATCGCAACCTGGTCAGCATGCGCTCGATAAAATGCATTCAATTCGGGTATTTCGCCCATACAATATGTACACCATGTTGCCCAATAACTAATAACCACCCATCTACCTTTATAATTAGAAAAATTAAGATCTCTTACTATGCTGGCTCCCCATACAATGCTAGACACACTTAACAAAATGCTGGTTAATAGCACTAATTTAAAAATTTTACGCATATTATTCCTCGCAATAGAAATGAGGTCGATCAATTTTGTGACAAACACTTAATAATTTTATTGGTTTTAAATCAGTGTGATTAATTCCATTAAACTTCAATTTTTAAAATAACTCAAGAAGGACTCTTAGTTCAAAAATAACACTATCAAATTAAATCACTTAATCTAAAGTTTCTAAGTCTTTATCCTTTTATTTTGCTAATGAGCTTGTTACCATGCGTTTTCGCTTAGGGGTGCCTAATAATTGGGCTGAGAAATACCCTTCTAACCTGATCGGGATCATACCCGCGTAGGAAAAGTGTATGTTAAAATCGCCCGCTGTATTGGTCAGTAACGCAAGTTTGCATTATCAAGATAAAATTCTATTCGACCAGTTAAATTTCCATTTGGCAGCTGGACAAACAACTTGTCTATTAGGTATGAGCGGCATTGGCAAAAGTCGTTTTTTACAGCTTATCGCCGGATTAAACTCTATGTCAGCCCCTGTCGTCACCACCTGCGATCAGAAAGGCTTGGCTGGGCGCTTAGCTTATATGCCGCAAACCCATGCTTTGTTACCTTGGCTCACTATTTTAGATAATGTTGTCTTAGGCTACCGCCTAAGACGAGACAACAAGCCGTATATTCAAGCTCAGGAATTATTACATCAGTTAGGCTTAAATGACGCCATAAATAAATACCCTGCACAATTGTCGGGTGGAATGCAACAACGTGCCATGTTAGCACGTGTACTGTTAGAAAAGCGGCCTATCGTCTTGATGGACGAGCCTTTTTCTGCTTTAGATACCCTTACTCGTTATCACCTACAAGAACTAACTGCAAACGCATTAAAAGATCACACTGTATTATTAGTGACACATGACCCCTTAGAAGCATTACGTTTGGGACATCATATTGCAATTATGTCAGGTGAACCTGCAAAAATAAATTTTATAAACTGCGATCTTGCTGACTTACCACCTCGCTCATTAAATAATCCTAAATTATTACAATGGCAAATTAAACTTTTAAGTATGCTGCAGGAACTTAAATAATGGTTCCATTTATTATTTTGCGTAATCAATTCAGCAATAGAATTGCGCAGCTTCAAAAATTCGTGATAGCTCTATGGCCCTTAAAACTTAATGCTTGCAAACAGTTATTTTTTAAAATTTATCCCTTATTTTTTCATAAAATAAGCATCCCAATTTGGTTTATTATGATCTGGGAATGTTTGATTCGTATTTTACAACTACCTAATTACATATTACCCACCCCATTTGAGGTTTTATACAGCCTAATTAACCATGCAGGGTTGATTGCATCACAAACGTTACCGACGCTAGCTGAAATTCTCTTTGGCTTATTTTTTGGAATTGTATTAGGCGTAGCTATTGCACTCAGTATGTGCTTATTTCGTACACTACATGCCTTCTTACTTCCTTTATTATTGGCCAGCCAAGCTTTACCAGTATTTGCAATTGCTCCCTTATTGGTGCTTTGGTTTGGTTATGGAATAACAGCTAAGATTATTACCACCACTTTCATGTTATTTTTTCCTATCACCAATAATTTTCTGGATGGTTTAAAACAAACGCCAGAAAGTTATTTAAACATCGCTGAGATTATGAATAGTAATCGTTGGCAAGTTCTCTATCAAATCCGTATTCCAGCAGCGTTACCGAACCTTGCCTCCGGCATTCGACTTGCAACGGCTATGGCTCCTTTAGGAGCAATTATTGGAGAGTGGGTTGGATCGAATCAAGGTTTAGGTTTTTTATTGTTAAATGCTAACGCCCAGATGCAAATTGACTTAATGTTTGCTGTATTAGTGATTATTTTTTTTCTAGGAATTTTTTTGTATTTCCTTGTTGATACTTTACTTAATCTGGCTCTACCCTGGACTTTGTTAAAGTCGGCTTAAAAATAGGTCCCTAATTTTAAAAAATAAAATATTTATTTATGCAAATACAAAAAAAAATCATTCTTCTAATAAGCATTTTGTTATTTAACAATAACGTTGCGGCTAAGCCTTTAACATTGATTCTAGATTGGTTGATTAATCCCGATCATGCAGCCATTTTTGTCGCAGAAGAACAAGGATTCTTCTCCCGCGAAGGGTTACAAATTAATATTATTGCGCCTAGCAACCCAGATGATGGCCCTAAACTGGTTGCAGCAGGCCACGCTGATTTAGCCGTTAGTTATGAACCGCAATTAGTGGTACAAGCTGCAAAAGGGTTACCTTTAATACGCATTGCCACTTTAATAAACCACCCTTTAAATTGTTTGATTGTAAAAAAAGATGGGCCTATTCATCAGCTTGCCGATCTAAAAGGAAAACGCATCGCTTATACATCGCATGTTGAAGGAACGCTAATGTTAAATGCCTTACTAGAAAAGGCACACTTACGGATGAATGACGTACAAACAATTAATGTACAATACGATTTGACACAAGCACTTTTAAGCAATCGCGTCGATGCTGTTATTAATGTAATGCGCAACGTAGAACCTTTACAAATGCAGTTTGCTCATCAAGCGGTAAAAATCTTTCCAGTCGAGCTAGCTAAGATTCCAACTTATGATGAATTAATTATCATCGCCAATAAAAATAAATTATCTGATCCACGACTTATTAAATTTTTGACAGCACTTAATAAAGCAACACACTACTTACTGAGTAATCCCGAAAAAAGCTGGCTAATATTTGCAAGAAAACATCCTGCCCTAAACAATCAGTTAAATCATCAGATCTGGGAAGCTACATTACCTTATATTGCACCTTATCCAATTAATTTCAACAAAAATGCTTACAAAAAATTTATGTTATTTCTACAGCAAAAAAAATTAATACATAACACATTAGTAAGTGAAGATTATGTGTTAAAATTAAACTAAAATCATTAGAAATGAATAATAAAATATAAATGAAAATTTCTTATATTTACCGCTGTTTAATGAGCGCAATTGTAATCCTACTTTCAGCTTGTCAGCCCTCAAAAAAACTAGAACACAATACTAATCTTATACTGGTAACCCCATTATCTACCAATGGAATTGTCTTACCTGTTATTATTAAAAATAAACGTTATTCTTTTTTATTAGATACGGGAGCTAGTTATTCAGCAATAGATAATAAGCTCGCATCGCTATTAACATTAACTACACCAAAAGAAGATATTCCTCTTTTTTTTCACCAATTTCTTACTGATGGCTTAATTACTACGAATGATAAATTAAATAATTTTAAATTGTGGCGTCCTTTACCCATAGAAATAGGAACCTATACTATTTTGGGCCATGATCCGTGGATTGGGCTAGATTTAATATTATTTAGTCAAGCTTTTGGTCAAAAAATAGATGGTATTTTAGGGGTAGAGGTTTTTCGTCAATTAAACTGGGCTATTAATAATAAAGCCAAAACTATAACGATATGGAAGCAGGAGCCATCCAAAATTAATTATCAAAATTGTGTTCCCTACGAAGATGCTTATGCTCAATCTCCTTTATTAATAATAAATAATAAAAACCAATCTGACCAATGGAATTCTGCATCTTTAAACGTAGATACTGGTGCGGATGATACCGTAATTTCTAATGAGCTTTTAAGTTTTTGGAAAAACTCAAAAAAGTGCAAACTGACTTTGGATCAAAAAAATATTGTTGGTGCTTCAGCAAGTGGATTAAACACTAATGAAACTTACTTAATTGATTGTTTATTTTTTGATCAGATGCGCGTAGGAAACTTCAAAATCCATGTAACTAAAAATAATATAAACAAATTAGGATTTGATTTTTTTTCACGTTTTGATAATTATATTTTTATCCCTAATAAAATGCAATTTTGTTACAACGCTACAAAATTTACTCAAAATGATAAAAAATTCTTACGTTATTTTTCATTAGCTTATTATAATAATCATCTGGAATTTCGTTATAACAATCCCGATAATATTGCTCGCTACCATTTATTAAATGGTGATATTTTACTGCAAATTAATAATATTAATGTTAATAATTTAGACATTAAACAAATTAGAGAATTATTAAATACTACACCATTTAATAAATTAAACTTATTAATTCTTCGAGGTAAAAATAAAATAAAATTACAAATTTAACAAATGCTTGAAAATAAATATAAATAAAAGTGATTAGGGGTTTGCTATTACCCCTGTCTCAAAAAAATCTCATCTCCCTATTTTTCATCTGAAAAAATAAATCATGCAGGAAGTTAGAAATTTCGTTACAATCCTCGTCTATGTCTAATCCTAATCATCCCTTATTAGAATCATTAAATGAGGCACAACAACAAGTCGTTGCTGCCCCACTAACACATTTGTTGGTATTAGCCGGAGCAGGTAGCGGAAAAACACGCGTGTTAGTCCATCGTATTGCCTGGCTAATCAATGTGGAAAATATATCCCCGTATAATATTCTTGCCGTAACTTTTACTAACAAAGCTGCTGGAGAAATGCGCCAACGTTTAGAAAATTTACTCGATATCCCTATGCGAATGATGTGGGTGGGTACATTTCATGGACTTGCTCATCGCTTATTACGCCAACATTGGGAAGCAGCAGGCTTACCCCAAGCGTTTCAAATATTAGATAGTGATGATCAATATCGTGTAATCAAACGAATTTTGGTCAGCTTGAATCTTGATGAAGCGCAATGGGCTCCGAAAAAAGTGCAATGGTTTATTAATCAACAAAAAGATGAAGGGATTCGATCTCATCAAGTCGCTAACGCCAATGATCCCTATACCAAAACCTTAGTTCGTATCTACCAAACTTATGAAGAGATTTGTATTCGAAATGGTGTCATCGATTTTGCAGAATTAATTTTACGCAGTTATGAACTTTTTATTAAAAACCCAGATATTTTACACCATTATCAAGAACGTTTTGGATATATTTTAGTCGATGAGTTTCAAGACACTAACACCATTCAATACGCTTGGTTAAAATTATTATGTAGCGGAAAAAACTATTTAATGATAGTTGGCGATGATGACCAATCTATTTATGGATGGCGTGGCGCTCGTGTAAAGAATATTCAAGATTTTACGCGTGATTTTCCAGAAAATCAGATGATTCGCCTTGAACAAAATTATCGTTCAACTGGGGTAATTTTAGCCGCTTCCAATGCCTTAATAACACACAATGATGGCCGTTTAGGTAAAAAACTGTGGAGCAGTGGTGGTCAAGGTGATCTTATATCACTCTATGGGGCTTTCAACGATTTAGATGAAGCGCGTTTTATCGTTAACCAAATAAAACAAGGATTAAAGAAAGAAGTATTAGCGAATGAAATTGCTATTTTGTATCGATCTAACGCACAATCACGTGTACTTGAAGAAGCCTTAATTTCAGCTCAAATTCCTTATCGCATCTACGGTGGATTGCGCTTTTTCGAACGTGCTGAAATCAAAGACGCCCTAGCGTATTTACGTTTAATTGCAAATCGAAATGATGATCCGGCTTTCGAGCGCGTCGTCAATACCCCAACACGAGGTATTGGCGATCAAACCTTACAAAACCTACGAATGGAAGCACGCTCTCAAGCTATTTCTCTATGGCAAGCCGCTCAACATTTATTAACTACGCAAACCTTATCTGCACGTGCAGCCAATGCATTAACTCTTTTTATTCAATTGATCGACAAAACAGATGAAGATACTAAAAACCTAACCCTGGCAGAACAAACCGAACAAGTTCTCTATAGTAGTGGTTTATTTAGTCATTATAAAAAAGAAAAAGGCGAACGTGGCCAAGCGCGCATTGAAAATCTCGAAGAATTAATCAATGCTACGAGACAATTTGTTCCTGAAGACAGTAGTGTTTCTATTTTATCTGCCTTTCTTGCGCATGTTGCATTGGAAGCAGGTGAACATCAAGCCAATGACCAGCAAGAATGTGTACAGTTAATGACATTACATTCTGCTAAAGGTTTGGAATTTCCCTGGGTATTTTTATGTGGAATGGAAGAAGGATTGTTCCCGCATCATATGTCGCATGAAGAACCCGGTCGATTAGAAGAAGAACGCCGACTCTGTTATGTAGGTATGACGCGTGCAATGCGCAAATTATTTCTTAGCTATGCTGAAGTTAGACGTTTACATGGCACTGAAAGTCATCATCGACCCTCTCGATTTATTTCCGAAATTCCCAAAGAGTTATTAGAAGAAGTGCGTTTACGGACCTCAGTCATCAGACCTACACAAGCATTAAAGCCCTCAAAAAATTCCACTCGTGATTCGATGATAGGTGATACCGGATTACGCATTGGGCAGACTGTCACGCATCCAGCGTTTGGTGAAGGAACATTGATTGATGCCGAAGGACGTGGTGAACATACACGTTTACAAATAAAATTTAATCAGGCAGGTACAAAATGGTTGGTGGCAAGTTATGCCAAACTAACCGCAAAATAAAAATACAAAAATACTTTTCGCACTTGAATTTTTGCCTGGGTTGCTGCTCAACTCGCAATTTTCTTCGCGGCACTTGCCAAAATCCGATTGCTGTGAGTATGTATACTCATTTTACGTGACGAATTCGGCGTAATAGGATATACAATGCTCCTGCGCCACCATCTCGTGGTTGAGCGGAAGAAAATGCTAACACCCAAGGAATTTGCATTAACCAACAATTAACATAATTCTTTAGTTTGGCTCCTCCTCCTTGCAAAAGTTTTCCTTTTCCATGAATTATTCTCACACAACTATAACTGTGTTCTTGACTTTGTAACAAAAAATTAAGCACTGTACTTCGCGCCTGCTCTACTGTCATTTGATGCAAATCAAGATAATCAGATTGACGGATCTCCCCACGTATAAATTGTTTAATGCGCTTATTTTGCAATCCTGGTCGACTAAAAAATAGTCGATCTTCTGATCCTATTGTTAACTGAGTAGGATCAAAAAGTGATAAATAGATTTGTTGCTTATCATCTTTTAAATTAGTTGATTTTGTTT
>Ga0075364_10000570_pt1 | contig 18965 bp, 16 predicted proteins | sample EndMetdeltDD1764_FD_71517 | JGI IMG/M metagenome (GOLD analysis project Ga0075364, IMG submission 71517) | Populus endosphere microbial communities from Tennessee, USA - Endosphere MetaG P. deltoides DD176-4 | ecosystem: Host-associated > Plants > Roots > Endosphere | place: USA: Tennessee...
GCGGTTCCGTCGTCTGTGGGAAGAAACGCGGCAGAGCGTTGACGCGCCGTGATTGCAGGATCCACAGCTCGGCATCGTCGAACGCCCACTCGACATCCTGCGGCTGCCCGACGACCTCCTGGATGCCGACCGCGGTTCGGGCAATGCGCTCGATGAGATCGTCGGGCGCCCTGTGGCCGGCGGCCGACTGCTCGCGGCGCTCGAGGAACGTGAACGTCTCGTCGTCGAGCACGTAGACGTCGCAGACGGCCTCGCCCGATACCGCTCCTTCGCCGAGGCCGCGCGTCACCTGCACGACGACTTCCCACGGCGACCCGCTGGACGGATTGGCGGTGAAGGCCACGCCGGCGAAGCGCGCCTCGATCATCGGCTGCACGAGAACCGCCATCGCGAGCCCGTCGACAGCCGAGGACTGCCGTGCCAGCCAGTCAACCGCCGCGTCGCTCCACAACGAGGCCCACACCTCGCGGACCCGCGAGAGCAGCCCCTCGTTGGTCTCGACGTTCAGATGGGTGGCGAACAGACCCGCAAAACTCGCCGTGCCGTCCTCGACCGTGGCCGACGAGCGCACGGCAAACTTCCGATGACCGCGCGCGGACAGGTCCGACATGGCGCTGCCCAGCAGTTCGGTGAGCGTCGGCGGCATGGTGCCGCGCTCGATGGCCTGCCTGACCCGCGCAGCGAATGGTCGCAGATCCTCGCGGCCCGACGCCGCACCCGGAATCCGGACGCTGTTCGCTTCGAGGAACGCACGGTACGCGGCGGTCGTGATGCAGAAGCCCGGCGGCACGCGCTGACCGCGCGCCAGGAGCTCGCCCAGTGCGGCGGCCTTGCCGCCCGCCTCGGCGACGGAGAGCGGCCCCGAAAGGGGCAGAATCAGTTCAGCGGGCAACGGATGTCGCCGCCGCGGAGTGCGGCTTGCGGAGATGGAAGAGGACTTGCTCGGTGAGATAGCAGACGGGAACGGTCTGACCGGCGCGATCGAGCCAGCGCGCCGCCGCCGGGCTCCATTGCGCGATCCATCCCATCCCGGGGAACCACAGGCCACGCCTGGCTACCGGCGGATAGCCTTCGAAGAGCGCTCGCGTCTGCGACGGACGATGCCGGCCGCCGGACGGGCCGCCGGACAGCCGCGTGATCAGATCGATCAGCGGACGATAGACGCCGCCGGCGTACGCGTTGTTGTATTCCAGGATCAGCCGCCCTCCCGGCTTCAACACGCGCCACATCTCCGCGATGAAGGCGCGCTGATCGGCAGGCGGAAACAGGTGGAGAAAGCGGACGGACACGACCACGTCGAACTGGTCGTCCGCAAAGGGCAGCGCCCGTGCGTTCGCCAGTCCGAAGTGGAGGCGTCCACCACGCGCGTTCCGGGCCTTGGCCAGCGCCTGCCGCAACATCGCTTCCGTCAGGTCGGTGCCGAAGACCGTCGCGCCGCTTTCGGCCAGGCCGAGCGCGATGCGGCCGGTTCCGGTCGCGACGTCGAGGATGCGCACGCCTGTGCCCGCGCCAGACAGCTCGCGGTAGACCGCGTTCGAATGCGATTGATAGTAGGCGCGGCTGGGCGAGGCGAAGCGCTTGCGGTCGTAGACCTCTGCTTCCTTCGCATAGCTGTCACGATGCCGCGCGTCGAGCGCCGGCACCTCGGTGTGACCGCCCCTCATCGGCCCACCGCCGCCAGATCCGGAGCGCGGGTGGCAGGCACGATCCCCGCCTGCGCCAGCACGGCGTCGGCGGTCCGGCGGGCGGCGCCGCCGTCGACCAGGCCGCAGATCGCCTCGACGGCCGCACGACGGCCGCCACGCTCTGACGATGGATCGCGCATGTAGCGATCGACCGCGGCGATCAGCTCGTCGAAGGTGAACACGAGCCGCACCGCCCCGCGCTCGACGATCCGTTTGTAGTGCGCGCCGAGATGCGTGTACGGCACGCGCGACGCGCGGGGATCTTCAGGAGTGGTGGTGAAGGCGACGTTGATCACCGGCCGGTCGAAAATCGCCGCGTCGAGCGTGAGCGACGAAGCCAGATTGATGGTCAGATCGCTGTAGCGCATGGTGTTGGCCAGCAGCGCGAGATCGTCGAGCTGCGGTGTGAACCACCAGTAGCGGCTTGGATCGGGCCGCCATGGCCGGCTCACGACGAGCCCGGGGCAGCGCGGGATCAAACGCTCGAATCGATCGCTGAGATCGTGCGGATGGAGACGGACCAGGAGCTGCGGCCGCCCCGCAATCCGTCCGTCCTCGATCGCCTGCCACAAGCGCGCGACCACCTCGGGCTCGTCGGGGAAATTCCACTCGACGGCCTCCGAGCCGTAGGTGATCAATGGCCGCGACGGATCCAGCCCGACACGCGCGAAGAATGCCTCGCGCGACCAGTGGCAGTCCTTGCGCACGTGGAAATCGAACTGCGGCGATCCCACGATCGTGATGCGGTCGGCCGGGATGTCAGGCCTGTGCCGGCGAAGATCGTCGGCCATCAGCGGGCTCCACACCATGTAGTGATCGTAGTCGCCCAGCCAGCGGCCACGGTGCGTCAGATGATCCCACGACACGAGCGTCGTCAGTGTCTTGACCCCGCGGCGCGAGGCCAGGGACACGAACGGCAGCTCCCCCAGCTCGAACGGACTCGTCGACATGACGACGTCGGGCGCCACCGCGTCGAAGGCGGCCACGGTCGAGGCCTGCCATTCCTGGCCCGCGAGCCAACGCCGCTCACGGGCGCGCAACGCCTCGTACACCGGCCGCCAGGCGAGCGCCCTGGCGATCAGCGGCCGGAGCCGGTGGTACGGACGCTTCCACCGCGGCTGCAGGATCGCAACCCAGTCGATGAGCGGCTGATCCCAGAAGCCCAGTCGTGCGTTGTCGCTGTGCACGAGTAGGGCGTTGACGTGGGCGACCGCCGGCGGCAGCGTCACGCGTGGCACATGAATGAACCCGCGACCTGCGCCCGTCAGCTCCGCCTCGAACCCCGCATCGCCGGACGGAATCCCGAGGACGATCTCGAAATGGGGATCGAGCTGCTCGAGGAAGCCGCTCCGCACGTAGTTGCGGACGGCCCATCCCGACGAGAGCAGCAGGAGGAGCCTCGGCCGCTTAGCGGCGGGCGGAGAGAACAGCGTCAATGACGTAATCCTGATCGTGCGGTGTGAGCGAGACGGAACAAGGCAGACTGAGGCCCTGCGCGAACAACCGGTCGGCCTGCCCGGTCAAGACGGCGGCTGAGCCCGCGTACGGCGGAAATGTGTGCACGGGCGTCCACAGCGGCCGCGCCTCGATGCGGTGCCCGGCGAGCCGGGCGGCGAGCGCGTGGCGATCGATGCCGAACGTGTCCGGATCCACCGCGATCGAATAGAGCCACGATGCGCTCACGCCGTCGTGAATCGTCGCAGGCCGCGAGAGTCCGTCCACGCCGCGGAAGGCTTCGTCGTAGCGCGCCGCGATCTGCCGCTTCCGATCGAGGAAGTGCGGCAGCTGCTCGAGCTGTGCGAGGCCGACCGCCGCCTGCAGATTCGTCAGCCGGTAGTTGAACCCGACTTCATCGTGAAAATACTCGCCCCCGGGCACGCGCGCCTGGGTCGTCAGATGTTTCGCGCGACGGGCGATGGCCTCGTCGGCGGTGACGATCATCCCGCCGGCGCCGCTCGTGATCACCTTGTTGCCGTTGAAGCTGAAGCAGCCAAGCCGGCCGAACGTGCCGACCGAACGGCCGCTCACGAACGCGCCGAGACTCTCCGCCGCGTCTTCGATGACGGGAATCCCATGGCGGCCGGCGAGCGCCACGATCGGCGAGATGTCGGCCGGCTCGCCATACAGGTGCACCGCCAGGATGGCGGCGACGCGCTTGCCCGCGGCCTGCGCCGCGCGGATGCCCTCTTCGAGCAGCGAGGGATCCATGTTCCACGTCGCGTCGGAGTCGATGAAGACCGGATCTGCGCCGAGATAGCGGATCGGATTCACCGAGGCGATGAACGTGAACGTCGAGACCAGGACGGCGTCGCCCGGACCGGCATCGACGAGCCGGAGCGCCGTATGGATCGCGGCGGTGCCGTTGCAGGTCGCGACGGCGTGCGGCGCCTGGACGAACTCTGCGAAGTGGCGCTCGAAACGATCGACGAACGGTCCGACGGACGAGACGAAATTCGTCGCGAGGCATTCGTCCAGATAGCTCTTCTCGTTGCCGCCCAGGAGCGGCTCACACAACGGGATGCGCCGAGAGACCGTCTCACGCGTCATCGGCCACCGAATGCCGACACGGTGGCCGGCACCTTGCGGCGGCCGGCCAAGCGGGCGATGAAGCGTTCGGCGCGCGCGCGGGCGTCGGCGTCGCGCTGTTCCGTGGCCCGCGCATTCCAGAACAACACCAGCCCCGCGCTCATCCAGAACGGCCGCGCGGTGCCGAGACCGGCGAACCCGATGCCCAGGGCAAAGAGCAGCCAGCAGGCCAGTGCCGTCGAGCGATTCTCCCCCGCGTGCCACGCGCGCAGCCCGAGGCTCACCATGAACCCGATGAACAGGAGCAGACCGATGATGCCCGTCTCCGTCGCCGCGGACAGATACGAGTTGTGCGCCGCGCGCTCGCCGTCGCCGCTGAGGTCCCGGTAGTACTCCTCGAACGACGCCAGCCCGGTCCCGACCGCCGGGTGTTCGAGGAACATGTCCACGCCAACCGCCCAGATGGCGCTTCGCCCGGACGTCAACTGCCGCATCTCACCGGCCTCGTAGTGCGACTGCGTCGCGGCGAACCGGAGCTCGATGACGTCCGGATTCGTCGCGTACGCGACCACCGCCGCGGTCGCGACGGCCCCGAGCAGTGGCACCAGCCGCGCCGGAAGTCGCTTCGGGGTGACCGTGATCACCCAGACGAGCAAGGCCAGCGACTCGGCCAGGATGATGCCGCGGTTGACGGTCAAGACCAACAGGATGCCGCTGAAACACGCGGCGGCAAACGCGACGGCGCGGCGATACGCGGGAAGCTGCGGCAGATCGAACAGAAAGAGACCAAAGAGCATGGCGACGCCGAAGTCTCTCGCGAGCTGAACGGGCGAGTACTCCTCGAGGATTCCCAGCGCTCCCACGACGTACCGCTGGTTCAGCTCCTGCCAGACCATGTCGCCGGAAGCGTAGCCCTGCAGCGTCACCGCGCCCATCACGATCGTCCCGGCCAGGAAGAATCCAGCGGTCTGGTGAACGAGCGTCTCATCCGCGATGCCGACGCTGAAGAGACGCAGAATCACCAGACTGCACACCATCGTGACCAGGATGCCGCTCGCGGATTCGACGTCGGGCGTCCAGAGCATGGTGATGCCGCTCCAGCCGATCCAGGCGAGCGCCAGGATTTCGGTTGCCGTCAGGCGGGCCCGCATGGTGCGTCCGCCGACGAGGAGCACGTAGGCCGCGACGTAGCCGAGGAGGTTGTATCGCGTCTCGGCGAACTTGTAGAACAGCTGGTCGAGGGCGAACGTGAAGGCCAGCACACACAACGACGCCTCGAAGCGCAGCGGCACCAGGACGGCAATCCCGACCAAGAGACACGCCAGAAGCGCCGTCGCCGCCACCTCCAGACCGCCAGCGGCCCCGGCGACGAAGCCGACGGTCAGGGCGAGCACGATGATCGCCGCCGCAAGACGTCCGGATGATCCGGCCACCGGCACGGCAGCGGTTGCAGGCTGCCCGCCGGGGGGAGGAACCCGGCTAAACGGCGAAGGAAGACGGGTTGTAACGATTGACATTGTGGCGGAACCAGCTGAGGGTCTCGCTCAGGCCCTGGTCGAGATCGCGAGCGGCCCTCCAGTCCGTCAACTCGGCGGCGCGAACGGCGTTGGCGCAGAGACGGTCGACTTCGCTCGCCGCCGGACGCAGGCGAACGTCGTCCTGGACGATCGGCAGATCGCGGCCGACGGCGGTGAGCACGCGGCGCGCCAGATCGCCGATCGAGACTTCGACTCCGGTGCCCAGGTTGACCACCTCTCCGATCGCGGCACGACAGCCGCCCAGGCGGATGAATCCGTCGACCGTATCGAGCACGTACGTAAGGTCGCGCGTCGGAGTCCGGCTGCCCAGCCGGATCTCGGACTGTGTGAGCGCCTGCGCGATGATGGTCGGCACGATCGCTCGCATCGACTGCCGCGGCCCGTACATGTTGAACGGCCGTACGGTCACGACCGGCAGTCCGAACGATCGGTGGAACGATTCAGCCAGCTTGTCGGCGGCGATCTTCGTCGCAGCGTAAGGCGATTGGGCCTGCAGTGGATGAGCCTCGTCCATCGGCACGAATCGCGCCGACCCGTACACTTCGCTGGTGGACGTGTGCACCACCACATCCACACCCTGAGCCTGGGCCGCCTGCAGCACGTTCAGTGTGCCCGAGACGTTGGTGGCCACGTACGCCTGCGGCGCCTCGTACGAGTAGGGGATGCCGATGAGCGCGGCAAGGTGGAAGATCGCGGACACGTCACGTGCCGCGCGCGCCACGAAGTCGGCATCGCGGATGTCGCCTCGTACGATTTCGATATCACCGCGCGCCGCGGACGCGTCGAGCCATCCGGCGCCTCCGCTCGAAGTGTAGCGAACCGCCGCCCGAACACGCGCGCCAAGGGCGACGAGCCGCTCGGTGAGGTGGCTGCCGGCGAAGCCGCCGGCACCGGTCACGAGCACGTGGCGTCCGGCCACCCAGTCGGCAGTACTCATACGTCGATGCGCACGATCTTCCACGGCATGTAGACCGCGCCGGAAAACAGCAGACGCTCGCCGGTGTCGAGGCGGCGCGTGTATGAGCCCATCCGGTCGGGACTCGCGGGCCTCGGCAGATCGATGCCGATGTGAAAGTCGGCGCCCTCCACGGCCCGCGCGCCATGTGCGAGGCAGAAGTCGCGGAACTCCGGCAGGCTGTAGACGTTGTAGTACGAGGTATGCCCGTCCTGCGCCGCGGCGATCGCCCACTCGCGCACGCGGATCTCGAAATCGACGCGGCCGTCGTAGAACAGCGAGCTGACGAAGATCGCGCCACGCGTGACGGCGATCATTTCGCGCACGGCGTCGCGATAGTCCGGGAGCCATGAAAGCGTCTGCTTGCACAGCGTCACGTCGAACGCCTTGGCTCCGAACGCGGCCTGGAGCGCGTAGACGTCGGCGGCCTGGAAGCTGACGTTCGACGCATCCGTGAAGTATTCGCGGCCCGCGTCGAGCAGAAACTGCGCGCGATCGGAGACGACGTACCGGGCCTGCGGATTGATCGGACGCAGATGGTAGGTGAGATCGCCGAGCCCGGCACACGTGTCGAGCACACGCAGCGGTCCTCCGCCGCCGAGCACCTGCGCGGCCTGCGCCCTGAAGAATTTCACCTGCTCCGGCTCGTTGGTGAAGTACGGCCGCATGGAAGCGATCGCGTACGCCCGTTCCTCCGCGCCGGTGAACGCATAGGGATCGTGCCGGCTCGCCGTCGGTGCCATCAAATGAGCCCCGCCACCCGATCCAGGCGCGCCTGTTCGTAATCGGAATGGTGACCGACGTCGCGCCAGTACCCGTCCACGGGGAACGTCACGACCTTGTCGCCGTGCTCGAGCACGCGGCGAATGAGGTCGGGCATGTCGTAGGACTGGCCGTCGGGAATCAAGGAGCACGTCTCCGGGCTCAGCAGGTACACGCCGGCGCTGATCGTGTACGCCACTGTCGGCTTCTCCTGGATCGCCAGGAGTCTCTCGCCGTCGGTCTGCAGCACGCCGTACGGGACCTCGAACCGGTGCTCGCGGACCGCCACGGTCATCGCGGCGTCGTGCTGGCGGTGAAACGCGAGCATCTTCGGAATGTCGATGTCGGTGAGCACGTCGCCGTTCACCACGAGCAACGGCTCGCTCGACGCCTTCACCAACCGCAGCGCCCCTGCCGTGCCGAGCGGCTGCCGTTCCTCCACGTAGTCGATCTCGACGCCGAAGTCGCGGCCGTCGCCGAAGTGGCGTGTGATGACGTCGCCTTTGTAGTGCGTCGTGACGTTCATCCGACGGATACCAGCCGCGCGCAAGCCTTCGATGATGTGCTGCAGCAGCGGACGGCCGCCGAGCGGGAGCATCGGCTTGGGCAGGTCGTCGGTCAGGGGGCGCAGCCGCGCGCCAAAGCCGCCCGCCATGATCACCGCCTGCAGCGGCAGCTCGTACTCCTTCACCAGCTCGCTCAAGAGAGCGACACCCTGCACGCAGCCATCGTCATCCACAATCGGGATGTGCCGGAGCGTGTACTCGCTCATGAGGTGCAGCAGATCCGCTTCCGAGGTGCCGACGCGGGCGACCAGGGGAGTCGGGTGCGGCGCCGGAGGGCGGCGCTCCACAATCAGCCGGACGGGTTCGTCGAGTGTCATCCCGGCCATGACGGCGCGCCGCAGGTCGCCGTCGGTGACCGTATCGAACAGTCTTCCGTCCGCGCCCACTAGCAGGGCGAACCCGCGCGCGTTGGCGTCGATGCACGCCAGGACCTGACGGAGCGGTGCATCGGGCGATATGCAGAGGTTGGTGAGATCGGTCATGCCATGTGAGCCGGCGTGATGCGGGGCGCGACAACTGCATGCGCACGTTTGCGGAGGAGCCGCGGCGAGAGTTCGACCGTGGTCAGGACGTCCACGATGCGGCGCGCGCCATCGCCGCTTCCGTACGGGTTCGCGAGCCCATCGAGCCCGCGCCTGAACGACGCGGAGCGGGCGCGCGCGACTCCCTCGGCAATCGCCGCCCGCGCACAGGGCACGTCGATGACGTTGTCCGGGCGCAACCGGCCGCGCTGACGGTCGCCGATGTTGACCACCGGCAGCTGAAACGTCGCCGCTTCGATGAGACCGCTCGACGAATTGCCGATCATGGCGTCGGCATGGGCCAGCGCGCTGAAATAGTGGTTCTGGCCGAGAGCCGGCGAGACGTGCACGCCGCGGCGTCGCGCCGCGAGGGCGCCGATCTCCCGCGCGATGGTGTCGCGGCTCGTATCGGCGTTTGGCGCGGTGAACACCAACGCGCAGTCGAGCGGCTCCAGTGCCGCCAGCAGCTCCCCCACCTGCGCGTCGGTGCTGGTGTACTCGAGCGTGACCGGGTGATACGTCACGAGCACGAAACGGACGGAAGGGTCGAGCCCCCACGACGCGAGGAGCGCATGCCGCTCGATCGGCGTGAAGCGCACGGCCTCGTCCAGCGACGGCGCGCCCGAGACGGTGATCCGCCACGCCTCCTCGTCCATCGCGCGCAGGCGTTCGGCGGCGGCTTCGGTCAGCGGGAAGTGCACGTGCGCCAGCTTGCTGATCGCGTTCCGCAGCGCGTCGTCCATCGCGCCCTCCGTCACGTCACCACCAGCGATGTGCGCCACGGGAATGCAGAACGGCACCGCCGCTGCGACCGCCGCGTGCATCTCGAAACGATCGCCGAGCGTCAGCAGCAGGTCTGGCCGCTGACGCGCGTAGGCGCGCGCGAATCCGATGTGCGCGCGCCCGGCCGAGACCGCGACCGCCTCCGGCGTGTCGAGCGGTTCGAGGAAGTCGACTCGTTCGGCGATCGTGAACCCGTCGCGTTCCAGATCGCGGACCGTCAGGCCGTGCGCTTCCGACACGTGCATGCCACCCGCGACGATGCGCAGCTCGACGTCCGGCCGCTCCTGAAGGAGCTTCAGGACCGGCCTGTACATGCCGTAGTCGGCCCGGCCCGTCGTCACGACCGCCACGCGTCTCATTCGAGGTTCGTCCACTGGATGGGGGCGCCCGCGGTGATCGCCTGGCGCACTCGGCGCCCGATCACTCGCGGCAATTCGACCGGGGAGATCCCGTTGCCAGGCCGCCGCGCGGCCACGGATTCTTCGGTGAGAATGCTCCCGGCCGCCAGATCGAGGCGGGCCACCAGCCGCCGGCGGACGACGTCCCGCGTCGCCAGCTCCGAAGGCGCCGGCCGCTTGAGGCCATCACCGCGCGCGTCCGCCACGCGGCGCACGCCACCTACCAGCGCGGCGAGCTCGCCCGGCTCGATCGACGCCGCATGATCCGGGCCTTCCATCGATCGATCGAGCGTGAAGTGCTTCTCGATCACGGCAGCCCCCAGCGCCGCGGCCGCAATCGCGATGTCGATGCCTTCGGTGTGATCGGAAAACCCGACCGGCACCTGGAACTCGTCGGCGAGTGTGCGCATCGCGCGCAGGTTGACGTCCCGCGGATCCGCCGGGTATTGCGACGTGCATTGCAGCAGAATCACCGCCGGATCACCCGCCTCGCGCAGCACCGCCAGGGCGGCGCGGACGTCGTCGAGGTCGGACATCCCGGTCGAGAGGATGATCGGACGACGGCTGCGCGCGACATGGCGCAGGAGGGAGACGTTGGTGATCTCTCCCGACGCGATCTTGTGGGCCGCGACGCCAAGGCGATCGAGCGCATCGACGCTGCCGCGGTCGAAGGCGCTCGCCAGGAACATGATGCCAATCGTGCGGCAGTGATCGGCGATCGCGCCGAGTGCCTCTTCGGACAGCTGCAGTCGCGCGAGCATCGCCTGCTGCGACTCGGCGGCCTCTGTCTGGCGCCGCTGGTACTCCGCCTTCGGCGCGTCGGCGTCGGCGATCTCCGCCGCATCGAACGCCTGAAACTTCACGGCGTCGGCGCCGGCGCGCCTGGCCTCGTCCGCGAGCCGCAATGCCAGCGCCACGGCTCCGTTGTGGTTCACGCCTGCTTCCGCGATCACGAACGGCGACGTCGCGTCGATGGCTCGGCCGTCGATGCTGACCACCCGGGGGCCCGGGCGGCTGGAGGCGGCCACGATAGGCCTCGGCGTCAAATCAGCGACCGATGTTGCTGCGTGTCGGAGCTGCGCTCCGCTTCATACAGCACATGCAACGTCCGGCGGTCGTCCGCCAGCGTATAGGGGTAGACCGACTTCCCGGCACACGCGTCGACGAAGGCACGGACCTCGTCGATGTACATGTTCTCGGGAGTCACATAGCCTGGTTCGACGATCGGAGGCGGCTCGGGGTGTTCCGTCCATTCGCCGCTTGCGGCTGAGAACGATCGGACCTTGCGGGCGGCCCATTCGAACTCGATATGCCCGCGCTCGAGCACACAACGAAACGAGCGCACGGGCACACGCGCGAGCACGTCCACGAGCAGGTGGCCGTAGAGGCCGCTTCGATGGCGCATGATCAACTGATAGACGTCGTCGATGTCCACGTCCAGCGTGCGGGTGTTTCCCTTCAGGCACGCCACCGCCGACGGATATCCCAGCGCCCAGGTCAGCCAGCCCAGCTCGAACGCGACGATCTCGCGGCAGCCGCCCGTTTCGCGCTTCGCGACGTAGAACGACCGGTAGTCTTCCCACGGATGCCAATCCGGCAGGTAGTGGCCGACGTGGTGCGTGAAACAGAGCGGCGCGCCCAGCGTCCCGCCCTCGACCAGCTCGCGCACGCGCCGGATCGACGGATGGAATCGCATCGTCGACGACGGCGCGGCCACGATCGATCGCGACGCGCACACCGCTTCGAGCTCCGCCATGCCCTCTTCGACGACGCTGGCCTCCATGAAGAAATGCATGTTCCGTTTCGCGGCTTCGAGCGCAAACGGCACGTGAAGGTCGGGCGGCGTCGAGATCAGCACCGCGTCGGGCTGCGCCGCCAGGCCGGCCTCCAGCGCGTCCACGGTGCGAATGCCGTAGCGGTTGGCCGCTTCCTCGCGGCGGTCTTGCCTCGGATCGAAGCCGAGAATCTCGGCGGCGTCGAGGTGCTTGAGGCAACGAATGCGACGCTTACCCATCGAGCCGAGACCGATGACCAGAAAACGCATGACTTTGTCAGGCCCCTGCTGCCTGCGCCAGGTTCCTTCCGTACCGTTCGACGCAGGATCGGTTGATGTCGAGCAGTTCGGGCTCTGCCGCGAGGATGCGAAGCGCGGCGGAAATGGTGAACGGTTCCCCGGCGCGGTCGAGACGCGCGTGGATCGCGCGAATCAGCTCGAGATCCTCGGGATAGTCGAGGGTCAGCCGGATCGATTCGGGATCCGCCGTGTCGAGGCCCGGCGAAAAGCTCTCGACCGTGAATCGTGGCGCCTCGAGGAATCGCCCCCAGCCGTCCACGGCGCCCGCGGGTCGCCCGGCGCACAGCCGTTCGATCGCGTCGGTCCGCAACCCCATGGACCAGTAGCCGAGCGGCACGCCGACGACACGGACGCAGTCAGCCGGCGCGCGACGGTAGCGCTCGACGATCTCGTCGATGATCTCCGCGTCGGTGAAGACCTCGTCGGACTCGACGACGACGACGAATGCGGCACGGCACTCTCGCGCGGCGGCCAGCAGACGCGCCGGAACGTCGTTCGCATCGCCGCGAAACACGCGGTAGCCGAAGGCCTCCGCCAGAGCGACGAGCGGGTCGTCGGACGATTCGGTTGTCGTGCACAACACCGGTTCGCAAGAGCGCGACGTCCGGAGCCGGGCGAGCAGGTGCTCGAGCACCGTGCAACTGCCGATCGTGCGCAGCAGCTTGCCCTCCAGCCGGGTCGAGCCGTGTCGCGCGACCACGAGTGCAGGTACCTTGAGGCTGGGAGAAGAGGTCATCGCGCCGCGTGCTCCGCCAGGTATCGTTCGGCGGCCTGCCAGTCCGCTTCCGTGTCCAGGTTGACTCTCCCGCCGGGCGCCACTTCGCAGCCGCCCAGGCGCGATCCGTAGAGACTGTTCCGTTCCATCAGCACGTCACGCCGGACGAGATACACGGACCCTTCACGGTGGAATGCCGGCGGGAGGTCCTGCCGCCGGGGAATCGGCGCCGACTCGCCGGTGCTCAGGCGCAATGTCCCATCCGTCGCCACCATGTAGATCCAATGCGGGTTGTACTCGTGGGGAACCGGCAGCACCGTCATCACCGCGTCGAAGTCTTCCTGCTCGATCATCCGCACACATCGTACGATGTCGTCCGGACCGCGAAACGGGTGCGACGGCTGCAGCAGGCAGACGGCATCGTAGCTGTCTCCGCCCGCTTCGAGCGTCGCCACGGCGTGCTGCACCACGGGCAACATGGGGGTCGTGTCGGCCGCGAGCTCCGCCGCCCGGAGAAACGGCACGTCGAGTCCGCAGGCCCGTCCGACGTCCGCGATCTCGTCACTGTCGGTGCTGAGAATGACGCGCGCCAGCTGGCCGGACGCAAACGCCGCATCGGCCGTGTAGGACAGGAGGGGGCGGCCGCCCAGCCGCCGCACGTTCTTGCGCGGAATCCCTCGCGATCCCGCGCGCGCCGGCACCACTCCGAGCACGCGCATCAGTAGGTCAACCGCTTCTCGACGCCGAAGGGCACCCGCCCGAGCAGATCCGCGATCCGTTCGCCAGCGTCGCCGTTTCCGTACAACGGATCCGACGGCAGTGGTCCGTGCGCGATCTGTGCGCGGATCGCGGTACCGATCGCGCCCTGGCAATATGGCGCATCGAGCACGTTCGCGCCCCGGTCGCGTCCGCACTGCCGCGAACCGATGTTCACGACCGGCACGCCGAGGTAGGCTCCCTCGCGAATGCCGACGCTGGAATTGCCGACCAGGCAGCGCGCGTTGCACAGCAGCTTCAGGAAATCACGCGGGTTCATGTTCTTGAAGAAGTGCAGGTTGGTCGGCCTCTCGATCTCGCGGAAGCTGCGAATCCCATTCGACGTGCCATCCGAGCCGGCGTCGACATTCGGCCAGAACCAGAGGGCCGGCAGACCGAGATCCCGCACGGCCCAGAGCGTTTCCATGACGTGCTCGCGCGCCATGGTGTACTCGGTCGTGACCGGATGCTGCATCACGACGATGTAGCCGTTGGAGAGGTCCACGGCGGGCCCGACGCCGCCGTACTTCTCGAATGGATCGAAATCCAGCGCCGGATCCCGTCGCACGTCTGCGGCCAGATCGATCGATGGGCAGCCGGTGACGAAGACGGCGTCGGGCTGCTCGCCCATCCGTATGACGCGGTCGCGCGCGGCGCCGGTGGACACGAAGTGCAGGTCCGAAAGCTTCGTCACGGCATGGCGCACGCGCTCGTCGATCGAACCGGTCACCTCGCCCCCCTGCACGTGCGCGACGGGCAGGTTCATGTACGACGCGGCGATCGCTGTGGCCAGCGTCTCGTACCGGTCCGCGATGGTCAGGACGAGATCGGGCGCGAGATTGTCGAACACCGTCGCGAGCTCCATGACGCCGAGCCCCGTGGTCTTCGCCATCGTCGTCGGACTCGCGCCTTCGAGCACCATGTAGACGCGCGCCAGCACCTTGAAGCCGTCTTCTTCGATGAAATGGACCGGGTTGCCGTACCTGTCGAGCAACGCCGATGCCGCGACGACGATCTGCAGCTCGAGATCCGGATGACGGTCGATCGCCGACAGTGCCGTCTTGATGCGGCTATAACTTGGCCGCGCCGTGATGACGACACAGATCTTCCGCGCCACGTCAGCGGCTCCCCTGAAGTCGATTCGCTGCCGTTTCGATCATCTCTTCGGCAAGCGCCTGATCCTGTGCGACGTCGCAGGAGATCCGGCGTCCGATGAGGGACGGCAGCAGCGAGGCCGGCAGACCTCCGCCGGGCTTCTTCAGCGCAAGATGGGAATCCTGCAGCACGGTGCCGGCAGCAATCGGCACGCGCGCGACGATGCTCTTGGTAAAGATCTGCCGAAGCGGCCGGGTGGCTTCGGCCAGCTGGTCCTTCCCCACCATGCTGGACCGCGCACGATCGACGAAGCGCACGCCGGCCGTGAGCTGGCGCAGCTCGTCGACAGTGACGGAGGCCACGACGTCGGGACCGAACATCGATCTGTTCATCGTCACGTGCACCTCGACGAACGCGGCGCCCAGCGTGACTGCCGCCAGCGACGGATAGACGGTGCCCGAATGATCCGACAGGCCCGCCAGGCAACCGAACCGTTCGACGAAGACGGGGATGAGATCGAAGCCCACGCGCTCGGGAGCGCATGGATACTCGGAGGTGCATTGGAAGACGGCGAAGGGCGCTCCCGCGCCGCGAAGCTGGGCGACGGCGGCATCGATCTCGTCGATGGTACTCATCCCTGTTGACAGCAGGATCGGCAGTCCGGTGTCCGCGAGCCGGCGCAGCAGAGGCGCGTTGGAGACCTCGCCCGACGCCACCTTCCATGCCGGCACGCCGATCCGTTGGAGCATGTCGACGGCTTCGTCCGAAAACGGCGAGCTGAGAAAGAGCAGGCCGCGTTCGTCGGCATGCTGCCGGAGGCCGCGCCATTGGGTCTCGCTGAACTCGGTGCGGCGCCAGTAGTCATAGCGTGTCTCGTCCTGACGGCTGAACGGGACGCGCCATGGCTCGCGCGCGGTGCTTTCAGCGGCAGCGATATGCGTCTGGAACTTCACGGCGTCGGCGCCCGCGTCGGCGATCGCGTCGACATAGGCGTGCGCCAGACCGAGGCTGCCGTCATGCGCCAGCGCCACTTCCCCGATGACGCAGGTCGCGCCGCGCCTGAACACGCGCGCACCAATCCGCATGTCGCGCTCAGGCAATGGCCAGCACCTCTGATGCGATCTGCGAGTCGACGCCGGCCACTCTCAGCACGGTTTCCGCCGCCCGCCGCGCGCTGAAACCGTCGACCGTGCCGCACTGCAGCGCGAGGGCCCGTGCCCGGCCTTCGCGCTCCAGCGACGGATCCTCGAGGTAGGCGTTCACATGGGCCAGCAATTCCGAGAGGCTGTACGCCTTCCGCACCGCCCCCGCGTCCACCACCGATTGATAGTGGTCCTGCCGTGCGAGGCTACGAATCTGCTCGGCGTCCCGCGAACCGGGCATCGTGTCATAGACGATGTTGACGACCGGGCGATCCAGCGCACAACAGTCGAGCGCCATGGTCGAGCAGTAGTTGACGTTGACGGCGCAGTGCGCGATCGAGTTGACGAGCAGAGACATGTCGTCGAGTCGCGGCATCCAGCCGATCAGGTTGGGATGCGCCGCGTTCGTCTCGGTGAACAGCAGCTCCGGGTAGCGGGATCGCATCTCCTGAAAACGCGCGCCGCCCCCGATGGGATGCGGCCGCAGCAGAATCTGCGGGCTGCCGGTGACCCGGCCGGCGCGCACCGCATCGCAGAATTCCGCGACGAGGGCGGGCTCGTTCGGCATCAGGTTCGGTGACACGCCCGCCCAGAGCACGATCGGCCGTTGCGGGTCGGCCCCGATCGAGCGGCAGAACTCCTCGCGCGACACGGACAGCGAGCGCTTCGCGTAGAAATCGAACTGAGGCGGGCCGGTCACGGTGACCGCCGAGCGTTCGACGTCGGCGAACACGCGAAGGAGCTCGTCGCGCATGTAGTCGCTCCAGACCAGGTAGTGCGTGAACGGCACCGGAAAGCGGCTCTTCGTCGTCAGGTTGTCCCACGACGTCACCATGCAGGCCGTCCGGATGCCCAACCGCCTGGCGGCCCACAGCGCGGGACGCTCGTAGTGGCTGACGAGGGGAAGCGTCGAGTACACCAGATCGACCCCGTCGAGCAGCGGCTCGAGGCGCTTCGACTCCGCCATCATCCCGAGCGTCAACTGCTCGATGCGGCGATCCACCATTGGCGGAGCGGACGTGAGCAGGCGGGCGGAGGTGTGCATCAGCCGCTGGCGGATCCGGGACCGCAGCGGCAGATCGCTGTACTTGCGGGCGAGCAGCGCGCGATCGCTGACGCTTCTCCGCCGATAGGCCTGCGCGTAGCCCAGCGTCCGCAGCACGGTGAGCGCCCATCGCCCGAGCGGCGGCGTCCTCGCCTCTTCGAAACTCACCCCGGGCATGGAGTACTGTTCGCGGGCGCGGGCGGCGTCGGGAGTGAAGACGATCACATCCGCCCGCTCGGCCAGACACTCGACGAATCCGGACAGAACCCATGTCCGAAGCCCCCATCCCTCGAAAGACAGGATGGCGATACGAGGACGTCGGGACGGATGCTTTTTCACGCGGGTTGCTTCGCCGAAATCGTGGCGTCCTGGACGAGGGCGATGCTGATCCATTGCCACACGAAGAGACTGTTGTCGCCGTGGCCGCTGCAGAACTCTCCCCATGCGCGGCGCACCGCGCCGGCATCGAGCCACACGCCCGCTGGCCCGGCGATGGCGCGCTCGATCTGATCCGCGGCCCAGGTCCGCAGCGGCCCGCGCAGCCACTCGCGCTGCGGCGTCTGCACCGGTCGCTTCGGCGCGTTGCGCACGACATCGGGAGACGCCAGCCGGCCGACCAGCTGCCGCATCTGCCACTTCGTGGTGCCGCCGCGCACTTTGGCGTCCGCCGGTTGGCGGAAGGCGAGCTCCATCAACCGATGGTCGAGAAACGGTGAGCGCAGCTCGACGCTCGATCGCATCGAGACGCGATCCGTGTACCGCAACGCCCGGGGAAGCTTCCGGTAGCGGATGTCGCTGTACTGCCGGTTGCGCAACGTGTCGGTGAACGGTGCCTCGCGTACCGGCGGGGGCGCCAGACTGCGGAATTCCCGGGCGAGACAATCGGGTCGAACCGACGGCTCGCGGCTGCCTTGCAGAGGGACCCCTGGGAGCTCACCCGGCGCGGCGTAATAGTCGTAGCCGGCCCACTGCTCGTCGATCCCCTGCCCGTCGAGCAGGACGATGAACCCCCGTGCGCGTGCCGCTTCGAAGAGGCGTGCGTACGCGAGCGTGGGGATGCCCCCGAACGGCTCGTCCATGTGCACCTGCACATCGGCGGCGAGCGCGGGGACATCGGCGGCCTCGAGCCGCACCACCTCGTGCCGGTGGCCGGTGGCTTCGATCATGGCCTCGACCCACGGCAGTTCGTCGTAGGCCGGATCGCCGGTCACGAACGTGAACGCCGTGGTCCGATCGCCGGTGCCATGAATGGCGTGCACCGTTGCCAGCAGCGCCGATGAATCGAGTCCGCCCGACAGGTTGATACCGACGGGGACGTCGGACCGGAAGCGAATCGCCACGGCGTCCTTCATGAGCGCGAAGTACTCGTCGGTGGTCTCCGCTTCCGATCGATTGTCGATCTCGCCCGTTCGCGCCGCGAAGTCATACCACGTGCGGACCGCGACCTGTCCATCGCGCCAGGTGAGAAGCTGGCCCGGCCTCAGCGCGTCCACATGACGCCAGAACGTGCGCGACGAGCAATCGTGGGCCCCGGTCGCGAGATAGCCCGCCCACGTCTCGACATCCGGCTCCGCGGCAACGCCCCCGGCGTGGAGCGCCTTGATCTCACTCGCGATCAGCAGGCGGCCGTCCGCGGCGAGGCTGTAGAACAGCGGCTTCACACCGAAACGATCGCGCACCGCCGTCAGCGTCTGGTTGCGCTCGTCCCAGCAGACGAAGGCGAACATCCCGAGGCAGCGGTCGAGCGCGCCGTCGATGCCCCAGCGCCCGATGGCCGCGAGCAGCACCTCGCTGTCGGTTCTCGTGCGGAACGGATAACCGTCCGCAAGCTCGGCCCGCAGTTCCAGATAGTTGTAGATCTCGCCGTTGAACACGAGGTGCAGCGCGCCAGTCGCATCCGCCATCGGCTGGCGTCCGGCGTCCGACAGGTCGATGATGCTCAGGCGCCGGTGACCGAGGCATGCGCGTCCAAGCGGACTCACATAAGTTCCGCTTGCGTCGGGACCGCGGTGAGGGAGCGCGTCGATCATCGACGCCACCACGTGACGGCACGCCCCTGTTGGCGCCACCGCCGCTGCGATGCCGCACATGCCTACCGTCTCTCCCCGCCGAGCACCGGCACCACCGACAGCAACGCCTCAGCCGCGCGACGCCCGGCATGGCCATCGACGACGCCGCACTCCTGCGCGACCAGCCGCTGGCGCCCTTCCGCGTCGAGCGACGGGTCCGCCAGGTAGCGGTTGACGTGCTCGACCAGCTGCGTCGGCGACGTGGCCAGTCGCATCGCGCCCGTCTCGACGACGGGACGGTAGTGGGTATAGCGATAGATCGAAAGGCCCCACGACGGAGCTGCACCCGCCGGCCGCAGATCGAACTGGACGTTGATCACCGGCCGGTCCGCCAC
>Ga0075364_10000571_pt1 | contig 18956 bp, 16 predicted proteins | sample EndMetdeltDD1764_FD_71517 | JGI IMG/M metagenome (GOLD analysis project Ga0075364, IMG submission 71517) | Populus endosphere microbial communities from Tennessee, USA - Endosphere MetaG P. deltoides DD176-4 | ecosystem: Host-associated > Plants > Roots > Endosphere | place: USA: Tennessee...
GTTCAGCGCCTTGAGCTGGGTGGTGGTCAGACCCGTCAGCTGGGTCGTGGTCAGCGACTGGACCTGGGTCGAGGTCAGGGCCGAGTAGGCCGAGGTCGCCAGGGATCCAAGCTGGGTCGTCGTCAGGCCGGCGAGCTGGCCGGTGCCCAGCAGCGCCAGGTTGGTGTTCGTCAGGGCGCCAAGCTGCACCGTCGAGAGCGCGCCGACCTGGGTCGAGGTCAGGCCCGAGATGTTGTCGCTGGAGATGCCCTTGAGCTGGGTGGCGTTGAGGCCAGCCAGCTGGGTGGTCGAAAGGCTGCCGACCTCGGTGGAGGTCAGGCCGTTCAGCGCCGTCGAAGAGAGCGCGCTCAGCTGGCCGGACGTCAGGTTCGACACCTGGGTCGTGGTGAGGCTGCTGACCGAGGTGGAGCTGAGGCTGCCGAGTTGGCTGGAGGTCAGGCCCGCGACCTGGGTCGTGGTCAGGCCTTGCAGGGCCGTCGTGCTCATCACGCCGAGGTTGGCCGAGGAGAGCTGCGCGAGCTGGGTCGAGGTGAGGCTGTCGACCTGGGTGTCGGTCAGCTCGCTGAAGTCCGCGGTGCTGAGCGACTTCAGTTCAGTGGTGGTGAGGCCCGCGAGTTGGGTCGTCGTCAGCGACTGGACCTGAGTGGAGGTCAGGGCCGAGAAGGCCGAGGTCGCCAGGGCGCCCAGTTGCGTGGTCGTCAGGCCAGCCAGTTGGCCGGTGCCGAGCAAGGCCAGGTTGGTGTTGGTGAGCGCGCCGAGCTGGGCGGTCGAGAGCGCCCCGACCTGGGTGGAGGTCAGGCCCGTGACGTTGTCGCTCGTCAGACCCTTGACCTGCGTCGCCGTGATGCCCTTCAGCTGCGTCGTCGAGAGCCCGCCGACCTCGGTCGAGGTGAGGCCCGTCAGAGCCGTCGCCGAGAGGGCGCCGAGCTGGCTGGACGTCAGGTTGGAGACCTGGGTCGTCGTCAGGCTGCTGACCGAGGTGGAGCTCAGGCTGCCGAGCTGGCTGGAGGTCAGGCCGGAGACTTGCGTCGTGGTCAGGCCCTGCAGCGCCGTCGTGCTCATCACCCCCAGGTTGGCGGAGGAGAGCTGCGAGAGCTGGGTCGAGGACAGCGCATCCACCTGAGTATCGGTGAACTCGCTGAAATCACTGGTGTTCAGCGCCTTAAGCTGGGTGGTCGTCAGGCCCGCCAGCTGTGTCGTGGTCAGCGACTGGACCTGGGTCGAGGTCAGGGCCGAGTAGGCCGAGGTCGCCAGGGAGCCAAGCTGGGTGGTCGTCAGGCCAGCCAGCTGTCCAGTGCCCAGCAGCGCCAGGTTGGTGGTCGTCAGGGCGCCAAGCTGCGCCGTCGAGAGCGCGCCGACCTGGGTGGAGGTCAGGCCCGAGACGTTGTCGCTGGAGAGGCCCTTCAGCTGGGTGACGTTGATCCCGGCCAGCTGCGTGGTCGTCAGGCCGCCGACCTCGGTGGAGGTGAGGCCATTCAGCGCCGTCGAGGAGAGCGCGCTGAGCTGCGTCGAGGTCAGGTTCGAGACCTGCGTCGTCGTCAGGCTGCTGACCGAGGTGGAGCTGAGGCCGCCGAGCTGGCTGGACGTCAGGCCGGCGACCTGGGTCGTCGTCAGGCCCTGCAGGGCCGTCGTGCTCATCACCCCCAGGTTGGCGGAGGAGAGCTGCGCCAGCTGGGTGGAGGTGAGGCTGTCGATCTGGGTGTCGGTCAGCTCGCTGAAGTCGGCCGTGCTGAGCGACTTCAGCTCGGTCGTGGTCAGGCCCGCAAGTTGGGTCGTCGTCAGCGATTGGACCTGGGTCGAGGTCAGGGCCGAGTAGGCCGAGGTCGCCAGGGCGCCCAGCTGGGTGGTGGTCAGGCCGGTCAGCTGATCGGTGCCGAGCAGGGCCAGGTTGGTGTTGGTGAGCGCGCCAAGCTGGGTTGTCGTCAGCGCGCCGACCTGGGTCGAGGTCAGGCCGGCCAGGTTGTCGCTGGAAATGCCCTTAACCTGGGTGGCGGTGATGCCCTTCAGCTGGGTCGTGGTGAGCCCGCCGACCGCGGTCGAGGAAAGCCCGTTCAGCGCCGTCGCCGAGAGCGCGCTCAGCTGCGTCGAGGTCAGGTTGGAGACTTGGGTGGAGGTCAGGGCGCTCATCAGCGTGGAGCTGAGGCTGGTGAGCTGGCTGGAGGTGAGGCCGGCGACCTGGGTCGTGGTCAGGCCTTGCAGGGCCGTGGTGCTGATGACGCCCAGGTTGGTCGAGGAAAGCTGCGACAGCTGCGTCGAGGTCAGAGCGTCGACCTGGGTGTCGGTCAGCTCGCTGAAATCACTGGTGTTCAGGGCCTTCAGCTGGGTGGTCGTCAGACCGGTCAGCTGGGTCGTGGTCAGCGACTGCACCTGCGTCGAGGTCAGGGCCGAGTACGCCGAGGTCGACAGGGATCCGAGCTGCGTGGTCGTGAGACCCGCCAGCTGGCCGGTGCCCAGCAGGGCCAGGTTGGTGGTCGTCAGGGCGCCAAGCTGCGCCGTCGAGAGCGCGCCGACCTGGGTCGAGGTCAGGCCCGAGACGTTGTCGCTGGAGAGGCCCTTGAGCTGGGTGGCGTTGATGCCGGCCAGCTGGGTCGTCGTGAGCCCGCCCACCTCGGTGGAGGTCAGGCCGTTCAGCGCGGTCGACGAGAGCGCGCCAAGTTGAGCCGAGGTCAGATTACTGACTTGGGTCGTCGATAGACTGCTGACCGAAGTAGAGCTGAGGCTGCTGAGTTGACTGGACGTCAGGCCGGCGACCTGGGTCGTCGTCAGGCCCTGCAGCGCCGTTGTGCTCATCACGCCCAGGTTGGCGGAGGTGAGTTGCGACAGCTGGGTCGAGGACAGAGCATCGACCTGGGTGTCGGTCAGCTCGCCGAAATCGCCGGTGCTCAGACCCTTCAGTTGGGTCGAGGTGAGACCCGTCAGCTGGGTCGTCGTCAGCGACTGGACCTGGGTCGAGGTCAGGGCGGAGAAATTGGAGCTGGCGAGCGAGCCGAGTTGCGTCGTCGTCAGGCCGGCCAGCTGGCCGGTCCCCAGCAGCGCCAGGTTGGTGGTCGTCAGGGCGCCAAGCTGCGCCGTCGTCAGCGCGCCCACCTGGGTCGAGGTCAGGCCCGAGATGTTGTCGCTGGAAAGGCCCTTGAGCTGGGAGGCGTTGATGCCGGCCAGCTGGGTCGTCGTCAGCGCGCCGACTTCCGTCGAGGTGAGGCCGTTGATCGCCGTCGAGGAGAGCGCGCTGAGCTGCGCCGAGGACAGGTTGGAGACCTGGGTGGTGGTGAGGCTGCTGACCGAGGTGGAGGTCAGGCTGCCAAGCTGGCTCGAGGTCAGGCCGGCCACTTGCGTCGTCGTCAGCCCCTGCAGGGCCGTCGTGCTCATCAAGCTCAGGTTGGACGACGAGAGCTGCGAGAGCTGGGCCGAGGAGAGCGCGTCCACCTGGGTGTCCGTCAGCTCGCCGAAGTCGCCGGTGCTCAGCCCCTTCAGTTGGGTCGAGGTCAGGCCCGTCAGTTGCGTCGTCGAGAAGGACTGAACCTGGGTGGAGGTGAGGGCCGAGAAGCTCGCCGTCACCAGCGAGCCGAGCTGGGTCGTCGTCAGGCCGGCGAGCTGGCCGGTGCCGAGCAGCGCCAGGTTGGTGGTGGTCAGGGCGCCAAGCTGCGCCGTCGTGAGGGCGCCCAGCTGCGTGGAGGTGAAGCCGGAGACGTTGTCGCTCGAGAGGCCCTTGAGCTGGGTGGCGTTGACGCCGGAAAGCTGGGTGGTGCTGAGGCTGCCCACCTCGGTGGACGTCAGACCGTTCAGCGCCGTCGAGGTCAGCGCGTTGAGCTGCGTCGAGGTCAGGTTCGAGACCTGGGTGGTGGAGAGGCTGCTGACCGAGGTCGAGCTGAGGCTGCCGAGCTGGCTGGACGTCAGGCCGGCGACCTGGGTCGTCGTCAGGCCCTGCAGGGCCGTGGTGCTCATCACGCCAAGGTTCGACGACGAGAGCTGCGAAAGCTGCGTGGACGAGAGCGAATCAACCTGGGTGTCGGTCAACTCGCCAAAGTCGCCGGTGCTCAGGCCCTTCAGTTGGGTCGAGGTCAGACCCGTCAGCTGGGTCGTCGAGAACGACTGCACCTGGGTGGAGGTGAGCGCCGAGAGACTCGAGCTGGCCAGCGAGCCAAGCTGGGTGGAGGTCAGCCCCACCAGCTGGTCGGTGCCGAAGCCGGCCAGCGCCGTGGTGGTGAGGGCGTTCAGTTGGGTCGAGGACAGCAGCCCGACCTGGGTCGAGCTGAACTCGGTGACGTCACTGTTGGTCAGCCCCTTGAGCTGCGTGGCGGTCAGCGACTTCAGCTGGGTCGAGGTCAGGGCCTGGACGTGGGTGGAATCGAGCGAGGCCAGGGACGTCGACGACAGGCCGGTGATCGCCGTCGAGGCGATGGAGTCCAGAGTGGTGGAGCTCAGGGCCGCGAGCTGGTCGCTGGTCAGCGCCCCCGCCTGCGAGGCGTTGAATACCGCGAGCTGGGTCGCGTTGAAGTTCACCGAGTTCTGGAAGTAGGGGATCTGGGCGGCTGTCAGGCCCTTGGCCTGGGTCGCCGTGATCGCTGCAACCTGTGTCGAACTTAGCGCGTTGATGTCCGTGGTGTTGATCGCCGCGATCTGCGTCGACGCCAAGGATTGAATGTCAGTCGTGCTGAGGCCCTGGATCGCCGTAACCGACAGCGCGCTGATCTGCGCCGTCGTGAGCATCGAGATCGCCATGTGAACAGAGCCCCGGAATGCGATTTTCGCACCGGTACCTAAAGCCGAGTCACCCTTTCCAAATGGTTACGGCTGTTAATTCCTGTGGCGCCGCCAAGGCGGCGGGCCGGGCCAGATCCTTAAGGAATCAGGCGTCGCAGGCGCGAACGGCGTGGGCGACGTGGAATGCGCCTGAGTGCGACAGAACGATCCAGTCGCCGCAATGGGCGACCACCGGGCCGTCCGGCGTGCGCACCTGGATGGCGGCGCCTTCGGCGATGACCTCGGCTTCCTCGCCCAGCCACATCCAGAGTTTTCGCCAGTTTCGCGAATCGTCGTGCGGGGGCACCCGAAGCGCCGCTCCGTGGTCGAAGTGAGGCTGTGAACGAACGGTACGCATGTGTCCTGACCGGTGACGACAGAACCGCCGATTCGCCCGTGCTTCGGTCAAGAAGAGCTTAACCCCGCCGGCGCCCGCCGCCGATGAATGAGGGTCCAGGGCCATAAGGCCACCACGACCAGGGCCGCTCGCCCCTGGGGTGCGGTGCTTTGCCCTTTGAAAAGGATGGCTTAACCTTGATCCAGGGCCGCACCCGTCCGCGCGGTGGGGAGGAAAACGCAATGGACATCTCGTCGAAGACTCCCGACCCGATGGACGTCGCACTCGGCGCGGCGGTGCGCATCCGCAGGCGCAGCCTCGGAATCTCGCAGGAGACCCTGGCCGATCACTGCGGCGTCAGCTTCCAGCAGATCCAGAAGTACGAGAACGGCGCGAACCGGATCTCCTTCTCCCGCCTGGTGCAGATCGCCCGGGCCCTGAATTGCCGGGTCGTCGACCTGATGGACGTCCTCGACGCGCCGGAGAGCGAAGGCGGCGCCGATCTAGACCTCCTGGCGCGCATGCGCACGCCCGGCGCGCTGGAGTTGCTGTCGGCTTACGAGCGCCTGCGGCCGGACGCGCGCGCCAGCCTGGTCAACCTGTTGCGGACATACGTCGCCGCGGAGGGCTGACCGCTCCCCTACTGCGCCAGGACGCGGTCGATCAGCGCCTTGGCGCCCGGACCCGACCAGTCGGCCCCGCCGGAGACCCTCCCCCGCTCCAGGCCATCGCGCCCATAGACCACAGTGGTGGGCACGTCGCTGGCGATCGGCTTCAGCGCCCAGGGCATCTTGGCGTCGGGGTCGGCGTAGAAGGCCAGCGGCGCGTGCTGGGCGATGAAGGCCCGCGCGGCCTGGGCCTGCTCGGGCCGGTCGATGCTGACGACGACCACCTTCACCGGCTTGCCGGCATAGGCCGCCTGCAGGCCCGCCAGGGTCGGCATCTCCAGCTTGCAGGGCGCGCACCAGGTGGCCCACAGGTTCAGGACCACCACCTGCCCCTTCAGGTCGGCCAGGGTCAGCTTCTTGCCGGCGGCGTCGGTGAAGGCGTAGTCCGGTCCGGGCTGGCCATCGGCCGGATGGGCGAGCTTTTCAGTCACCGATTTGACCGCCGGCGCGGTAGCCTCCGGCGCGAGGGCGGTGTGGATTTCCGGCGCGGGTTTGGAAAGCGCCTTCGCCATGATGTAGACAACCGCCGCGACGCCAAAGAGGGCGACGCCCCAGAGGGCCCATTTCAGGATCCCGCCCCCTGCTTTGTTGACAACAGGCGGCTTCGCCCCGGATTGCTCGCTCATATGACCGACGACTCCTCTCACGCCCCCAAGACGCCCCCGCCCGGCGGGCAGGCGATGTGGGGCGGCCGCTTCTCCGACAAACCCGCCGAGCTGATGCAGGCGATCAACGTCTCTATCGGCTTCGATCGGCGCCTGGCGCGGCAGGACCTGGCCGGCTCTCAGGCGCACGCCGCGATGTTGCGCAAGGCGGGCGTGATTTCAAGCGAGGACGAGGCGGCGATCCAGCAAGGCCTGGCCGCCATCGTCCAGGAGATCGAGGACGGGGCGTTCCCCTTCCGCGAGGAGTTCGAGGACATCCACATGAACGTGGAGGCCCGGCTGCGCGAGCTGATCGGGCCGACGGCCGGGCGGCTGCACACGGCGCGCTCGCGCAACGACCAGGTGGCGGTGGACTTCCGCATGTGGGTCCGCGAGGCGTGCGACCGCACCGGCGGACTGCTGCGGGCGCTCCAGGCGGCGCTGCTGGCCAAGGCCGAGCCCCACGCCGCGACCCTGATGCCGGGCTTCACCCACCTGCAGCCCGCCCAGCCGGTGACCTTCGGCCACCACCTGATGGCCTATGTGGAGATGTTCGGCCGCGACGCCTCGCGCTTCGCCGACGCCCGCGCGCGGATGAACGAAAGCCCGCTTGGCGCGGCGGCCCTGGCCGGCTCCCCCTTCCCCATCGACCGGGAGATGACCGCCAAGGCGCTTGGGTTCGAGGCGCCCACCGCCAATTCCCTGGACAGCGTCTCCGATCGTGACTTCGCCCTGGAAGCCCTGGCCGCCGGCGCGATCTGCGCCCTGCACCTCTCCAGGCTCTCCGAGGAGATCGTGGTGTGGATGACCCCGCAGTTCGGCTTCGTGAAGCTGTCGGACGCCTTCACCACCGGCTCCTCGATCATGCCGCAGAAGAAGAACCCAGACGCCGCCGAGCTGATCCGCGCCAAGGCCGGCAAGGCGCTGGGATCGTTCCAGCAGCTCTCGGTGGTCATGAAGGGCCTTCCCCTCGCCTATTCAAAGGACATGCAGGAGGACAAGGTCCCCACCTTCGAGGCGTTCGACGCGCTCGAGCTCTCCCTGCGCGCCATGGCCGGCATGGTCGCCGATCTGGAGCCGAACACGGCGCGCATGGCCGCCGCGGCGGGCGCGGGATTCTCCACCGCCACCGACCTGGCCGACTGGCTGGTGCGGGAGCTGGGGCTGCCCTTCCGCGACGCCCACCACATCACCGGCTCGGCGGTGAAGCGCGCCGAGGCGCTGGGCTGCGACCTCGCCGGACTGCCGCTCGCCGAACTGCAGGCCTTGGAGCCGCGGATTTCCAAGGGCGTATATGGAGTGCTGACGCCGGAAGCTTCCGTCGCCAGCCGTAAGAGTTACGGCGGGACCGCCCCGGACCAGGTCCGGGCGCAGATCCAGCGTTGGAAGGAGATCCTGAAATGAGCCGTCCGCTTCTCGCGCGCGCCGCCCTGCTGGCCGCGCTGATCGTCTCGGCCGGCGCGCTGGGCGCCTGCGGCAAGACCGGGGCGCTGGAGCGGCCCAAGCCCCTGTTTGGCCACGCCCGCGCGGCCCCCGCCGCCGCCGGCAACGAGCAGGACCCCTCGCGCCCCATCGAAACCGTCGATCCGCGCGACATCGGGCGCATGGACCCTGGCCCGCAGCGCGGCGCGCCGATCCAGGGCCAGGGCCCCGACCCGACGGGCGTGGCCCCCCCGACCGCCCTTCCCGACCCCTACGCACGCCCCGGCCGATGAATCACTTCGAACTGCAGGCGGGCGAGCTCGCCTGCGAGGGCGTCTCCCTGGCCGCGATCGCCAAGGCTGTCGGCACGCCGGTCTATGTCTATTCCTCGGCCACCCTCGAGCGGCACTTCTCGGTGCTGCGCGAGGCCCTGGCCGGCGCGGGCCGCAGCGAGCCGCTCATCGCCTTTGCGGTGAAGGCCAACTCCAACGTGGCGGTGCTGGCCACCCTCGCCCGCCTGGGTGCGGGCGCGGACGTGGTCTCTGAGGGCGAGATCCGCCGGGCGCTGGCGGCCGGCGTGCCGCCACAGAGGATCGTCTTCTCCGGCGTGGGCAAGAGCGCCCACGAGATCGCCTACGCCCTGGACGTGGGCGTGGCCGAGCTGAACGTGGAATCCGAGCCCGAGCTGGAGCTGATCGACCAGATCGCCCGCGCCAAGGGTCTGCGCGCCGCCGTGGCGATCCGCGTCAATCCCGACGTGGAGGCCGGCGGCCACGCCAAGATCTCCACCGGCAAGGCCGACAACAAGTTCGGCGTCTCCTTCGCGGAGGCCGAGCGGCTCTATGTGCGCGCCTCGAACATGGCCGGGGTGCGGGCCATGGGCCTGGCCTGCCACATCGGCAGCCAGATCACCGACCTGGCGCCCATGGAGGCGGCGTTCCGCAAGGTGCGCGGCCTGCTCATCCGCCTGCGCATGCAGGGGCTCAACGTCGAGCGCCTGGACCTGGGGGGCGGCCTGGGGGTGCCCTATTTCAACCAGCCCGAGCCGCCGGGCCCCGAGGCCTATGCGGCCATGGTCAAGCGGCTGGCGGACGGCCTGGACGTGGAGCTGGCCTTCGAGCCGGGCCGGATGATCGCGGCCAACGCCGGCGTCCTGGTGGCCAAGGTGCTGCACATTCACGAGCGCGCCGAGGGCCGGCGCTTCCTGGTGCTGGACGCGGCGATGAACGACCTGGTCCGGCCGGCCATGTACGACGCCTATCACGACATCCGGCCGGTGACGCCCAGGGCGGGCGAGCCCTTGGCCTATGACGTGGTGGGCCCGGTCTGCGAGACGGGAGACACCTTCACTCGCGAGCGGATGCTGCCGCCGATGCAGCCCGGCGACCTGGTGGCCTTCATGAGCGCCGGCGCCTATGGGGCCACCATGGCGAGCGAATACAACAGCCGCCTGCTGGTCCCCGAGGTGCTGGTGAAGGGCGGCGAATACGCCGTGGTGCGCCCGCGTCCCACCTACGAGGACATGCTGGCCCGCGAACAGGCCGCGCCCTGGCTCTAGCAAACCTTCGCGCCATCCGCGCTGGCGAACGCCGAACGCCCCCTCAGTCAGCTTCGCTGACAGCTCCCCCGCAAACGGTGGAGCCATTTAGCTTAGCGCCTCCACCGCTTGCGGGGGAGGTGGATCGCGCCGCAGGCGCGAGACGGAGGGGGCGTGGCCCCCCGTCGACGGGGGGGATCGTCCCTTACGCCGCTACGAGCTGGCGGCGCACCATCCGGGCGTAGTCGTCCATCAGGCTCAGCGAGATATTGCCCGGCTTGAAGCGGTACTCGCCGATCTCGGCCACGGGGGTGACCTCGGCGGCGGTGCCGGTGACGAAGCACTCGGAGAAGGTGGCGAGCTCTTCGGGGCGGATGTGGCGCTCCACCACCTCGAAGCCCTTGGAGCGGGCCAGCTTGATCAGCGACTGGCGGGTGATGCCGTTCAGGAAGCAATCCGGAACCGGCGTGTGGATCACCCCGTCCTTGATGAAGAAGACGTTGGAGCCCGTGGATTCGGCCACATAGCCCCGGTAGTCGAGCATCATCGCGTCGGTGAAGCCGTCCTTCTCCGCCAGGTGCTTGGAGATGGTGCAGATCATGTAGAGGCCGGCGGCCTTGGCGTGGACCGGCTCGGTCTCCGGCGAGGGCCGCTTGTACTTGGCCCAGCACATGCGGATGCCCTTGGCCTTCTCTTCAGGCTTGAAGTAGCTCGGCCAATCCCAGCAGGCGATCGCCACATGGGTGGTGGTGTTCTGCGCCGAAACGCCGATCATCTCCGAGCCGCGCCAGGCGATCGGCCGGATGTAGGCGTCCTCCAGGCCGTTCTTGGCGCAGGTGTCCTTGCAGGCCTGGTCGATCTCGGCCACCGTGAAGGGGATCGTGAAGTCGAGGATTTCGGCCGAGGCGAAGAGGCGCTCCGTATGGGCGGTCAGCTCGAAGATCTCGCCGCCGTACATGCGCTCGCCCTCGAACACCGACGAGGCGTAGTGAAGGCCATGCGTCAGTACGTGCACCTTCGCCTCGCGCCAGGGCACGAACTGGCCGTCCAGCCAGATCCATCCGTCGCGGTCGTCGAAGGAAACATTAGACATGAGGGAGATCGCTCCTTTCAGAGGCGCTTCTTGAAACCTCAAGGGCGGCCCACGTCAAACGAAATGGGCCTGGCGGCATGAACGCACAAGGCGATCCGAGCGCCAGAGGGCGCCACCTGCTGGTCGTCGACGACGACGATCGCATCCGCGAACTGCTCAAGGCCTACCTGGCGCGGGCGGGGTTCCGCGTCTCCGCCGCCAACGGCGGACCGGCCGCGCGCAAGCTGCTGGCGGCGCTGGATTTCGACCTGGCGGTGGTGGACGTGATGATGCCCGGCGAGGACGGCCTTTCGCTGACCCGCTGGCTGCGCGAGCAGCGTGGGGGCCTGGGCCGCACGCCGGTCCTGATGCTCACCGCCAGGGGCGAGGCCAGCGACCGCATCGAGGGGCTCAAGGCCGGGGTCGACGACTACCTGGCCAAACCCTTCGAGCCAGAGGAGCTGCTGCTGCGTATCGGGGCGATCCTGCGCCGCTCCGAGGACAGGCCCCCGGCGACGGATGGGCCGCTGTCGCTGGGCCGCTGCCAGTTCGACCCGGAGCGGGGCGAGCTGACCTGCGATGGCGAGGCGGTGCGGCTGACCGAAGCGGAGGTCTTCCTGATGCGCGAGCTGGCGCGCACCCCGCATGAGGCGGTGGAGCGGATGGCGCTGGCCAGGGGCGCCAGCGATCCCTCGGGCCGGGCGGTGGACGTGCAGGTGACCCGGCTCCGCCGCAAGATCGAGGACGACCCCAAGGCCCCCCGCTACCTGCAGACCGTGCGGGGCGTGGGTTATCGGCTGGTTCCGGATTGAGGGCTGGTGCGTCCATGACCCTGCGGGAGCGGCTGCACAACCTCGCGCGCCTGGCGGTGCTGTGGCTGAAGCGGCAGCTGCCGACGACGCTGTTCGGGCGCTCGCTGGTGATCATCGTCCTGCCGGTGGCCTTGATGCAGGTGGCGGTGACCTGGGTCTTCTTCGACGCCCACTGGCGAACCGTGACCGCGCGGCTCTCGGAAGGCCTGGCGGGCGACATCGCCTGGGCGGTGGAGAGCTACCAGGAGGACCCCAGCCCCGAGGCCTTCGCCAAGCTGTCGCGGCGGGCTGAGGACTCCATGGGCCTCTCAATCGCCCTGCAGCCCGGCAAGAAGTTGCCGGTGAACCGACGCTACTCCCTGTTCGCCCCCATCGACCGCTCGATGCAGACCGCGCTCAGCGACCGGCTCGACGAGCCGTTCTGGTTCGACACCACCCGCTACCCCGCCTACGTCGACGTGCGCGTGGCGGTGAAGGGCGGGGTGATGCGCGTGCTGGCGCCGCGCGAGCGGGCCTTCGCCACCCAGGGGCACATCTTCGTGCTGTGGCTGGCGGTGGCGACAGTGCTGCTGACGGCCATCGCCCTGCTCTTCATCCGCAACCAGGTGCGGGCGATCGAGCGGTTGGCCAACGCGGCCGAGGCCTTCGGGCGCGGGACCGACGTGCCGGCCTTCAAGCCGCACGGCGCCAAGGAAGTCCGTCGCGCCGCCGCCGCCTTCCTGGACATGCGCGGACGCATCCAGCGGCACATCGAGCAGCGCACCACCCTGCTGGCCTCGGTGAGCCACGACCTTCGCACGCCCCTTACCCGCCTCAAGCTGGCGCTGGCCTTGGCCGAGCCCTCGCGCGCCAACGAGGCCATGAAACGCGATCTGGCCGAGATGGAGCACATGATCGACGAATACCTGGCCTTCGCCCGGGGCGAGGGCGGGGAGGCGGTGGAGACCACGCCGCTGCGCGAGCTGATCGACCAGGTGAGCGAGGGCGCCGCACGGGCCGGGGCGCGGGTGAGCGTCGAGGCCGACCCGGCCCTGACTGTTCCGGTGCGCCGCAACGCGCTTCGGCGGGCGCTGTCGAACCTGGTGATGAACGCCGCGGCCCACGGCGAGCAGGTGGTGGTGAGCGCCCAGGCGCGCACCCATGGCGGGGTGGAGATCATCGTCGACGACGACGGCCCAGGCATCCCCGAGGACCGCTACGAGGACGCCTTCAAGGCCTTCGGTCGGCTGGATGAGTCGCGCAACCAGAACACCAAGGGCGTAGGGTTGGGCCTGGCCATCGCGCGCGATGTGGCGCGGGGGCATGGCGGAGAGATCACCCTCGCGCGTTCCCCCCTAGGTGGCCTTCGCGCCATCATGCGCCTGCCGGGCGCGCTGCGTCCGGCCAACGAACCATGGAGACTGGGATGAAACGCCTCGCAATCCTCGCCGCGGCCCTGAGCCTGACCGCCGCCCACGCCTACGCGGCCGACCCGGCGGAGGGCGATTGGCTGGTCCAGTCCGGCGACGCCAAGGTTCACATCGCCCCCTGCGGCCGCGCCCAGCTCTGTGGAAACATCTTCTGGCTGAAGGTCCCGCGCGACGAGGAAGGGCAGCCCAAGCACGACGAGCACAATCCTGACGCTAGCCTGCGCCACCGGCCGATCCTGGGCCTGCAGATGATCTGGGGCTTCCATGGCGAGGGGGCGGGCCGCTGGGAAGGCGGAAAGATCTACGACCCCAAGAGCGGCAAGACCTACGCCTCCAAGATGCGGATCGCCAAGGACGGCGTGCTGAAGGTCTCGGGCTGCATCGCCATCTTCTGCCAGGCGCAGACCTGGACCCGGGTGAACTAGACCGCGAGCTCCCTGGCGCGCCGCACGCAGGCGGCCACGGCTTCGCGCAGCAGGGCGGGCAGGCCCTCCTCGGCCATCAGCACCTCCAGCGCCGCCTGGGTGGTGCCGCCGGGCGAGGTCACCTGCCGGCGCAGCTCGGCCGGCTCCTCGCCGCTCTGCAATAGCAGGGCCGCTGCGCCGGTGATGGTCGTGCGGGCCAGGCGCGCGGACTCCGGCGCGGTGAGGCCGGCCGCCACGCCGGCCGCCTCCAACGCCTCGACGAAGGCGTAGAGATAGGCCGGCGCCGAGCCCGAGACGCCGGTGGCGGCATGCATCAGGCCCTCGTCGGCGAGGTCGACCACCGCGCCCAGCGGCTCGAACAGGGCACGCGCCCGTCCCAAGGCCTCGGCGTCGCCTGAGAACAGGCTGGCCGTCCCCTGGCAGATGGCGGCCGCGGTCGTCGGCATGACGCGCGCCACGCGACGCCCGCCAAACGCCTTGGAGATGTCGGCCGCCGCCACCCCGACCACGATGGAGACCACCACGGCGTCAGGCGCCAGCAAGGGGGAGATTTCCGCGGCCGCCTCGCGCCAGATCTGCGGCTTCACCGCCAGCACCACCGTCCGCGCCTTGGAAAGATCGGTGTCCGGCGCGTTCAGCACCGCGCCGTCCCCGGCGGCGGCGAGCGCGGCCTCGCCAGGGTGGGGATCGCGGATCATCAGTTCGGCGGGGGTGAAGGCCTGGGACTTGCGCCAGCCGGCGAGCATCGCCCCGCCCATGCGCCCGGCGCCCAGCATCAGTATCGGAGTGACCATGGGGGCGGACACTACTCAACCGCTCATCCCGGCGATAGCCGGGGTGAGCGGGGTCTCTTTGTGGTCAGGCCTCGCCGACAGTCTCGAACATGCAGGCGGCGACGGCGTCCTGCGGGGACTTGGCGCCCCGGGCCAGGAAGTCGAAGGCGGGATAGAAGCGGTCGGCCGCCTCCACGGCGACGTCGATCATCGCCGCGGCCTGGGCCAGGCTCGGCTGCTCGCCGGTCATCAGCGCCATCCCGTGGCGGAAGATCACCTCGCCCTCCTCCCACAGCTCGAAGTGGCCGAGCCAGACGCGGGCGTTGATCATCGAGACCAGTTCATGGGCCGCGGGGCGCTGTTCGGTGGTCACCGTGGTGTCCATCGACAGGCAGAGCTGCAGGCAATCGCCTTCGGGGCGCCAGGCGAACCAGAGCTCGTAATCCTTCCAGTCGCCGGCGAGGGCGAAGGCCAGGTCGCCCTCCTCGGTGCGATCGAAGGGCAGGTTCTCGGCGGTGAGCACGTGTTCCACGACATCCAGCGGATCGCTGGCGAGGATCACGCCGTCATCAGACTGGGAGATGTCCATGAGACCCGAGGTCCTTTCGCACCGAGCGGGGAGCGGGACGCCGCTTCCGAATCGCCGGCGAGACTGAGGTTAAGCTGGTTCTAGCCCGCGCGTTCAGCCCCTTAGCCAGGGGCCCTATGACGCAGCGAGGGTTTCTGTGGATGGTCAGGACCGTTTCGCCCTGGGCTTGGCGGCGGGTGCCGCCTGGCCGCGCAGCGCCTCCACCTCGGCCCGCAGGGCGGCGACCTCGGCCCGCAGGGCGTCGAGGTCCTCGCGGCGGACCAGGTCGAACTCTGCGGCCACGCGGTCGGCCTGGGCGCGGAGCGCCGACTTCGCCTCCTCGCCGGCAGCCTGGGCGAGGCCCATGGCGGCCTGAGTCAGCTTGGCCATCTCGTCGAAGAAGGGGTTCTGCGTCTGCATCTCTTAAACTCCGGCGCATGCAAGAAGCGCGCCGTCGTCCTCTATATGGGTCTGAAGGGGTGAAAGCGAAGAGCCCTTCGTCTAAACCCCTAGGAAAGCACAACGCTGGAGCCCCGCCGCCGTGCCTTTCCCGGATTTCGACCCTGTTCTGGTCCACTTGGGACCCTTCGCGATCCGCTGGTATGCGCTCGCCTACATCGCCGGGATCCTGCTCGGCTGGCGCTACGCCGTCACCCTGCTCAAGACGCCGAGCCTCTGGACGCGGCGGCCGCCCCCGATCTCGACCGAGCAACTGGACGACCTGGTGCTCTGGATCACGCTGGGCGTCATCGTCGGCGGCCGGCTCGGCCACACGCTCTTCTACACTCCCGAGCTGATCTGGCGGGACCCGGTGGAGATCCTCAAGGTCTGGCACGGGGGCATGAGCTTCCACGGCGGGGCGCTGGGCGTCTTGCTGGCGATCAGCGTGTTCGCCTGGAGGAACGGCCTGGACCTGCTGCGCCTGGGCGACCTGGTGGCCGCGGGCGCGCCGATCGGCCTGTTCTTCGGCCGCATCGCCAACTTCATCAACGGCGAGCTCTGGGGCCGGCCGACGACCCTGCCCTGGGGGATCATCTTCCCGGGCGCCGGGCCGCTGCCGCGCCACCCCAGCCAGCTCTACGAGGCCAGCCTTGAAGGCCTGCTCCTGTTCGCCGTCCTGGCCTGGGCCGTCTGGGCCCGCCGCTGGACCGACCGGCGCGGGGTGATCATGGGGCTGTTCGTCGCCGGTTACGGCCTGGTGCGGATCTCCCTGGAGAATGTCCGCGAGCCGGACGCCTACATGCCCGCCTTCCCCTTCGGCCTGACCATGGGGATGATGCTGTCGGCGCCCATGGTGCTGGCCGGCGCCTGGCTGGTCTGGCGGGGCCTGCGCGAGCCCAGGCCCGCCGCCGCGACGCCCGAGGCCGCGCCCGTTCGATGAGCCTGGCCCGACGGCTGAGCGAGCTGATCGCCGCGGGCGGTCCGATGAGCGTGGCCCAGTTCATGACCATCTGCCTGCACGACCCCGAGGGCGGCTACTACGCCACCCGCCCGGCGCTGGGCGAGGACGGCGACTTCCTCACCGCGCCGCTGGTCAGCCAGATGTTCGGCGAACTGATCGGGGTGTGGGCGGTGGCCGCCTGGCGCTGCCTGGGCGAGCCAAGCCCGGTGCGACTGGTGGAGATGGGGCCGGGCGACGGAACCCTGATGAGCGACCTGCTGCGGGCCGCGCGCCGGGCGCCGGGCTTCCTCGAGGCGGCCGAGGTCTGGCTGGTGGAGACCTCCGCGCCGCTCAGGGCCAAGCAGGCCGAGCGGCTGGGCGAGGTGGTGCAGTGGGCCGGCCGGCTGGAGGACGTGCCCGGCGGGGCGCCGCTCCTGCTGGTGGCCAATGAGCTGCTGGACTGCCTGCCGGCCCGCCAGTTCGTCCGCACCGCCGTCGGCTGGGCCGAACAGGTCATCGGGCTGGATGTGGAGGGCCGCCTGGCGTTCGGCCTGGCCTCCACCCCCGCCAACACCCTGCTGCCCGACGCGCCGACCGGGGCGGTCTATGAACAGTCCGCGGCGCAGGCGGCGCTGGGCGCGGCGCTCGGCGCCCGCGTCGCCGCCGACGGGGGCGCCGCCCTCCTGATCGACTACGGTCGCGCCGAGCCGGGCTTTGGCGACACCCTGCAGGCGCTGCGCCGGCACGAGAAGGTCGACCCCCTCGCCTGTCCGGGGGAGGCGGACCTCACCATCCACGCCGACTTCCCCGCCGTCATGGCCGCGGCCCGGGCGGAGGGGGCGCAGACCGCGCTGCTCTCGCAAGCGCAGTTCCTGGGCGCCATGGGCGTTGGCCCGCGCGCCGAGGCCCTTTTGCGGGCCGCCCCCGAGCGCTCTGCGAGCCTGGGGCGCCAATTGCACCGCCTGGTGGGCGCCGACGAGATGGGCCAGCTCTTCAAGGTGGCCTGCATCCATTCGCCCGGCTGGGCGCCACCCCCTTTCGAGGCCGCCCAATGAGCCCGCCCGTCCTCACCTCGCGACTGCTTGAACTGCCGGGCGTGCGGCATGCCTTCTTCACCCGCCAGGGCGGCGTCTCCACGGGCATCTATGAGAGCCTGAATGTCGGCCTGGGCTCGCGCGACGACATCGACGCGGTGCGCGAGAACCGCCGCCGCGCGGCCGCGCACTTCGGCGCGCCGGACATCGTCACGGTCTATCAGATCCACTCCGCGGTCCCTGTCGTCGCCGCAGGGCCATGGGCGGGCGAGGCCCCCGAAGCCGACGCCGTCGTGAGCGTCACGCCAGGCGTGGTGTGCGGGGCGCTGGCCGCCGACTGCGCCCCGGTGCTGCTGGCGGACGCGGAGGCCCGCGTGGTCGCGGCCGCCCATGCCGGGTGGAAGGGCGCGTTGGGCGGGGTCGTCGAGAACACCGTGGCGCAGATGGAGTCCCTGGGCGCGCGGCGCGAGCGGATGGTCGCGGCGGTGGGGCCCTGCATCGGGCCGGCGTCCTACGAGGTGGGCCTGGAATTCCTCGAGCGGTTCGTCGAGGTCGATCCTGGCTATGCGGCCTTCTTCGCGGCCGACGGCGCGCCCGACAAGCGGCGCTTCGACCTGCCCGGCTTCGTCCTGGGCCGGCTCGCGGCGGCCGGGGTGATGCGCCACGGGTGGATCGGCCGCGACACCTGCGAGGAGGCCGAGCATTTCTTCTCCAACCGGCGGGCGTTCAAGCGCGGGGAGAGCGATTACGGTCGGCTGCTGTCCGCCATCGTGCTGGACTAGGGCCGCGGGCGGGCCTGCAGGGCGCCGTCCAACTCGGCCGCCAGGGCCTCGATCCTGTAGGGCTTGACCAGCAGGCGCAGGCCCTCGCCGGCGGCTTCGGCGGCCGAGGCGCTATAACCGGTCATCAGGATCACCGGGGTGTGCGGCCGCTCCAGCATCACCCGCTTGGCGAGATCCAGGCCGCTGAGGGGGCCGGGCATCACCATGTCGGTCAGCACCAGGTCGATCTTCACGCCCGCGCCCAGGACCGTGAGGGCCTCCGCAGCGTTGGCCACGCGACGGGGCTCATGGCCCAGGTGCTGCAGCATCTCCGCCACCACCTCGGCCACGTGGTCGTCATCCTCGACCAGCAGGACGTCGAGCTTCCCACCGGGCGTGGCGACCGCGCCGGGCGCGGCGCGCTGCAGAGGCGCCGCCCGGGACGCCCGCGGCAGCAGCATGGTGACCGTCGTGCCCACGCCAAGGGCGCTGTCGAGCAGAACTTCGCCGCCGGATGCGCGCACGAAGCCGTAGACCTGGCTCAGGCCCAGCCCTGTTCCCTCCCCCACCGCCTTGGTGGTGAAGAAGGGCTCGAACACCCGGGTCAGGGCGTCCGGCGAGATGCCGACGCCAGTGTCGCTGATGGCCACGCGAACCCGCTCGGCCTCGTTGGCCAAGCGGATGGTGATCGTCCCGCCGTTGGGCATGGCGTCCCGCGCATTGATGGCGATGTTGAGAACCGCCACCTCGAACTGGGCGGGATCAAGCTCCGCCGGCCAGATCTCGCCCTCGGCGATGATCTCCACGCCGATGTCCTCGCGCAGCGAGCGGTCGAGCACCGACTGCATGCCGTCGAGCACGGCCCGAAGGTCGATCACCTCGGTCTTCATCGGGGTCTTGCGCGCGAAGGTCAGCAGTTGCTGGGTCAATTTCGCGCCGCGATCGATGGCGTGGCGGATCCCCGCCTTCAGCCGCTCGCGCCGCACGGGATCGGTGGTTCGCTCCATCAGCTCCAGGCCGCTGGAGGCGACCATCAGCAGATTGTTGAAGTCGTGGGCCACCCCGCCGGTGAGCTGGCCCATCGCTTCCATCTTCTGGGCCTGTCGGAGCGCCGCCTCAGCCCGCTCCCGCTCCAGGATCTCCGCCTGCAGCTTGCGATGGGCCTCCATCAGGCGGGCGTTGGCCGAGCCCATCGCGGCCACGAGCAGCGAGGCCATCAGGATGATGCTGGCGACGCCGACGTAGCGGGCGAGGCGCCTGGGCAGGGGATCGGTGGCGATGCGCAGATAGACCGAGCCCAGGCGGGTCGAGCCCTGGACCACGGGCGCGGTCAGTATGAGCTTCCCATCCAGCAGCCGCGGCGGCCCAACCTG
>Ga0075364_10000572_pt1 | contig 18934 bp, 16 predicted proteins | sample EndMetdeltDD1764_FD_71517 | JGI IMG/M metagenome (GOLD analysis project Ga0075364, IMG submission 71517) | Populus endosphere microbial communities from Tennessee, USA - Endosphere MetaG P. deltoides DD176-4 | ecosystem: Host-associated > Plants > Roots > Endosphere | place: USA: Tennessee...
GTCGTAGTCGGTCCCGCCCTGTGTGTATACCGCCAGCACGATCGAGATCATGATTCGGGCCGGAAAGGTTTCCACGTGGCAACTCGTCATCGGGAAGCCACGCACGTCGACTCCGCCGCCGTCGTTGTTGGTGACACCTATGGACGGCGCGAACGCGACAACTTGCACACTTCCCCCTGACCGTGGACATTCCCCGTTGGACTACCACGACCGTAGCCGAAGCGGCCCCCGCCGTAGAGCCTGTTCGGCGATCACAAAATCGTGCAGTGGACGTCGGCACAGGCCGCACACAGTGTGCATCCACCCGGAGGACCCGCCAGGGTCTGTCGCATTGTCGAATTCAATGTGTCGCGGGCGACAAGCCGTACCGCTGCACCACGTCGTCGAGCCAATCAGGCGAGTCGTAAGTCAGCCCATATTTCTCGGCAAGCGCGATGAAATCAGCCGAATAGTGAAGCGGTACATCGGTGTTTGTGCCTGCATGTCCTGAACTGAGCAGTTCACCCAGCTCTCGAAAGTAGTTCTCGAAGCCGTCGCCCGGAGTGATGATCTCGATGATCCGGCCCGGTTCACGTCCTGCATTCCACATGGCGTGCACCTCGCCGCGGGGCTTGGTGATGTATCCGCCCGGCCCGAGAACGACCTCCTTGTCGTCGGAGCGGAAGCCTATCTCTCCGGCCAGCACATAGGAGTGTTCGTCCTCGCGCGTATGACGGTGTGCTGCGGTGATCGCGCCGACCGGAAAAGGATGCTCGACGATCGACACCAGCCCGCCGGTGGTCCGGCCGGTGAGCTTGAAGACAGCTCCGAACCCCGGGATGGGGGCTACATCGCCCTCGCCGGGCTGAACCACGGTCAGTACTGCGCCGTTTGTGATCGACATCTTGATCTCCTTTACTCGAGTCTTGTTCTTTAGCAACGCAGAAGGGCTTGGCCGGCTCGTCACCCGGCCGTCGCGAGATGGACGACCGCATCGCCCTGAGGCGGCCACAGCGGCGCAGGGACCTCGACCCCAAACGGCGCATCCCACCGATTGCGGGAGGACACCTCGTGCACGGGGCGCCGGTTGGCCGCTACGCCCCACTTCCCCCGCGGGTAACCCATGGCGAGCATGGCCGACATCTTCCAGCCCTCCGCAACGGGCACACCAAGTAGCTCGTTCACCCGGTCTTCGAAATTGCGGAGCACCATCGTCATCACGCCGCCGACGCCTTCGGCACGGCCGGCGAGCAGGAGACTCCAGATCGCCGGATATATGTTGGCGCCACCGAGGTCGTCGATGGCAAAGACGAAAATCAACAAGGGAATTTCGTCGAAGTGGTCGGCCAGATAATCGCCCGAACCCTTCATGCGGCGCATCGTCTCGGCGTGCGCCGCTATGTCCGACCCGGGCGCCGGTGTCACCATGGGGCCGGTACCACCCGCGAACTTCGCGTATTCGAGATCGCGGGCTTGGCGGAACAGCTCACCGAATTCGCGGATCAGTGTCGGATCGTCGACGGTGACGAAGTGCCACCGTTGGGTGTTGCCCCCGTTGGGTGCGCGAACGGCTGCATCGATCATGCGGGCTTGGACATCGAGCGGTACCGGATCCGGCCGCAACCGCCGCATCATCCTGGTCGTGTAAAGCGCTTCATGGATCTCCATCGGTCTGCTCCTTCCACTACTCGGGCCAGTTGTTGTTCAGAATGAGATCGACGAAGTCCTGCCGCTCGAACGTCGGGTCGAAATGCGCCAGCACGTCGGCGTTCATCGTCCCGAAGGTGCTCTCCGGTCGGTGTTTCATGCCCTCGTTGAAAGCCGCCAGGATGCGGTTCTTGAAATCGGGGCGGGGATGTGCGGCGGTCACGGCGGCAATGTCTTCCGCGGACAGCGCGTCCCGGCCCACACCGACCACATCGGTCTCGACTCCCGCGATGACCAAAGCGATTTCTGGATCGAGGAACTGCGGGACACCCGGTGTCGTGTGCAATGCGATGCCCAGCCACACCTTTCGAGCGTCTGCGGCGTCGACGCCGCGCTGCAACAGGAAATCCCGCGCTGCATTGGCGCCGTCGACCTCGAAGCGCAACTCTGACGAGCGGTAGCGTTCGGTGAGACCTAGGTCGTGGAACATCGACGCGACATAGAGCAATTCGAGATCGGGTTTCAGACCCAGGCGCCGGCCTTGCAGTGCTCCGAAGAGAAACACTCTGCGTGAATGATCGAAGAGCAGGTCGTCTTCTGCCAGGCGGATGAAGTCGGTCGCCTCCCGCACCAGAGCGGTGTCGGGGATCGTTATGTCGGCGATCGAACTAATCGACTCAGTACTCATGGTCAACCTCCTTAGTTGGACTTCTCTAATTGAGTCAACGCAGGTAAGAGGTCATCCGCACACGGTGATTGAGCCGTTCGACCCACAAAATGCGACACAATGGCGCTGTGGCAGCGGGTGCCGGTCCCCGGGTGATTGTGATCGTCGTCTTCGACGACGTGACACTGCTGGACGTCGCCGGTGCAGGTGAGGTTTTCGCCGAAGCCAACCGTTTCGGGGCTGATTACCGGATCAAGATCGCATCGGTGGACGGGCGCGATGTCATGACATCCATCGGAATACGCCTCGGTGTCACTGACATCGCGACATCCATAGAATCCGCCGACACGGTGTTGGTCGCCGGCAGTGACCATCTGCCGGCGCGGGCGATCCATCCTGAACTCATCGAGGCGGTCAGTGCGCTGGCCGGCCGGACAAGGCGGCTGGGCTCAATCTGCACAGGTTCTTTCATCCTCGCCCAGGCCGGCCTCCTCAATGGTCGGCGTGCGACCACGCACTGGCGAAACGTCAGAGCCTTCGCCCGGGCCTTCCCTGACGTCGCTGTGGAGCCCGACGCGATCTTCGTTCGCGACGGAGATGTTTTCACCTCCGCCGGAATCTCGTCCGGCATCGACCTCGCGCTCGCCCTGGTCGAGCAAGATCACGGCGCCGACCTGGTGCGCGATGTTGCCCGTTGGTTGGTCGTCTACCTCAAGCGCGCGGGTGGCCAGTCGCAGTTCTCTGCGCTGATCGAGGCGAACGCGCCGCCGCAGTCGGCCCTGCGAGTGGTGACCGAGGCGATTGCTTCCGATCCCAGCGCCGACCACAGTGTGCGGAGTCTCGCCGCACGGGCCGCTCTGAGCACACGCCAGCTCACCCGGCTCTTCCGATCGGAGCTGGGGACGACACCGGCGGAGTACGTCGAGATGGTTCGAATCGACGTCGCTCGGGCAGCCTTGGACGCCGGCCGCACTGTGACCGACACCGCCCACCTCGCGGGTTTCGGCAGCACCGAAACCCTCCGCCGCGCATTCGTCGAACGGCTCGGCGTGCCGCCGAAGGCTTACCGGGACAGGTTCCGCACCGCACTCACGAGCTAACAGCTCGGGACCACGGGCTATGGTTGCGCCTGGGGAATCGGCTTTGCCAGTGTGTTTTGGTTAACCACTACTATCGTGAGCCAGTCCCGCAACGATGGGGGTTTACGTGAGTCGTCCGAGGATTCCGCTGATCGCATGGATCGGCGTGACGTATCTCCTCGGCTACGCGCTGTGGCTGACGTTCGGCTGGGGTGGCCCTGACGTGCTCATTATCGTGAGCGATGTGGGGTCCTTGGTGGTGGAGGCCTTCGCCTTCGGTTGCGTCATCGTGGCCGTCGCGTCCACCTCGGGCCGGCAGCGCATGGCTTGGATGGCACTGGCAGCTGGGTTGGCGAGCTGGTTGGTCGGCGACGCGGTCTGGGCTATCTACGAGTTGGGCCTGAAGGTGGAGGTGCCCTCTCCGTCGCCGGCTGACATCGGCTACCTGTCCTATTACGTCTTCGCGTTCGCTGTGCTGGTGATGTTGCCGACGGGCAATGCAGGCACGACACTGGCACGATTGTTCCTCGACGGTCTGCTCTTGGCGTTGTCGTTGTTCGCGCTGGCGTGGGTGTCGGGGCTGGACGACCTCACTTCGGCGGGCGGCACCGGCCCACTGTCGTTCGCCCTGCTGCTCTTCTATCCGCTGGCCGACGTCGCCTTGTTCACGATGGCGGCACTCATGCTCTCGCGGACCGGGCCGGAACAGCGGCTGACCATCAGTCTGCTGGCCACCGGAATCGCCGCACTGGCGATCGCCGACAGCGTGTTCGTGTACTTGGACATCCACGGCATGTATCTGAGCGGCAACTACATCGACATCCTGTGGGCGGTCGGGCTCACGTTGATGGCGGCGGCTGCGCTGGTGGCGGCTCGAGCACGTTGGGGCGTTGTCCAGCCGCGCGACGCCACGGACGTCGCAGTGTGGGTGCCGTACGTGCCGCTGCTCGTCGCGGTCATCCCTAGCGTGTGGTACCTGTTCAGAGGCGACAACACTGTCCCGGTATTTGCCGCCCTGCTCCTGTTGATGGTGACGGTGTTGGTGCGGCAAGTGCTGTTCGTCGCCGAGAATCGGCGACTGCTGGCTACGGTCACCGATCAGGCGCTGCGAGATCCGTTGACCGCGTTGGCCAACCGCGTGTTGTTCAACGACCGACTGGCTCACGCGGTGGCGATACATGCCCGCGACGGTCGCGAGGTGGCCGTGCTGTCGCTGGATCTGGACGACTTCAAACTCGTCAACGACAGCCTGGGCCATTCCGCGGGTGACGCAGTGCTGATCGAGGTCGCAGACCGGCTACGACGCAGCGTGCGCACCGGCGACACGGTGGCACGGCTCGGCGGCGACGAGTTCGCCATCCTGCTCGAAGGCGGGACCGAGCCGACTTTGACTGCCGCCGAACGGATCCTGGAAGTGTTCGACGCGGATTTCGTGGTCCACGACCAGCCGATCAGTGTGCGGCCGAGCGCCGGATTGGCCGAGCTGAAACGGACTGACACCGCAGGCGTGACGTCGGAGGAGCTGTTCAATCAAGCCCACGTGGCGATGTATTCAGCGCAGCGCACGCGCGCGAACGCGGTCGCAAGGTTCACCGCGGACATGAAGCTTGTCGACTCCGGCGAGATCGGACCTGCGTGCGGCAACGACACTCATGACGTTCGCGTGGGGGGTATGCGACTGCTCAGTGAATTGCGCACGGCCGTCCGTGACGACGCCCTGTCAGCCGAGTATCAGCCGAAATATCACATGCCCACTGGGCAGATCGTCGGCGTGGAGGCTCTGGTGCGCTGGCCACATCCGCAGTTGGGCAAGCTGATGCCGGACCAGTTCCTTCCGATCGCACGACAGAACGGGTTGATGGGAGCACTGACCGAACTCATATTGCGCCGTGCAGCCGACGACGCCGTCACGTGGAAGTCACTCGGATTGGTAATTCCTTTCGCCATCAACGTGTTTCCGCCATCGCTCAGTAAACTTGGCCTGGCGGCGACCATCGCCGAGGTGATGGCCGACCGACATCTTTCGTGTGAAAACGTCACGGTGGAGATCACCGAGGACCTGCTACTGAGCAACCCGACACGGGTGCGTGAGGTACTGATTCGGTTGCACGACTTCGGCATCCGAGTTGCGATCGATGACTTCGGCAGCGGCTATTCGGCTTTGGACTACCTGCGCCAGCTGCCCATCGACGAGCTGAAATTGGACAAGCAACTGATTGCACCCATCTCGCAGGATCCGCGTGCGGCGGTCATCGTCCGCAAGGTCGTGGAGCTGACACAGGAATTGGGCTTGGCATGCGTGGCCGAGGGTGTCGAGAACGCGGCGACTGCGGACATGCTCATCGACTACGGCTGCGAGATCGCCCAGGGGTTCCATTTCAGCCCGCCCGTGACGGCTTACGCGTTGCCACGCATGATGTCGGTGCAGCACCCGGAGGCAGCCGAGGCGGTGGCGATGGTGGCGGTACCCAGTCCCGTCTCGCCGGAGCCAATCAGCTAGTCATCGGGCCGGGACCGCCCTACGCTGACCCTCCCACGAGCGGGCCGGGTCGGCGGCCTAGTGCGATCGCTCCACGAGGCCGGCCGACTCAGCGGTCACGACGACGCGCTCCCAACCGATGACGGCAACGGCGATCAAGGTGATGGCCGTGGCGAAGCCGGCGAGTGAGGCCACCAGGTGCGCCGAATTCTCGGTTGCGAAGATGATGCCCATCAAGATGGCCACGAACGTCGCGCCCAGAATCAACCTGGGCGCATCCAGCCGAGGCTTGCGACGGCGCATGCCTGATGTCATATGCGCACTGCGGTTCCGAGCGGTCATACGACCACTGTCCGTTCGCATACTGAGGAAATCAGAAGCGTTCGTTGTGGAAACGATCAGATTCGCGCAGGGCGAACGCAATCAGAATCGACGTCCCGGGCGTCCTCACCGAGGGCACCCGGGCGGCGTTCAGACTCGGTGCCCCCAGTCGGACTCGAACCGACACTGGGCGGATTTTAAGTCCGCTGCCTCTGCCAATTGGGCTATGGGGGCCCAGCCCATTGCAGGCCGCGGTCGAGTTTACGACCGACCATGACGCCGCCGGCGTCGATCACCGGCCCGTCGCCGTAGCCAGGTTCCACCGACTGTGAATCTGACGACGAATCCGGCTGCAGGACGTCGAGGGATTCACAGTCGCGCAAGGACCCGCTCCCTAGTGCCCCAGCAGGGCGCCGCGCGAGGGCGCCACGGTCAACGCTGGCCGCGGAAAACGGTGCCGCGCGCACGCCTCGTCGATCACCTCGGAGATCGCGCCGGCGACGCGCCGCAGGATCCACCGCTCGCATCGCTGCCCGACATCCAGATTGGCGAGGCTGATCTGGGTCAGCAGAACACCGTGGCGGCGGCGAATCCACGCCATCTCGCCGATCGCCCTGCTCAGCGTCAACGCGCCGACGACGTCGCCGCGCTCCAACCGGCAATGAAGGCCGGTGAGGTCTAATCCTGCATGCCCCAGCACTTCGTACGCCAGCGCACCGACGTCGTCGGCGGCCGCATCGACAAGCACCTGTTGGCCTTTGACGGTGTGCGCCGCTCGCCACGCCACATGCCGGTTCGAACTGACGACGAACCGCGCCGCGTCGGCACTCCCGGTTCGATGGGTCGACTCCCTCAGTCCCTCCCGCGGGTGGATCACGATGCGCCCGGGTTCGGTACCGGCCACGACGGCCTGGGCGAGCTCACCGTCGGTCGTGACGTGGACCGCCACCCGCTGACGTTGCATCCATTCCCTCACCGTGGTGAACCGGAGCAGGGACGCAGGCAAGCTGACCGCTGCCCCCTTCAGGCCGTCGCGGTACTGCGCACAGCGGGTCAGGACGGCGCTTTCATCAACCGGCGCAAGCGGTTTGGCGATCGACTCCGTCGCGGAGTCTGCGCGGGTCAAGAGGTCCATCGAGTGCATCATCCAATCGAGGATCAACCGCCAACCTGTGGACAGCCCGTGTCCTAGCGCTGTCTTGACTGGCAGCGACCGAATCGTTACGCAGCGATCCTGAGGCGGTGGGCTATGTTCGCCTATGTGGAGCCACCCCACAGCTACCTACGCTCGACGTCCGCGTCGGTGGTGCACCATGCGGATTACCTGGAGCGTCGCGAGAGTTTCGCACTCTGCGGAGCAACGCTCGAGAATGTCGACACACTCGACCAGCCAGGCAGTACAGAGACCATCTGTCCAGAATGCGAAGTAAAGCTCGTGTGGTACCACCTCGAGTGGTGGCGTGAGCAGGCCCTGACGGCGACGGCCGAACTCGAGGCGCTGCGCGCCAAGCACCCCGACACGGAGGTGGAGGTGGTCGTCGAGACCGCCGCCGAATCCGAGCCGACGACCCTCCTCGACCACGCACGACGAGAACTCGTGAAACTCTGTCGTGAATTCGACGACGCCGTCCCCTACTTCCGCCTCAAGAACACGATGCAGGCGTTCAGCGACCGCTTGGAGTCCGACGAGCGTGTGGCCCTCGCACAGCAGATCGGCGGTGATGGCACGCTGATCCGTTGGTCGACAATCGAAGTCGTCGCGCTCGGTCGGCAGGTCAGCAACAGCCCCGTCCAAGGGGACGCCGAAGCGACATGGGACGCCTGGGTTCAGGATCCCTACCCGCCGCAGAAAAAGTCCAAGCGGCGGTTCGGGCGCTCCTGACACCCTGATCTACACAGCTCCACAGCCCGAGACGCACACCGTCTGCTTCGATGCGTCGCCTGCATCATTTCCCCCACGTGCGTTGCTCGAGACGCATGTTTCGCCCGATGAGCAGGGCAGGCCCGTCCCCATAACGTCATCGTCACTGACCGCAACAGATGACGTACGAAAGGCACAGGTATGGACAGCAATGCGAGTGGTGCGCATCTGCCCGAGAACCTCGTAATCGGCGCAGCGCTCAGTTCATTGTCGTTCTTCGGCACCGCCGTGGTGAGCGCGATGGTGAAGGCCACCGAAGCGCTGACATCGGCAGGGGTCATCCTGCTCTTCCAGAACCTCATCTGCTTTCTGCTCGTCCTCCCATTCGCGCTGCGGGGAGGATGGCCGGCACTGAAAACCGGAAGGCCAGGTCTGCATCTTCTGCGCGCCGCCAGCGGCACTGGCGCGTGGTACGCATTGTTCGTTGCAATCACGATGATGCCGCTGACCAACGCCACCCTGCTGACGTTCAGCGCGCCGCTGTGGATGCCTGCGATCGCGTGGGTGCTCTTCCGCGAGAAAGCCGCCAAGGCGACATGGATCGGTGCCGCCGTCGGTTTCGTCGGCGTGATCATGGTTCTGCAGCCCCACCATCAGAAGTTCAACATCGGCGCACTCATCGCACTGGCTGGTGCGTTCTGCCTCGCCGTCGCGTGCATCTCGGTCCGCCGGCTGGGCGCGACGGAGCCGACGTCGCGAATCCTCTTCTACTACTTCGGCATCTCGACCCTGCTGTGTCTGCCATTCGCCGTCGCCGAATGGCAACCATTCGGCCTTCGCGGATTCCTCTACCTGGTCGGCGTCGCCGCGACCCTGCTCGCCAGTCAGGCGCTCGTCGTTCTCGCCTATCGCCACGCTTCAGCGGTCAAAGTAGGGCCGTTCGTCTACACCACCATCGTCTTCACCGCGCTGATCGACTGGTTCCTCTGGAACCACGCACCCACGCTGGGCGTGGTGTTCGGCATCGCGCTGGTGATCGGCGGTGGAATCGTGGCGATCCGCACGAAATCCGCCGCACCGTCGACGGAAAGCGTTAAGGACGACGGCTTGGCCGTCAAGAAACCGTTAAGGCCGGCACCAACGCACTGAGCTGCGGCGATTCTTCAATAGGTCGTCGAGATCCGGCGGCCTGTAAAACGTCGGAGCGTGTGATGTCCGTCCTGGTGTGCATCGCGTTGACGGTGGCAGTTTTCGCCGCACTCGGCCTGGTTCAAAGGTGGGTCGAGGAACTGTGATCGTCAACGTCATCGGCCTCGTGCTCGCCGTGCTCATCGCGGTGTTCCTCTTCGCAGCGCTGCTGTTCCCCGAGAGGTTCTGAGTGATTCCCTTCTCTTCCGACACCGCGGGGATCCTCTTCCTCATCTCGCTCATCATCGGCCTTGCGCTCGTCCATGTTCCGTTGGGCGACTACATGTACCGGGTCTACTCCTCGAACCGGCATCTGCGCGGCGAACGCGTCATCTACCGGCTGATCGGCGCCGACCCGAAGGCCGAACAGACGTGGGGCTCCTACGCCCGCAGCGTGCTGGCGTTCTCGGCGATCAGCGTGCTGTTCCTGTTCGTCTTACAACTCGTCCAGCACAAGCTGCCGCTGCATCTCAACGACCCCGGCACCGAAATGACACCGGCCCTGGCGTGGAACACCGCCGTCAGCTTCGTGACCAACACCAACTGGCAGGCCTATTCAGGTGAGTCGACCCAAGGCCACCTGGTGCAGATGGCCGGCCTGGCCGTGCAGAACTTTGTCTCCGCTGCCGTCGGAATGGCGGTGGCGATGGCCTTTGTCCGTGCGCTCGCCCGTCGCGACACCACAGACCTCGGCAACTTCTGGGTCGATCTCGTTCGCGGTGCCATCCGAATCCTGTTGCCGCTGTCCATCATCGGTGCACTCGTCCTCGTCGTCGGCGGCACCATCCAGAACTGGGATCTGCACACGCAGATCGCCAACACGCTGGACGGCGGAGCGCAGGCCATCACCGGCGGCCCCGTCGCCAGCCAGGAAGCGATCAAACTGCTCGGCACCAACGGCGGCGGATTCTTCAACGCCAACTCCGCGCATCCGTTCGAGAATCCGACCGCGTGGACGAACTGGGTCGAGATCTTCCTCCTGTCCTGCATCGCATTCTCGTTGCCCCGCACGTTCGGGCGCATGGTCGACAGCCGTAAGCAGGGCTACGCGATCGTCGCGGTCATGTCCGTGATCGCGCTGTTCAGCATGACGCTGATCATGATGTTCCAGGTGCAGGCCCACGGAACCGTCCCGACCGCGGTCGGCTCGGCGATGGAAGGCGTCGAACAGCGTTTCGGCGTGCCGGATTCGGCGGTGTTCGCCGACCTGACGACGCTGACCTCGACCGGCGCGGTCGACTCCTTCCATGACTCCTACACCAGCCTCGGCGGCATGATGACGTTGTTCAACATGCAACTGGGTGAGGTCGCGCCGGGCGGTGTCGGGTCGGGTCTGTACGGCATGCTCGTGCTGTCCATCATCACCGTGTTCGTCGCGGGTCTGATGGTCGGTCGGACACCGGAGTATCTCGGTAAGAAGATCACTCCACGTGAGATCAAGCTCGCCGCAACCTATTTCCTCATCACCCCGCTGATCGTTTTGACCGGCACCGCGGTGGCGATGGCGATGCCGGGCCAAAGGGCCAGCATGCTGAACACCGGACCGCACGGTCTCTCGGAGGTGCTGTACGCCTTCACGTCCGCGGCGAACAACAACGGATCGGCGTTCGCCGGCATCTCGGCCAACACCGACTGGTACAACACCGCGTTGGGTTTGGCCATGCTGTTCGGTCGCTTCCTGCCGATCATCATCGTGCTGGCCCTGGCAGGGTCGCTGGCCAAGCAAGGTAAGACGCCCGAGTCCGTCGGCACACTGCCGACGTATCGCCCCCAGTTCGTCGGCATGGTCGCCGGCGTGACGCTGATCCTGGTCGCCCTGACCTTCCTTCCCATGCTCGCACTGGGACCCCTCGCTGAAGGAATCCACTGATGTCCATGACCCTTGAAATTCCCACGCCCGCATTGCCCTCGCCGGACGCGCCCACACGCATTCGAGGTGGGCTGCTCGATCCGAGGATGTTGTGGCGCTCGATGCCCGACGCCTTAAGCAAGCTCGACCCGCGCACCATGTGGCACAACCCGGTCATGTTCATCGTTGAGATCGGCGCCGTGTGGAGCACGATTCTCGCCTGCCTCGAACCGTCGTGGTTCGCTTGGCTGATCGTAGGGTGGCTCTGGCTCACGGTGATATTCGCCAATCTGGCCGAGGCCGTGGCCGAAGGCCGCGGCAAGGCCCAGGCCGAGTCGCTTCGTAAGACCAAGACCGCCACGATGGCGCGGCGCCTCGTCGGCTGGTCGCCGGGCACACCGGGCCACGAAGAAGCGGTCGCCGCGCCCCTGCTACAGCAGGGTGACATCGTGGTGGTTGAGGCCGGTCAGCCCATCCCCGGCGACGGCGATGTCGTGGAAGGCATTGCCTCCGTGGATGAGTCGGCGATCACCGGCGAATCCGCCCCCGTCATCCGCGAATCGGGCGGCGACCGGTCGGCGGTCACCGGCGGCACCACTGTTCTGTCGGACCGCATCGTCGTGAGGATCACCCAGAAGCAGGGTGAGAGTTTCATCGACCGGATGATCGCACTCGTCGAAGGCGCCAACCGGCAGAAGACGCCCAACGAGATCGCGCTGAACATCCTGCTGGCCTCGCTGACGGTCATCTTCGTGTTCGCCGTCGTCACCCTCCAGCCGTTGGCCATCTACTCGAAGGCCAACAATCCGGGTGTCGCGAACTCGTTGGCGCTCAACGGAAACGGCGTCAGCGGCATCGTTATGGTAGCCCTACTGGTGTGTTTGATTCCGACGACGATCGGCGCGCTGCTCTCGGCCATCGGCATCGCAGGCATGGACCGTCTGGTGCAGCGCAACGTGCTGGCGATGTCCGGACGCGCCGTCGAAGCCGCGGGCGACGTGAACACCCTGCTGCTCGACAAGACCGGAACCATCACGCTGGGCAACCGGCAGGCTGCGGCCTTCCTACCGCTCGCCGGTGTCACACCCGAAACGCTGGCCGACGCCGCACAACTGTCCAGCCTCGCCGACGAAACGCCGGAGGGACGGTCGATCGTGGTGTTCGCCAAAAGCGAGTACCGCCTGCGAGCCCGCACCACCGGCGAACTCGACACCGCCCACTGGATCGAATTCAGCGCCACCACAAGAATGTCCGGCGTCGACCTGAACGACCACAAGCTGCGCAAGGGCGCCGCGAGCACGGTGGCCGACTGGGTGCGTTCCGAGGGCGGCGTCGTGCCGGCGCAACTCGGAGACATCGTCGACGGCATCTCAGCCGCCGGTGGCACTCCCCTGGTGGTCGGTCAGGTTGTTGGCGGTGACGCAGAGGTGCTCGGGGTCATCCACCTCAAAGACGTCGTCAAGCAGGGCATGCGGGAACGCTTCGACGAGATGCGCCGCATGGGCATCCGCACGGTGATGATCACCGGCGACAACCCGTTGACAGCCAGGGCAATCGCCGACGAGGCGGGGGTCGACGACTTCCTCGCCGAAGCGACGCCCGAAGACAAGATGGCGCTGATCAAGAAGGAACAGGCCGGTGGCAAGCTCGTCGCGATGACCGGTGACGGCACCAACGACGCTCCCGCGCTCGCGCAGGCCGACGTCGGTGTCGCGATGAACAGTGGTACGTCGGCGGCCAAAGAGGCCGGCAACATGGTCGATCTGGACTCCGACCCGACCAAGCTCATCGAGATCGTCGAGATCGGCAAGCAACTACTCATCACCAGGGGGGCGTTGACGACGTTCTCGATCGCCAACGACATCGCCAAGTACTTCGCGATCATTCCCGCATTGTTCGTCGCCGTGTTTCCGGGACTGGACCTGCTGAACATCATGCGGCTGCACAGCCCGCAGTCGGCGATTCTCTCAGCGGTGATCTTCAATGCGATCATCATCATCGGGTTGATCCCGCTCTCACTGCGGGGTGTCCGGTACACCCCGGCAAGTGCGTCAAAGCTGTTGAGCCGCAACCTCTACATCTACGGACTCGGCGGAATCGTCGTCCCGTTCATCGGCATCAAGCTGATCGACCTCGTCATCCAATTTCTCCCAGGGATGTGAACATGAATCTTTCCAATCTCATTCGTCAACACTGGGCGGCACTGCGCGCGCTGCTGGTCCTGACCGTCATCCTCGGCATCGCCTATCCGGTGTTCATCTGGCTGGTGGCGCAGATTCCGGGCCTCGACGAAAAGGCCGACGGATCGCTCGTCGAGGTCGACGGAAAGCTGGTGGGCAGCAGCCTGATCGGTCAGTCGTTCACCGATACCAACGGCAATGCGATCCCCCAGTACTTCCAGAGCCGACCGTCCGCGGCCGGTGCCGGTTATGACACGCTGGCCACCAGCGCGAGCAACTTGGGACCGGAGAGCATCGTCGATACACCCGTCGGCGGTGCCGACAATCCGGCTGAAGTCAAGCAGAGCCTGCTCACCCTCGTCTGTGAGCGCAGTGCTGCGGTCGGCAGGACCGAGGGTGTGGACGGCGCGCGGCCGTTCTGCACCGGCGGTGGTGTCGGCGCGGTGCTGTCGGTGATCGGACCCCGCGACGCTCGCGGCAACGTGGTCAAACCGACGCGGGTGATCAGTGTCAACGAGCCGTGCGCGACCACACGGACTCCGTTCCTGGACAGTTACGAAGGCGTGCGCGTCGAGTGCGCGAGGCCCGGGGAGGACTACGACATCGGCCAGATCGTGCCGATCCGCGGGAGCGCACCCGCCGATCCGGCCGTGCCCGCCGACGCGGTGACCGCCAGCGGCAGCGGCCTCGACCCGCACATCTCGATCGCGTACGCAGACCTTCAGATCGCCCGCGTGGCGAAGGCACGCCGGGTCACGCCCGGGCAGGTCCGCGAGATCGTCGACGCCCACACGGACGGCAGGTTTCTCGGATTCTTCGGAGAACCGACGGTCAACGTCCTGCAGGTCAACCTGGACCTCGACCAGAAGTATCCGGAGAAAAGCTGACCTGACCGGTGGATGATGGGCTTGTGACCGACCGGCCCGGCTCCCAGCGGAAGCGCGGTGAGCTGCGCATCTACCTGGGCGCCGCACCCGGAGTCGGCAAGACCTACGCGATGCTCGGCGAAGCGCATCGCCGGCTCGAGCGCGGCACCGATGTGGTCGCGGCCGTCGTCGAGACGCATGGCCGCAAGAAGACCGCAGATCTGATCGACGGCATCGAGGCGGTGCCACCGAAGCTCATCGACTACCGCGGCAAGCAGTTCCCCGAACTCGACGTCCAGGCGGTGCTGCAGCGCTCCCCGCAGGTTGTCCTCGTCGACGAGTTGGCCCACACCAACACGCCGGGTAGCAGAAACCCTAAGCGCTGGCAGGACGTCGAGGAACTGCTCGCCGCGGGGATCACCGTCATCTCCACCGTCAACGTCCAGCACCTCGAGAGCCTCAATGACGTCGTCACGCGGATCACCGGCGTCGAGCAGCAGGAAAAGGTGCCCGACGAGATCGTGCGCGCCGCCGACCAGATCGAGCTGGTCGACATCACACCGGAAGCATTGCGGCGCAGACTCGCTCACGGCAACGTCTACGCACCTGAGCGCGTCGACGCGGCGCTGTCCAACTACTTCCGCAGAGGCAACCTGACGGCACTACGCGAACTCGCCCTGCTGTGGCTGGCCGACCAGGTCGACGCCGCATTGGAGAGGTACCGCGAAGATAATCAGATCACCGACACCTGGGAGGCCCGCGAGCGCATCGTCGTCGCGGTGACCGGCGGCGCGGAGTCGGAGACCCTGGTGCGCAGGGCATTTCGCATCGCGTCGAAGTCGAGCGCCGAACTGCTTGTCGTACACGTCGTACGTGGCGACGGCCTGTCAGGCGTCTCGGCGCCGCAAATGGGCCGGGTGCGGGAGCTGGCAGCAAGCCTCGGCGCGACTGTACACACGGTTGTCGGCGACGACGTGCCTTCCGCGCTACTGGATTTCGCCCGCGACGAAAATGCCACCCAGCTGGTGATCGGCACGTCGCGACGGTCGCGGTGGGCGCGGGTCTTCGACGAGGGAATCGGTGCGTCGGTCGTCCAGCAGTCCGGTTCCATCGATGTTCACATGGTCACTCATCCAGAGGCCCGCAAGGATCCGTTGTGGTCGCGGGCCTCTCCGCGTCAACACCACCTGGCATCCTGGCTGGCGGCCATCGTAGTCCCCTCGGCGGTCTGCGCGCTCCTGGTCTTCACGCTCGACCCGTTCCTGGAAGTCGGCGGAGAAAGCGCACTGTTCTTTGTCGGTGTCCTGGTCGTCGCTCTGCTCGGAGGTGTTGCGCCTGCGGCTCTGTCGGCCGTGTTGTCCGGCCTGCTGCTCAACTATTTCCTGATTGAACCCCGCTACACACTGGACATCGCTCGACCCGACAACGCGATCACCAGCGTCGTACTCCTCGCGGTAGCTGTCGCCGTGGCGGCGCTGGTCGACAACGCGGCCAAGCGCACTCGCGAGTCGCGGCGTGCTTCGCAGGAAGCGGAGTTACTCGCGCTGTTCGCCGGGTCGGTGCTGCGCGGCGCGGATCTGGACACCCTGCTGGAACGGGTCCGGGAGACGTATTCGCAACGCGCGGTGAGCATGCTGCGTACCGGCGAGGGGATCGTCGCGTGCGTGGGCGAGGATCCCTGCGTGGACGTCGACTCCGCCGACACTGCGATCGAAGTCGGTGACGACGAGTTCTGGATGCTGATGGCGGGGCGCAAACTCCCCGCCCGCGATCGGCGCGTGCTCACCGCCGTCGCCAAGCAGGCCGCGGGTCTGGTCACGCAGCGTGAACTCGCCGCAGAAGCCGGACGGGCCGAAGCGATCTCGCAGGCCGACGAACTGCGTCGCTCGCTTCTGTCTGCCGTAAGCCACGACCTGCGCACTCCGCTGGCGGCCGCGAAGGCCGCGGTGTCGAGTCTGCGCAGCGACGATATCGGTTTTTCCGCGGAGGACACCGCCGAGCTGCTGGCGACCATCGAGGAGTCGATCGATCAGCTGACCGCTTTGGTCGGCAATCTGCTGGACTCGTCGCGGCTGGCCGCAGGGGTCGTGAAGCCTGCACTGGGCCCGGTGTATCTCGAGGAGACGGTGCAGCGCGCCCTGCTGGGAATCAGTAAGGGTGCGACCGGTTTTCGGCGCCACGGCCTAGACCGCGTCAAGGTCGAGGTGGACGATACCGTGGCCAAAGCGGACGCCGGACTTCTGGAGAGGGTGTTGGCAAACCTCGTCGACAACGCGTTGCGGTACGCACCCGAGGGCCCCATACGGGTGACCGCGGGACAGGTCGGCAACCGGGTGCTGATCGCCGTCGTCGACGAGGGCCCGGGAACACCTCGTGACACCGAGGACCAATTGTTCGCACCGTTCCAGCGGCTCGGCGACCAGGACACCAGTATCGGTGTCGGACTGGGTCTTTCGGTCGCCCGCGGGTTCGTCGAGGCGATGGGCGGCACGATTTCGGCAACCGATACCCCTGGCGGCGGGCTTACCGTCGAGATCGATCTGGCGGCGTTGTCATGACCACGAAAACCAGAGTGCTGGTGATCGACGACGAACCGCAGATCCTGCGGGCGCTGCGAATCAACCTGTCGGTACGCGGCTATGAAGTATTCACCGCCGCCAGCGGAGAGGAGGCACTCAAGACTGCCGCCGACCACCGCCCGGATGTCATCGTGCTGGACCTCGGCCTGCCCGACATGTCCGGGATCGATGTGCTCGGCGGATTGCGTGGCTGGCTGACCGCGCCGGTGATCGTACTGTCGGCGCGCACCGACTCGTCGGACAAGGTCGAGGCGCTGGATGCCGGCGCCGACGACTATGTCACGAAACCCTTTGGCATGGATGAGTTTCTGGCCCGGTTACGCGCCGCGGTGCGCCGCGCAGCAGCGGCCTCGGACACCGACGAACCCGTCATCGAAACCTCGTCGTTCACCGTCGATCTCGCCGCGAAGAAGGTCACGAAGAACAGCATCGAAGTGCATTTGACTCCCACGGAATGGGGAATGCTCGAGATGCTGGTGCGCAACCGCGGGAAGCTTGTCGGCCGCGAGGAGCTCCTCAAGGAAGTGTGGGGTCCCGCCTACGCCAAAGAGACGCATTACCTGCGGGTCTACCTCGCGCAGCTGCGTCGAAAGCTCGAGGACGATCCGTCGCACCCGGTGCATCTGCTCACCGAGTCCGGCATGGGCTACCGCTTTCAGCAGTGACCGTTCCCTCCGCGAGCAGACGCAAAAGTACGCGACACGCCGTGGAAAGCGGCACTTTTACGTCTGCTCGGGCAAAGAACACAACCGAGGTCGCAACCGTTCGGCATCGATGTCGACATTCCGCGCCAGATCAACGATGAGGGCATTAGCGTGGCCGATCAAGCCGTCGACGTCGATGCCGTGCGGAGCGGGACGGTCCGCATCGTCGAGGTGGTCTACGGCCCTGCTCAGCACACCCGCCGCGCCTGCGGTGTTTCCGCGCTGAACGTGAGTGATGCCGACGGCGAGCTGCGCCAACCCCTGCCACACGCCGCGTTCGTCGTCGGGTGCGCTCTTCCACGCCCCCTCGAGCACCTCGTGCGCATTGAACGCCAGCCCCTGGTCCAGCAGTTCTTGCGCATACTTCAGCGATTCGACCGGCGTCAGGTCCAGTTCATCAGGGATGCGTGCGACACCCTCGCTACCGTGCGGCAAGGGACGCCCGAGCGCGTCACGCGGTCGACTGTTGCGCGCGTTGCCCGACTCGTCGCGATCACGGTCTGCCACAAGGGCTCACTCTGGATTGGTGCGACGTTCGGCAAGCGAGGCCAGCCGCCACGTGCATTCGCGATTACGGGGAAACGCCGCCGCCAACGCAAGCCGGCGCGGAATCAGGTTGAGTGGCCCACCCACCGGCACCTCCGCCATTTCGATGCGACAGCCGTTGGCAGTGTCGTGCAGCCGCAACGTGATCCGTGCCTGGCCGAACGGTCGGGTCTTCGCCAAGAGAACCAGCTCTTCCTCGGGCGTGCACGACTCGACCTCGGTCTCGTCGTTGATGACGACCGGCCAGATCCCGATGGTGTGGTGGATCTTGCTGCCGACCGCGGGCCAGGACGGGTCGACGGCACGCATGCGGCTGTTGCCGACCACCCACTGCGAGTAGGTCCAGCCGTCGGCCACCACGTCCCACACCTGGCGGCGGGTGGCGGTGGTGTCGCGTTTGACGGTCAGCGAGCTCTCGATGGCGGCGGGTCCGGTCATGAACACCGCTTACCCGGCCGGGACCGCGTCAAACGCCTGCGGTTTCCTCCGCGAGCGCGATCAGCTTCTTGCGGACCAGGTCCGGGCGCTCGTCGACGACGAAGTGCGTGGCGTCCACCGTCTCGAGCGTGTAGTCGTCGGCATTGGCGGTGTCCGGCGACACCATGGGCAGCGAGACTGCGCCGTCGCGCGTTCCGAACAACACCCGGATCGGTACCGTGGCTCGCCGGGTCTCGGGATTCCTTGCGCTGTGCGGGATCTCACGGGTGAGGAAGGTGCGATAGGTGTCTCTGCCCGCGCGTGCGCACACCGGATCGCGGAAACGTTCCGCGAACAGGTGCTTGTCCTCGGGTGACAGCTCCGACCCGATGCGCAGAATCACCTTCTCGACGTAGTCCGTGCGCTGCTGGACGAGAATCCCGGCTGTTGCCAGCGGGATCTGGTAGGCCAGCTTCCACAGATGCGGCAGCACCCGCCGGGGGGTCTGCCAAGGATGGGCCATGTTCATCGCGAGGTAGCCCTCGAACCGCTCCGGTTCCCGCAGGATCATG
>Ga0075364_10000573_pt1 | contig 18926 bp, 13 predicted proteins | sample EndMetdeltDD1764_FD_71517 | JGI IMG/M metagenome (GOLD analysis project Ga0075364, IMG submission 71517) | Populus endosphere microbial communities from Tennessee, USA - Endosphere MetaG P. deltoides DD176-4 | ecosystem: Host-associated > Plants > Roots > Endosphere | place: USA: Tennessee...
ACCACGGCCAGCGAGGCCAGCTCGATCGGCTTGGTGAGGAAATGCTCGGCCCCTTCCTTGATGGCCGTGACGGCCAGCTCGATCGAGCCGTGGCCGGTCATGAGGATGACCGGCACGTCGATGTTCGAGGCCTTGAGCTGGTTCATCAGATCGAGCGCGGTGCCGTCGGGCAACACGTAGTCCACCGTCACCACGTCGGGCAGGACGGTGTTGATCTGCGTCAGTGCCGAGGCGCAGGTGTCCGCCTCCTCGATCTCGTAGCCGTAGGCTTCGAGATAGCTGCGCACGCCAAGACGAACCCCTGGTTCGTCTTCAACAATCAGAACGCGGCCTTTCAACAACCCAGTGCTCGCTTTCGGGGAGTGCCGCCGAAGGATGAGGTCAGCGACTGCTCCAATAATAGCAAGTTATCGTCCAGGTTCGGTACTCGGCACGCGTTTAGGCTTCCGCCAGCGGGAATTCTTCCTCGGCTGGTGTCGTCGTTTGAGGACGTCCGCCCCTCGGCGACTGCGTCCGGCCCATGGCCGGGCGGGGGACCGCCGGTGCGAGCTTGCGGCGCGCCGCCTGCGAGATTGCCCTGAGCGTTCCGGATCCATGGCCGCCGGACGGCTTCTGGCCCTGGCCCTCGTCGTCCCAGCCCGAATCGAGCTTGGACACCACGGCGATCGAGGATTCCGCCTGCGCGTTCAGCTCTTCGCTGGCCGCGGCGCTCTCCTCGGCGGTCGCCGCCGTCGTCTGCGTCACCTTCTCCATCTGGGCGATGGCGTGCGACACCTGGTCGATGCCCTGCGTCTGCTGCTGGCTCGACTCGCGGACCTCTTCGACGATGCCCTTGACCTGGCGGACGCTCGTCGTGATGGCTTCGATGGCGGAGGCCACCTGCTCGACCTTGCCCGCGCCTTCCTGCGACCGGGAGATCGATTCCTCGATCAGGCCCGCCGTGTCCTTGGCGGCCTGCGCGGAACGCTGGGCGAGGTTGCGGACCTCGTCGGCGACGACCGCGAAGCCCATGCCCGCCTCGCCGGCGCGCGCGGCTTCGACCGCGGCGTTGAGCGCGAGGATGTTGGTCTGGAACGCGATCTCGTCGATCGTCTTGATGATCTTCGCGACCTTGTTGCTCGACTCCTTGATGGAGTTCATCGAGGAGACCATCTCGGTCAGCGCCACGTTGGAGGCGACGACCTGATCGGCGACGTCGGTCACCAGGCGCGTGGCCTGCGCCGCGTTCTCCGCGTTCTTGCGCGTCATCGACGCCATTTCCTCCATCGACGCCGACGTCTCCTCGAGCGAGGCCGCCTGCTCGGTGGCTCCCTGCGACAGCGACTGGCTCGACGTGGCGACCATGCGCGAGAGCTGCAGCACCTGCGACGCCGACTCGCGAATCTCGGTGGCCGTCGCCTCGAGCGGGCGCTCCAGCTTCCAGCGGAGCAGGACGCGCATGCTGACCACCATCAGGACGACCGCGCCGAAGCCGATCGCCAGCAGCAGCCGGCGGGCGGCCGACAGGACCTGGTCGCGCGCCGTCAGCGACATGCCGAGCGTCAGCGTCCCGAGCTGGCCCGTGTCGGACTGAATCGGGATGCTGTGGAACATCTCTCCCGACATTTCGGTGCCCGACTGGATGATCCCGGCCGCGAGCGGCGCCAGACCGACAGCGCGGTGGGTGAGGACCTCGCCGCCCTGCTTGTTGGTCACCCGCACGTAGGTGAAGACCGGATTCTCGGCGTACGGCTTGAGGGCCGTCTCCACCTCGGACTTGCTATCCAGCTGGAGCCCCGGAGAGGCCGCCTTGGCGGCGAGTTGCGCGCTCATGTTGAGGAACGGGCCGACCGTCTGCGTGACCGCGTCGCTCAGCAGCGTCGAGACCACGACGAGGATCGCCGCCGTCAACAGCGCGACGGTCGCCACCGCGAACCCGAGAACGATAGTTGTTTGTTTCTTCATGATCTCAGCTCTGGATCCTTCGTCGCCCCGGGCGACGGCGGACCGACCTCACTTGAGCGCGTCCAGAACGCCTTGAACGACGGTGTTCACCGGACCCTTGAGCGCGACTTCTCCCTCCGCGCCCAGCAGCCCCTTGATGGCGCCTGCCGATGACACGGCCGTCGCTCCCGCCGGCGCCCCTGCGCCGTCGAAGACGCGGATGACGCGGCCCTTCGCCGCGGTCTGGCCGGTCGCGTTGACGACGATGACGGGCACCGAGAATTCCATGTCGGCGACGGCCTTCAGGGCGTCTTCGCCCAGGATGACCAGCGCCGATGTGCCTGCGACCTTGTCGGTGTAGGCCTTCTTCCGGTCAGCCGACGCGCCGACCAGCGACAGCGCGCTGGACGATTCGAGGCGTCCGACCCGGAGCGAGTCTTTCAGCGAGACCGCCTGTTGCAGGACGGTCGGCGTAAAGAGGACTTCGACCGTCTGCGCTCCGCCGACGATCGACGGCGCAACGGCAATTGCCACGAGCAGCCCCATCCAACGTGCTTTCTTCATTTCCCCTTCTCCCTACGGTTCTGCCGGCCTTCGCCCGCTCGCAGCAGCGTCGAAGCCCGCGGTTCCCGTTGGCGGCCGTCCCCACGAACAGCCGCCAGTTGCCGCTCCGATGACCGCCCCGTCACCTCCCGTGCCGGGGCGGTTCCTTGCTTCACTTCAGTGCTTCCAGCACTCCCTGGACGATCGTGCCCGCGATGCCTTTGAGCGCCACTTCCTGGTCGGCCCCCATCAGCCCCTTTACCGCGGCCGCGGACGCGACAGCCTGGGCCGACGCCGGCGCCGAAGCGCCTTCGAAGACCCGGATGACGCGGCCCTTGGCCGCCGTACGTCCCGTCGCGTTCAAGATGACGACGGCCGTGGTGAACTCCACCTCCGCCACCGCCTTGAGCGCGTCCTCGCCGAGGATGACCACGGCGGTTGTTTTCGCTACCTTCTCGCCGTATGCCTTCCTTCTTTCGGGCGATGCCCCGACCAGCGCCAGCGCGCTGAAGGACTCCACCCGTTCGGCGTGCAGCGCCCCCTTGAGTGCCACGGCCTGCTGCAGCACTCCGGGGGTGAACACGATCTCTACACTCTGGGCCTCAGCCGGCACGGCCGGCGCGAAGCACCAGAGGGTGAGAAACACCCATACCCATCTGGCCATGTTCGGTTGTCTCGCTGACGGCTGGAGGCCATCAGAACTCCGCGACGAGCCCGAACCACAGCTTGTTGTTCTTGACCTTCGCTCCGTGACTCTCCTTCACGAAGTCGTACTCGCTCTTCACGACGAAGTGCGACTCGGGCGAGAAGTTGAAGCCAATCGCCGTCGTCACGAGGTCCTTGTTGGTGTCGGTGTGCTTGTTGAGATCGATCCCGTCGATCTGCAGCACCGGCTCCCAGAACGCCTTGCCGCCCTTCACGAGCATGCGCTGCGAGACCTGCGCGTACCATCCGTCGGCCTCGGCCGCGATGCCGTTGGCGAGGTCCGCCGGGTTGTCGTCGCCGCCGCGCTGCATCCACTCACCCTGGAAGCGGAAGCCGCTCCGGTGCTGGTAGCGGCCGTCGATGGCGACGTGCGTCATGGTCTTCGTCGATGCCGGATCGTATTTCTGCGTCGCGCCCGACACGGCGACGTTGAGATCGCCCCTGTCGTTGCTCTTCGCGTAGCCGGCGCGGCCGATCAGCGCCTTGTTGTTGTTGTTGTCCTCGGTGTGGCTCTGCAGCCCGTTGACCGCGTCGAACCACGAGTCGCCCGTCGCCATCGAATTGGGCATGCCGTTGCTGACCGACGTGTCGTAGAAGAAGCCGTTCTTGAACTGGCCGAAGACGTTCACGCCCATCTCGACCCAGTTCTCGAACATCAGGTCGTGCGTGAGCGCCACCTGGCGGACGAGACGGTTCTTGTTGCCGCGCAGCGTGTAGGTGCGCGGAATGCCGATCGGCGCGAAGAACGTGCCGGCTCGGACGATGAACGCGGGATGAGCCGCGTAGTCGACGTAGGCCTGGATCGGGAGGATCAGCTTCTCGGGTGCGTGCTCGTATTCGAACTCCGCGGTGACCGAGACTTTCGAGCTGACCTGCGCCTTGGCCGACAGGTAGAACTCGTGCAGATCGAACGTGCCGATCTTGTCGTCCTGCTTGAAGCCCTCCATGCTCAGGTAGCCGTGCCACGTGAGGAACGACGTATCAGCGCCGTAACCGACGTCCTTCTCCGACTTCATGTCCATCTTCTCGGTGACGCCCGGCTTCTCCTGGCCGGCCGCCGCCGCATTCCCCGGCTGCGCCGATTGCGCAGCCGCCGTGAGAGGACACAACACGCCGAGCGCCAGCGCGGTCATAAGCCGCGCGGCGCGCGACGCATGCGCCCTTTCACGCCTCCGGGTTTCCACTGCTCTCCTCAAACTGTCTCCTTTAGGTCGGTTGTGTGACCTGTCGGACACGCCCGCTCGCAGCAAAGGCGTTGTCCACGGTTCCGCTCGGGGACGTTCGTCGAACGAGCTCCGCGGCCATGTCCCCGATCGGCAGGACCGCGTCAGACAGGCCGGATCCCACAATCCGGCCGGCCATCTCCCACACGGTGCTCGTCGCCTCGTCCTGCACGACGATCCGTCCACCGGCGCGCGCGATCTGCTGGCTGCCGACGAGTGCGTCTTCGCCCATGCCCGTCAGCACGAGGCCGAGGGCGTGGGCACGATAGGTGTCGGCGACCGAGCGGAACAGCACGTCGGCCGCCGGGCGGCGGCCGTGCTCGGGCGCGGATTGACTGAGCGCGGTCACGATTTCAGAGCCGCGCCGCTGAACCATCAGATGGGCGTCGCCGGGGGCGATGTACACCGTCCCCGGGCGCACCGGAACGCCGTCGGTCGCCTCGACGACCGTCAGCGGCGTCTGTCCGTCCAGCCGCTCGGCGAGCAGCCGGGTGAACATGTTCGGCATGTGCTGGACGACGAAGATCGGCGTCGGAAAATCCGTCCGCAGCTTGGAAAACATCGTCGTGAGCGCCGCCGGACCGCCGGTCGAGACCGCAATCGCCACCGCGTCGGCGCGCGTGGCGGTGCCGAGCGGACGCATCGAGAACGGCTTGGGCGGCGCAGTGGACGCACCGGGCACCAGGCCCGGACCCACGCGGCACAGCGAGCGAATCTTGGGAATGAGGTCCTGCCAGATGCGCTCCTTCGCCGCGGCCTTGCCGGCGGCCGAGGAAGGCTTGGTCACGTAGTCGGAGGCGCCGTTGTGGAGCGCTTCGAGCGTATCGGCCGCGCCGCGTTCGGTGAACGCGCTGAACATGATCACGGGCAGCCGGGGATAGGTCTTGCGAATCTCGCGCAGCGTCTCGAGCCCGTTCATGCCGGGAAGTTCGATATCGAGCGTGACGACATCCGGTTTGAGTTGCGCAATGCGCTGCAGCGCGGTCCGGCCGTCTTCCGCTTCGCCGGCCACTTCGATGGTCGGATCGGCCGACAACGCGTCTGTGATGATCCGGCGGATCAACGCGGCGTCGTCCACAATCAGAACCCGGGCTTTCTTCATCAGGACCCCTCAACCCTCATTTGGCGTTCACTGTCTAAAGGCAACGCTCGTGCCCGCGCGACCCACGCGGGGGCACCCCTGTAACTGACTGAAAGATATAGGCGTGTGCGGAGGCCCGGCACGCGCAGGTGTGCGTAGGCCATCCAGAAGCTGGACGAAGTCCAGCTCTCAGACAGCACGCGCCGCAGAGTCCGAAATCTGAAACGGGACATGGCCGGCGTCTACACCGCGCCCGCACCCGACAGGCGTTCGAGCTGCTGGACGACGTTGCGGAGCGACTCCGCCTGCGCGTTCAACTGGATGACGGTGGCGGAGGTTTCCTGCGCCGATGCGGCGCCCGCCTGGGTGACGCGCTCGATGTCCGCCATCGCGCGGCCGACCTGCTCGATCCCGCGGCGCTGCTGGTCGGACGCGTTGGCGATGTCGCCGATGAGCGTGTCGACGCGGCGCGTGCGCGTGACGATGTCCTCGAGCGACCGCGCGACCTTGACGCTGACTTCGACGCCGCGTGTGCCGCGCGCGATGACCTCCTCGACGCTCGCCGCCGTCTCGCGGGCCGCGGTCGCCGATCGCTGGGCGAGGCCGCGGACTTCGTCCGCGACGACCGCGAACCCCAGCCCGGCCTGCCCGGCACGCGCCGCTTCGACCGCGGCGTTCAGCGCGAGCAGGTTGGTCTGGAACGCGATCTCGTCGATCGTCTTGATGATCCCGGCGATCGATCCGCTGGACGCCTTGATGCCGTCCATCGCGCCCATCATGTCCTGCATGTCGTGGTGGCCGACTTCGGCCGCCTCGCGCGCCTTGACGGCGAGATCCTTCGCCTGCTGCGCGTTCCCGGCGTTCTGGCTGGCGGACGCGCCGATTTCCTCCAGCGACGCGCTCGTCTGCTCGATGGCGGCGGCCTGCCGGTTCGCGCCGTCGGAGACGGTCTGGCTGCCCGCCATCACCAGCGACGAGGTGTCGGCGAGCTGGCCGCCGGCGTCGTTCAGCGTGCCCGACAGCGAGCGCAGGCTGACGACGATCGTCCGCCGCAGCCGCCACATGCTGAAGACGAGCACCATTCCGACGAGGCCGCCGAACGACAGCCGCGTGACCAGACGGCTGCGGCCGCGGGCCACGTCGTCGGCCATCGTCGTCGTGATCTTCTCCTGCGTGGCGGTGAAGTAGGCGCGGATGCCGCGCTTGACGCTTTCGTAGTACGGGCTGGCGACCTCCATGAAGAGGTCGTTGGCCGTCCCGCCGTCCCCCTTGAGGACCGCTTCGGTCACCTGCCGTTCGGCCCCGATCGCTTTTTCGTACTCCGCGCGGATGGCCCCGCCGGCCGATCCCATCGAGGTGAGCAGCCCGGTGATCTCGGCGCGCTGCGCCTCGATGTCCTTCATGGCGTGCTCGAGGGCGTCGGGATCCTTGAGCCGGACGATGCGCTGCAGCGCGTCTTCGGCGTTGGAGACCCGCTCGAGGAGGGCATAGCAGCGCGTGAGCTCGGCGATCCCGCCCTTGGCGGACGCGTTCGACTCGTCGTACGCCGCGGTCACGGTGAGCACGAGCATCAGGCCGCCGGCCGCCATGACGATGACGAACACCGTCATGAAGATCAGCAGCTGGCGCGGGATGCTGGAGGCTTGCACGGCCGTCACCGCAGCTTCGAGACCGAGAGGCCCACGACCAGCGACCCGATCGGCTTGCCCCCGTCCAGTACCGGGACCGCCAGCTGAATCTGCTGCTGGCCAGTGGACTTATCGACTTCGACCTGTCCCTGCCAGGTCTTGCCCGCCATCGGCACGTCGTGCTTCGGCTTGCCCTTGTGGCTCCAGTTCGTGGTCTTGGAGAGGAAGGCGACCTTCATCCCGTTGGCCGCCGACACGAACGCTTCGGAGACCTCGGCCGGCTTGCTGGACTTCAGGTGCGCCGCGGCCGCGTTCTGCGTGAAGGACCGGACGAACGGATCCAGCACGGAGAGCTCCGCCCACTTCACTTCCGTCATGTCCGCGTATTCCGGCGGAACCTTGGCGTTGATCGCCTTCACGGCCGCGACGACGGCAGGTGAGGACGCCCACTCTTTCAACGACTGCACGCGGGCGTTCAACTTCGCCTGAAGGGCGGGGTCGTCGCCGGCTGCGTGGCCGCTGCCGGCCAGGCGGCCGGCCGCGAACACGACGGCGAGAGTTACCCCGAGGAACCGACGCATGATGCAACCTCCTCTGAACATCACCGGAAGAATCCCGCGCGCTGCAACGGCCCCAGCGCGTTGTACGAAACGACGAGATCGACGCGCCGCGCATTGGCGACCGCGAACGCGTTGCGGAACGCCTGCGTGGCGAACGCGCTCAGCGTGACGTCGCGGAGCACCCGCACGCTGATCTGCTCGAAGACGCGGCGCCCGCGCGTATAGCGGTCGCCGTTGACGCCGCCGAAATCGGGATCGACGTCGGCGTAGCCGCCGCTCGCCGTCACGCGCGAGTGCAGCGCCTTTTCGGCGGATGCGGCGAATCCGCACGCAGGCAGCCGCTGGACGCGGCAGTACTGCTCGTAGCGGACCAGATCCACGACCCGGGCGCGCGGCGTCTTCAGGCCGGCGGCGCCGCGGATCGTTCCGGCACTCTCCTGATTGGTGTAGTCGGCGGACACGCCGAGCAGGTGCCCGATCTTCTTCCCGCCGAGCACGTGATAGAAGTTCACGGTTCCGAGCTTCTTGGCGCGGTCGGAGAACCCGGGCTCGGCCGGATCGCCGAAGAAGCCCTGGGCGACGCTGATTTCGTCGAGGAAGAGACGGTCGGGGCGGTGGATCGTCGCCCGCGCCCCGAGCATGTAGCCGTCGTTGTCGTAGGTCGTGATCTCGGTGGACTCGCCGCGGACGAAGCCGAGGCTTCCATACGAGAGCTCGAGGCCTTTGATCGGCGCCGCCGCCAGATAGAGGTGCTTGAGGTACAGGCCCGTCGTCCGCGGCCCGCCCGTGCCCCAGCCGACGTTGTTCCAGCTCCCGGTGAACGTGGGCCCGGTCTGCAGCGTGCTGGCCAGGGCGTAGCGGCCCTTCGGATCGAACTTGACGCGCGTCCGCAGGACGAGGCTGTCCTGCATGTGGTTCGCGGCAACGACGCCCGCACTGGTCTCGACGCGGCGATAACGCGCCTGGACCGCCGCGGCCTGCACGTCGAGCCACCGCTCGATCGCGGCGCGGGCCGACTGTCCGGCATCCGGACGCACAGACAGATCGCCGGCCGGCGACTGTGCCTGGACCCCCAGCCCACCGGCCGCCAGCATGGCGATCAGGGCCGCCGCTTCGAAACGCCTTCGTACGTGACGCATTGCGTGCGTACGGCGAAGGGCAACGGCCATGCCGGGTGCGCGCCGATTTTCGCGATCGGGAAGATGTTTAGAACTAACGATTTACCTGACTGTGTCCCGGGTCACTGGACGCGTGCGCGTCTACGAGGTGGACGAGTGTCCAATGGCTGGATTTCGTGAGCGGGACGCCGTCGTCGTGGCGGTGGACGTGCGGCATCCGCGCACGCCGCCCGGAGTCCGCGCACACGGGCCCCGCAATTTCAGTTTTCGACTGTGTACTACATTTCTTGGATCGGCAACCGTGTCAGGCGCGCCGCCGATCTGATGGGCGAGGACACGCGCGTTGACGCCGACTCACCTCGCCGACGGTGGGATGCGCGTGAACGCGACCATCACACCGCCTCGAACCGGTACGGGCAGGAGCGCGTAGTTCGACCGCCCGTGCCGCCCGACCACCGTCCACCCGCTCGAGATCCCGACCGCGGCGCCGAACACCACGTCGCTGAGGAAGTGACGATTGTCGTGGAGCCTCGACGTCGCCACGTAGCTCGCGACGAGGAACATCGGCCATGACCCGCGATATCCCAGGTGGCGCTCCAGCACCGACGCCGTGGCGAAGGTCGCCGACGCGTGGCCGGACGGAAAGGCGCAGCACTCGCCGGTGGGGCGATCACGCTGAACCGCGACCTTGATCCCCTGCGTCAGCGCCTGCGACACGATCAGCGCGCGCATCATGTCGAAGCCGATGTGAGACACCTTGTTGGTCTTGGAGGCGCCCGCCTCGTGCGGCATGAAGTAGCGGCCGGTCACGTACAGCCCCACGGCGACGCCCGCTTGCGTGTACACGGCGCCGATGTATTTCCCCGGCGCGAAGAACTTCGCGGCAGTGTCGGAGCCGGCGAGCTTCTGGTTCACCTCGTCGTCGACAGGATGCGCGAGTGCCGCCGCCGCGCCGCCGATGCCGAGAATCACCCACGTCGACTGCCGGCGCGGGTACGCGTTGAAGTCCTTCGCCGTCTCGAAGACCAGCGCCTTGAAACCCGTGTGCTCCGGCTCGGGAGGTTTCTGCGCCTGCGCGGCCTGCAACACGGCGGAGGCCAGCGGACCCGGCTCAGCCGGCGTCAGGTCCTGGGCGCGAACCTGAGCCGCAAATATCAGGACGACGACTGCTGCATGGAAGGAGCGCGACGCCACCATCCCTCGATGATGGCGCCACGAGAATGACGCTGCGATGACAACTAACGCTCGAGCTCGTTGGTGGTCGTCGATCGCTTCTTCTGCGCGTCCTCGATGGCTTTCCACTCGGGCGGCTTCACGCCGAGGAGGTGGCGTGTGAAGAAGTCGAATCGCTTGTGATCGCCGTAGGTGCCGCCGGACCCGTGGTCCATGCCGGGGACGACGAGCAGGTCGAAGTCCTTGTTGTGCTTGTACAGCTGATTCACGACCTGCATCGTCGACGAGGGGTCGACGTTGTGGTCCATCTCGCCGACGACGAGCAGGATCTTGCCCTGGAGGCGATAGGCGTTGTCGACGTTCGACGAGGCCGCGTACTGCTCGCCGATCGGCCATCCCATCCACTGCTCGTTCCACCAGATCTTGTCCATCCGGTTGTCGTGGCAACCGGCGGCGGAGACGGCCGCCTTGTAGAACTCGGGGAAGAAGAGGAGCCCGCCGAGCGAATTCTGTCCGCCGGCCGACGTCCCGTAGAGACCGACGCGCGTGATGTCGTAGTACGGGTACTTCGCGGCGACCGCCTTGTGCCAGAGGATCCGATCGGGGAAGCCGGCGTCCTTGAGGTCCCGCCAGGCGACGTCATGGAAGGCCTTCGAGCGGTTGTTGGTGCCCATGCCGTCGATCTGCACGACGACGAAGCCGATCTCGGCCTGCGCCTGCATGGCGCTGTACGCCTGGAAGCTCTTGGGCACGAACGAGCCCTGCGGTCCGGCGTAGATGTTCTCGATGACCGGATACTTCTTCGAGGCGTCGAAGTTGCTCGGGCGGAAGATGACGCCCCAGATGTCGGTCCTGCCGTCGCGTCCCTTCGCCACGAACACTTCCGGCGCCTTCCAGCCGGCCTTCACGAGCTCGCTGATGTCGGCCTTCTGGACGTCCATCACGAGGCTGGCGTCGGCCGCCTTGCGGAGCTCGGAGACCGGCGCCTGGTCCACGCGCGAGTAGGTGTCCACGTAGAACTGCCGATCCGGCGAGAACCACACGGAGTGATTGGCGTCGGCGGTCGTGAGCGGCGTCAGGCCCGTGCCGTCGAAGTTGACGCGGTAGTAGTGGACGAAATACGGATCCTTGCCCGGGTACATGCCGCTCGCGCTGAAGACGATCTGCCGCGCCTCGTCGTCGACGCGCACGACGCTGCGGACGGCCCACTCGCCTTTGGTGATCTGGTTCTTCACCGCGCCGGCGGCCCCGTCGTACAGGTACAGGTGGTTCCAGCCGTCGCGCTCCGACATCCAGACGATCTCCTTGCCGTCGGCGACGTCGGCGCGGAACTTCTTGCCGGAGTAGCAGAAGAACGTCTTCGCCTGCTCGTCGACCACCGCCCGCGCGCTCGCCGTCGCGGCGTTCACCTCGACGATGCGATACACCTGATGGCCGCGCTGGTTGTATTCGAAGGTAAAGCCGGAGCTGTCCTTGTGCCACGCCATCCCGGTCATGTCGTAGGCGTTGGGGAAGAGCGCGTTGTCGATCACCTGCAGCGTGCCGCTCGCGACGTCCACGAGGACCGGACGCTCGACGTCGAGCACGTCGCCGGGCTTCGCGTACTGCATCACGGAGTCCTTCGGCTGGAGCTGATCCTCCGGCGACGACTCGACGTAGTGCACGTAGCGGCGGAACCCGGGTGTGACCTTGTAGACGGCGAGCTTCGTGGAGTCGGGCGACCAGGCCAGCGACGCCGGGTCGTAGTAGCCGCCTTCGGATCCGTCGACGCTGAGCAGCTTCGTCTCGCGCGAGCCGGCGCGGCGGATGGCGACGTTGTAGTTCTGGATGAGGGCCTCGAGCTTGCCGTCGGGCGAGGGCTTCGGCTCGGCGCCGTTGATGTCGAACGGCGCGCGGACCGGGCCGGCGAGGCCGCCGCCGACGCCGCGCCCGCGGCCGGCGCCGCGCGCCTGCGCGGGCGGCGTGCAGGTGTAGGTCTCGAGCGAGCACTTCCACATCGGCGGTCCGTCGAGGCCGGGCCCGCCGCCGCGGCCGCCTGCGCCTGCCGCGCCGCCGCCGGGACCGATCACGAACTGGATCGTCTTCTCGCTGTCGGCGAACGTGAAGCTCGTGAAGGGCAGCGTGACGGCCGTGTAGGTGCCGTTGGCCGCCTTCGAGAGCGCTTCGGCGAGACGCGCATGGTCGAACGGCGCCGCGACGGTCTTCGTGTCGGGATTCACGAGGACGAACTCGTTGCCGCCCTTCGCCGATCGGCGGAACCAGAAGCGGTTGCTGCGCGCGACCCAGGTCGGCGTCTCGGGCACGCCGACGGCGAGCCCCTGCCGGGCGTCGCGCAGACCCATCGCGCGCTGGTAATCGGCGATCGTTCCCTGGGCGAGCGCGGGTGTCGTGCCGAGGACGGAAACGACGAGGAGGGGAAGGACGGCGGCTCTCACGCGCATCTTCGGGATCTCCTTGACACGTTGTCGTGTAATCGCTTACATCAAGCTCGCGCATGGTATCACGTGTCGCCGCGCTGATCGTCGCGGCCGCCGGGGCGGTCTCGACGGCGTCGGCGCAGGATCTCGCCAACGGCGCCTTTCGCATCCGCTACGACGCGACGGGCATCACGAGTCTGAAGCGAACCGCGGACGTCGCCGACACCGACTACGTCGCGTCCGGCGCGTCGCTCGGCCCCCTCGTCGTCCGCTACCGCTCGTCGGCGCACGGCGACTGGCAGGAACTGCGGGATCTCGCCGCGGCCGGGGCCAGCGACACGGAGATCCGCTACGCGCTCGCGAGGCCCGCGGCGTCGCTGGCGGCGCGCGCGTCCGGAAGCGCCGTGCAGGGCGTCGCGGGTCTCCGCGGGTTGAACGACGGGTTGGTGCCGCGTCCCTCGGCCGGCGGCCGCGCGGGCGGTCCGGGCCCGCTCGGCGCCCCGCCCGACGTCCCGCTGTTCACGTGGACGCCGTCCCGGCCCTCGGCCGCGCTCGGAGCGGGCGGCCGGACCCAGTGGGTCCAGTACACGTTTCCGGCCGAGGAGTCGATCGCGCGCACGGAAGTCTTCTGGACAGTCGCGCCGGAATCCTGGCGTGTGCTGTACCAGGAGAACGGGCAGTGGAAGGACGTGAGCGCGCGCGACCCCTACGGTCGCGCGGTGAACGCGTTCACCACCGTCGCGTTCGAGCCCGTCAAGACGATGGCCTTGCGGATCGAGGTGGTGCCCGCGCCGGACGCGCCGCCGGCGCTCGCCGAGTGGCGCGTCGGCCCGCCTGCGGCGCTCGTCGAGCCCGCGGATCTGAGCGTCACCGAGTCGTTCGCGCTCGACGGCGAGACGCTCGGGTGGACCGTGTCGCTCGCCAACCGCGGCCGGCGGCCGATCGAGATCGGCGATCTCGCCGTTCCCCTCGCGTTCGCCGAGCGGACGGGCGCCCGCGGCGACATCTACACGAAGAAACTCCTGCGGCACTGGCTCGTCAGCGGGCATGGCTCGTGGGTCTACTGGCAGCGCAGCAACGCCGTCGGCCCGTACCTGCTGCTGACCCCCGAGGAAGACGCGAAGTTCGAGTACTACGACAGCGGCGGCGGCGTCTTCACGCCGTACGTGCACGCCCGGGCGGCCGGCGCAGCGGCGCGCGCGGCGGGCGGCAGTTGGCGTCTGCCGCTCTCGAACCTGACGCTCGCGCCAGGCGCGCGAACGTCATACCGGTTTCGTTTCCAGTGGGTGAAGGACGCCGCCGCCGTGCGGGACGCGCTCCGCCGCGAAGGACAATTCGACACCGTCGTCGCGCCCGGCATGGTCGTGCCGTCGGATCTTCCGGCGCTCGTGTCGCTCCGGAGCCGTCATGACCGCGTCTCGATCGTCGCGGAACATCCCGCGGCCACGCGCATCGAGCCCGTGGCGCGCATGTCCGGCGTCTACCGCGTCACCTTCGCGCGCCTCGGCGAGAACCTGCTCACGGTCAAGTACGGCGACGGCCGCTGGAGCACGCTCGAGTTCTTCGTCACCGAGCCGCTCGAGACGGTGATCCGGAAGCGCGCCGCGTTTCTCGTGAGCCATCACCAGCACACGGATCCGTCGAAGTGGTACTACGGCGTGTTCGCGGACTGGGACCAGAAGAACGAAGTGCTCCGCGGCCCCGAGGACCGTGACGGCCTGTCGACATGGCTGACCGACGCCAACGACGACGCGGGGAACGCGCGGCCGGCGTTTCTGGCGTCCAAGAACGTGTTCCTGCCGGACGCGGCGGAGATTGCGAGCCTCGAGGCCTACATCGGAAAGTACCTCTGGGGCGGGATGCAGATGACGGAGGGCGAGAAGTATCCCTACGCCATCTACGGCATCCCGAACTTCAAGGCCAACCGCGCGAGCGCCGATGACGGACGCAACGGCCGGGCGCACGTCTGGCGCATCTACGACTATCCGCACATCGTGATGCTGTACTTCCGGATGTACCAGATCGCGAAGTTCTATCCCGATCGCGTGAAGTATCTGGACGCCGCGGGATACCTCGAGCGCGCCTTCCGCACCGCCGTCGCGTACTGGACCGTTCCCAACGAAGTCGAGAAGTGGTCGGCGGACGCCGTGGGCACGATGAACGAGGCGTTCCTGCCGGAGCTGATCGACGCGCTGGAGTCGGAAGGCCGCGCGGATTGGGCGAAGACGCTGCGCGGGCATTGGGAAGGGAAGATCGATCGCTTCGTGAATCGCACGCCGAATCTCTACGGCTCCGAATTCGCCTTCGACTCGACGGGGTTCGAGTCCACGGGCGCGTTTGCGAAATATCTCCGATCGCATCGCATCGCTTCGGTCGCGCCCGACGCCGCGCAGCGGTTCTCGGACTTCCAGTTGTCGCTCGACATGGCCGATCGCGGGTGGCTGGAGACGACCTACTACCAGATGGGCAGCGACTATCGCGGCAACCTGTCGTATCTCCTCAGCTACATGTCGCAGATGGGCGGCTGGTCGATTCTCGATCACGGGTTGTATGCGGCCGTCGAACCGGCGGAGTTCCTGCGGCTCGGCTACGCCTCGTCGCTGAGCTCCTGGGCCCTCGTGAATTCGGGCACCAGAGAGAGCGGCTACGGCTACTGGTTTCCGAGTCCCAACAACGACGGCGCAACCGGCGGAGGCTTCATGCCGGAAGCGCTGGGCCGTGCATGGATCGGCAAGACGGTGACGCGCGGCGCGTGGCACTACAGCGCCGAAGAGGACGTCGGATACTGCGCCGCGATCCGGACGCACGCCACCATCGTCACACGCGATCCGGTGCTGGGCGAGATCGCGTACGGCGGCATCCTCTCGCGCGCGGGTTCGGCGGTCAGCGTCATTCCGCGCGACGGGCTGCGGGTGCGCTTTCACGTGATTCGCGGCGCGCAGCGTCTCCATGTCGAGCTCGACCACGACGGCTTCGCGAAAGAGCAGCCGATCGTCGTCGCCGACGATCTGTCGCGGATCGAGTTCACGGTCGAGAATCGCGCCGGCGGCGCGCACACGACAGGGCTCTCGATTCAGGGCATGCCGGGCGGCTATCGCGTCACGGTCGACGGCAGGGAAGTCACCGCGCCACGCGAAGGCGCGTCGGTCGTGATTCTGCCGATCGGGGCGGCGCCGACCGTACGGGTGAAGATCGAGCGCCGGTAACGAGCGCCAGGCCCGGCCCGCTTGACGCGGAGCCCTATTGTTCATAATATATGAATAAATGGGCCGCGACCTCCTGACCGATTTCGAGCTCATGATCCTGCTCGCCATCCTCCGCGCGGGTGACGAGGCGTACGGCGTGACCATCGCACGCGAGATCGAGACGACGGCGGGACGCACGGTGCTGCTCGGCGCCGTGTATGCCGCGCTCGAGCGCCTCGAGCGCCATGGATACGCAGCGTCGAGCGTCGGCGAGCCGACGGCGCTTCGCGGCGGCCGCGCGAAGCGGTTCTTCCGCGTGACCCCTCGTGGACTCCGTGCCGTGAAAGACACCCAGCGCGCGCTCGTCGCGCTGTGGAGCGGCGTTCCGCAGCTGAAAGGAGACGAACAATGAGGGAACCCTCCGTCGCCGTCGCGCTGCTGCAGTTGTTCTGTCGCGACGAGGCGCTCGTCGGCGACATCCTCGAGGAATTCGAGGCCCGCCGCTCGCGCGCCTGGCTCTGGCGTCAGGTCGGTGTCGCGGTGATCTTCAGCCTGCCCTACGGCATGGTGCGCCGGACGCGGCGTTCGCAGAAGATGCGGATGCCGGTCGGTGGGCTCGGCCTCGTCGCGATCGTCGCGCTGATCACGATCGTCGCGCCGGGCGCGTGGTGGCTCGTCGGGGTCGGCGTGATCGGAGGCCTCGGCGTCGCCGGTCTCCTCGTGATGGCGACCCGGCGCCGCCTCCAGCACGAGCCGCCAGGCCCGCGGCACGTGCTGAGGTGACTTCGCGCCGTGCAAAAGGCGCTCGGCGGCCTGCCGCCGGGTGAGGCCGCAGCGAAGAAGGCCTGCGGCGTCGAGTGATGCTGGACCGCGACCGCACGCGATCGCGGTCCGTTCCGTCTCAGAATTCCACGTTCGCCCGGAACTCGATGCGGCGCGACGTGCCTGTCTGGGTGACGCGGCCGAACCCGGTCGAGGCCAGGCCGGTGGTCACGCCGACGGTTCCGTTTCCGAAGAACGTCGGGTGGTTGAAGGCGTTCAGCATTTCCATCTGGAACTTGAACCGGATGCCGCTGGTGATCGGCACGGCCTTCGAAATCCCGATGTCGGTGAACGTCTGGGGCGGCCCGTGCAGATAGAAGATGTCCCCCCACGTTCCCGGCACGCTGTTGGACGTGAGGGTTCCATCGGCTTTGACCTGGTTGATCCACTCCGGCGGCAGGAAGTACGCCAGGCCGGCCTTGTCGAAGTACAGGCCGATGCGATCCTGGATGTCCTGCGCGGTGATGCCGTTCAGCACCAGGCCGCCGTCGCGCAGGTTGTTGAACGTGTTGTTGTTCCCCGTAATCCGGAACGGAGTGCCGCTCTGGAACGTGACGATCGTCGAGACCGTCCAGCCGCCGGCGATCTTGTCCAGCACGCCATCCTGCAGCCACTTCCTGCCGTTGCCGAACGGCAGGTCGTAGGTGCCGCTCACGTGGACGACATGCCGGCGGTCGGTTGAGAGCGGCGCCTCGCTGGACAGGGGGTCGCGTAACGTGAACTGCGTATAGCCCGCCGCAAAGTCCGTCGCGACGGCCACGCCGAACGTCTTGCTCAGGGTGTAGTTCGCGTTCATGGACAGGCCGTGCCACTGGCGCTGACGGAACTCCACCTGCAGGCCGTTGTAATTGGAGTAGCCGGAGTCGTCCATGTAGGTGGCTGCTCCTGCCGCTCCCGGGGCGAACGGGTTGGCCTTCCAGAAGTTGATCGGATAGCCCGCGCCCGCACCGTAGGTGGTGCCGCACGGCTCGAACGTGGTGCCGACCATCCGGCAGAAGAAGTCGCGGTTGGTCGCCAGCGTATTGGCCAGGCTACCGGCCTGGCCGTTCAACAGGTTGTTGATCGCGGCCGCATTGTTGGCCGCGATGCCCGTCGCGGTCAGGATGGGGAGGTTCACCTGCCCCGGCAGACCGCGGTTGGCGAAGGACGTCACGCCGGCCGCCTGGTTGATGCTCAGGTTCTTCTGGGCGTTCTTGAATTCATCGAGGAAGCCGTTTTCGAAGATGTTGACCTCGTTGATGTTGCTCGCGAGCCACTGGTTGCGCGTGACGTTGCCGTTATAGCGGACCTCGAGCGCCCGCCGTCCACCCAGGTCCCGCTGAATGCCCACGGTCCAGGACGATGCGTAGGGCATGCGGATGTCGTCTTTCATGCCTGCGGCAGTGCCACCGAGGAAGGTTGATTCCTTCATGTGGACGACCTGCGCGTACTGCCCCGGGCTGTACACGTAACAGGCCGGAGCGGACGGGGTCTGGGCACAGGATTGCGGCAGCCAGCCCGATTGGCCGAGCGCGATGCTGCCAGGCTTGAACCTCCCGAGGTCGCTGGAGACACTGGGACTCGCACTGAAGTTCTGGTAGAACGAGTTGGCGAACGACGAGCCGAAGTCCCACACGAACTGCTGCGGCATGGTGAACCGGCGGAAGGAGTAACTGGCGCGCAGCACCGACTTGTCGCCCCCCAGCATCTTCTCGACGAAGCTGCCCCCGGAGCGCGGCGTCCACGCGAGGCCGACCGACGGCTGCGGGGTGACGTTCCAGTGCCCGTACGACGCTTCGCGGGCGACGTACACCGGATCGAAGGTGCCGGTCAGCGACTGCGCGCCGGGCTTGAACAGATCGCCGACACCGGTCGGGCCGAAGACGTCCTGGGGCGTCAGCGAGTGATACTTCCCGGTCCGGTCCTTGTCGGGAGAGACGAAGTCCCAGCGCAGGCCCATGTTGACCGTCAGGTTCGGTTTCATCCGGTAGGAGTCCTGGACGAACAACCCCCAGGACTTCAGGAGCTCGTCGAGCGTGGAAAACGCGACGCCATTCTTGTTTGGCGTGCTTCCGACCGCGTAGGTACCGGTATTGGGAATATAGGCGTGGCGGCCCGAGAAGTTGGAAATCCGTCCGGCCAGCATCGCGTAGAGGGCCCGGGCGTTGGCCCATTCGGCATCGGTCGGCACGGGGGCGCCCGGACCTGCCGCCGCCTGAAGCGCCTCTTTGGTCAGGACGTCCCGCGCCGGATCGCCTTCGACCAGGCCGAGATTGATGATGGTGTACCCCTCGGGCGGATCCCAGTACTGATTCACCTCGCGGTACCAGTTGCCGCCAAAGCGCAGCATGTGGGCACCCTTCGTCCAGGTCATGGTGTTGGACACGCTGAAGATGGGCTGCTTACGGGAGTTCGGCAGCTCGTAGTTGTCGGTGTAGTTCCCGTACCCGTAGTTGATGGTCGGGCTGGTATAGAAGCCGTCGGACCCGTTGATGCCGAACGACTGCGCGGTGTACAGCCACCCGCCTTTGAAGTCGTTGATCAGGTTGGGTGACAGGATGGTCTGGAG
>Ga0075364_10000574_pt1 | contig 18924 bp, 21 predicted proteins | sample EndMetdeltDD1764_FD_71517 | JGI IMG/M metagenome (GOLD analysis project Ga0075364, IMG submission 71517) | Populus endosphere microbial communities from Tennessee, USA - Endosphere MetaG P. deltoides DD176-4 | ecosystem: Host-associated > Plants > Roots > Endosphere | place: USA: Tennessee...
AACGTTGGCAAAATTTACGAGAAGCAGGAAAAGTTTTAAACGAAAAATATAATGGGAAATTTATTCATTTAGTGGAAGCAGCAGATTATGATGCAGTGAAAATAATTACCCTGCTCTCTCAAGATTTTTCATCTTTCAAAGATATTACACCATGGCAAAATAAAGAAATTTATTTTCTCAAACGAGCGCAACTTTGCGTTAAAGATATCGCATCTCTTGAGAGAAAATATAGTGAATTCCATATCAAGAACACAAATGTTCTCACAGCATTTGCTGATTATAAACTTCCTCAAATGTTTCGAAAATACGGAGTTATTTCCTTTACTACCGACTTAGCACAAAAGGTAGATAATTATGTCTTAATCCCATCAAGAAGTCGAGAAGAAATAGAAATTCGTTGTGTAACGATTTGGTGTATCGAGTTAATAAGACAAAAACTGAAAAAGTATGAAGCAACAGATCTTGCGTATGCTTTATGGCTAATTAGTCAAAATCAATCTGGTGTCAAACCATATCATCGCACCTACAGCATCTATTATTAGCAGCCCCAGTGGAATTTATTGACGAAGTTGGAATTTTTTACGCTCAGCATTCTCCCCTGACACTTTACTTAAGAAGTAAGCTCCACAAAGAGCTGTAAGTATTGCTGAAACTCCTCCGATTGCCATTCCCCATCTTGGACCGAAGAATTCTCCTATCCATCCGATGATTGGGCCACCGATTGGGGTTGATCCTAAAAAGGCTACTGTCCAGAGAGACATGACTCGTCCTCGCATAGAAGGATCGCTTTCTACTTGTAAGATTGTTGTGGCAAGGGCGGTGAAGTTTACTGAGAAGACTCCGACTATTAGCATTAGTAATATAGCGGAGATGAGACTTGGTGCAATTGCAGCGATAGTCATTGAGATACCGAAGAATAAGCAACTCAATGTCAGCATTTGTATTGTTGCCTTTTTGTTGTGTGCTGCCATAAGTCCTCCAACGATTGCTCCGACGCCCATTGCTGATGTGAGAGCGGCATACCCTGCAGTCTCGTTGTGGAAAGTGAACTTTGCAAACAAGGGTAAGATGACAGGGAATTCAAAACCGAGGGTGCCGACAATGCTGACCATAATTAAGGTATACATTAAGGGGAAAGACGATTTAACATAACGCAGGCCTTCTCTGATTTGTCCGCTTTTCCGAGGAGCTGGTGTCGTAAGAAATAATTCATCTTTCTTCATGAGGAAAAGAACAAGAAGAACTGCAAGATACGATACAGCATTGAGCATAAAACACACCACAAGTCCCATTGTCGCGATGATAAAACCAGCAAGTGCGGGTCCGGCGATTCTTGCGAAGTTTACTTGACTGGAATTAAGTGAGATGGCATTTTTAATCAGATCTTTTCCTACCATCTCCGTCACAAACGCATGTCTTGCGGGATTATCAAGAGCAATTAAACAACCATGCAAGAATGCCAGGACATAGACCATCCAAACTTCTATCAAATGAAAGGCGACTAAGAGACCAAGTGCGAGTGCCAAGATTCCTGATAGTCCTTGCGTGATAAAGATAAGTCTTCTTTTGGAATAACGATCAGTGATGACTCCAGCCATCGCACCAAAGAGCAAGCTCGGCATAAATTGCAACGCCATCATACTTCCCAATGCTGTCCCCGATCCCGTCAATTGCAGCATCAGAATCCCCTGGGCAATTGTTTGCATCCAGGTGCCAGACCAAGATATCGCTTGTCCAATAAAGTACAAACGATAATTACGAATCGTTAACGAAAGGAACGTCTGACGTCCCATGCTCTTTAGTTTTTTCATAATAAATTTCGCGGAGGAAAAGAAGTTAAAAAGTGTACCGATGAGTACAGAACTTACTAGATGTATTGTAGAGTAAAATCAATTTTGTTTCAACTTTACTATTTCGAAGGTTTCGTAAAATCTGTTACTACAGTGTTAATGCTTGAAACTCCTCCAGACATTTCGTGAAGGGATTGATTTGCATGATCATTGAGAATCATCAGATACGGTTTGCATTTTTCAAAATATCCTCCAAGAATGATAAAGGGTTTTTCTATCAACGTAAATAATGCATTCATGCCGAAAGTGAATTTTTGCCAGATTGCTGATGCAATCATCCACAATGTTTTTCCAATAAAGAGGAGTAATTGTTGTAGATATGCTGCAACGATAATCGTTTCTTTACCGACAAAGGAAAGGACAATCCATGTCGTTTGTACCGTACTAGAAATAATCTGATAAACGTTGAGGATAAGCAGTTTGTCGAATAAGAAAAGCTGTTTACTTATTTCAAAAGATAAAGTGAGAATCGTTTCAGAAAAGTATTTGCGTGCAATACCGATTTGTAAAACCATCTGAACTGCTGGAGATAAATCGATATGAGGCAGTGTTATTTCAATAGGTGGTATCGAAAATTCAATCTTAGGAAGTTGTACAGCCGGAACTTTATATTCCCAAAAATGAGGAATAGTAATTGATGGAAGTGTTGGCATGGTGACGTGGATTGAGAAATCTATATTGCGGTATAACGGATTGATCGCCACAATAATAAATGCTGCGACGCACATCGCTGCGAGTAAAACAGGAAGGATGCCAATCGTTGTTGTGCGAGAGGACGAAGCTCTGTGTGAGACAGTTACTGCTTTCATCTTGAGTGGCTTTCTTCGGATGTATCTCCTCTTTTGTCTGTTTTTTACTTTAAATTTCTTCATATTGTCTATAGTAATTATACCTCATCAATGCAACTCTTTCTGATTTTTGCTGGATCGGTTGAGGTAGGTAGCAATTTTTGGTATACTAGTGGGGTCAGAAGAAGACATTTGCGGGTGTAGTTCAATGGTAGAACAGTAGATTTCCAATCTGCATACGAGGGTCCGATTCCCTTCACCCGCTCACGAGTATTATGCAAACAACCAACCTTACCAAACATACAACAAAAAATCCTATCAGCCGTTTTTTCTTGGATAACTTTTTTAAGACACTGCTTGGAGAAATGCGGTCATTAAAACCAAAATCTATTCTCGACGTCGGTGCGGGAGAAGGATTTACGTTGCAGAAATTAAAGGATAATAAAATTGGAGAAAAGCTTGAAGGCATTGAATACATGGATGAAGCAATTAAGCTTGGCAAACATTACCATCCAGATATTACGATTAAAAAAGGCGATATTTATAAACTCCCCTACAAAGATAATTCATTTGATGTGGTGATTTGTTCTGAGGTCATGGAACATCTTGAAGATCCAGAAGCAGCGCTTAAAGAATTAAAACGAGTTACAAAAAAGCACTTGCTTCTTTCTGTACCAAATGAGCCATTCTTTACTATTCAAAGAATCTTGCGAGGGAAAAATGTCTTAAAGCTGGGAGATCATCCAGAGCACATTCAGCATTGGTCAACGAAAAGTTTTGAGAAATTTGTTTCTGGACAATTGCGAATTGTAAAAGTAAAAACCCCTCTCCCTTGGACCTTTATTATTGCGGAAAAATAGCAGTTAGTTCTCTTGTCGTTGTTCGATACTGTTGAAGATTACAATAATAAATGAGATAAAAGGAATTGCCAAAAGTGCTCCCGCTACTCCCATGATGTTTGCTCCAATCATGACACCAAGAATAACAAAAACAGGATTGAGTCCGACTGCGCGCTCCATAATCTTTGGAACGAGAATTTGATTCTCTAACGCTTGAATAAGGATATATAATGAAATAACCGCAAGCATAAGTGTTGGTGAAACAGTAAGTGCGATGATTGCTGCTGGTACTGCAGAAAGGATTGGCCCGATCGTTGGAATGACTTCAAGCAAACCTGCCATAAGCGCTAATGGCAAAGCATAGGGAATGCCAAGCAGGGTTAACCCTACCCATGAAAATAATCCAATACTCAAACACAGAATTGCTTGACCTCTAAGCCATGCTCCAAGTTTGTCATTAACTCGATCAATAACTTCTAACACATACGTCCGATTCTCGCGCTGAAATAATTTGGAAAAGCCTTTTTTAAACGAGTCATTGTACATGAGGAGATAAAAGCTTACGACAAAAATAGTAATGACAGAAAAGAGTCCACCAAAGACTTGGGTCGTGACATTAATCGCATTATGTCCTAAATTGTTAAATTCTGAGTTGAGATATGTTTCAAGTTGCTGAGGGTTTATAGCAAATCCAAAGTTTGTTGTTGAATCATCAAGGAAGTGCGGAAATCGTGTGATAAGCGATTGAATTTGAGAAATGACAAAAGGAACAAGCGGTAAGATCAGAAGAAAAATGGCAGTAATAATCCCGAGATATGGGATAAGAACGGCAAAGATTTTCGGAAAACCTTTTTTTCGAAGGAAGTTTACCATAGGAAGTACCGATGCCATGATGATATACGATAAGAAGATAGAAACGATAATATCTCGCAATTGGATAACAAACCAGCCGAGAGCAATAATAAATAAAGCAAGTAATACTTGGTTTCTAATGAGATAGTTAAAAAATCTGCGGAACATACTCTGTGTCTTTACTATAGTGGAGATTGAAGATCTTTGTCAATAAAATTGCAAGTTCCAGCCTTAATTGGTACAATAGAGACATAAATCTGCGCCCGTAGCTCAATGGATAGAGCAGGTCGGTTCTAACGATCTGGTTGGGGGTTCGAATCCCTCCGGGCGTACACAAGATTAATTCTATGTATACAACATTCTATATCGTCCGACATGGACAAACAGATTGGAATATTCAGATGCGTCTTCAAGGACATACTAATATCTCCCTCAACGAAGTTGGACGAGAACAAGCTGACGAAATCGCCAAGACATTAAAAAATATTCACTTCGATGCAATCTATTCTTCTGATTTAGATAGAGCTGTTCAAACTACTGAAATTATTGCTAAAGAAAGAGAATTAGCTATTAAAACTACTGATGCATTAAGAGAAAAAAGTTATGGTAGTTATGAAGGTCGAGATCGGAACGAAGTACAACAAGAGCTAAAACATTTATTTGATCAATGGAAAAAACTTAGTGATGAGGAAAAGATGAAATTTAAGATTTATGAAGATGGAGAAAGTGATCAAGAAGCAGTAGAACGATTCATCAGACACTTACGAGAACTTGCTATTGCTTACCAAGGAAAGAATATTCTCATCGCTTCGCATGGAGGTATTATGAGATATTTTCTCGTTAAACTTGGTTGGGCTACATATGGTGAACTAGATAGTCATGCTATTAAAAATGCCGCGTATATTAAAGTAGAAAGTGATGGAGTTGACTTCTTTATAAAAGAAACACACCTTATTGAGAAAGCCAAGACTAGCTAAAGTGAATCTGCGTGAAGTCCGTGACGAAATAATCGGCCGCTTTATTATCTTCTTCTGTATGTGTTGTTAGAATACTCACAACGTTCATCCCAGCGTCTTTTCCAGATTGTACTCCCGGAGGGGAATCTTCAAAGACAAGACAGTGTGCTGGTTCTACTTGAAGTTGTCTGGCTGTTTCAAGATAAATTTCAGGGTGGGGCTTCCCTTGTGTTACATGCTCGTCTCCAAGGATAACTTCAAACTCTCCTTGTAAATGAAGCGACTCTAATGCAAACTCTCTATTTTTTTCTGGAGCTGTCGTTGCAATGGCAAGTTTAATCCCTTTTTGTTTAAGAGTTTTAATCACGTCATGCAATCCATTTACTTCTTTAATATCAGGTTTATATAGTTCTCGATAAACAGCTTCTTTTTCTTCGGTATACTTCGCTATTTCTTCTAAAGAAAGCTTTCGGTCAAAAACTAATGCAAAGATTTCGTCATTTTTCTTGCCAGATATTTTTTGCCGAAATTCATCTTCGGTGAAATCAAGATCGTGTCTTTTGAAAAATTCTCGCCATGCTTTTTTATGATATTCCATATTGTTTATCATAGTGCCATCCATGTCAAAAATAGCAGCTTTAATATCTGTAAGTGGTATTGTAATTTTATCCATATTTTATTTTAGCACTAAGAATCGGTAAGAAAAAAAGAAGAGCAGAGTGCTGCAATAAATCCAATTAAGAGTATATTCACCTAAAAAGTATATCATATTAATCAATCTTAAATTCTTCACCAATACCCACAAACTTAACTTCATCGTCCGTTATTAAAAAGCCTTGGTCGTTTGTTATAACTCGAACGGGATATTTTGATGTTTCTTTTCCTCGTTTAATTGCTTCCAACTCCTCTGTGTTTGCTGGATCAAAGTGAGCTTTCCAGATAAAAGGTACTACTCCCATTGCCGTTACATCAGTGAGACCGAATGTTCTCCAATTATTTGGAAACCATGATGGAATAATGACTTCTGGAGCCAAAACATACGCTCCTGCACTCTTCCCGACATAAAGCATCCCCTCTTCAATTAGTTGCGGTACAATTTTGTCAAAACCACTTTCCTTAACATGTTTCAAAATCCAATACGGATTTCCACCTTGAGCGTAAATGAAATTATTGTTTCTTAACCGCTGTTCCAACTCGCTTCCCTGTACCTCAGCAATATCTATTTCATCTACTGTTATACCCAAATCATTGAGGATTGCTACATCTTTCTTTGCATAGGAATCATCCTTTACTACTTTTGATGCTGTTGGAATATATGCTACTTTTAAGGGCCTTTCAGTAGGTAATAACTTTATAATTTCTTCTCGCATTGGTTTTCTAAGAAATCCCGAGGAGGTTATCATTATTCTTTTCATAAAAATTAGTATTGATTTGAGAAAAGTAGCTGATACGTTTTGTCAGATATTAAGATGGTGTTAGTTTTTGCATTTTTGTTTCGAACGTTATAGCTTCTTTGACCGGCAAAGTATACAGCTTCGACGCCATTTTGTTTGCGGGCATTAACTATTCTTTCTTCAAGTTTGGTCACAAGGGATTTGTAAACTTCTTTATCACCAAAAAATGAAGGGTTAAGCGCGATAAATAATGAGTACGCAGAAGCATTGCTATCAATTTCGCGACTGATGAGAGCCAGTTGGGTTAATAATTCCAGACTACCTGCCAAGCCAGATATTTTGTGTGCATCTTTCCCTCCGGCGATACTGATAATTCCGTTGAAGAGTCCATTGGTATCGAAAACATCCATTGGATCTACTGTTTCTTTTCCTTCCTTGGTAAAGATAGTATTTTTTGGAAATGGTTTTTTATTTGCATAATGAAGTATGACATCACCATTTGTCATAGCTCCGACAGAAGAATCATAAATATAAGGGATCGTATCTGAAGGAAAACCAATACTGTGTCCTGTTGTTCCAAATACTTTATCGGCGGTGCCATATGCGGTAACTCTAAGTGGGCTGTGGGAAATAGCTATACCAATAAGGTCCTGTTTGGTTATTGATTCAGTGTATTGCCCCATACAGCTTGTTGGAAAACAGTCAACTACTGTGGTAATACCAATGCCTTGATCTTTTGCAGAATCTATCACCGATTGTGTCGCAGCTAGGGCTGCACTATATCCTAATGATTTTTTACCATAGATATGGGCTATCACACCTTTTTTTTCAGTAGTCGTGGGGCTATTCGGAATAACTGCTCCTTGTTTAACCATCTCAAGCAACCACGATATGCAGTCATATCCATGATCATATTTTTCAGAAAGTGCGGCGTATTCCCAAGTATTATTTGCAGCTTCTATTTCAGAAGCATTGAATCCTGCTTTTGTTAATAGGTTGGTTGTTTTTTCCTTAATTTCAGAGTTACTAACTGTATGTTGCATTAAAATATTATAACAGAGTTTAGCTGTCTACTGATAATAGCAAGTAATCTATGATGCCTTGAGAGGAAGTAGCAACGATGGACCTTCTATACAAAATGAGTATAACAAAATACTTGAGTTAACGAAGATTAATTCTCTTGTTCTTCCAGACTCTTAATCCCTTTGTATACATCCTGAATGAAAGGAACTCCCGTATCTTTAACGACGACGTCTGCTAATTTAACACATTCAGGAGATCTATCTCTCAGCACATCAAATATACTAACTGTTGCTGGAGGCGTTAAATCTACCGAACCATTTTGGTTTCCTCGCTGTTGATCTTCGTTTGAAGCAGTAACTCCAAGAACACCAGCTCCTTTATCTTGTAACAATTTCACAGCATCTGGATGATCTAGTCCTGTAACGAGAACCTTCATCCCCCCTCTTGTCTCTTCAAGAGCTTTAATATCCCTCATAACTATTTTAGCACCTATATCCGGGCCTCGATCAATAATATCCGCAGTATGCTGTTTTTTATTCACTGCAAATGGAACGTAGCCTTCTCTTAAAAATACATCTACTGCCCTAGGAGAGGGTATTCCAACGAGTGCAACAATAATTGAGCCTCGTCCTTCTGGTTGTTTCCCTCATTCGGAAATCTTCTCCAGCTGCTCTTTGTGGCGCTTCTTCTCTTCTTTGCATGTGCATATTATAACACTATTTAGCAAAGTTGCCACAAAACGACGACAAATTTGGGATTAGCATCGAGCTTCGGGGATGATGAGGATTATTTTTTTGAAGCCGAGAGTGCTGAATAGGGCGGTTAATTGTTTTCTGGCATTGCCTGCGGCTTGATCTAAGATATTTGCTTCACAAGCTGCTTTGCGAATTTCTTCTTCTGCTGCTTGTCTGGCTTTTGCTTCGAGGTCTTTATCTCCCTTTGTTAACACCCCTTGATCGCGGTCATAGACTCTGGTTTTGTGATTATCGATACGAACAAATAAAATTTCCGGTGCAGGGAGTTCGGCGCGAATTTCATCTTTATTAATTGTAATAGCATTTTCTTTCAATGTTGCAAGATTGAGTCCTGCGACAACTTCACCATGAGCAATAAGGAGAACTCGATCGCCGAAAAGAAATTCACTGAAGGCGTTATTGTTGGTACCGGCTTCGATAATTTTTTCAATGGTAAATGATGCTGTCTCAAACCGATTAAGCTCTCGCATCTCTTTGATTACTGCTGTTTGACTGACATCAATTCGATAGCTTTCTGGACGCAGAGCGACGTACCAATACCCTACTCCAAAAACAAAAAGTATGAGAATAAAAAGACCAATGACGAGGGAAAGATGTTTACGAAGATATAGCATAAACTTATTGTATCACAGTGGGATTAAAACTATTTCTGTTCGTTTTTTGCATTTGCGATACGGAGAAACAGCGAGGCATTTTTTAGTTGGTACATAAAATCATCAACTTCTTTTTCACTTGTATGTGCAGGATCAAGTACTTGAAGAATCATTGCGACATCATCTTTAGTATTGATATCTAAATTATGCTCTTTTGCATAATCAAGTGCTTTCATGTAGAGTGCTGATTTGTCTTCTCTTGGCAAGTCCATAAGTTATTTTGTTTCTGCTACAAAGGGATTGAAGTTTGTTTTGTCGTCGTAGTAGTCTTCGTGTTCTGTCTTTTTCAATTTGTTTACGATAGCATACGTTACTGGTGTTAATAATACTTCAACTCCTACTTTAAAAATGTAATTAGAAACAAAGATTGAGATAAGTACCGGTGTTGGGAGAACTCCCCAGAATGCGATACCAATAAAAAGGGCCGTATCAAACAGTTGTCCGACAAGTGTTGACCCAATGGTTCTTGTCCAGAGATATTTCCCTTTTGTTTTTAGTTTGAGTTTTGCAAGGATAAATGAATTTAAGAATTCGCCTGAGAAATACGCAATCATGCTTGCCAAAACAATTCGTGGAGTCAAACCCAGAATTGCTTCATAAGCTTTTTGGTTTGGCCAATCTGCGGCTGGAGGAAGAACTGCTCCGATAATAAAGATAGCTGCCATTACGATATTACAGATGAATCCAATCCAAATTACTCTTCTTGCTCGAGCAAACCCATATACCTCAGTTAAGATATCACCAAAGACATATGCTAGTGGGAAAAGAATTGTCCCAGCGTCCAGGGTGAATGGTCCAAATGAAGTGATCTTGGAAGACGCGACATTTGAGATAAGAAGAATTGCTACAAAGAAAGCAGTAATGGCATCAAGATAACGAAATGGTTGAGCAATTTTCTTTGTTTGCATAAACTGTATTATACAGTAACAATAGCTGAAGTGTAAGAAGCATATGCTATACTTACCAACATATATATGAGCTCCTCTTTTACCTTTAAAATTCTTGCAAAAGATAAGAAATCCAATGCACGACTTGGACGACTGACTACTCCTCATGGACCAATTGTGACACCGGCATTTGTTCCCGTTGGTACGCTGGCAAGTGTTAAAGGTATTGCGCCACAAGATTTAAAAGAAATGGGAGCACAAATTGTTCTCTCTAATACCTATCATCTCCATCTTCGTCCGGGAGAAGATGTTATCGCCAAAATGGGTGGGCTTGCTAAATTTATGTCATGGGATGGTCCTACGATGACTGATAGCGGTGGATATCAAGTTTTTTCTTTAGGTGTCGCCCAAAAGAAAGTCGTTATGAAAGATCATAACGGGAGAAAACTCAATAAGTTTAGTAGCTCTGTTTTTCTTAACAAAGCAGATTCTGTCCCCTTATTATCTGCTATCACAAAGACAACCGAAGACAAACAAAAAAGAAAAATAAAAAGTGCCCTGATTGAGGATGATGGTGTGTGGTTTTATTCACATCTCAATGGTGATAAAGAGTGGTTTGATTCAGAGAAATCAATTGCGATTCAAGAAAAATTAGGCGCTGATCTGATTGTTGCTTTTGATGATCATGAATCCCCTCTGTGGGATCATGAGACGACAAAACTTTCACTCGAACGGACAAGTCGATGGGCGCTTTCTAGCATTAAAGCACATAAGCGAAAAGACCAGCTAATGTATGGCATCGTACATGGTGGGCGCTTTGATGATTTACGAAAATTCTCAGCAGCATTTACCAATAAAAATTTTGACGCAGTTTCAATTGGCGGCTCGTATAGTTCTAAAGAAGTGCTTTTTCAAATGGTATCAGCATGTGTCCCCTATTTTGATGAGGAGAAACCACGGCATTTGCTTGGCATTGGCGAAATTGAGGATGTCTTTGAATCCGTATCTCGCGGGATGGATTTTTTTGATTGTGTCGCACCGACAAGAAGAGCCAGACACGGAAGCCTCTTTATCTCTCCAAAAAACGGCGGACGAAGAGAAAATAATTTTGTCTTCCATATCTCAAATAATAAATTCAAAACAGATCCTGAACCAATCGATCCGGGTTGTGTTTGTTTCGTTTGCCAAAACTTTACCAGAGCATATCTCCATCATCTGTTTGCCGGGAATGAACTTCTCGCCTATCAATTAGCGACCTATCATAATTTATTTTTTATTACTTCATTGATGAGTAAAATTAGAGAAGCAATTGGAAACGAAAGCTTTCATCTCTTGAAATCTGCCTGGTTAAGACAATAATATGGAAATCTTACGGGAAAGGCCTCCAGTGCTTTATCATGGAACAACTCAAGGAATTCATTATTCACGTGAACCTTTTCTTAATCCCAGCCGTCATAGTTTTAAAAAAGATGAAGGAGAACCACCTGGAGCTCTTATAATGGCAACGCCTCATGAAACATCTGCCGATCTCTTTGCTGTTAAAACTCGTAACGTTTCAGCCATTTTTCATGATATTCCACAAGCTGCTATTATTTTTGATGGTTATGAGCAGCCAGATTTTTCTCGATTATCAGGTTTTAGGTATACAATTCCCTCCGAAGGATTTCAGCAAGTGATACGACAGGATAAACCAACAGATAAATGGTATAAACTTGCAGCAGATATGGAGGAAGTGTCACCCGGTAAACGAGGTATTTCAGTAAAGAATGCTCCACGAAAGTTCATAACGATGGAAACTCTTATTAAGACAAATGAAGTACTCGTCTATTGGAATCATCGACCTCATTATCAACCAAAAGAAGTTTATAAAAAGAGAATAAGAGATGCAATTAATTTAGGACGAGAACATGAATTCCTTCAAGAAGGAGTAGAAGAAGGATGGTTGTTTGAGATTACTGATCAGTTGAAAAGAAAATATACCCCAAATCTTAGGCATGCTTTGGCCTAAAGCTCTTCTATATTGTTGTCAACTCTTGACAACCTCCTCGCTCAGCAGTATCATTTGTAAATGAAAAAGCTATTTTTCTCTAATCTTAAGGGATATAAACGAAAATGGATTCGATCAGATATCATGGCTGCACTTGTCGTGACCGCTATCGCAATTCCTGAATCTTTGGGTTTTGCTGTTATTGTTGGATTGCCTATCCAAACCGGTCTTTACTGCGCATTACTCGCTCCTATTGTCTTTGCTATTTTTACTTCATCAAAAAGATTAGTCGTCGGTGCTGATTCAGCTACTGCTGCATTAGTAGCAAGTGGCGCTGCGACGCTTGCGGTAGCAGGTACTCCAGAATACGCGAATGCAATTGCCGTTCTTGGATTGGTAACTGGTGCTATTCTTCTCGTCATGTCAGCTGCGAGATTTGGTTTTATGGCAGATTTGATTTCACAACCAGTGCTCGTAGGATTTGTCTCTGGTGTTGGTGTGCAGCTATTGATCGGAAAACTTCCTGAAATGCTGGGACTTCATGCCCATGGTAATTTGCTCCAAAAACTTTCTTTTATCTTCATGAACTTTAGTCACATCGATATTAAGACGATGATTTTAGCAGCACTTGTCGTAGCTATTATTGTCGCTGGATGGAAATTGCGTTGGCCGGGTGCATTAATTGCGTTACTGCTCGCAATCAGTGCAACTAAATTATTTAACTTGCCTTCCCTTGGCATTGATGTTGTCGGACAAATTCCTCAAGGTTTTCCTACGTTTCAGGTTCCCCATATTACGCCACAGATGATTACGACCTTACTTCCTGCTGCGTTTTCCATTGCTGTTGTTATTCTTGCGCAAAGTCTTGCAGTTATTCGCAATTCAGCAGCTCGGCATGAAGAAAAAGTAAAAGAGAATCAAGATCTTTTGGCATTGGGACTTGCCAACACTACATCAGCATTGGTTGGAGGATTTGCGATTAATGGAAGCCCACCTCGTACATCTGCTGGTGAAATGGCAGGCGGTAGATCACAACTCGTTAACGTTATTATGGCATTATTAATCGGTGTTGTGTTGCTTGCAGCGACGGGGTTGTTTGCCTTTGTTCCTACAGCATGTCTGGCAGCAGTTGTTTTCTCTATTGGATTACATTTGCTCAAAATTGAGGAATTGAAAAAAATATGGTTGATGCGAAAGACTGAATTCGTTATCGCAATGATTGCACTTGTTGGGGTTGCATCAATGGGTGTGCAACAAGGGGTTATGATTGCTGTCGTTCTTTCTTTAATCGAAAGACTGCGAAGACAATATCATCCGCATGATGAGATTTTGTTGCAAGATCAGGTTTACGGAGAATGGGCGGTCGATCGACTCAATGGTGGTAAACAACTCTCGACTGCTCCTGAAGGATTATTAATTTATCGATTTAATGATGCATTGTTCTTTGAAAATACTACTTACTTCATGAAACGGGTCAACCGAGTTGTTAAGAAATCAAACAAACCAGTGAAATATTTTGTTTTAGATAGTAGTGCTATCAGTGATATTGATTACACTGCGGCCCAAGCACTTGGTCGTCTTTATGGACAACTCAATGCCGATGATATTCAATTTTGTCTCGCTCATGTTTCTCCTCGTTTGCGATCGATACTGAAAAAATATGGGCTTATTGATTTGATTGGGAAAGACAATATCTCTCCGAGTTTGGGACAAGCGATTGAAGCATATAAGAACCGCCACATTACCAATCGCGATCGAATTAATGCTTTAGGATTAGCTCCTGAAGATTACGTTGTCATTGGAGGCGCTGTTCTCGAATTCTTGCGCATTCGTGAAACCAATGACGTTGATTTGGTGGTCAGTAAAAAAGTCTATGATCGACTCAGTAAAGCAAATTGGAAAGAATATATTCAAGATGACGGCAAACATATCTTAAGTCGAAGTGGTTACATTATTATGCAACACTGGATGGGACGAAGTCTCACTGAGTTACAAAAGTCGTCTGCAGAAGTGGATGGTATTCAATTGATGGGACTAGAAGAGCTGATTGAGTGCAAAACTCAATTAGGGAGAAAGAAAGATCTTAAAGATGTTGCTAGTATTAAAGATTATGAAGAACGGCAGCGAATGATTCCAGTTCAATCAAATCGCGTCTGTTCTGTCCTCGCCTATTCACCTCATTTAACTCGAAGATGATTTCTGTTTCGTAAATTGAAACAATTAAATACGTAACAAACAGTAATGCCAATCAACAAAAGATTTCTCACGGTGATGGTATTAGTGAGCCAAGCTGGATTGGGTAGTGCAAAAATCGTCCCACCGAAGAGATAAGGAAAAATCAGCGATGTCAGAAATGCGAGGATTACAGTCAGTGGTGTCCAAACCTTATCATAGCCATAAACGTACGCAATTAGGGGAAAGATCCATAAAAAATATTGCGGACTCAAAACTTTTGTCGTTGTTACAAAGAGCAATAAAGTTCCTAAAAAGAATTGTGGCAACGTTAGTTTGTTATTAATAAACTGTTTGGCTAGAAGAAGAAGTCCGAGCAAAAAGAAAAACGTACCCGTCGTGATAATAATCTGGTCAAATGATTGATACGCGGTGTAGTCTTTATTATTGCATTTGCCGTGATAATTTCCATAGATATTGTATGACCCATACCCTGCCCCATAACAAATATTTACCCCATGAGCTTCTTTTAATCCGTTCATGATAGTTGCCGGGACTGATTCAAGTTCTATTGGCCGTTGCGCATTATATTGAAACGGAAGTGTTGTCCCTCTGCTGTCAATAAGAAATGAGATGCCAAACGTCAATAACACAATTGTCATAAAAACTGTCAATCCATGAAATTTCTTCAGATCATTTTTATGAGTCCCTTTTTGTTCTGAAAGAAATAATGGGAGCAATAAAAAAAGTGGAACAAATTTCATCATCGTTGTCATTGCCAACAATAGATATGCCCGAAAGAATCTTTTTTGTTCTGCCAACCATAAACAGATCAAAATGAATGCTCCAATAATAATGTCCAATCGTTCAAGTGTGATCCCAAATCCCCCAATCACAAGATATAAAAGGAAAGTAAAAGCTGATGCTTTGGATCGTTTGTAGTACAACAAAAAATAGATTATAAAAACGAAGATTAGTAAAAACCCAGTCATTGCTTCTGCATAGAGAGCGCCTCCGGCAATTGTGGGAATAAGCATCGGGATTAATGCCAAGATAGGATATTCGACTGGTAATCTATTATGATGTCCATCAACATAACTGACTGTTTCTAAACAAACTGATTGCGGCGGCATTTCATCTGCTCCATGAAGGAATACCGTTGCATAACATTCATATAAGTCATTCCCAATTCCTAGTGTTACATATGACCCGTACAAAAGAATCACGCTCGTTATCAGAATAACGACATAGTGCACGAAAATATGTTTTGTGTGGAAAAGAATGCGTCTCACAGATCAATTGTAGTAAAATTGGTCAGTATTTGCGAGAAGATTAGAGAGATTTAATTGGACGATTGTGGCGTCGATTTTTACTTGCCTTCTCAGTAAGCATAGCTTTCTTTGCTGCAAGTCTTTTTGCTGATTTATGAGGAGTACCCATTTTTTTACTCCCTACGCCTGTTGGTCTTTTTGCCATAGGGTAATTATACACTATTTGTTGCGAAAAATGAATACTGGAGTTATCTTATTTCTCTAAATTGAAATAACCAAGTGTAAACACAAGACCTGGCACAATCCGTAGATGTACTTTGCCCAAAAAGTGATGTGGTTCAGTTTCTACAACTTCATCAAGAATCATTCTCAACCACCAAGGATTACTTTTGAGATTATAATCAATTTTAATAACGTTTGTCTGTGTGTCCTGGATACCTTTATCTGTATAGGTTTTGAAAGGATAACTGCTAATTGTTTTGCCATTTCGATTGAAATTATTAATTCCGGAATGTTCTTTCGCATTGAATGCTTTCCCAATCCATGATGTTTTGAGTTTTTTAACACTTCCTTTATAAATGCCATCGGGCGCTTTGGTTGGAATTTTACCAGCTAAGAAAGCGGATTGTCTCTCCTCACTTTGCACTTTCATAGTTCGAGCAATACCGAAGACCAAAATCGTTGCGAGAATGAAGGAAATATTTGTAATAACAAAGATGAGTATCATTAGCATTATCATATCATGAAATTGTGTAATTGCGAGTTTAAAGCAAAACATGCTATGATAAATTTATGGTGAAATACATCTCTTTTTTAGCGTTAAGTATATTATTTCTAGTTTTTTCATCCACTCCTGCCTCTGCTCATGAAGAGCATGTTCATCAAGATGCAAAATATACTGTTACGACAGAACAAGAGCCTCTCTCTCCTTTTGTTGGTGAAAAAGTAACTGTTACTTTTATTGTTAAGGATAAAGAAGATAAGCCCGCGAAGGAGCTTGTCGGGAATCTCTTAATCAAGAAGATCACAGCCAAACAATACACAAATAAAACATCTGAGCAGCAAGAGGAAGTAATCTTCACACAACCCGCAAAAACCGGCGACGATGGTATGGTCTCTTTTTCCTATACCTTCACGAATGAAGGGCTCTATGATGCTGAATTTTTATGGGGTAGCGATCCTGAGACAGACAGTGCCGGAAAACAGATTTTTGCTCGCGAACCTAGCTCATATTTTCTACCGCAAGAATTAATGAAACGAGTGTGGCTTTTTATTGGGATTGCTTTGACTGGAATAGTCATTGGCTCGGTTGGAACATTTATCTTACTTACTGCTAAGCTGCATAAACGCAAATAATCCTGTGGTAAAAAAATATTTGTTGGTGGCCTTTGTCTGTCTTCTCTTTCTCGGAGGAGTAGTTATCTATCAACAAAAACATTTTGATGACGGCAAACTCCATGTTACTTTTTGTGACGTCGGCCAAGGTGATGGGATCTATATTCATACGCCTGCAGGAAAAGATATTGTCGTCGATGGTGGACCTGATGCCAGCATCCTCTCTTGTTTATCAAGCAACATGCCCTTTGGGGACCGGACAATTGATCTGATGGTTTTGACACATCCGCATGAAGATCATTATTATGGTTTAAAGCTTATCGCTGATCGATATCAAATAAAGACTTTTGCGACAGAAGGGTTGGAAACAGTTGAAAGTAATAAACTCCTTACTGTCTTAAATCGTAAAAAAACCTCTATTCGTATGCTTTGCCAAGGAGATAATGTTGTCTTTCCTGAAGGGGTAAAACTAACGACCCTCTGGCCCAAGAGTTGTGTCAATGGCGTTGCAGATAAAGGGCTCGATCTCAATACTCTTTCAGTTGCGCAACTTCTTTCGTATGGAGATTTTCAATTGTTGCTAACGGGAGATATTAATGATTTGATTGATAACCAACTTACCTCAATGATCGGAGATATTGATGTACTGAAAGTTCCTCATCATGGTTCAGCAAATGGACTTGATGCAACGTTTCTTGATACTGTCGATCCCGAGCTTGCGATCATTTCTGTCGGAGCAAAGAATCGCTATGGTCATCCAGCTCCTTCGATTATTAGTTTGTTAGCGAGTAAGTCTATCAAGACATTACGGACGGATAAAAATGGAGATATAAAATTGGTCTCTGATGGGAAAACGTATTGGATAACTAAATAATTTCCTTTGCAAAAGCGCAGGCCAAAAGTGTTGTTATTGGGACAGCAAGAATGAGGCCAATGCTGGCAACAAGTGTCCGGACAATTTCTTCTGCGACAATTTCATAATTAATTACTTCAGCGAATGGATGCGGATTATTAATAAAGAGTAATAAAAGAGGCAGAGCTGCTCCTGTGTAAACAAGAAACAATGTGTTAACCATCGATGCGATATGATCTTGTCCGATGTCCATTGCTTTGGCATATAATTCTCCAAAGGTTAATCGTGGAGAGGTATGTTCTAATTGATAGACGATTGCTGCTTGGGAGATCGTAATGTCATCCAAGATGCCAAGTGCTCCAATGATAATGCCAGCAAGAACAAGATCACGAATATTGACTGTCCCTTGTTTGAGTGACTCAAGAAAACCTGCTTCTTCTGATGCAAAGCCAGTGAGTTTGGTAACTTCAACAAAAAAGCTTGCCAGTACACCCGTGATGACTAAGGCAATGAGTGTTCCAATAACTGCGGCGGTAGTTTTTTTATTAAATCCATGAGAGAGATAAAACGTCGTCGGGATGATGAGAAGTGATGCGGTAATTACAATGATAATAGGATCAAAACCTGCAAGTATTTGAGGAAGAATAAAAAAGAGAATGATTAGGAATGAAAAAAGCATGCCGGCTAAGGACGCGAGTCCGCGTTTGCGTCCAATCACTACCGTAAGAACAATAAAAATCAGAAACAGCCAAACGAGTGGTGCTCGTCTGATGTAATCATTGATGGTGTATAGTTCTTTTCCTTGAAAATCTTTACTTGCGCTTAATGCTACTTTATCCCCCACTTTATAACGCTGAATCGTTGCGATTGCAGTCTTGCCGTTCTCAATAATAATTTTTTTATCTTTTTGTTTGTCAGACGTGATGGTAAGTTCGAGTTTTTGATACAACTGCTTTTTCCCATTAACCTCAATTTGTTTTTCTTCCTTGACGGTTGTGATAACCGCTTCGAGATTCTCTACTTGTGGCGCAGCCGGTGCTTGTGCCAAAACAACTTGTGGCATGAAAAATCCTAGTATGAATGTAAAGATAATTGTCGCTATTTTTGTAAAGTAGTTCATATTTCTCTCCTATCTATTGTATCATGGCGTTCAAGCTGGGCAGCGAAATTTACTTGAGGATTTGGAAGATATTGCTGTATTCATCAGTCCACGTAGTAATATTTTTATATTGTTTTTCTTTACTCGTTACTCGAGCAATAGCTGGGGTATCGAGAAGTTTTTTATTTCTTGTCAGCAGCACCCATTCTG
>Ga0075364_10000575_pt1 | contig 18893 bp, 2 predicted proteins | sample EndMetdeltDD1764_FD_71517 | JGI IMG/M metagenome (GOLD analysis project Ga0075364, IMG submission 71517) | Populus endosphere microbial communities from Tennessee, USA - Endosphere MetaG P. deltoides DD176-4 | ecosystem: Host-associated > Plants > Roots > Endosphere | place: USA: Tennessee...
GTCCCGCTGCTGGAATTTACGCTGCCACTGGCTGTTGCCGTGCCCGTAACCGACAAACCACTTACCGTAACAGCCATGTATGTAGTGCTGCCCAGATTATTTTGGATTTCGAACAAGTTAGTGCCGAGTGGTGTGCTGCTGTCGCGGATAGTTAGACCACCAACACTGCTGTTGAGCACAATTTCTGGATTAGAAGAATTGGCATAGGCTGTCTGAAGCGTAGCACTTGAACCACCCGAACCACCGTCACAATCCTGCCATACCAGCTGGTTGCCAGTACCACTTTGTTTCAGACATTGGTCTGCTGAACCGGCGTTGGTGGGCAGGATGAATGTGATATTGCCCGAACTATTGCCCGCCTGCAACGTCGTGGTCTGGCCGTTGCCATCGTGCATAACTACCGATGCAGCCTGGGAGGCCGTACCGACTGTTAAATCGCCGCCCTGGATGATGACATCTACTGAAACCGTCACATCCGTACCATTATCGGAGATGTTAGAATCTCCCAAAGCTTGTGAACCGGTAAACTTAGGGATTCTATTGGTCGTGCCACCGGCGGTCGTTACGCCTGTGCCGGAACCGGCACAGTTACCAGTAGTCAAACAGATAGTTGCAGTACCAGCGCCGGGATCCGGCAATGTGTACACGGTATTTTGTCCTAAGGCAGCGACCTGGAGGGTGCCGGTGTTGGAGCTGCCGTCGTTCAGAACAATGGAGCCCGCCTGGGCATTTGTTCCCAATGTTACAGCACCACCTTGGAATGTCGCACTGCCGCTGGCTGTGATGGCAGCGATGTTAATAAGGTTGCCACTGTTATCGATGCGCGTAGTGCTGTTCGTCTGTAGTGCGCCGCCGGTAGTGTTGATATTGCCTGAGCCTGTGACGCTAGTACCGCCCGAGATGGCACCGGAGAGTGTAACGTTGCCTAGGTTCACGGCGTTGCCTGAGTTATCGATGCGGGATGTACCGTTAGTTTGCAAAGCACCACCGCTGGAGTTAACGTTGCCGGTAACTGTGGCGGTACCAGCGACAGCTACGCCTGATGCAGTAACAGCGAAGTATGTGGTGCTACCTGCGTTATTTTGGACTTCAAGCAGATTGGCGCCGATGGCAGAAGCATTGTCGCGGATTGTCAGCGCACCGCGAGTAGCGTCAAGTACAAGCTCAGGAGTGCTGGAATTATCATATGTAGATTGCAGTGTTGCAGCCGCGCCAGAACAGTTACCACTGGTAGTACAGATAGTGTAGGTACCAGCACTGAGGGCCGGGAAGTTCAGGGTTGTGTTGGCGGTTGGGCTAGCAAAGGCTACGGTCGTGGTGTTTGCTCCGCTGGTCGCCCTAAAGCTGCTAGTAGCGCCGCCCTGCAAGGTCAGCGCCTGGCTGGTCGAACCGATCGTCAACGCCCCACCCGGAGTAATATTGAGTGCGCCCGAGCTGGTAATGTCTCCACCGTTTACAGCCACGTCACCACTCGTAGTCAATGCACCTGTAACGTTCGTGTTGTCCTGCAATTCGATAGTGTCAGCCGAATTCATTACTATGTCGTTGCCTGCACCGTTGGAGGTAATTGTCGTTGTTGAACCTTGAAGTAGTGCAGTCTGAGCACTAATTCCCACGGTAAGCGCACCGCTAGGTGTGATACTATTTGTGTTCACACCAACAAACGTAGGGGTAGCGCCTGAATTGATATTTTGTGCAGTGTTGACCGCTCCGCCCGTGACTGAAAAATTCGTTGAGTTGAAGCTGGCAATACCCTTGCCGCTGGTCGTAGCGTCATCAATTGTAATCGTCGAACCCACGCCGCTGGCATTCGCAATCGACAAACCGCCAGTCAGGCCATTCAATGACGTCACGCCACCGCCACCACCCGGGCAGGCTCCCCATACGGGTGCGCCAGCAGTTGAAAGCAGACAAAGACCAGATCCCCCCGCAGCGACAGAAGTTACTGCGCCAGTTCCCTGCCCAACCAATATCCCGTTTGCAGTAAGCGATACTGCGCCAGTACCACCGTTGCTAACCGTCAAAGCATTGTCTAGCTGCAGGCTGCCCGCAACCGAAATGGTCAATCCGGCTTGGGTTATAATCGAATCTTCAACGTTTTGCGACGCGGTAAAAAGTGGGATAGACCCGGCACTGCCACCAGAACTGGTAACGGTGCCCGTACCCGCAATCGGCTCTTCGACACTAATACTCACATTGCCGTTAGCATCTCTGTTAACACTTACGTTGGAGCTCCCCGCTGTAATTCCAAGCACACCGCTATTGCTGAAGGTCGTACCATTAATGACGAGTCCCGCTCCGGCAGTAAATGCTACGTCGCCACTCTGGCCTTGTACCGTCAAAACCCCAGTATTATCTAAGCGGCCACCCGTGGAGCTCAGCCCTGAGCCTAATGTTATCTGGCCAGTTGCCCCGCCTAGGCTTTGCACGCCTCCGTTGGCCGGGCTAGGAGCGGAGAGAAATACAAAATTCTCGCCGTTGTAATAGGCGAGTTCATTCGTTCCCTGGTCGTAGTAAATCTGGCCTGCTTTTGCACCAGTGGGCTGCAGCGATGGTGCAAGCAACAAGTCCTTACCTAAGTTCAGCGTCCCATTGATCGTCACGTTCGAAATGCCGGCCAATGTAAGGTCTTTCCCTTCTAAGAGGTCTTCAAGGGGAATCTGCACCTCGCTATACTTGCCCGCTATTTCCTGTGACAAGTTTGCCTGTTCCTTTGCGCTCAAGGCATGCAGCAGCAGGACTGTGCCGCCAACCAGGATTAACGCAGCCAAAGAAATGATTATTGGCCATGACGGGTGCGACCAGCTATGGGCCCACCCACGAGTGGCTACATTGTTAGTTGCAGCATCAAGTGCGGTGCCGTTTACACCATCTGGTGGCGGCGTGTGGAGATCATTAATAGAAGATGGCAGAGGACTGTCGTTCGATATTTCAGTATCTAAGTTGTATTGATCTTTGTTTTCCATTTTTTGGAAATTTTTTTGGGTTTTTGGGGTATAGCTACAGTTTGGGTAGAATATCCCTATTTCATCTTACACCGCTTATGGTAAGAGGCGCAACAAGCTTATGCTGTTAGATCTCAGCTGGCTCTAATTGAGTGAGATCAGAACCCAAACAGTGCCGTTTGATTCATTTTTACCTAAGGCCTTGCCCATCATTTGGCCAGGCGTGGGTGCATCGCTCTTCTCTACAGTGCCTTCTTGTCCGGAGGTTATCAGCAGGTCACCACCCTGCAACGATGCACCGGTTGCAGTCTTTACCTGGACACTGCCGCCGATTGCTACAGTGACTTCCCCGCCAGCCTGACCCTCTGTAAGGGCCACACCGAGCACGCGCCGGTCACCCATTACGGTAGTAGTGGTTACTTGGCCGTCCTGTACAGGATCGATAATTACCACTGCGCCGATGGGGATGTGTTTAGAGGCGATAAACTTCTTAGTGATAGCATTGCGGCTTTGGCCTACGCCCTGCAGGTTGATGTCACCGCCAACGTAAGCATTTCCCGTAACTGCTACACTGTCAGCTTTCATAGTGCCAACCACGAGCTCACCGATGGTCGCCTTGCCAGTCACAACAAGATCCTTCGTTGTCAGCGTACTATCTACGTTGAGGTCACCGAAGCTACTATTTTGCAAGGTGGTCTCTGACTGGGTACCAGTGTGTGGGTTAGCCCAAGTTAGATTTGCAAAGGTCATAACTGTACCCTGTGCATTTGCATTTTCGCTGCTAAAGCTGGCCAATGCCTTACCGATCATTTGGCCAGGCTGTGTAGCTTTCATGGCAACACCGGGAGTGCTGGAAGTTGTGAGGTAGTCGCCTGGCTTAATAGGGCCATTCTCAAGCGATACCTTTACAGGAATACGGCCAGATAGTGCAAGCAGCACGGGCTTTTCTCCACCCATGGCCTCGTTTGCACTACCCAGTACCATGCCGGGCTGCGTAGAAACGATACCGATAGTACCTGCATCATATGCACCTTCAGTCTTCTTAACACCTGCTGGCAGACTGCCATCAACCTTGACGATATCACCAGGCATTATTGACTTGTCAGTTGTGTAATAGGCTTCTGCGAGGTCAGCGCCAGTCAGCTTGTAGGCGGTCATGTAACCACCCGCCTGTTCCGTGGTAGTGCCAGAAGAAGCGCCTTGGGCCCAACGGAATTTCACTGAACCAGGCGTACCCCCAGTAGCAACCGTACCCCATATAATGTACTGCTCGTGGTTGCCATCGCTGGTCATGGCGATAATGCCATTATCGCCACAGACTGTTAGGGACAGGTTCTGGAAGTTATAAATATTGTTGGTCTGCATGTTGCAGGTTGACCCTGTCGGTGCAGTTATTGATACCTTGAGGTCTGCGGTTGTGTTCGACGTAAAGGTAGTAGCAATCTGGAAAGCCCATTCCTCGTTGGCGCCCACCGCAAACTGGAAGTCATTATCATCCTGAAGCGTTGTGTTGGTTACTGATTCAGTCGAAGTCTTACGCACAAGCACATTCGGCTTGTCGGTTCCACAGCTGAACTGCTTGGTGGTTGCATCATATAACAGCTTCGAGTTCGATGCGTCACAGTCGGTCAAGCCACCACCCGCGAATGTTCCATTCACCTGCAAGCCGTCTGTTGAAACTACGTTACTAGAGGTATTAACAGACAGGATGCTATTGCCGCCCGAATCAGTAACATTGAATGCGTCAGCACCGTCAGTGAGCGATTGTACGATGACCGAGGAGTTACTTTGTAGGAGCAAGTCTCCTGTACCTGCACGAATTGCAGTCTCACTCGTACTGGCAGTCGAACCGATGTATACATATTGATCCTGAGCGCTTGATGTCCCAATGTTGACTGTTGTAGACGAAGCTTCCGTACCGGTCGTACCAAGATCCAGAATCAAATCGCTGGTGTTTACATTTATGAAATTCCTTGTACCAGCGGCGTTTCTAACCGTAAAAGCGTCTCCATCGGTTGCATTCTGTACAATTACCGTACCGGTAGCGCCGGTCCCGGTGTAAGACCCGGCCTTAAGCACGATATTACCGCCGTTGTTGTTGCCGCTACCACCAGCATTCCCGGCAGTAATATTTATGTTGCCCCCTGCGTTTCCAGTACTTGTAGCGCCACCGGCACCACCCTGCAACACCAGATTACCGCCAACACCTGTGCCATTACCGGCACCTGATGATATCGTCAAGCTATTGCCTGCTGTATTGCTGGCAGTTTGAGCCTGGACACCGATAGTACGGTTGGCACCCGCACCAAGGCCAATCGAGTATGACGGCGAGTTAGTTGCAACGCCGATGGCGCCATTCACGTACAGGTCACCCACGCCTACTTTGGCATTAGGGGTAGTGTTAAGTGCAGAGCCTGTAGTCGAGAACCTGAACTGGCCGTTGTTGCCGTTGCCGCCGCCGTTCGGGAAGTAGGCAAAATCACCCCAGCCCACGCCCGAACCGTTGAAGCGCAGGCTACCAGAGAAATCGTTGGCGACATATGCGGCCGTACTGTCGTTGCCACCGATGAGGCTGGTGATGCCATTCTTGGAGCCTTGGAGCCAAATAGCTTCGTAGGTACTGGTGTTATCGCGGCCGATCGTTACGAGCTTAACCGTGTTGTTAAAGGTATCTGTCGAGAACAGCGTTGCGCTTGAGGCGTTCTGGATAACGAACGCGCTTGAAGTTGAGGCGGTTGTCTTTGCAGTGAACACGCCACCATCGCCGATCGTAAAGACTGCCGAGCTGTTGTCGTTAAATACTGCAACGTTACCAGTTGAAGTAGAGTTACTGACTGTCAGGGCATCACCGGTGGTCGCACCAGTCAGGCTGGTAGCAGCACTGGTAACAGTTAGTGTCTTGCCTGCAGCAATCGTAGTATTTTGGTTCAGGTTGATGGCAGTGGCGTTAGTGGTACCGATGGCAAGTGCGACACCGCTGGCAGTGTCAAACAGTGGAGCCTGTAGCGCAGTGTCTGCACGGCCGGTGCCAGAGATCCAGAAGTTTGAGCTGGACTGTTGTGAGGCATTTTGGTTCTGGATGTAGCTTGCTGAGGTACCAGTTGCAAAACCACAGCTCGCTGAACTTTGGAGACAAACCGTACCGGTCGCATCCGGCAAGGTGATCGTGCGGTCTGCAGTAAGTGTAGCGATCGCCAGCGTTAGCTCGTTAGCATCAGCAGTCGCGCCTTCGAAGACGAACGGGCTTCCGCCTTGGATAGTACCGCCAACTGTAATCAGGTCAGCAAGCGCGTTACCTAACGTGGTGTCACCGTTAGCGGCCAAAGCGCCTGATACCGTAGTGGTACCACCCTGCAAGGTTGTAGTACCGGCAGTACGGCCAATCAATACCGAGTTAGCATTGGTCACGCCGACATTAAGGGTGCCACGTGTGCCGCTACCCGTGTTAACCCCAACGTCAACCGATACGCTACCCGAGGAGTTATTCGTGCCGACACCGTCACCTGATACCAGATAGATATCTCCGGTTTTACTCCCCGTACCCGCAACAGTACCGGTATTTAGCTGCAGATCACCACTGTTGGCGTTGCTTCCGACAGTGACATTACCACTCTGTACTATTACACCCTTTGTATTGCTGTTATCCGAATCGCTCGTCTGGACAGATGCCATAGCATTCGATCCATTCCAACTGAACCCGATGCTGGTGTTTTCATCAGGACTGAATACCGCAATCGTTGGTTGGTGGCGAACAGTACGAGCATCAAACAGTGACAAGGCACGCACACTCGTAGATGAACCTGAGGTTAGTCCCATAGCCATGATCTGCCCGAAGTTCGATAGGCTGCTCTGGTTCTCAATGTTTATCTTGGCTGCAACACTGGCTCCTACAGGAGTAGTGTACGCATCTATACCGCTCGTTCCAGAGATACGGAACGCACCATTGAGGTGTAAACCAGGTTCCCCTCCAAATAAGGTAGGCAGATTACTGCTGCCCAGGTTAATACCGACGCGGGAATTTACCGTATCTATCGTGAACATATTGTTGTTCAAAGTAGTCTTCATGTTGAAGGCAGTAGTGGAAGCAACCGTAGGCTGGAAAGCAATGGTACCACTTGGCGAAACAGCGAATACATCTACACCATCATCCTGGAGAGCAAAACGTCCGTTAGAACCACAGCTCGTGTCACACTGGAGGTTAACGAGGAAGTTTGCATCGGTGGCGGTGTCAGCCATGTTGAAAACAATGTCCCGGCTATTGCTTGTAGTGATGGTGTTCCCTGCATCGTATGCAGCCTGGAGGGTGTTGGAAGAGCCCGAACCGGAACAGTTACCGCTGGACAAACATATCGTACCTGTTGCGTTTGGCAGTGTAATTGTGTGGTTGCTGGTCGGGGTTGTCAGGGCAATGGTCGTAGTATTCGAATTTGAAGCATTTTGGAATATAAGCGAGCCGGACAGTGTGCCTGCCTGCCCCAGAATAATCGCACCATTCTGTGTATCACCAGTTAGCACCGAGGTGCCGCCTTGGGTCAGCAGACGGAATGCTGCTGTTGAATTGGCTGCATTCTGGATAGTAACGTCGCCGCCGCTTCCGACACCGAACATAACCGAGCCCAAACCTGCGCCATTACTTGCGCGAATATTAAACAGGTTAGCGGCTATGGTCGTGTCTGCGTCCTGGATGTCGACGCCGAGCAGTGTGCTGTTAAGCTTGATCTTTGGGGTAGTGCCGCCCACCGAGAAATTGTAGGCAGTCTGCAATGTTGCACCGGCGCCGGCACAGTTACCGCTGTCTAAACAGACGATACCACTAGAGTCCGGAAGTGTAATTGTACGGTTGCTGGTTGGTGTGCCTGGCACAATACTCACTGTGTTAGCGTTTGATACGTTATTGAATACCAGCTTGCCATCTAATGTCGACGCCACGCCTAGCACAATCTGCCCTCCTGAAGTATCGACGGTCAGCACGCGGCTGCCGGCCGCATTCTGTACATTGAAAGCATTCGTAGAATTAGTGCCATTCTGGAAAGCGACTGTGTTTCCAGTGAAGGTCTGTGATGATCCAAGCTTAGCCAGGTTGGCATCGTTGGAGAGGTTGGCGGAGGAGATCTGGGCACCGTTGATACGATACTCACTGCCAGCTGACAAGTTCATATGACCAGCCACCGAAACGACACCGCCACTTTGGCTTACCAGCGAGTCACCCAGCGTCTGAGCCCCGGTAAATACAGGCAGTGTGCCCGTTGTGCCACCGGTGGTAGTCACGCCGCCACCGGAGCCGGCACAGTTACCGATAGTCGTACAAACAGTGTACGTGCCGGCAGCCGCCGCACGATCGAAGTTATAGGTTACATTCGCAGCCGGCACGCCGCTGAAGCCGATAGTACTCGTAAAGCCGCCACTGGTTGCCGTCAGGGTGGTGTTGGCATCACCTTGCAGGATCAGCTGCTCACCTACGGCGCCAACAGTTAAAGTGCCGCCTGGGGTAATATTCAATCCAGTAGTACTGGTGATATCACCACCGTTTACGGCAATGTCACCGCCCGTCAGGGTCAGGTCAGTGGCAACGGTAACATCTCCGGTAAAGTTAGCACTGCTGGAGATAGTTTGGCCATTGTAGGTGCCGGCGGTGACGTTGCCGGTTGCGCCCGCGACGTCAAAATTAGATAAGTTGATATCGCCAGTTGTGCCGACAATATCATTAGCGCCTACATCAATGTTAGCGTTGAATGTAGCAAGAGCGTTGAACACCGCACCATCCTGCACGATAAATTGGTCGGCACCATCAATGGTAATATCGTTGCCTGCCCCGATAGAAGCTATCGTCATTGCGCCGCTGCCAGTAATATTACCGATGTTTACAGCGTTGCCGGAGTTGTCGATGCGATTGGTGCCATTCGTCTGCAGCGCACCGCCGGTGGTGTTGATGTTACCGGAAGCGGTTGCTGTACCCGTTACGCTAACGCCGCTCACCGTAACAGCCAGGTAGGTAGTGCTGCCCGCGTTGTTCTGAATCTCGAAGAGGTTGGCACCGAGTGGGGTGCTGTTATCGCGGATAGTTAGACCACCGACGCTGCTGTTAAGGGTAATTTCCGGGTTGGTCGAATTGTTGTAGGCTGTCTGCAATGTAGCGCTGCTACCACCGGCCCCACCGTCACAGTCTTGCCACACTAACTGGTTGCCGGTGCCACTCTGTTTTAGACACTGGTCGGCTGAACCGGTGTTAGTTGGCAGGATGAAAGTCAAGTTGCCAACGCTATTGCCTGCCTGTAACGTCGTGGTCTGGCCATTGCCGTCGTGTAATACCATGGAGGCAGCCTGTGACGTGGAACCGACCGTAAGGTCGCCACCTTGGACGATAACGTCAATGCTGACTGCAACATTGGTGCCATCGTCGGAGATGTTGGAGTCGCCCAGTGACTGGGAGCCGGTGAACTTGGGCAGGCGGTTGGTTGTGCCGCCACCCGTAGTCACGCCGCCACCGGAGCCGGCACAGTTTCCTGTCGTCAAACAGATAGTTGCAGTACCGGCGCCAGGGTCCGGCAACGTGTAGACCGTGTCCTGACCCAGTGCAGCGACTTGCAGGGTGCCGGTGTTGGAGCTGCCGTCGCTTAAGGTGATGCTACCCGCTTGTGCACTAGCGCCGATTGTAACGCTGCCACCTTGGATAGTTGCAGTACCAGTTGCAGTGATGTCTGCGATATTTATAAGGTTACCACCGTTGTCGATGCGCGATGTTCCATTCGTTTGGATAGCACCACCAGTGGTGTTGATGTTACCCGAGCCGGTGATGGTAGTGCCGCCAGATATAGCACCTGACAGTGTAACGTTACCGATGTTTACGGCATTGCCGGAGTTGTCGATGCGATTGGTGCCATTCGTCTGCAACGCACCCGTGGAGCTATTGATAGTACTGCTTACCGTTGCAGTTCCGGTTACGACAATACCAGCGGAGGTGACCGCCAGGTAGGTAGTGCTGCCCGCGTTGTTCTGGACTTCCAGCAGATTGGCGCCGATGGCAGAAGCGTTGTCGCGAATCGTCAAAGCACCTCGTGTGGCGTCCAAAACAATTTCAGGAGTACTTGAGTTGTCGTAGGTAGATTGCAGTGTTGCGGCTGCACCTGAACAGTTACCGCTGGTAGTACAGATGGTATAGGTACCCGCAGCCAACGCCGGGAAGTTCAGGGTGGTGTTGGCGGTGGGGCTGGTGAAGGCTACTGTTGTTGTGTTGGCTCCGCTGGTGGCACGCAAACTCGTTGTAGCGCCACCCTGTAAGGTCAACGTTTGTGCAGCCGTACCGATGGTCAAGGTGCCGCCTGGGGTGATATTGAGCGCGCCCGTACTAGTGATGTCACCACCGTTTACGGCAATATCACCACTTGTAGTAAGACTGCCTGTGACATTGGTGTTGTCCTGAAGTTCGATGTCGGCGGCTGAGTTCAGGATAATATCGTTACCCACACCGTTCGATGTAATCGTCGTAGTTGAACCCTGGAGTAGTGCAGTCTGAGCACTGATTCCTACCGTAAGCGGACCGCTCGGCGTGATAGTATTTGTGTTCACGCCTACAAAGGTGGGAGTGGCCCCTGTATCAATATCTTGTACAGTGTTAACGTCACCTGAATTGACCGTAAAGTTGGTGCCATTGAAACTAGCGATACCCTTGCTTGAAGTGGTGGCGTCATCAAGTGTGACCGTGCTTCCGGCTGCGGAAGCATTGGCGATGTTGACTGCTCCGCTCAATCCGTTCAGTGTCGTGACGCCAGCGCCGCCAGGGCATGCGCCCCAGGTGGGAGCTCCCCCTGTTGATAGCAGACACAACCCAGCGCCACCTGCAGCTACCGAAGAAACGGCGGCAGTACCGTTGCCAATCAGTACCCCGTTGGTCGCCAGCGAGCTAGCGCCAGTACCACCGTTGCTAACCGTCAAAGCGTTGCTCAAGGTCAGCCCACCCGTGACAACACTCAAGTCACCACTAATGGTGACTGTTAGGCCGCTTTGGGTTATGATGCTGTCTTCTATGTTTTGGGAGCCGGTGAACAGAGGTATCCTGCCTACCGTACCTCCAGAACTTGTTATAGTGCCGGCTCCAGAGGTGACGCTAAGGGTCACGTTACCATTACCATCGTTCGACACAGTCATATTCGGACTGCCGGATGCAATGCTGAGAATGCCGTTGTTACTGAAAGTCGTGCCATTGATCACGATGCCTGCGCCGGCGGTAAAGGTAACGTCGCCATTTTGGCCCTGAACCGATAAAACACCGGAGTTACTCAGCTGATTGCCACTCACACCAAGCCCACCGCCAATTGCTATGTCACCGTCGATACCACCTAAGCTTTGGACACCGGTCAGCGTCTGTATACCGCCTTGATCTCCAGTGGAAGCGGTCAAAAATACAAACTCCTCACCATTAAAGTAGGCGAGTTGGTTAGTATTCTTGTCGTAGTAGATTTGGCCAGCCTTAGCGCCAGTGGGCTGCAAGGTCGGTGCTACGTACAACCCGTTATTGAGCTGGATGGGACCGTTGATGGTAACGGTAGCAGCACCAGTAAGGTCAAGGTTCTTGCCGGCGATGATCTCATCAAGGGGTATGGTTACCGTGCCGTATTCACCCGTGCTATTAGCTGCGGGCGTTTCACTATCTCGATTGCGGGTTACAGCAAAGAAGACCGCCACTCCTGCCACGATGAGAAGTGCAGCCAACATAACATCTATCCTGCGTGCAAAACGTAGGAAGACATTCGCCCCTCTTTCTGGCCGCTGTTCTTGCGAGATGGACAGCTCTTCGCCGTCTGGCGCCGAGGATAGGGCGTTTGGATCTAGTGGTTCCGCCACAACTCCATAAACGGGATCCGCACTTTGCAATGCGCCTCCCTGGACCGCGGGGTTGTTCTGGTCTTTATTTTCCACTTTTGTCTTTTAATTTTTTTGGGTTTCACAGGGTACAAAGACCCTATTTCAATCTTACACTGCTTATGGTAAGTAAACAACGATTTTTACAACGAATGATACAATGGTTGTAGTATGGAGCATGAGGGAAAGCCATCAGAGGCGGATACTATTTCCGCACGGCATAAAAAATCCAAAAAGAAGCTTCTTTTTGGATCAATAGCAATAGCAGTCGTATTACTGGCTGTTGGCGGGTTCCTGATTTGGCGCAATATGCAGCCAAAATCACTCATGCCGAAGGATATAAAGTCCCAGCTTACCACTTTTCAGCCGTATTTTTACTACGATGAAGTGCCTGCAGGTTACAAGTTAGCTGATACGCAGCTAGATAAAGAGTTTGGGGTGGTGCTGTTCTCGCTGACAAAGCTCGGCCGTCCGGCCGTTTCAATATCAGAGCAACCACTGTCGAGCAACCTTGATCCGAACCAGTTACTTAAGGGTGGAGAGTCAGTCAGGGGTGCTGAGCTGCCGGCCACGATTAACTCGGTTGAAGGCCGCTACGTGGGTATCATGGTTGATACCGAAAGAAAGACGATGATCTTGCTTAACACTACAAGCGAGGCTGAGAAGCAAGATTTGCAGGACCTGCTTAAAGGCTTAAAACCGGTCAAGTAGCGAATCTATGTCATAGTCACCTCCTAATCCGTTTCCTGGACAGTTATATTGGTCCAGTCGTTACCGTCCTGAGCCACCGTACCGGCACCGCTTACCCGCCTCCAGCGTGCCTGGATAGTTTGTGCACCGTCAGCTATGCTGTCGATGACAATAGTGCAAGAGATAGGAAGATGGGTAGCCGTGGCGTTGAAAGCCATGTGAGCACAGTCGTAGTCCGTACCCGCGACCCGGATTCCAAGCCGTACAACAGTGGCGGTAGCGGTTGACGTAGCACTGGTATTTAATGTTACGACCAGCTTGGTATCATCAGCATCTTTGGTGAACGCAACAGACGAAGTCCCGGGCATATTTGCATATGTAGCTGATACGGTGTTACCGGCCGTAGCGCCGCCCACGACACCTTCAGTAGTCACACTCGAGACACAATTGCGCCAATCACCGTCCTGGTAGCAGCGGAACCGCTGCATAGCTTCGTTGTAGTACATGCCAGCCGTGAACCCGCCCGGGTCGCCGGTGCCCGAAGCTGAGCTCTTAACATCCAGAGAGATTTGCACAGGAGTAGCGGTGGTTGATCCATTGCCGACCATAACCAAACGGCTAGCTGAGCTCATGCGGAACCAATGGACCTGAGTATCGTTAATTGGGTCCATATTTACGCTTGACCAACCGCTCATCCACAGTTCGCCCGGTACACCGTTACCACCCGTTTCAAAGTCTATAGAGCCGCCGCTCGTTCGAATACGGAATGCCCTAGTTGCTGAATCTGCATTGCGGACTGAGAGGTTGCCGTTAACGGTCAGCTTCTCATTAGGCGCTGTAGTGCCGATGCCAACGCGGCCAGTAGTGTCACCTAGTTGCAGGTACTTATTGGCGTAATCGGCCTGGAGGTAGTTCCAATACGTTGTGCCGTTATATCCATACTGCCAGTAATCAAGGTTATTGGAGCGCTTGGAGCCGACGTACTGGACATGCGTAGCATCAACCACCGTGTTCTGCAGGGTTATTGACCCTTGAGTACCACTGCCCACCGTAAAGCTTGCAAGAGTCGCGTTTGATCCACCAAAGTATAGGCCGCTAGCTCCGGTTCCAACATTTATAGTATTCGTATTGGTAGAACCAACCGTAATTGTTCCCTTAGTTCCGCTTGCACCGCCTACATCTAAGATTATGTTGCCTGAGTTGCCACTACTTGCCACACCAGTCGTTATTGTCACGTTACCGGTGCTGCCTGAAGTCGTTGATGCGCCACTCTGGAGCGTAACTGCACCAGAGTTCGAAGTCGCACCTGACACCTGGCCGCTGCCAAAGCTGGCCGCGTTTGAGTTACTGCTCGCCGCAGTCTGTGTACCCGAACGGAAACTGGCCGCGATCATAGTGTTGCTTAACGCATTGACGTTGCCATTTGTAAGGATACCAGCTGTATCGACACGCAAGTATGGGTTGGTACCAGCATTATCAGTGACCTCCAGGAATGTCGTCACTGCGCTGCCTGCGTCTTGTCGGATAGCAAGGGCGCCATTAGTGCTGTTCAGCACAATCTCGTCTGTAGGAGTAGAACCGTTATAAGCTCGCTGTAGTGATGTGTCACAAGCACCGCTGTAACAAATCGCAGCACCATTAATGCGATAGCTGGAGCCGCTGGAAATATTAATGTCACCTGCAACATCCAATTTATACGAACCGCTAGGCGAGAATGTACCAATACCTACTACTCCGGCATTTCCTTGTAGAATAACGTTACCCCGGAAACCACCTGAACCAGCGCCGCTGCCTGGCGCGCCACCGGCGATGAAGACATTACCACCCCACCCATTCGCAGAACCGGATGGAGCATTACCGCCAGCACCACCATCAAGGTAGATTGACCCACCATTCCCTGCTGTCTGGCCAGTAGTGCCAGAGGTGTTACCGCCTGCGGCCGCGGCGAGTGATGATGCGTCACCGTTAGTACCATTGCCGGCTACCGAAGCAGGCTGTACACCGGCCTGAATTATATTGCCGCTGATAGTTACCGTACGGCTGGATGTATTGACGCTAAAGATAGCTGAGCTTGCGGCATCCTGGATCTGGAAAGCATTAGTGCCGTTGGTATTGCTTCTAACGACCACACTAGCCGAAGCAGAGTTAGTAACCAGGCTTATATTACCCGTTCCTCCCTGAATAGTCGTAGCCGAGGCGCCCCCGGTGCTACCAATAGTGATGCTTTGCGTTCCTGTAGTGCTGGTGCCCATACTGATAGTATGTGAGGCTGCATTGTTTCCAATATTGATAGTCTGACCGCCGCCGTTGCCCAAGTTAAGATTGCCTTGCGCCTGGATACTAAGGTTGCCGCTTGTGGTGCTCCAGGTTGCCGCAGCATTGCTCGTTACTGTCAACGCCTGGCTGGCTGCTGATGAGATTGTCGCCGTGCTGGCAGCACCGAAGGTCAATGTACTGGAGTTAAAAGTGTTGGTGTTGTAGGTGCCGCTGGCGGTGATATTGCCTGTTACTGAAAGGTTACCACCGGTAAGGGAAAGATTACGCGTGCTGTCCAGCTCAAGCGTGGAGGTATTCTGCAACAGCCAGGAGTTTGCCAGCGTCTGGGTGCCGTTAAACACTGGCAAACGGTTGGTGGTACCGCCGCTGGTGGTAACGCCACCACCGACGCCGGTACAGTTACCGCTATCCAAACAAACGGTACCTGTATCGTTGGGGAGTGTAATGGTGCGGTTGGTGCTTGCCGTAGCTGTGGTGAGGGTTATGGTATTGCTGTTTGCGGCGTTCCTAAAGCCCATGGATCCCGACAAGGTGCCGGACTGACCAAGAATAATCGCACCATTCTGTGTGTCACCGGTTAGTACTGAGGTGCCGCCCTGGGTCAGCAGACGGAATGCGGCAGTCGAGTTAGATGAGTTCTGCAGCGTTACCGCGCCAGTACTGCCCACACCGAACATGACTGACCCCAAGCCTGCGCCATTACTTGCGCGGATGTTGAAGAGGTTAGCGGCTATGGTCGTGTCTGCGTCCTGGATATCTACACCCAATAGTGTGCTGTTGACCTTAATCTTGGGCGTAGTACCGCCTACGGAGAAGTTGTATCCGGTCTGCAATGTTGATCCCGCACCCGCACAGTTACCAGAATCGGTACAGAGGATGCCGCTTGCATCAGGCAGCGTAAGCGTTCGGGAGGCGCTTGGGGTGCCAGGCAGGATTGTTACTGTATTGCCATTTGACACATTGTTGAATACTAATTTCCCGTCTAAGCTGCTGCCGACGCCCAGCACAACCTGGCCGCCAGTAGTATCGACGGTCAAAACACGTGATCCGGCAGCATTTTGAATGTTAAAGGCATTCGTAGAATTAGTGCCATTCTGGAAAGCGACTGTATTACCGGTGAATGTCTGGGATGATCCAAGCTTAGCCAGGTTGGCATCGTTGGAGAGGTTGGCGGAGGAGATCTGGGCACCGTTAACACGGTACTGGTTTGAACCTGTAAGGTTTAAGTTGCCGTTAACCGTCACTATGGAACCTGACTCTGAAAGTAATGAATCACCCAATGTCTGCGCGCCGGTGAACTTGGCAAGCGCGCCCGTGGTTCCGCCAGTAGTAGTAACGCCGCCACCGACGCCGGCACAGTTCCCTACTGATGTACAGATTGAGTACGTACCTGTGCTAGCTGCCCGGTCAAAGTTGTAAGTAACAGCACCCGTAGGTGTTCCACTGAAGCTGACCGTTGTAGTGAACCCGCCCCCGGTGGCAGTCAGCCGTGTACTGGCGTTGCCCTGCAGGATCAGCTGCTGGCCTGTGGCCCCGACCGTGAGTATTCCCCCCGGAGTGATGTTTAAGGCGCCGCTAGCAGTAATGTCACCGCCGTTTACGGCAATGTCGCCACTCGTGAGCGTGAGGTTATTGGCTACCGTTACGCTACCCGTGAAGTTAGCGCTGCTTGAGATGGTCTGGCCGTTATAGGTGCCGGCGGTGACGTTGCCGGTTGCGCCCGCGACGTCAAAGTTAGACAGGTTGATGTCTGCAGTAGTGCCAATGATGTCGTTGGCGCCAAGGTCGATGTTAGCGTTGAAGTTAACCAGCGAGTTGAAATCAGTGACGTCTTGCACGATGAAGCGGTCTGCGCTATCGACGGTAATGTCATTCCCCGCCCCTACAGAGGAAACCGTAACTGCACCGGTGCCCGTGATGTTGCCGATGTTTACCAGGTTGCCACTGTTGTCGATGCGGCTCGTGCTATTCGTCTGCAAGGCACCGCCAGTGGTGTTAACGTTACCCGAAGCTGTTGCTGTGCCGGTAACTGACAGACCGCTCACGGTGACTGCCATGTACGTGGTGCTGCCGAGGTTGTTCTGGATTTCAAACAAGTTCGCACCCAATGGCGTACTGTTATCACGGATAGTGAGGCCGCCAACGCTGCTATTAAGGACTATTTCAGGGTTCAATGAATTATCGTACGTAGTCTGTAGCGTTGCACTGGAGCCGCCCGCGCCACCATCACAGTCTTGCCAGATAAGCTGGTTGGCGGTGCCGCTTTGTTTCAGACATTGGTTGGCGACACCAGTGTTGGTAGGCAAAATAAAGGTCAGGTTGCCCGCCGAATTGCCAGCCTGTAGGGTCGTCGTTTGGCCACTGCCGTCGTGCATAACGATTGAGGCGGCCTGTGAGGTTGTACCCAAGGTCAGGTCACCGCCCTGGATAATAACGTCGACGTCGACAGTGACGTCGGTACCGTCGTCGGAGATGCTGGAATCGCCAATTTCCTGTGAGCCAGTAAACTTAGGCAGACGATTCGTGGTGCCGCCAGGAGTAGTTACACCGCCCGCTACGCCCGCACAGTTCCCTGTCGTCAAACAAATAGTAGCAGTGCCAGAACCCGGGTCAGGCAGCGTGTACACCGTGTTCTGCCCCAGCGCGGCGACCTGCAGGGTGCCGGTATTGGAGCTGCCGTCGTTCAAAACAATGCTGCCAGCCTGCGAATTAGTGCCAAGCGTCAGCCCGCCGCCCTGGAACGTGGCGCTGCCGCTAGCAGTTACCGAGGCGATATTAAGAAGGTTGCCGCTGTTGTCGATGCGCGTAGTGCTGTTAGTCTGGAGAACGCCGCCAGTGGTGTTGATGTTACCGCTGACCGTTGCAGTACCCGTAATCGCGACTCCGGCAGCAGTGACACCAAAGTATGTGGTACTACCGGCGTTGTTCTGTACTTCCAGGAGATTAGCGCCGATGGCAGAAGCATTGTCGCGGATTGTCAGCGCACCGCGAGTAGCGTCAAGCACGATTTCGGGAGTGCTGGAGTTGTCGTAACTGGATTGCAGCGTAGCGGCTGCACCTGAACAGTTACCGCTCGTAGTACAGATGGTGTAGGTGCCGGCAGCTAGGGCTGGGAAGTTCAGGGTGGTGTTGGCAACCGGGTTAGTGAAAGCCAAGGTGGTCGTGTTGGCACCGCTGGTTGCAGTAAAGGTTGTTGTTTCGTCACCCTGGAGGAGCAGCGCCTGGCTGGTCGAACCCAACGTCAGAGTGCCTCCGGGCGTGATGTTGAGTCCGCCGCTACTCAATATGTCGCCGCCATCGACGGAGATGTCGCCGGTTAGCGTGGCGTTGCCAGTTATGTTGGTGTTGTCCTGCAATTCGATGGTATCAGCTGAATTTAAGACGATATCGTTGCCAGCACCGTTAGAGGTAATGGTAGTTGTGGAACCCTGGAGCAAGGCAGTTTGGGCGCTTACCCCAACAGTTAACGCTCCGCTAGGAGTTATCTGTAATGTACCGCTGGAGGTTATATCACCACCATTCACGGCGATGTCACCGGTCAGTGTCGTATCACCAGCCACTGCTACCGTACCCGTGAAGTTAGCGCTGCTTGAGATGGTCTGGCCGTTATAGGTGCCGGCGGTGACGTTGCCGGTGGCCCCTATAACATCAAAGTTAGACAGATTAATATCAGAGGTGGTGCCCACGATGTCGTTAGCGCCCAAATCGATATTAGCGTTAAACGTAGTCATGGCGTTGAATACCGCGCTATCCTGCACGATGAACTGGTCGGCACCATCGATAGTAATGTCACTACCCGCACCGACTGACGCGACAGTGATTGCGCCGCTCCCTGTTATATTGCCGATGTTTACCAGGTTGCCGGTATTATCAATGCGCGATATGCCGTTTGTTTGTATTGCGCCGCCAGAGCTGTTAATGCTACCGGAAGCGGTTGCTGTACCGGTGACTGACAGGCCGCTCACGGTAACTGCCAGATACGTAGTACTACCGAGGTTGTTCTGGATTTCAAACAAGTTAGCGCCGAGTGGGGTGCTGTTATCGCGGATGGTGAGGCCGCCAACGCTGCTATTAAGAGTAATCTCTGGATTAGTCGAATTATTGTATGCTGTCTGCAGCGTT
>Ga0075364_10000576_pt1 | contig 18887 bp, 17 predicted proteins | sample EndMetdeltDD1764_FD_71517 | JGI IMG/M metagenome (GOLD analysis project Ga0075364, IMG submission 71517) | Populus endosphere microbial communities from Tennessee, USA - Endosphere MetaG P. deltoides DD176-4 | ecosystem: Host-associated > Plants > Roots > Endosphere | place: USA: Tennessee...
GTGAAGGGATTGACGGAGGCACTGAGCGTGGAGTGGTCCCGCCATGGCGTCAGGGTTGCCGACGTCCTGCCGGGGTTCATCGACACCGCGATCCTGCGCAACACCCCCAACCACTCGAAGGGCGGTGCGACGCTCACCGAGCAGGAACTCGAAGAAGGCCTGCCGAAGCGGGGCATGATGCGCATCATCGCGGCGTCGGAGGTCGCCGACGCGGCGTGGTCGGCCTATCACCATCCGCGTCGCCTGCATTGGTATGTGCCGCAAAGTATTCGGTGGATCGATCGGCTGAAAGGACTGAGCCCCGAGTTCGTCCGCGGTCGCATCACCAAAGCGATCATGAGTAAGGATGTCGCGATCAGCGAGTAGAGGCTGGATCAGCCGACAGCGCCTGACTTCCTTAGCTCGGCGATGTCGTCGGGCGTTCTGCCGAGTTCCCGTAGAACCTCGTCGGTGTGCTGTCCGATCTGTGCACAGCCAGTTTTGAAAGCAGTTGGGGTAGCCGAGAAATGCAACGGCGACCGCGGCTGACGAATCACCCCGGCCTCAGGATGCTCCCACTCCACAAGGGCCTCGTTCACCCGGATCTGCTCATTGTCGGGCACCTCGGTGGGTTCCAATATCGGCCCACACGGCACGTCGTTCTCAATCAACCTTTCCAGGACGTCGTCGCGTCGGACTTTCGCGAACTCGTCGACGATGATGCGCCCAAGCGCTTCAAAGTTCTCCGGCTGACCGACAGCCTCGCTACTGGAGAACCGTGGATCCTCGCACAGCTCAGGGCGATTCAGTGCGCGGAGCACACCCATCAGTTGGGCATTGCTGGAGCAGAAGTAGATGAGCTTGGCGTCGGCACAGTCGGTCAGCTGATAAATGTCGACCACGCGCAAACCGCCTGAAACATCTTCACCGATGAGGGTGTGGTCCATCATCAGATCGGGCCAGCTCAAGTAGAGCGCCGTGTCAAGCATCGACAGTTCGACGTGCTGCCCTTTGCCCGTTCGCTCCTTGCGGTACAACGCGGCCAATACCGCTTGAGATGCCATCTGTGCCGCCCATTTGTCGGCAATGACCATGCGGACCAGATCCGGTATAGGGATGGCCTCACTCTTCTGCCGTGCGACGATGCCCACCACGCCCTGGATCACAGGATCGAGCACGGGACGCTGCGCCCACGGCCCCCCGGTGCCGTAACCGCTGATCGAGCAGTACACGATCGAACTGTTGCGTTTCTTGCATTCTCCATACCCGACACCGAGTCGTTCGGCGACTCCGGGTCGCATGTTCTGGATGACCACGTCCGCGCGCTCGGCAAGTTCGAGCACGATGTCACAACCGGCTCGCGAGCGCATATTCGCACCAATAACGCGCTTGCCTCGATTGTTGTTGAGGTACAACGCCGGAAGGCCACCTCGCATGAAGAAGCCCTGCCGGATCGGATCGCGCGCGTCAGTGGGCTCTACCTTTATGACGTCGGCACCGAGGTCGCTGAGCATCATCGCGGCGAATGGGCCCGAGACGATCTGGCTGAGATCGAGTACTCGCACACCGTCGAGCGGACCACTCATGTCTTCTGCTCCTCGCGCGAGTATCTGGAAGTCGTTAGTCGCTGGCCGGGAGTGTTTTGCTCTCTTTGACTTCCATCAAAGTCTCTCCGACGCTGAGTGCACCGACTCCCCCCTTGGTCACCAGGACTTCGGCACCAGTTTCATCGACGTAGCGCTTGCCCATGACCGCTCCTCCGGCAAAAGCCGGATCCACCTCCGAGCCGGCCGCCGCTTCGGTGCCGATCGGGACCATCGGCACGCCCCCACATCTGAGATCGTCGAGGCTGCTCGACGACTTCACGACGATTACCATCGCGTCACAGACTTGACTGCGAAGTCGTGCGCCGTTCCTGATCATCTGTTTCCAATCGTGTTATTCACCAGCGCTTTTGGTTGAGTGGTCACAGCACAGCTCCGTCGTCTTTGAGCTGCTGAATGCGGTCCCACTCCAATCCCGCATCCATGAGGATTTCTTCTGTGTGCTGACCGTGTTCGGGTGCGCCCGGTGGCACCACGTGCTGCTCATCGAATTGCACGGGATTGACTGCCAGTTCGAAGGGTGCGCCGCTCATCGTCGTGGTTTTCGCCACGTATCCGTTGGCGACGGACGCCGGGTCCTCACAAACTTCGCCCGGCGTCTGGACCACTCCCCACGCGCCTGACAGCTCAGCGAGCGCTGCTCGCCACTGCGTGAGTGTTCGCTTGGCGAAGGCCTCGTCGATCATCGCGATCAGTTCCGCGCGGTTTTCGTAGCGAGGCAACGGCTCCGAGAACCGTTCGTCTCCGATCACGTCGGGAAGTCCGATGGCCGTCATCGCCTCGGCGAAGAATTTGTCGAGCTGGAGCATCATCAGGGTGATGTAACGACCGTCGCTGGTGCGGTAGTTGTTCACCAAGGGGTTCGGCGCATCGGCGTGGCTGAACATGGGAGCGGCAGCCCCTTCGTTCAGTCGACTGACGGCAATGTCCGGGCCTAGATTCCACGCCGCCAGGCCGACTAGTGACACATCCACCACGGAGCCCACTCCGGTAGTTACCCGTTTGTACAGCGCGGCGGCGATGCCGCCCGCGATCGTCATGCCGCCCAGCAGATCGCCGAACGCCGGCCGTTGCCGCACCAACTCGGGCACGCCCTCGGTGGCGGCGGTGAGAGCTGCCCCGATCCCTCCGCGTGCCCAATACGAGACACCGTCGTATCCCGGCTTGTCAGCATCGGGCCCATTTGGTCCATGACCCGATCCGCGGACGTAGACGATGTTCGGGTTCACCGCGCGAATGTCGTCCACGTCGAAGCCCAGGCTCTTGCGCCGGCTGGGCAGATAGCTAGTCAAAAAAACATCACTGTTCTTGGCGAGTTCGAGCAGAACCTCTCGGCCGCCAGGTGTCCGCAGATCGAGGCCGATTGACTTTTTTCCCCGATTTGGCACCTCGATCATGTAATTGACTTGACCGCCACCCTGCACGATGCCTGTCGTCACCAATCCCCGTTGGGGATCGCCACCCTCGCGGGGTTCGACCTTGATGACTTCTGCGCCCCATTCTGCGAGCACAGCGCCTGCTGAGGGGACGAAGGTCCACCCCGCGACTTCGAGTACGCGAACGCCGCTCAACACTCGGTTATCGCTAATGTCGCTCTCCCAGTTCGGATTTCGTCGAAAGCCCCTTGACGACTATCGCTTGTTCGGGACACGATCCAGAGGCTTCGATGACGTCGGCCCGAAGGTGGCGAGGCACGTCTTCAGTCGTTGCGGTCGCGTGACCGTCAACATCGCTCAACTCGAACACGTCTGGCGCAAGCATGGCGCAGAGCGTGTGCCCCTGGCAGCGACTCTCGTCGACGTGAACCTTCATCGCTGCCCGCTCCTCATGCCGCTCACTTTGGTTAGAGCACTCCTAGCGACACCAACGTAGCCACTGCACAAGAAACTGTCAATAAACGACATATGGCACTTATTGACAGCGGCAGCACTCGACGGGTCTACTCTCGCTTCGTCAATGTGAAGACCATGACGACGGTCAGCCACCGGTTGATACCGCAGGCCCCACTGGGGCCGACTGTTTTGTCCCAGCCCGAGAATTCATTCGGCCCGGTCGAGTTGAAGTTGAACTTCTGCGCACCGGTTGCCGCAGTCCCATCGGCGCAGGGCTCCCAGTTCGGCACGTCGCGGGAGACAATCCACACCCCGCTGTTGCACTTGGCTGACGCAGTCCATCCCGCATCGCTGATGACCTGCCCCGTGCAGTCGATGTAGCTGGCACACGATGTGGTCACGGTCCACGTAGTGGTGACGCTGACTTCGTCGTGATACGAGTCGTTGGTTTTTGCCCATTGCCCATCGGAGAATGCCGTGTAGGTGCCGTTGAAGGGGACGCTGCAGTCACCCGCTTGCGCGGGGGCGGTGGACACCAAGCTCACCACGGCAACCATCAAGACCGCGCTTGCCGCCCGGCCGATGACTCGCATGAGGTGTCGCATGGTTACGCGTCGCTCCGAAGGACGAGTTCTTGCCACGTTTTCGGCGGTCCACCAACCAAATCGGGCTGCTGGAGCACCACGCCGGTCGGGGTGGCGTAGCGGCCGGTCTGCGGGTCGTAGTGGGTGATCGCAACGGAGGGACCGCCCAGGCCTTGGGGGTGAAACGCGCTCGGCGCCGCGGGTAGAGCTCCATCGCCTTGCGGCGGAGGCGGCGGGGCGCCTTCGACGACAGGCGGTTGCTCTGACGGCACGGAGGCACCCGGGGGTAGCGGTGTGCCCTCCACCGGGCCGAAGATGTGGTCGTTGCCATCACCAGCGCGCGAGTCAGGCGGTATGCCCTGCGCCACCAGGTTCGGATCGAGCGGGTAGGCCCCCAGCGCATGTTGTCTCATCGCCAGCGGGGTATACGGCTTGTCGCTGTAGCATTCCTGCACGGTGGGAGCACGTTTCCCGGGCACACCCATACACGGGAGATTGCGGGCCCCCCGCGCAAGTGTCGGCGAGTCCTGCGGCAGTTTGCAATACAACCCGTCGGGAGTGTCGATCGTCGTCTCGTCTGCGGGATTGCGCCAGGCTGACGGTGGTAAGAAGCCGACCGTACATGCCGGCGGATCACTGAGGCCCAGCCGGAAGTCGCCGACGGGGAGACCGGCCGCATTGTTGGACGGCAACGACGCTTGGGTGAACGCGACCAGCGGCGGCAAGATGACCAACAACTGCTCGAGAGACGGGTGGTAGGTGACACCGATCTGCCCGATGGTGGTCATGTTCGCCAGCAGTATCGGCAGGGTCGCCTTGACTTGGTCGAGAAGCTGGGTGGCTTCATCGGCAGCTCCAGGCCCCTGGTCGAGCAGCGTGCGTATCTGCGGATCGTTCGTCACGAACTGGTCCGTCACACCTGCCAGGCTGTGAGTCCATTCGCGGATCGCATCGGCGGTTTCTGACTGTGAATCCAATAGCGGCGCAGCATCTTCGGTCAGCTTGCCGGTCTGAACGGCCACGCTGTTGAGATCGGTTGCCAGCGTCGATGACGAATCGACCAGCGACGCGATATCGTCGCCCGCGCCGTTGAAAGCCTTGAAGGACTCGTCGAGTAGATCGCCGATCCGTTCCCGCGGGATGCTGTCCACCAGCGCGCTGACTTTGTCCAACATCGGACCAACCCGCGGTGGCAGTTTGGTGTCGGCGGCAGCGATAACCGACCCGTTATGTAAATAGGGGCCCGACTCAGTGCGGGGCCGCAGGTCGACGTAAAGCTCACCGATCGCAGACACGCTGTGGACCTCGGCCACGAGATCGGCCGGTACCTGTGGTGAACTCGCCAGAGAAAGCTCGGCTTTCACGCTCGGGTGTAGGCCATCGCGGACGACCCGGACGTCAGTCACCCTTCCGATCTGCCGACCGCGATAGGTCACATTGCTGAATCGGTAGAGCCCACCCGTGGCGGGCAACTCCAAAGTGACGGAGATGCGCCCGATACCAAGCAGTGTCGGTACCTGCATATAGCGCAGCCCCATGAGGGCCACGCCCGCAAGCGAGACGACGGTGAAAATCACCAACTGAGTCCGAACGAAGCGCGTGAGCATCAGCCACACCCGCTTGGTGTCGTTGGCTTCGGTAGCTCCAGGATCGGCGGCGCAACGCCCAGTGGAGCAACCCCCGTCTGGTGCAAGGGTGGACTCGACTCCGGCAGCGACGCGAGCCACGGCGGCGTCGGTGTGGTGCCGACGCCCAGCGGATTTCTCGTGTAGAAGTCGTCGTAACCCGGGTCTCCCGGTGCGGGTACTAGCTCGGCGTCGCCCTGGAACCATGGAGTACCCGCGCCGAGTCCGCGCTTGAGCCGGGATTTGGTCAGGTCGAATGTGGCGAACATGTTCACATAGTCCCCGCGAACACCCCGATCGATCAGGTTCTGGCCCAAGGGGAACACCGGTGCGTAAGCCAGTGCAGGGTCGATGTCATCGCCGACGTCGGCAAGCGCACAGACCGTCGGTTTCAGGTTGGTCAGATTGGTCACGAGATCGGTCTGTGCGTTGTTGACCAGGCGCGCGGCGACATCGCTGAAGGTGCCGAGTTTCGTTAGGGCTTCGGTGATCCGGGGTCGCTCGTGGAGGATCACCTGCAGTGCAGGCGGGATGGTGCGCAACGCACGGGTGAGGGTCTCCTGCTGGCCGGCCAGCGTGCCCGCGAATCGACTGAGTTCCTCAATCGTCGCAACGATGTTGTCGCGCTGAGCATTCAGGGTGCCGATGAAGGTATCCAGCCGGCTGATCAGATCGCGCAATTGGGGCTCTCGGCCTCCGACGGCGATGTTGAAGTTATGGATGATGTCGCCGAGCTGTCCGATGCCGCCGGCGTTGACCACCGCTGAGAGCGCAGACAGCGTCTGTTCGGTCGATGGGTAGGTCGAAGACTTGGTCAGCGAGATGGTGGCGCCTGGCTCCAGCCGCCCGCGCGGCGCCTCCCCGAGTGGGGGGTTCAACGCCAGGTGCATGGATCCCAGCAGGCTGGTCTGCCCGACGCTGGCTACCGCGTTCGCGGGGATCACCGTCGCAGGGCGCACCGACACCTCGACGTCTGCGTGCCATCCTTGGACAGTTATCGCCTTGATGCTGCCGACAACGACGTCGTTGATCATGACAGGCGAATTCGGTTCTAACGTACCCACATTGGCGACCTGGACGTGGTAGGTGTGGGCCCCTGCGCCCCGCCCGACCGCGCCGGGCAGCGGCAGCGAGTTCAACCCCTGGAACGTGCAGCCACTGGCGAGTACGGCACACATTGCCATGCCGAACATCCGGCACAGCCGGGCCCACGGGGTCATGGCGCCGGCCTTTCGGCGGGCAGTGCAGCGGCAGGCATGGGCGCTGGCGCCGAAGCGGGCTCCAGGGATGCGGGAGCCGCGCCGGGCGCAGGGGGCCAATTCGATCCCGGGGTATCTCCGGGCCCACCGGTGTAGGCCGAAACCGACGGCGGTTGATCGGGCGATTGCGGTTTTGGCCCCTCTCCGTCGGGGCGCAGGCGCGCCTCGCTGTAGACGAGGTCCTGCCAGGGAGGGGTCGATATCTGCATCGGATTGAACGGAAACGGCACGTAATTGAAGTTCAGCTGATTCAATGCCGGACCGAGGTATTGGCCGCACAACTTCCCGGTTTCCGCCGCGGTGACGTTGCCCAACGCACTGATCATTCCGCAGATGGCGCCGGTGGTGTCCGAGAAGTTGTTGAGGACGAATTCTCCTGCAGCCGCTCCGGTTCGAGGATCGAACATGTTGTAAAAGTTGACCAGTGCTGTCGGCGCGACGTGCAGGATCTGTTCAATGTCCATGCGGTGCTCGGCGAGGTTCTGGGTCACGTTGGCCAGCCGCTGTATCTGCTCGGCTGTCGCGTCGCGGGTACCGGATAGGAACCGCTGCACCTCTCCGACAACTTCTGAGAGGTTTGTCAATGCTGCGTCCAGGTCGGATCTACTGCCGTTTAGGACGCTGGTCAGCGTGGCTAGCCCATCCTGGAACTGCACGATTTGTTCCTTGCTGTCTCGCAGCGCGGAGACCAGCAACTGGAGGTTCTTGATGGTGTCGACGATGTCGCCGCCCCCGGCGGCCAGTATCCGGGCCACATGCGATAGTTCAGACAAGGTCTTCCGCAGCTTATCGCCGTTGCCGCCCAACGCATTTGCCGCGCTGTCGATGAAGCGGGACACTGAGGGCCTCGACACACCGCTGGTGGGTCCGAGCTCAGTGGCCAGCCGGGTGAGTTGCTCTTTGACTTGGTCCCATTCGACGGGAATCGCGGTGCGCTCGACTGGTATCACGGCTCCGTCGCGCATCGTGGGGCCCGTGGACTGGTAGGCGGGGGCGAGCTGAATGTAGCGCGCCGAGATCAGATTCGGCGCCACGAGGACCGCCTTCGCATCGGCGGGGACCTGCAGCCCGTGATCGATGGTCAGGGTGAGCTTGGTGTCGGTGCCGTGCGGCTCGATGGCCGTGATGCGCCCTACTTTGACCCCTGCGACGCGCACGTCGTCGCCAGGATAGATGGATGCGGCGGTGGTGAAGTATGCGGTTACTGTCATCGGGCGCAGCCAAGTGTGGCGGACCACGAAAGTGATGGCCACGACTAGCAGACCCGCAAGAGCCACCGCCGTCGCGATAGTTGCCAGACCTCGGCGATTCGTCAGCGCGGCCATTGCTCTCCTGGTTGCGGTATCCCGTTGTAGGGGAATGGGAGTTCTGCGCGCGGCCCGGCGGTGTCGGGCGGTTGCCCGGCACCCGTGCCCCGCCTGAACCCGAACGCGTAATCAAAGAACGGTTGCAGGATCTGGGGGGGATTGAGGTTGGGGATGTAAGCGGTGTAATACGGTCCGCCGGCCACGACTTCAGACAGTGTGCCTTCGTACTTCGCGAGTCCGGGAAGCGCCTTGGCGATGTTGTCCCGGTTCTTCTCCAACACCGCAGTTACCGAGTTGAGTTTCTGCAGAGTCGGCGCCAACTCGTGTTCGTTGTCATGCACCAGGCCCTTCAACTGCACCGCGACTGCGGAAGTGTTGGCGAGCAGATCGACGATCGCTTGGCGGCGCTCGGAGAGCACACCCACCAGATCGTTACCGTTCAAGATCAGGGTGTTCACTTGTTCGCTGCGTTTGCCCAGAATCTCGGTCACGTCAGCGCTGTTCTTGAGAAGCTCGCCGAGGGTGTCGTCGCGATCGTTGAGCGCCTTGGACACCCGGGCGAGCCCGTCAAACGTCGGACCCAGTTGCGGCGCGATTTGGTCAAGCGTCGACGACAGCGTGTCCAACGACTGGTTCAACGAAGCCGTATCAGTTCCGGCAGCGTCCTTGGTCAGATCGGTGACGGCGTCGGTGAGCATGTAGGGCGACGTGGTGCGGTTCAGCGGAATGGTTTCGTTCGGGTGCATCTTCTGAGATCCGCTGGACTCCAGCGTGAGCGCCCGCTGCCCCAGCAGTGTGGCGGTCGTGATGTGAGCCGTGGTCTGCGAACCCAGCGTCACCTTTCCGTCCAGCGTGAACGTGATCAGCGCGGTGCCGCGGCTCAGCGACACGTCGGTGACCGAGCCCACCTGCGTTCCCGACACCGTCACCGGATTTCCGGCAGCAAGCCCGCTGGCGTCGGAGAAGACGGCCTGATAACGCACCGAGGTGGCCCACGATCGCAGGCTTTCGGGCTGAAGGCCGACGGCGATGGTGAGCACGATCAGGACGAAGCCGATAAAGCCGGCCCGAATGAGTTGAGGTCCACGGTATTTCAGCATCAGGGCTCAGCGCACCTCCCACCTTCCTGGTGGATCAGGGGGAAGACGACGGTGCGGCCCTGTAGGTCCGTCGCGCGGAAGGCCAGCGAGCACACGTAGTAGTTGAAAAAGCTGCCGTAGGACCCAACTCGAGCGAGCTTGCGGTAATCCTCGGGCAGCTTGCCCAGCATCGCGTCCACACGGTCCTTCTTCAGGTCCAGATTCGGTGCCAGCCTGTTGAGTTGGTCGACGGTGCCGGCCAGTGGCGGCCGCGCGGCGGTGAGCAGGGACGCTAGCGACGCCGTACCGTTGTCGAGCGACGTGATCGCGGTTGCGATCGGGTCGCGGTCGACAGAGAACTCGCTGATCACCCGCTCGAGTCGGTCGACGGTGGCGGAAAAATCGTTGCCGTCTGCAGACAGAGTGCGCAACAGGTTGCGCAAGTTGTCGATCAGCTGGCCTACCACTTCGCTGTGATCGGCCAGGGTATTGGTCAGCGACGATGTTTGGGCGAACAGCGATTCCGCCGGGTCGCCCTGGCCCTGAAGGATTTCGATCAGCGATGTACTAAGGGCGTTGACGTCCTGTGGATTGAGCCCTCGCAACACCGGCTTCAAACCGCCCAACAGTAGGTCGAGGTTCAGCGCCGGCGCAGTGCGTTCCACGGGAATCTGCGATCCCGCAGGCAGGATCGTCGTCGCTCCAGGTCCGTCAGTAAGCTCCAGATACCGATCCCCGACGAGGTTGAGATATCGCACCGCTACCCGGGTTCCCGTGGTGAGTACCACCTTGCGATCGGCGTTGAAGGCTACGCGCACCTTCTTGTCGTCGCGCAATGAAACCCGGTCTACTGCACCGACCTTGACGCCGGCGACGCGCACCGTGTCCCCTGGCTTCAATTGCGACACGTTGCTGAACACCGCGGAGTAACCCGTCGTCGAACCGGTGCGGTATTGACCGAAGACCATGAACAGAAAGGCAGTCAGCAGCAGCATCGCCACCAAGAACGCACCGAATCTGATGACCGGCGGACGTGAGCGCCTCATCCGGGCTGTCCGATCTGGGCGCTGTTGCGTGGTGGCCCATCGATATCACCGAATAGCAACCGCTTGATGCCGTCGGCATTGAGCACGACGCCGGGATTTCCGTATTTCCACGGATTGGTGCCGGTATCGGTAATCACAAACGGCGGAGACGTTTCGTAGGGAAGCTGCGGCAGGCCGGTACATTGCGGCCCCCCTGACGCCGCGACCTTGGGGAGGTCGCCCGGATAGCGATAACGGTCCGCACCCCACACCAGGCCGGCGAATACCGGGACGCCGGGATCCCTCTGCGCCGGACCATTGGCCATAACCAGCAGCCCACCGAGCCCGCACCACAGCGCGGCGTTGTACTGCCGAGTCAGATCCGTGGTCGGCGCCAAGAGATGCAGAACGTTCGTGAGGGGTTGCGTGTTTTGTCCAACCACGTCAGTACCGACATCGGCCAGGCCGATCACGCTGAGCAAAGCCACATCCAGCTGGCGCTGTTGATCGACGATGGTTTGACTGGTCGTGGCGGCGTTGTCGGCGATCTTCAACAGGTCCGGCGCCGCATCGGCGTAGGCCCCGAAAACCTCAGGGGCAGTGGCGAGATCGTGGCTCAAGGCAGGAAGGTGAGGCTGCATCTGGGCCAGAAAGCTGTCGAAGTCGCTCAGGCCCTGTCCGAGTTGTTGTCCGCGACCGTCGAATGCCGCGGCGATCGCACCGAGTGTCTGGTTGAGCTTGTCGGGCTGGATCGTTGACAGCACAGAGGTGAGCTGTCCGAATACGGTGTTGATTTCCACCGTCACGTGCTGCGCGTCGAGGACCTGGCCAGCGCTCATGCCTTCGGCAGAAGGGCTCTCCGGGGGAATCAGCTCCACATATTTGGCGCCGAAGACAGTGCTGGCGGAGACGTCGGCCACGACATTGGCTGGGATCAGGTGCAGTTGGTCGGGGTCCATTGCCAAGTGTATGGCGGCGCGGCCGTCGGGAAGGTCCTCGATCGAAGCAACCTTTCCGACTTGAGAGCCGAGCATTTGCACCTTGGCATCCGGGTACATGACCAAGCCGGCGCGCTCCGCAAGCAGCGTAACCGAGGCGCTGTTGGCAAATCCGCCGCGGAACAGGACGGCAGCCAGAGCAACCACCGCGACGATCCCTACAACGGTTACCAATCCCACCAGAGGTCGAACGACGGCGCGGCTCATCCCGTTATCCCGGATATCTTCGCCGGCACGTGTGCCGAACGCAGTGCGGGCGGTGGACACGGCCATCCGCTGTGGGAACGACCAAACAACGGACCCCCAAGCGCGGTCGATGGGATTGGCTAGCGACTCACGGACATTACGCCGCAACCAGCGGACTCGTCAACATCGATTCTCATTGGCGTAAATCTACCTTCTCAATACGTTCGATGTGATAGCGGTATGCGGATCACCAACGCCGCGTTTCGAAGTCAGATCTTTCCGCTGCCAAACGGTCACGAACCGATCTCGACCCCACGTGCGGGAGATTTCAGATCTATAGAAGTGGACGACAAATGTAAGTCGGTGACTATTGTCCATCAATGTCCAGGCAACTACCGTTACAGACAGGTGGGGCTCATCCGGCCACAAGGCTGCCATGCGCTGACACGACTGACCTGCCCCCGAAAGGAAAGCACGTGCCGATTGCGGTACTCATCGAGTGCGAAACGTCTGTACAGCACGACGCGGGTTTGGGGCACAGTTGAAGTCGCAGGCGGCGGTCCTACGGGGCGTAGGGAAACCTTGGGAGATTTGCGAGATTGACCTCGACGAACCGCGTAACAACGAAGTCCTCGTTCGGATCGTGGCGGCTGGCATCTGCCATACCGACGACCATTTCGCCACTGGAGACGGGGTGCCTCCGCCGGAGATGGCCGACATGCTTCGTGCCGCGGGAATGGACGTACCCGACATCTTTCCATTGGTGGGCGGCCATGAAGGCGCCGGCATCGTCGAAGAGGTCGGCCCCAACGTCACCGGTCTCAAACCAGGGGATCACGTGGGGATGTCGTTCATGCCTGCGTGCGGTCGGTGCAGATGGTGCGTGACTGGGCAAGCTTACCTCTGCGACGCAGGGGCCATGTTGTTCTCAAAAGAGATGACTACAGACGGCACAGTTCGACGCCGCGTCGACGGGGAGGCCCTGGTAGCGACCACCCAGCTCGGAACGTTCTCCGAATACGCTGTCGTCTCAGAGGACTCGGTCATCAAGATCGATGACTCGATTCCGTTCCACGCCGCGGCACTGGTCTCGTGTGGCGTAACCACCGGATGGGGATCTGCGACCGTGGCCGCGGGCACCCAGCCCGGTGACACCGTAGTGGTGATCGGCACCGGAGGCGTCGGCATGAATGCGCTGCAAGGAGCGCGGGCCGCTGGGGCGCAATACGTCATCGGTGTTGACCCCGTCGAGTTCAAGCGCGACTCGGCGCCTGCATTTGGCGCAACCCATACGTGTGCGGCTTCCGATCAGGCGATCGACCTTGTGCGAGAACTGACAGCGGGAGTGATGGCAGATCGGGTCGTGATAACCGCAGGCGTTGTCCACTCGCATATGATCCTGCCGGCAATGATGTTGACCCGTAAGGGCGGAACGTGCGTGGTAACGGGAATGACACCACTCAACGACTTGTCAGTGCCGCTATCGCTCGTCGATCTCGTACAAGCCAACAAGCACCTGAGAGGCGCCATGTATGGCGAGATGAACCCGCGCGCCAGCATGCCTAAGCTACTGGGGTTGTACCAGTCGGGTTGTCTCAAGCTCGACGAATTGGTGACCCGCCGCTACCGGCTCGAACAGATCAATGACGCCATCGACGACATGCGAAACGGTGCCAACATCCGGGGCTTGATCGAGTTTCCTGCGCGCTAGTCAGCGACCCCGCGCCAGGCGGAAGGGCTGCATCACCAGATCGAGTATTTCGGGGGTCATCATCCCCCCCGCGTACTCCACCCAGCACCAGCTTCGGGCCGACTCCTTACCGGAGGAGTTACTCACCAGGGGCCCGAAAACGTGTACGAAGCTGCCCAGGGTGTCGAAGGCAAACGAATATGACTCCGAACCGATGGAGGCGTCCAATGCCACCATCTTTCCGCTGTCGTTGAAGGTGGGGTTGGCCACAATGTCGTTGTGCGCCGTCGTGAGCCCATCTTTGAGTTGATACCCCGGCCCGAACGACAGACCGTCACGGCCTTGCCAGAAGCAGCCGCCTCCGACTTCTCCGTCGGTGTACTCATGCAGCCACGAGACCCACATTCCTTGCAACTGACGGGCGATCGGTAGTTCCGCGTAGGCCATCCCCGGCGGACCGTATGCGAAATCCTGATGGGCGTACCCCGAAACTTCGACACCGTTGATCGTGCCGGTCGCCCTCATCAGTTCATGGCGGTAGTAAGCCTCATGGGCGACCCCCTCTTGCGCGGGTACATGCACCACGAACACATCACTGACGGTCTTGGCGTGCATTTCCCACCGGCCACTCGCGTCATACCAGTGGCAGCCGTCGGCATCGTGTTCGATACGCCCACTGCTATAGGCCATCTGTACCTGGTCTTCGCTTTCGGAGACCGTCAACGGTTCGAACCAATCGATAGTCGAGTACTCGGGGAACAGGTGCGGTGGATCGACCTCCAACGTCTTTTGCAGCGCCTTGAAGCCCGTGATCGGCGAGACCACATGTGTCATCCCGACAACGAAGTCGTCTGCCCCCCGTAGCCCCCAGAAGTCCTGGCCCGATGCGTCCGAAACGACTGCCCCAAGCCACATTCCGGCCAACCCGACGCCAGAGCCGGGCGTCCAGTTCCTCCGGTAGTGGTCTAGCGACGCCGGCTGGACACTGACTTCGAAATCAACGCGCTCCGGCACTTGCCTCTCCTTCTGCTCACCGCCTGGTCCGCAGACGGGAGGAGGTCACCTGGATCTCCCACTTTGGCGAGAAGCGGACATTGCGCCTTCGAGAACCGACCTTATCAGTTGACGGCAGGCCGTCGAGCCTATTGGCGGCGAGACTTAGCCGAGTCATATCGCTTCGCCGCCACCCGGTCAAGGGCGACGTTCGCATCACCAAACACGTTGGCCCATCCTCGGGTACGCCGATAAAAGAGCTGAATGTCCTGCTCCATCATGAACCCGTAGCCGCCGTGGAAATGTATGCCGCGGCGCGTGACGTCACGCGCGGACTCGTACGCGAAGGCAAACGCCATTGCAGCCAATTCGCTCTCGCGTTCGGGTTCCTCGACCTCGGCGCACGCGGCGCGGTAGGCGAGCAGGCGCGCACCCTCGATTGCAGTTGCACTGTCGGCGAGCCGGTGAGACACGGCCTGGAAAGCGCCGATCGGCTTGCCGAATGCGTGTCTTTGGTTCGCATAGTCGACGGTGATCTCCAATGCGCGTGCCGCCGCGCCGACCAGCGCCGCAGCCGTGAACATGAGCCAACGATCGATGGCCCTGTCAAACAGTCGGGCGCCGGATTCCGACTCCGCGAGCACTACCGCTGTTGTCGGCACGTCGACATCGGCTAGCGGCGTCGAACCGAGATTCCTCACCGGGGTGTGGTTGTCCGCGAGCTCGACAATGACGAGCTGATCGCCCACCAGTGCAAGCACCGAGTCAGCCACAGCGGCTCCTGGGACGAGTTCCAGCCTCGCAGTCGCTGAAGGGCGGGGCGCGAAAGTCACCAACTGCTCGCCGTCCAGCGCCGCCGCGAGTGCCGTCCTTGCCGCCACGTTCCCCGCAGCTGCGCAATCCCGCAGCAGCGCCACGGCCACCTGCGCCTCGATGACCGGCCCGGAGCCGAGTGCCCTACCGTACTGTTCGGCCACCAGAGCCAGCTCGAACTGGCTCGCGTCCCATCCGCCAGAGTCCTCGTCGACAGCCATGTGCAGCACGCCTGCTTCCACGAGCATGTTCCACAGTTTGGGATCGAAGCCCGTCGGTTCCGCATCCCGCACGCGCTCAGCGCTCGACTCCCGCTCGAGAAGTCCAGAAAAGGACTCGACCAGCTGACGCTGCTCTTCAGTGAGGGCAAGGTCCATTACTCAGATCTCCTCGACGTACCCAAAGCGACACAACCTATCTCGCGGCATGCGAAGCACATTTCACGCCGCGATCCTGAGAAGTGCAGGCACTTGGCGAGCTCACGACACATATGCGAGAATGCACACTCTCGCACAGAGTAGTACGGAGGATCAATGCGGACCAACCCCAGCTTGCGGACACTTTGACATGCGCCTGAGACCCGATCTCCAACTCGAGCGATTTCAAGCCGAGGTGCGTGATCATGTGACCGCGGCCATGACGCCGGAACTCGAGCAGACCATCTACACCACTGGGGTCTTTCACGACGCCGGCTTCACGCGGGGTTTAGCCGAAAAAGGTTGGTATGCATCTGATCTTTCGGGCGGCGAACGGCTCGGCCCACTCCAGACCCAGATACTCATCGCGGAGCTCCATCGAGCCGACGCTCCGATGTATCTCGGGGAGACCACTCGCATGGTCGCGTCGGTCATCCGGCAGGTTGGAACGCCGTTCGTGCGGGAGCGAGTGCTCGACGGTGTGGCCAGGGGCGAGGTGACGATCGCCCTCGGGTTCAGCGAACCCGAATGCGGTTCCGACGTCGCGGCGGCGTCGACGAGAGCCGTGCCCGACGGCGACGACTGGCTGATCAACGGCTCCAAGATGTTCACCACGAACGGACACATCGCCGACTACGTGTTCCTGCTGGCTCGGACGGACCCATCGGTGCCGAAACACAAGGGCCTGACGATGTTTCTTGTGCCGACGAACACGGATGGATTTGACGCGCAAGCGGTTTGGACTCTCTCAGGCGAACGCACCAACATCACGTTCTACAGTGACCTGCGCCTCAGCGACCGGTGGCGAATCGGCGACGTGAATGCAGGCTGGCAGGTGCTCTTGCTTGCTCTAGAAGATGAGCACGCGTCCGGGTGGGGGCCGCACATCGCCCGCCTCCTGCACCATGCAGAGTCGTGGGCCTTGAATACCACCGACGCATCAGGAAACACCCGGCTATCGGACCCCGACGTGCGCCGCCGCCTCGCGCGCGTGGCAACGGAAGTGGAGGTGTCCACACTGTTGCTGTCTCGTTGCGCGTGGATGGACGAGACGGGGCAGACGGCGACGGCGGAAGGTTCCATGTCCAAGCTCTTCAGCACCGAGGCTCTGGAAAGGGCGTCGCAAGACATCAACGAAATGGTCGGTCCCGATGCCTTGCGCAACCACTTCGAGCCAACGGCACCGGAAAACGGACGGATCCAACAGATCATGCGATTCTCTTTGGGCACCACCATCTATGCGGGAACCAGCGAGGTCCAACGCACGATCATCGCGCAACGGGGGCTCGGGCTCCCCCGCTAGGACGCCCGATGAGTGCCGCTGCGATCATTAATTCCGCCCGTGAGCTGACCATCGCCGAGACAGCTACGACACCCCTCGGCAGTAACGAGGCCCGCGTCGATGTCGCCTATTGCGGTGTTTGCGGGTCAGACCTGCATATGTTCTTCGATGCGTCCGAGCCTCTTGCCGGACACATCCTTGGACACGAATTCTCCGGTGTCATAACCGAAGTCGGTACTGACGTCGCTGACTGGTCCATCGGTGACCGCGTAGTCATCCGGCCGATCGATGAATGTGGCGCCTGCGCCGGTTGCCGCGCCGAAGACGGTGTTTGCATCAGCGGGCTCATGTGCGGGCCGGGGCTGGGACGGCCCGGTGGACTGGCCCAATCGGTTGCACTGCCGTGCCGGATGCTGCGACGAATTCCCGATCACCTCAGCTTGCGCGATGCTGCGCTGACTGAACCGCTGGCTGTTGCGGTGCGAGGTGTCGAGCGCGCGCAATTGGCCCCAGACGACGCCGTCATCGTCGCCGGGGCCGGACCCGTCGGACTGTTGACGCTTGCCGTCCTTCGGGCACGCGGCGCGAACCGGATTCTGGTGGTCGAACCGAACGCTGAGCGCCGAGACGTGGCGGCGCGCAGAGGAGCCCACACAGTCGAGCCAAGCGGACTCGCCGCGGCGGCCACTCTGCATTTTCCAGACGGGGTCGCCGCCGCGATCGACTGCAGCGGGCATCCCGACTGCGCGCAGCAAGCGGTCGACGTCGTCGGCTACGGCGCAAGGATCGTGATCGTAGGTATCCCAACCACGCCTTCACAGTTAACCCTGTTATCGGTGGCCATCAAGGAAGTTTCGATCTTGGGTTCGACTGGCTACAGCGAACGAAACTTCGACGACGCACTTGCCCTCCTCGCTTCAGGGCAAGTGAGCGCCGACGAGTTCGTCACCTCGGTGGTCAGCCTTGACCAGATCGATTCCAAGTTGCACGAGTTGATATCCGGCGAGAGCGCCGACATCAAGGTTCTCGTCAGCCATCGAGTTGACTGAGAGCCGAAACTGTAGGCGCTACTTCGGCTGGAACCGCTGCGCACCGTCCATGCGCACGACTTCGCCGTTGACGTACGTGTTCTCCAGCAGGTGTTGTGCCAGCAGCGCATATTCCGCGGGCTTGCCCAGCCGCTTGGGAAAAGGAATGGCGGCGGCGAACTTCTGCAGACCTTCTTCCCCGAACAGCTCCATCAGCGGCGTGCGGATCGTGCCAGGGGCGATGGTGTTGACGCGGACGCCGACCGCTGCAAGATCTCGCGCTCCGACCAGGGTCAGGCCGATCACGCCGCCTTTGGCGGACGCATACGCCGACTGCCCCATCTGGCCTTCATAACCTGCGATCGATGCGGTCATCACTACCGCTCCCCGTTCCCCGTCATCGGTGTACGGGTCGAGTTTGGCGATCCTGGCCGCGGCGAGACGCAGCACGTTGTAGGTGCCGGTCAAATACAAGTCGATGGTCTTCTTGAAGCCTTCGATTGACGCCGGCTCGCCGTCACGGTTGACCACCTTCTCCGCCACGCCGAAGCCGCCGTGCGCAATCACGACATAGCGCAGCTCCCCGAGTTCACTGGCCTTGTCCATCGCAGCACCGACCGAGGCGTCATCCAACACATCGGTATGCACGTAGGCGACCCGATCACCTAGCTCCGCGGCAAGCGCTTCGCCTTTCTCGTCTGCGAGATCGCCGACAACAACAGCGGCGCCCGATTGATGCAGCTGCCGTACGGTGGCCTCACCGAGCCCACCGGCACCGCCCGTCACCAATACGACTTTGCCCGCCAATGACATTCGCTATTCCTTTCGAAGTGGGTTGCGTTTCAACCCTGAGTGACCTTCGGTTAGGTCCCAGTCCACTGCGGTTCGCGCTTCTCGGCGAAAGCTTTTGGCCCCTCTTGCGCGTCCTTGCTCGTGAAAACGGGGACCAGATAATCCATCTGCTTCTGCCACATCTCAGACGCGGACCACTCGGCGGATTTGATCACGATCTCCTTGCTCGCCGCGATAGCGAGAGGCCCGTTCTTGGTTATCCGTTCCGCAAGGTTGATCGCCTCGTTCAGTGCCTCACCGTCCTCGGCGAGGACGTTGACGAAGCCAAGCGCCAATCCCTCCTCCCCCGAGAAGGTGTCACCGGTGAGGATCAGCTCCATGGCCTTCTGGTATGG
>Ga0075364_10000577_pt1 | contig 18886 bp, 18 predicted proteins | sample EndMetdeltDD1764_FD_71517 | JGI IMG/M metagenome (GOLD analysis project Ga0075364, IMG submission 71517) | Populus endosphere microbial communities from Tennessee, USA - Endosphere MetaG P. deltoides DD176-4 | ecosystem: Host-associated > Plants > Roots > Endosphere | place: USA: Tennessee...
TGAACGTCGTCGGCCGCATCGTCTACGTGATGGGCAAGGAGGGCGTGGTCGCCGACCGGTTCGGCCGCACCCATGAGGGACACCTGACGCCGCACCGGGTGCTGCTGATCGCCGGGCCCGCAGCCATCGTGCTGGATGTCGTCCTGCTGGCCGTCGGCGTGCACCCGATGGACATAGTGGTGTGGGTGGACACCTACGCCACCTACGGCTACATGGTCGCCTATTCGCTGGTCGCCGCCGCCTGCGTGGTCTACACCCGGCGCACCGGCCAGCCGAACCTGCTGGTGTGGATCACCGCCGTCATCGCGATCCTGGCGATGGCCTACACCTTCTTCGCCAACGTGTACCCGGTGCCGAGTTTCCCGCTCAACATCCTGCCGTACCTGTTCCTGGCGACGGTGGCCGCGGCATTGGGCTGGTACTACCACCTGGTGCGCAACCGCCCCGAGGTCATCGCCCGGATCGGTCAGACCGAGACGGACACCCTGGAAGGCGTTGGCTGACCGGCGATTAGGCTGTAGTGATGACAGGACATTTCGCAGTGCTGGGCGCCACCGGCGCCCAGGGTGGGGCCGTGGTCAGGGCACTGCTGGACAGTGGAGCGACGGTCCGCGGGATCACCCGCCGCACCGACTCCGGTGCCGCGCAGCGACTGGCCGCCGCCGGGGTCGAGGTGGTGGCCGCCGATCTGGCCGACGAGGCCTCGGTGGCCGGAGCGTTCACCGGAGTGGACGGGGCGTACGCGCTCACCACACCGTTCGAGGACGGTCCCGAGGCCGAGATCGCGCAGGGCCGGACCATTCTGGATGCCGCGGTGGCCGCGCAGGTGCCACACCTGGTGTTCTCCTCGGTCGCCGATGCCGACCAGCACACCGGCATACCGCATTTCGACAGCAAGGCGGCCGTGGAGGCGGCGCTGGCGCAGTCCGGGTTGTCCTACACCATCGTCGGTCCGTCGTATTTCTACGACAACATGCTGGGCGGCCTGGATGGCCTCAAGGCCGGGGTGTTCGAGCTTCCGCTGCCCGCCGATGCCCCGCTGCAGCAGCTGTCCCGCCGCGATCTTGGCCGCTTCGTCGCCGCCGTGCTCAACGATCCCGGACCGGTCCGCGGCGCCCGGATCGACATCGCCTCCGATGAGCCGACCGGCCGGCAGATGACGGCCGCGCTGTCCGAGGTACTGGGCAGGCCCGTCGAACTGGTGACCCGCGATCCCGCGCTCATCGCCTCCGATGACATGCGGGCGATGTTCACCTTCCTGGCGGCCGGCGGCTACACCGTCGAGATCGCGGCACTTCACGCCCGGTACCCGCAGATCGGCTGGCAGAGCTTCACCGACTGGCTCGAGACGGATCTGCGTCCGCTGCTCAGCTGACGGTGAGCGCCGCCTTGCCTGCGACCCGACGGCCCAGCAAGGCGTCGATCGCGGCGTCGAGGTTGTCCCAGGAATCGCGGTAACCGACCTGGGCGTCCAGCTGCCCACGGCCGGTGAGATCCAGCACGTACTGCAGCTCCTCGCCCACCGGCCAGCTCGCCATGAACGACTCGATGCCGTTGTTCTTGCGCGCCATCCGCGCCGCCTCGAAATCGATCACCGTCGTCTGACCGGACGCCGAGCCGACCGAGATGACCGTGCCGCCGTCTTCGAGCAGGCCGTACGCATCGGCCAGCATGGTGCCACCGACATGTTCGAGCACGCCGTGTACGGGGGCCACCCCGTCCAGGCCGACCACGATCTCGTCGGCGCCGAGATCGCGCAGGCCGGCGCCGCGCTCGGGGCTGCCGACCGCGGCGATCACCCGCGCGCCCGCCCGGGCAGCCAGCTGCACGGCCAGCCGGCCGACCCCACCCGAGGCGCCGGTGACCAGCACCCGCCTCCCCAGTACCGGCCCCAGCCTGCGGATGGTCTGCACGGCGGTCACCCCGGCGACCGGCAGCGCGGCCGCCGTCTCGAAATCGACCGAATCGGGGATCACCGCAACGTTTTCCGATGCCAGCACCCGTCGCTGTGCCCAGCCCTGCGACCAGGCCGCACCGGCCACCCTGGCGCCGACCGGCGGGCCCGAACCGTCGGCGGCGGCCGCCACCACGACGCCGGCGCTGTCCCAGCCGGGGATGTCGCCGGGGTGTTCGGCGTTGTCGCCGTAGTACACCTCGCCGAAGTTCAGCGAGATGGCCTTGACGTCGATGAGCAGTTCGTTCGGCGCCGACGGCACCGGGTCGGGTGCGTCGGCGAAGGCGAACTTGCGCGGGGCACCGGGGTCGAAGACGATGGCGCGCATCAGTTCTCGATCACCGCGGTGACGCGGATCTCGAAGCGCATCTGCGGCGCGCCGAGCGCGGTGACACCGGTCTCGGTCCAGATGGGTGCACGGTCGGGCATCCGGGTGCGCATCTGGTCGATCACCAGGGCGTTGTGGACCTCGAAGTCCGCGTCCGCCGTCAGCACGTGATAGGTGTTCACGTGCACCACATCGCGCCACGAAGCACCGGCAGCGGCGAGGGTGCGTTCCACATTGTCGAAGGCCTGCGCGATCTCGGCCGGCAGCTCCGCGGGGAAGTTCAGATAGTCGTCCCAGCCTCCTTGCCCGGAGATCTCCACCCGGTCCCCGATCCGGACCGCCTGGTGGTAGTGCCGCTCCGCAAGCGCCGTCTCCCCGAAGCCCGCAGTGGCGAAGAACTGGACCTTTGATTCGCTTTTTACTTCACGCATGAAGTCAACCGTACACGCGATGACTTCACGCGTAAAGTCACTCCGATGGCGAGCACCGACGCACCCCAGTGGTTGTCCGAGGACGAGAAGCAGGCATGGACGGGCCTGATCTCGTTGATCCTGCTCATGCCCGGCCAACTCGAGGCCCCATTGCGGCAGGTCGACCTCACCCTCTTCGAGTACCTGACGCTGAGTCACATCTCCGACGCCGCGGATCGGCGAATCAGGATGAGCGAGTTGGCGTTCCTGGCCAACGGATCGCTGTCCCGGCTGTCCAACGTGGTGAAGCGTTTCGAGCAACGCGGCTGGGTGACCCGGTTCCCGGACCCCGACGACGGGCGCTACACCCTGGCCGAACTCACCGACGCCGGCTACCGGCTGGTGGTGGAAGCGGCCCCCATCCACGTGCGAGCGGTCCGCGAACTGGTCATCGACCCACTCACGAACGCCGACCTGGCGGCCCTGACCCGGATCGCCGCCAAGCTGCGGGCGGTGCCACCCGGCTTCACATCCCAGCACGGCTAGGGTCGACGCCATGACCGTGCGCAGACTCCAGCCGTACGCGGTGACGATCTTCGCCGAGATGTCGGCACTGGCGGCCCGCATCGGCGCGGTGAACCTCGGGCAGGGCTTCCCCGACGAGGACGGTCCCGCCGGCATGTTGAAGGTCGCCCAGGACGCCATCGCCGAGGGCATCAACCAGTACCCGCCCGGCCTCGGCATCCCGGCGCTTCGCGAGGCCATCGCCGCCCAGCGCCGGCGTCTCTACGGGGTCACCTATGACCCGGACTCGGAGATCCTGGTCACCGTCGGGGCGACCGAGGCCATCGCCGCATCGGTGATCGGGCTGGTCGAACCCGGCGCCGAGGTGCTGGTGATCGAGCCGTTCTACGACTCCTACTCCCCCGTCATCGCGATGGCCGGCTGCCACCGCGTCGCGGTGCCCATGGTGGCCGACGGACGCGGGTTCGCCATCGATGTCGGGGCGTTGCGGGACGCGGTGACGCCGAACACCCGCGCGCTCATCCTGAATTCACCGCACAACCCGACCGGCACCGTCGCCTCCGCCGAAGAGCTCGCCGCGATCGCCGAGCTGGCGATCGCGCACGACCTGTTGGTGATCACCGACGAGGTGTACGAGAACCTGGTCTTCGACGGCCTGCGGCACCTGCCGCTGGCGGCGCTGCCCGGGATGGCGGAACGGACCGTCACCATCTCCAGTGCGGCCAAGATGTTCAACGTCACCGGCTGGAAGATCGGCTGGGCGTGCGGGCCCGCGGACCTCATCGCGGGTGTGCGGGCGGCCAAGCAGTACCTCAGCTACGTCGGCGGCGCGCCGTTCCAGCCCGCGGTCGCGCAGGCCCTCAACGACGAGGACGGCTGGTCGCTGGCCCTGCGCGATTCCTTCGAGGCGCGGCGCAACCGGCTGGCCGCGGCCCTGACCGATATCGGATTCGCCGTGCACGACAGTCACGGCACCTACTTCCTGTGCGCGGACCCACGCCCGCTCGGATACTCCGACTCCACCACATTCTGTGCCGAACTCCCCGAGCGCGCCGGTGTGGCCGCGATCCCCATGTCGGCGTTCACCAGCGGCGACAACGGGTGGAATCACCTGGTGCGCTTCGCTTTCTGTAAACGTGACGAGACGATGGATGAAGCGATCCGCCGCCTGGAGGTGCTCAAGTCGCGCTGACACGGCAGGATGAACCGATGCCCGCTGTGCGCCGAGTCCCCGAGGACACGCTCACGCGTGTCGACACCCTGCTCGAGGGCGTCGACGTGGCGCTGGCCGCGCGGTACCCCGGGGACCGCCCCGGAAGTCAGCCGGTGCACACCGTGTACCTCAGCGCCGCCGACGCCGGCCCGGCCACCGTCATCGAGTGGGGCGCGCACGCGCTGGAACTGCTGGACCGCTATCCCGGCGTGTTCGCCGAGCTCGGCGACGAGACCACCCTGGCGATGGTCCGGGACCGGCTGCGCACCGCCCCCATCGCGGATCTGCGGCTGGATTTCGAAGACGGCTACGGACGGCGTGCCGACGAGGCTGAGGACGCCGACGCCGAGCGTGCCGGGGACACCCTGCGCGCCCTGGCGCTGGACAGTTCCGGGATCAGGATCAAGGGACTGACCGCGGCGGACCGGCGTCGCTCCGTGCGCACCCTGGAGCTGGTGCTCGACGGGGGCGTACCGCCGGGCTTTGTCTTCACCGTGCCGAAACTGCGTGCGGCCGAACAGGTCACCGCCACCGTCTGGCTGTGCGAAGCCCTGGAGCAGGCACACGACCTGCCGGCCGGGACGTTGCAGTTCGAACTGCAGATCGAGAGCCCGCAGGCGGTCGTCGGCCCCGACGGCGCCGCGACGGTGGCCCGGGCCATCGATCTGGCCGACGGCCGCTGCAGCGGATTGCATTACGGCACCTACGACTACAGCGCGGCGTGCGGTATCGCACCGCAGCAGCAGGCCTTGGACCATCCCATCGCCGACCACGCCAAGGCCGTCATGCAGACCGCCGCCGCCCAGACCGGGGTGTGGATCGCCGACGGCTCCACCCAGGTGTTCCCGATCGGCTCCGATGACCAGGTGGAGGCCGCGATCCGCAGGCACCACCGGCTGGTGACCCGATCCCTGGAACGCGGCTACTACCAGGGCTGGGACATGCACGCCGGACATCTGGTGACCCGATGGCTGGCCACCTTCACCTTCTTCCGCGCGGCGGTCGTCGCGGCCGCACCCCGACTGCAGGCCTACCTGGAGCGGAGGGGCGGCGCGATCGTCGACGAGCCTGCCACCGCAGAGGCGCTGTCGACGGTCGTCCTGCGCGGATTGGACTGCGGCGCCTTCGACGCCGATGACGTCCTGACCCTGGCCCCCGCGGCCTCCATCGATGTATTGCGAAAGCTCAAGGACCGGAAGCCGATATGACCGAATCCCTACCCGACTTCACCTGGCTGCCGGACCTGGCGCTGCGCACCCTCGGCGGCGCCGTCGTCTGGGCCAATGACGAATCCTTCGCCGAGAAGGAGAATCTGATCTCGCAGGGGCCCTCGACCTACCGGCCGGCCTCGTTCGGGCACAAGGGCCAGGTGTACGACGGCTGGGAGACCCGGCGCCGCCGTGAAACCGGCCATGACACCGCCATCGTGCGGCTCGGGGTGCCCGGAGTGATTCGCGGTGTGGTGGTGGACACCGCCTGGTTCAAGGGCAACTACCCGCCGGCCATCTCGCTGGACGCACTGGAGGTCGACGGCTACCCCACCGCCGAGCAGCTGGCCGCCGACCAGAACTGGACGCCGCTGATCGAACGCAGCCGCGCCTACGGGGACACCCGCAACAACTTCGAGGTCGACTCCGAAAACCGTTGGACCCATGTGCGACTCAACATCTACCCCGACGGCGGGGTGGCGCGGCTGCGGGTGCACGGCGAAGGCCTGCCGGACAAGCGGCTCTTCGGAGTCGGCCCGCTGGACCTGGCCGCGCTGGAGAACGGCGGCCTGGTGCTGGACTGCTCCAACCGGTTCTACAGTTCCCCGCAGAACCTGATCTTCCCCGGCTACGCCCAGGTGATGGGCGACGGCTGGGAGACCGCACGCCGCCGCGACGACGCCAACGACTGGGTGCGCTTCCGGCTCGCGGGGCCGGGTCGCGTCCATCTGGCCGAGATCGACACGTCGTACTTCATCGGCAACGCCCCGGGCGCGGCCTCGCTCACCGGTTTTCGCGCCGACGGTGACCGGGTGGAGTTGCTGCCGCGCACCGGGCTGCTGCCCGATACCCGGCACAAATTCCTGATCGACGCCGACGATGTGCTCACCGAGGTACGGCTGGACATCTTCCCCGATGGCGGGCTGGCCCGGCTGCGGCTGTACGGGGAGTTGGCGTGAGCTATCCACGCGACCTGATCGGGTACGGGCGCAACACCCCTGATCCCAGGTGGCCCGGTGGCGCGGCGATCGCCGTGCAGTTCGTGCTCAATTACGAAGAGGGCGCCGAGAACTCGATCCTTGACGGGGATCCGGCGTCGGAGACGTTCCTGTCCGAGATCACCCCGGCCGAACCGTTCGGCAACCGGCACATGAGCATGGAGTCGATGTACGAGTACGGCTCCCGCGCGGGGCTGTGGCGGGTCCTGCGGATCTTCGAGCAGCGCGGCCTTCCGCTGACGATCTTTGCGGTGGCGCGTGCCATGCAGCGCAATCCCGAAGCGGTGGCGGCATTCTCGGAGCTGGGTCACGAGATCGCCTGTCACGGACTGCGCTGGAAGTCCTACCAGTTGATCGGCGAGGACACCGAGCGTGCCCACATGGCCGAGGCCGTGCAGATTTTGACCGAGCTGACCGGTGCGGCGCCGCTGGGCTGGTACACCGGCCGGGATTCCCCGCACACCCGCGACCTGGTGGTCGAGCACGGCGGGTTCGCCTACGACTCGGATTCCTATGCCGACGATCTGCCGTACTGGGTGAAGGTGCGCGACACCGACCATCTGGTGGTGCCCTACACCCTGGACACCAATGACATGCGGTTCTCGTCGCCGGCCGGCTTCGCCAACGGTGACGAGTTCTACGCACACCTGCGCGATGCGTTCGACGTGCTCTACGCCGAAGGTGTTGCCGGACAACCGAAGATGCTGTCGGTCGGCCTGCACTGCCGGCTGGTCGGCCGGCCGGCGCGGGCGGCGGCGTTGCAGCGGTTCCTGGACCATGTGCAGTCGCACGACCGGGTGTGGGTGGCGCGGCGCATCGAGATCGCCGAGCACTGGCGGGCGGTTCACCCGGCACCGGTCGGGTAGCTCGGACCCGACCCGACCCGACCCGTTTGCGTGTGGCGCGCCCGAAAGACCGTCACCGATCTCCTCATAGATAACCCTTGCATGGTGCGGTGGACCGGCGTAGTATCGAACACAAGTTCGAATGCGACGTAGCTCCCATCGCTCCACGGTGAGCTTCAGACCGCGACTCCGGTCGCCGCGAGGTTCGACAAGTCCTGCGGGACTGTCGAACCGCACTGACTGATCGTGCGCCGTGCGCACCTTCCGCGAAAGTCGTTATCCACCATGGACGCCACCCATCTCGACACCTTCATTGATGCGCTCATCGATGACCTCACGCCCACTCCCCCACCCGAGGACGATGCCGAACGTCGGTTGTGTCATCTGCTCGATAGTCCGCGGCGAGTGCTCGATGAACAGCCCCTGCTCGCCGTGCTGGCAGCTGCGGTCACCGTGCGCAACCTGGCCGATCATGTGATCGCCCAAACCGTCGCGGCCGCAGAGCGTTCCGGGATTCCGGCACGGCGGCACCTGAGCTCGGGCGCCGCTCTGCTCACCAGCTGCGGGGTGTCCCCCGCCGCCGCGTACCGGGCGGCACGGGTCGGGCGCGCGGCACACGCACTGCCGGCGCTGACCCGGCGGCAGCGCCTCGGCGGGATCGACATCGAATTCGCCGATGCCATCGGGAAGGGCGTCACCCATATCGACAACAGGGTCGCATTGTCCGAGGCGGACCGCGCCGAGGTGGTGACGAAGCTGATGCTTCAGACCACACCTTCGGGGGTTGCCGAGAAAGCCCGTGAGATTGCCATCGACAGAGCGACTGCCCCGCCGCACGACGACGGCGCGGTTCCGGTAGCGGAGAACGCCGACCTCAACGAGATGACCGTCGTGCAGACCGACGACGGGCGGGTCAGCGCCACTCTGGATCTCGACGGCCTCACCGGGGAAGAACTGCTCACCGCGCTGGACCCGTTGTGCCGGCCGATACCGCTCCCGGACGGGTCGCCGGACCCACGATCGGTGGGGCGGCGCCGCGCGGACGCCTTCGGGCAGGTGATGCGGACCTACCTGTCGCACTCCCAGCGCCCGATGAGCGGTGGGGTACTTCCGCACGTCACCCTTGTACGCGGTAACGGACGCGTGGATGCCCTCGGCTTCACCGGGCCCGTGAGCGCGACCACCGCCGACCTCATCACTTGCGACAGCACCCTCACCGCGGTGCTTGTCGATACGGCCGGGGGACCCCTGGACGTCGGGCGCAACGAAAGGTTGTTCACGCCCGCGATCCGAAAAGGATTGGCGGTGCGCGATGGTGGCTGCGCACACCCCGGATGCGGAAGGCCCGTGTCCTGGTGCGACGCCCACCACATCACCCCCTGGAGCCGCGGGGGCACCACCAGTCTGGATAACGGGGTGCTGCTCTGCCGACACCACCACACCGCAATCCACCACGGCGGTTGGCAGGTCTACCTCGGCACCGACCGCCACCCCTGGTTCATCCCACCCCACAAGCCATCCGAAACCGAACCCGCGCACCTTCGCTCACACGCCCGACGCACCATGACCACCCTGCCCACCGCCGCATAACCAACGCTGCACGCACCTTGACAACTACACAGAGACATAGCGCTGCGACATTGAGGAGCGGCGGGAACCGGCACAGACAACCGCGCCGGACCCGCCACGACGCACCAGAAACCGCACCCAATGACGTGGGGACGCAACACGTGCACCCACACCACTGACGACGAGCTAGCTCTTCTCGACGTACTCCTTGGGCGGCGGCGGCGCGAACTCCCCGCGCTTGCCGGTGCGCAGTCCCATCGTCACCAGCGACTGCACGGTCAGCGTCGCCGCGGTGACACCGTCGACCACGGGGACACCGATCTCCTCGGAGATGTGCCGGCACATATCGGCCATTCCGGCGCAGCCCAGCACCACCGCATCGGAGCCGTCCTGCTCAACGGCCTCCCGGCAGGCGTCGGTGACGAGTTTCATGGCCATCGGATCGGTTTCGAGGTCCAGCACCGGGATCTCGCACGCGTGGTAGCCGCGACAGAACCGGCTCATCCCGTAGCGTTCGGCCAGTTCCTCGGCCCGCCCGATGGTGCGGCCCAGCGTGGTCACGATGCTGAACCCGCGGCCGAGATTGCTCGCGGTCTGCATGGCAGCCTCGGCGATACCGATCACCGGTCCGGTGGCCAACTCCCGCGCCGCGTCCAGGCCGGGATCCCCGAAGCAGGCGATGACGTAACCGTCGACGCCCTCGGCCTCACCGCGCTGGATGGCTGCCAGCAGGCCGGGCACGCTCATCGCCTCGTCGTAGTGACTCTCGATGGACGGTGGCCCGAACTCCGAGGTCACGCCGGTGACCTCCACCCCGTCGGACGCCACCGCCCGGGCGCAGACCTCGATGGTCGAGGTCATTGCCCGGGTGGTGTTCGGGTTGATCACCCAGATGCGGGTCACGACAACGATTCTGCCACCAGAACGTCGCGCTTACCCCACAGGTAGTAGATGGCGAAGCCGACACCGCAACCGATGAACCAGCTGTACTGGGCGGCGGCGGCCATACCCGTCACCGATCCGCCGAGCAGCACCGGAATCATCGCCAGCACCGCGCCGACGACGGTGGCGACAACGGCCACCTTGTTGTAACCCTTGGTGTACCAGTACTTTCCGGACTCCTCCATGGTGAACAGATCGTCCACCACCACCTGCTGCTTGCGGATCAGGTAGTAGTCGGCGATCAGCACGCCGAACAGCGGACCGATGAACGCGCCCAGGGTTTCCAGCGTGTAGTGGATGACCTCGGGGTTGTTGTACAGGTTCCACGGCGTGATCAGCACCGAACCGACGGCGGCGATCATGCCGCCTGCGCGCCAGCTGATGCGCTGCGGGCTGACGTTGGAGAAGTCGAATGCCGGGGAGATGAAGTTGGCGACGATGTTGATACCGATGGTGGCGATGGCAAAGGTCAACGCGCCCAGCACGATCGCGAAGGTGCTGTCGATACGGGCGACCGTCTCGACCGGGTCGGTGATGAGCTCGCCGAACACCGGCAGGGTCAGCGAGGCGGTGACGACCACCAGCACCGAGAACACCAGGAAGTTGACCGGCAGGCCGAGGAAGTTGCCCTTCTTGACGGCCTCGAACGACTTTCCGTAACGCGAGAAGTCACCGAAGTTGAGCATCGGGCCGGAGAAGTAGGAGACCACCAGGGCGATGGCGCCCAACATCACCGGCACCGAGGACCAGCCGGTGTAGGTGACCCCGCCGAGGTTCAGGTCGATGGCACCCCACCCGGCCTTATAGATCAGATAGCCGCACAGCATGAACATGACGACGTAGACCGCAGGCCCGCAGAAGTCGATGAACTTACGGATCGACTCCATGCCGCGCCAGAAGACGCAGGCCTGCAGCACCCACAGCAGCAGGAAGCTGCCCCAGCCCAGCAGCGACAGTCCGGCGAATCCGTAGTCGGCGACCACCGCGTACGGGGCCAGGCTCGGGAACAGTTTGATCAGCACGATGTCCAGTGCCGCCGAGGCCAGGAAGGTCTGGATGCCGTACCAGGCCACCGCGATCAGGCCGCGGATGATGGCCGGGATGTTGGCACCCAGCACACCGAAGACGGTGCGGCAGATGACCGGATAGGGCACCCCGGTCGCCTGGCTGGGCTTGGCCACCAGGTTGCAGAAGAAGTACACGATGCTGATACCGACCAGCAGCGCGATCAGCACCTGCCAACTGGCCAGCCCGAGCGCGAACAGGCTGCCCGCGGTGACATAGCCGCCGACGCTGTGCACATCGGACATCCAGAACGCGAAGATGTTGTAGGACGTCCAGCTCTGCTTGCCGAGCGGGGCAAGGTCCTCGTTGGTCAGGCGCGGGTCGTAGCCGGGTTTGATGACGCCGCCGCCCACCGGATGGCCGGCGGCTTCGACGACGTCGCCGGCGCCGACAACGGCTCCCGGCGGGGCGTTATGCGGAGGTACAACAGTATCGGTCATGGTTGCCGACTATGGGACCGCATTGTTTCCCCACCGTTTCGGCGAACTTATCGGTCCGTTGCGCCAGAAATATATTCGCTCACGCCAGCAGGCCGGTGTTTCGCGGCAGGGTGGCGATGACGGCGTTGAGCCGGGAGGCGTGTTGTTCGGAGACGGCAAGCAGCGCCGCCACGTCGCCGGCCAGGAACGCCTCCAGCATCGCCCGGTGATCGGCGTGCAGGACCGCGCGGTCGGCGGGACTGACATGCACCATCGACTGCACCGGTTCGGTGACGTTCCACGCGGCCTCGAGCATGTGCAACAGCCGGTGCATCCGCGACGGGCCGGTCAGCGCGGCATGAAACTGCCTGCTGCCGCGGTGATATGCGGCCGCGTCCCCGTCCCGGATGGCCTGCTCTAGGCGCTGGTTGGCGATCACCGCGGTGGCGCGGTCGGTGTCGGTGGCGTTGTGCACCGCCGCCGTGAGGGACGCGGATTCCAATGTCTCTCGGACGATGTACATCTCGCGCAGTTCCTGGGCCGTCAGCAACGCGACGGTGTAGCCGCCGTTACGGCGGTGCGAGACCAATCCCTCGGCGACGAGGGTCTTCAAGGCCTCACGGATCGGGATCTGGCTGACGCCGAACACCTCGGCGACCTCGGCGAGCGGGATCAGCGTGCCCGGCGGGACACCGCCGTCCAGGATGGCGCGCCGCAACTCGCCGAGCACCCCGTCCTGCGAGGTGCCGGCCCGCTCGGCGATCAGGCATTCGAGCAGTACCGAGCGCCTGACCCCCATCGGCTGAGGTTAGGCCGGTCGTGTTGCGCCACTGTTTCGGCGTCGTTAGACGCTCAGAGCGAGGCCGTCACCTCCCACAGCGGCGCCAGCGCGGACAGCGAATGGTCCAGCGGACTGATCGCGACCTCCGTCGCACCCGCATCGAGATAGCGGCGCAGCTGCTTTCGCACCGTGTCGGCGTCACCGACGGCGGCCAGGTCGGCGATCGCGTCGAGGCCCTCACGCTCGATCACCTTCTGGTACGACGGGATCGTCGCGTAGAAGGCCAGCGTTTCGGCGGCGAGCGCACGGCCCGCGTCGGCATCGTCGGTGACCAGCGCCGGGACCATCGCGATGGTCTTCGGTACGGGCCGACCCGCACCGGCGGCCGCCTTGGTGATCGTCGGCACGATGAACTCCCCCACCGTGCGCGGCCCGGCCAGGTAGGGCAGGGTGCCGTCGGCGAGTTCGCCGGTGACCTGCAAGGCTTTCGGCCCCATCGCGGCCACGTAGACCGGGACCGGTGTCCCGCCGGCGACCGACACCGGCCACTCCGGGTTGGCGGTGAACTCCTCGCCGTGGAAGTCGACGGTGCCGTCGTCGAAGATCGACCGCAGCACCTGCAGGTGCTCACGCAACCGGCCGACGGGATGGGGCCACGCGGTGCCGAACGCATCCTGCTCGGGTTTGTGCGACCCCAGGCCGATACCGAGGCTGAAGTTCCCGTGCGCGGCGGCCTGCGCGGTCTGTGCCTGGGAGGCGACGACCAGCGGGTGGCGCGGGTTCAGCGGGACGACGGAGGTGCCGACGCCGAGGCCGGGCACCGCGGCGCCGATCAGGCCGGCCAGGCCGATCGCGTCATGGTCGAATTGCTGTGCCAGCCAGATCTGCCGGACGCCGACGTCGTAGGCCTGACGTGCCTGGCTGATCGCGTCATCGACGTGGTTGGCGGCCTGTCGGTTGGGAACGAGGACTATTCCAGTGGGCATATACGGGTCAGCGACCCGGCACCGCGGAACATTCCTTTTCGCTCACGCTGATTCGCGTCAGCCGTGGAAGCGGGTGACCCGGGTGCGCAGCCGGTCCACGGCCGCGTCGAGCACCATCTTCTTGGCCCGGCGCAGCAGGAACTCCGGGATCGGCGCGACCAGATCGATGATGAGGTCGAACCGGACGCGGGTGCGGTCACCCTCGCGGATGAGTTTGTACTCGCCGTGCTGGCCGCGCTGCTGGAAGGTGTCCTGGGCGTCCCAGACCATCCAGTCGTCGCCCCAGTGGTACTCCAGCATCTCCTTGTCGGTGATCCCCATGATCTTCACCGTCGCCTTGACGTGATGGGGCCTGCCGTCGGGATGACGGTCCACCACCTCCGCGGACCGGTGCAGGGTGGACCAGGTCGGCACCTCGTCGATGTCGGCGAGCGCATCAAGGATCGCCTCCGGCGAGGCGTCGAAGAGGATTTCTCTCGACGCTCTGACAGCCATCAGGCAAATATAAGACTGTCCTTAGATTCACGCAAGGATTTCAGCTAACTGGGCGTTGCCAATTAACGCCGACGCCGGTAGCAAACCAGCCGACATCATCAAGGGCGGTGGTGTGCTGCGGCGGCCGTCCGACAGGCCCGGCCGGGGTGCGGGAGAACCGTGGCGCCGTCGCGGCCTGACGCACCCCGTCCTCGTCGACCAGGGTTCCCCGGGCCAGCAGGTGCTCACTGTCGGCGGCTTCGGCCCAGTTCAGCACCGGGGTGACGCAGGCATCGGTGCCCGCGAAGATCGCCGTCCAGTGCGCCCTGGTGCCGGCGGCGAATCGGGCCTCGAACATCGCACGCATCTCGGGCCAGCGGTCCCGCTCGAACTGGGCGGGCAGCTCCTCGGCTCCGAAGCCGAGTCCGGCGAGCAGTGCCGCGAAGAACTGCGGCTCGATGGAACCCACCGCCATGTGCCCGCCGTCGGAGGTCTCGTACACGCGGTAGAACGGCGCACCACCGTCGAGCAGGAACGACTCCCGTTGATCGGCAAGCGATCCCGTCGCCTTCATGGTCCACATCATCTGCGCCAGCATGCTGACCCCGTCGACCATGGCGGCATCGACCACCTGCCCGGCACCGGAGCGCTCCCGCTCGAACAGGGCCGCGACGATACCGACCAGCACCAGCATCGAACCGCCACCGAAATCGGCGACCAGGTTCAGCGGGGCGACCGGTGGCCGGTCCCGGTAGCCGATGGCGCTCAGCACGCCGGTCTGCGACAGATAGTTGATGTCGTGGCCCGCGGTCTGCGCCAGCGGGCCGTCCTGTCCCCAACCGGTGATGCGCGCGAAGATCAGCCGTGGGTTCACCGCGGCACAGTCGTCGGGGCCGATCCCGAGACGTTCGCAGGTGCCGGGCCGGAAACCGTCCAGCAGCACGTCGGCCTCGGCGGCGAGTGCGAGCAGTCTGCCGGGTTCGTTCTTGACGTCGAGGTCGACGACCCGCTTGCCGCGGTGCATCAGATCGACGTTCTCGGCGGGCATCTGCAGGCCGCCGGGGCGCCGGACACGGACCACGTCGGCGCCCAGATCGGCCAGCATCATCGCCGCGTGCGGCCCGGGGCCGATCCCGCCGAGTTCGAGGACCCGGACGCCGGCCAACGGGCCGGACGACGTCATCCCTTCTTGACCTTCAGCACCTGCTTGCGCAGGCCGTTGGTCGCGACATCGATGGCGCCCTTCATGACCTGCTTGAGCAGGAACCCGGGCAGCGGGATCGCCAGATCGATGGTCATGTCGAAGCGGACCTTCGTCTTGTCACCCTCGGGAGTCAGGGTGTAACTGCACTCCTGGGACTTCAGCTGACTGGCCTTCACCAGCACCCAGCTGACCTTGTGCTCCTCCCAGGTGTAATCGATGGTCAGCTGATCGCTGATGCCGACCGTCTTGATGGTCTGGATGACACGGTGCGGACGGCCCTCGGCATCGCGGTCCACCACCTCGGCCTTCTGGTACTGGGGTGACCAGGTCGGGGTTGATTCGACATCGGCGACGACGGCGAAGATCTCCTCCGGGGACGCCTCGATGACCACTTCACGGGAAACGCTGGTTGCCATGGCCTGACAGTAGCGATGTCGCGCAGCGTTAACGTACGGATGGCAACATCGCCGCCATGGCCGCCGAGAACCCGCAGACCATCGCCTACCCCGCACCCGGTGCCCGTCCGCACCGCCGCGACACCGACCCGCTCGAACCCCATGTCATCGTGCTGTTCGGCGCGACCGGTGATCTCGCCAAGCGCAAGCTGCTGCCCGGGATGGCCTACCTGGACCAGTCGGAGCTCGCGCCGAACATCCAGGTGGTGGGGACCTCGCTGGAGGACCTCACCGACGACGAGTTCCGTGCGCTGGCCAAGGACGCCATCGAGAGGTTCGGCACGCACAAGCTGACCGACGAGCAGTGGGCCGACGTCTCCAAGATGCTCAGTTACGTCCCCCAGGGCGCCGGCCCGGAGGCGCTCGCCGAAGCCGTCGCCGCGGCCGAAGCCCGGCTCGGCGGGAACGCCCAACGGCTGCATTATCTTTCGGTGCCGCCCAAGGCTGCCCGGGCGGTCATCACCATGCTGCGCGAGGCCAATCTGGTGGAGCGCTCCAGGGTGGTGATGGAGAAACCGTTCGGCACCGACCTGGCCAGTGCGGTCGCGCTGAACGACTTCGTGCACGAGACGTTCAAGGAACGCCAGGTGTTCCGGATCGACCACTTCCTGGGCAAGGAGGCCGCGCAGAACATCCTGGCCTTCCGGTTCGCCAACGGTCTGTTCGAGCCGATCTGGAATCGCAACTTCATCGACCACATCCAGATCGACATCCCGGAGATGCTCGGGCTCGACGAACGCGCGAACTTCTACGAGAGCACCGGCGCCTACAAGGACATGGTCGTGACCCACCTGTTCCAGGTGATGGCCTTCGTGGTGATGGAACCGCCGACCGCGCTGGAGCCGCGCGCGATCAGCGAGGAGAAGAACAAGGTGTTCCGCTCCATGCTGCCGATCCAGTGCAACGACGTGGTGCGCGGACAGTTCGCCGGGTACCGAGAACTCAACGGTGTGGCAAGGGATTCCGATACCGAGACGTTCATCGCGCTCAAGGTCGGCATCGACAACTGGCGCTGGGCCGGCGTGCCGATCTATCTGCGGACCGGCAAGAAGATGGCCGAGGGTATGCGCATCATCTCCATTGCCTTCAAGGAGGCGCCGCGCACCATGTTCCCGGCCGGGTCGGGTGTCGGCTCGCAGGGTCCCGACCATCTGACCTTCGATCTGGCCGACAACTCCAAGGTGTCACTGTCGTTCTACGGCAAGCGTCCCGGACCGGGCATGAAGCTCGACAAGATGTCCATGCAGTTCTCCACCACCGAGATCCCGAGCAACGGTGACGTGCTGGAGGCCTACGAGCGGCTCATCCTGGATGCGATGCGCGGTGACCACACGCTGTTCACCACCGCCGAGGGCATCGAATCCCTGTGGGAGCGTTCGGCTCATCTGCTCGACGACCCGCCGCCGGCCAAGCTGTATCAGCCGGGGACCTGGGGTCCGAACGCCATCCACCAGCTGATCGCGCCGAACGCGTGGCGGTTGCCGTTCGAGCGGGCCTGGCGGGACAAGAAGTAGGAGTATGACGTTCGCTCTGGCGTGCGGGCGGGCCCGCGTGTTTAGGTAGTTGAAACCGCAAACTCGCGTAGCGCCGAAGGGGCCCTCATGTCGCTGTGGAATCCGCAAAACATCATGGATGTCCCTCCTTATCCCGCTGAGCGTTTCGACGGTGAACCAGAGGTCAGCGCGACGCTGCGCCGGTCCGAGCAGGCCGAGGACTACGCCGTCGGTCCGATGAAGTTCCACTATCTCGTCGACCAGAAGACCTCGGCGGGTGACTACGGCCTGTACCGCGTCGAGATGGCGGCCCGCGCCGGCGGAGCTGCCGCGCACTATCACAAGGCCATCTCCGAGGCGTTCTACGTGCTGGACGGCACCATGCGGCTCTACGACGGCGACAAGTGGGTCGACGCGACCAAAGGCGATTTCCTCTTCGTACCACCCGGTGGCATCCACGGATTCCGCAACGACGCCGACGAACCCGCCGAGGTGCTGATCCTGTTCGCCCCCGGCGCACCGCGGGAGTCGTATTTCGAAGGCCTGCCACACCTGGCCGGATTGACCGACGAGGAACGCATCGAATGGAACCAGCGCCACGACAGCTTCTTCCTGTAGCCGCCGTCCACCCGGTGCGCTACCGCCCGGGTGGCACCAGCAGCGACTGCCAGGTCCGGTCCCCGGCCTGGGCCAGGTCGCCCTGGGTGTAGCGGCGACCGTCCGGTCCGATGTAGTCCCCGGTGGCCGGGTCGTAGACGGCGACGGCGACGTTCTGCGGGGTCACCGCCGCAGGCTGGGCGGGCGGCGGAAAGCCGGTCAGCTCAGCGGCATCCGGTGCGTGCCCGTCGATGGGAGGCGGTGGTTCGCCCGGCGCCGAACTTCCGGGCGGGTACTGCGGGATCTCCTGGCCGCTCAGTGTCGCGTTCGGGTCGCCCTTCCAGTTGAAGCCGTCGTTGAGCGGCACGTACTCCTCGTCGCTCTCGCACATCTCGACCGTCGGCGCCCGCTTCCACGGCTTGGTCTCGCACGGAATGTTGCGCACCCCGCGGACATTGAGATCCGAGTCCTGTGGGACCCGGCAGTACAGCTCACCCGACGGCCGGTCCGGGGCGTCGACGTCGGTGGGCACCCGCTGCTGGCGGGCCGGCAGGAAGCCGGTGTTGCACGGCGGCGGCCAGTTCAGGTTCAGGTTGAAGTCCAGGTAGATGCCGCGGTAGGCCTGCCGGGTGTTGGAATTGGCCAACGTGATCGCCGACATCACCGAGGTACCCTGCGGCACCAGCACCAGCAGTTGTTCCAGATCGGCGCGGTAGGTCACCGCGATATCGCCGAGGCTCACCATGTTCGCCAGCAGCGTCGGCAACGCCGGAGCGAAACGGTCGAACAGCGCGCGGCCCTCGTCCAGTGCCGGACCGCCCTGCTCGAGCAGATCCCCGAAGGCGGCGTTCTGCGCTTCGAACTGTCCGGTGATGGACGCCATGCGCGATGCCCAGGTGGCGATCGAATCCGCGGTCTGCACCTGCGAATTCAGCACCGACGGCGTCTCGTCGATGAGTCGGGTCAGCTGCTCGGTGGAGCTGCCGGCCTCGGTGGCCAGTGACGTCGACCCGTCCACGATCCGCGACAGCTCGCGCCCCAGTCCGCCGACCGCGACGTCGGCCTCATCGATGAGGGTGCGCAGGTTGTCCTGCGGAATGGCCTGCAGCGCAGTGTTCGTCGCGTCGAGCAGTCCGGCGATATCGACGGGCAACGACACCCGGCCGGCGGGAATGACATCGCCGTCGGCCAGGGGTGCGGTCGTCCCGGCACCGGGGGTCAGCTCGACGAACTGCTCGCCGATCGCCGACCGGCTGTGCACCGCCGCCGACACATCGGCGGGCACCGCGGTGTCCGACTCGAGCTTGAGCACGGCCTGCACGCCGGTAGGAGTGACGTCCACCGAGGTGACCCGGCCGATCTCGTCACCGCGGTAGGTGACCACGGAGGTGGCGTAGAGACCGCCGGAGCTGGGCAGTTC
>Ga0075364_10000578_pt1 | contig 18885 bp, 16 predicted proteins | sample EndMetdeltDD1764_FD_71517 | JGI IMG/M metagenome (GOLD analysis project Ga0075364, IMG submission 71517) | Populus endosphere microbial communities from Tennessee, USA - Endosphere MetaG P. deltoides DD176-4 | ecosystem: Host-associated > Plants > Roots > Endosphere | place: USA: Tennessee...
CCGGGTACCCGGGTAGTCGGTGCGCTGTTCGAAGCGATCGGGGCGGGCATCGCGGCCGGCGACATACCGCGGTCCGATATTGCTGCGGCACAACCGCTGTCATCGGACTTCGACCGACTCCGTGAGGAGTTCGAGTTCACCGGCGATGACTCCGCCGTCGCCAAGTGCTTCCTGCTGTGGGCGGGACTGGTCGGTGCAATCAGCCTCGAGGTGTTCGGTCAGTACGGCGCGGACACGCTGACCGAACCTGGGGCGGTCTTCGACACCCAGGTTCTGTTGCTGATCGACATGCTCGGCCGCAACGGGACGGCCTAATTGTAGCCTTGACTTATATAAGTGTCGGCTTTAGTTTGGGGTAGTGCACGCGTTCGACGTCCTTGGCGATCCCGTGCGGCGCCGCATTCTCGAACTGCTCGCCGGCGGCGAGATGTCTGCGGGAGCCATCGGCGCCACCATCCAAGACGAGTTCGCGATCACCCAGCCCGCGGTATCCCAGCACTTGAAGGTGCTGCGCGACAACGGATTTACGTCGGTTCGGCCGGACGGTCAGCGGCGGTTGTACGCGGTGAACGGTGGGGCGTTGCGAGATGTGGACGAGTGGCTCGACGCGTTCCGCCGCTTCTGGACACCGCACCTCGACGCGCTGGGCACCGAAATCACCAGGGGAAAACGACAACGACGAAGGAAGACAACATGATTGAGATCGATGTCGACCATCAGATCAACGCGGTTCAGCGCAATGTCCGGACCCGCACGATCGAAACCGGGGAGGCACTCGTCGTCACGATCAGTCAGGTCTACGACACCGACCCGGCAGACCTCTGGGACGCGGTCACCAATATCGAGCGCATTCCGCGGTGGTTCCTGCCGATCTCCGGCGATTTGACGGTCGGCGGCTCGTACCAGTTGGAGGGACAGGCCAACGGAACCATCCTCACGTGTGACCCGCCGAAGAACTTCACCGCCACGTGGGAGTACGGCGGCAACGTCAGCTGGATCGACGTCAGTGTCGGCAGTGAGGGACCCGAACGGGCGCGATTGGTAATCGAGCACATCGCTCATGTGGACGACGAGATCTCGCGCGAGTTCGGGCCCGGCGCCGTCGGGATCGGCTGGGATTCCATGGTGCTCGGGCTGGCCATCCACCTGAGTACCGGCGAATCCATCGACCCGTCGTTCGGGCAGCAGTGGACGAGCACCGAGGAGGGGCGTCGCTTCCTGACGCTGTCGGGCGAGGAGTGGTACTCCGCGAACGTGGCCTCGGGGGAGGATCCCGCGGTGGCGCGTGCGTCGGCGGATCGATGCATCAAGGCGTACTTCGGCGAGCAATAAACTAGAACACGTTCTAGCCAGGCGCGCATGCCGACGATATTCTCAAGGCGATGCTTGACCAGACACCTGTCCAGATTGCCTGGGTGACCCGTGACCTCGACGCCACCGAAGCGGCGCTGACCACGCTGTTAGGGGCCAAGAAGTGGGTCCGCATGCCAGGTGTCCACTTCGCTCCTGAAACGTGCACCTTCCGTGGACGGCCCGCCGACTTCGTCGCCGACATCTCGCTGAGCTACGCCGGCGACACCCAGCTGGAACTGATCGCGCCGGTCTCGGGGATGAGCATCTACACAGAGTTCCTCGACCGCGCAGGACCGGGCCTGCACCACATCTGCATCGAGGCGGCCGACATCGACGCCTTCGAGGCCGCGCTGATCGACGCCGAGCGCCACGGCGCGCCCGTCGTCCAGCAGGGAGTGATGCCCGGCGGCATGCGGTTCGCCTACGTCTCCGCGGAACAGTCCAGCGTGCCCTACATCGAGATCGCGCACATCTCGCCCGAGATCCGGGCGTTCCTCGACTACGTGAAACAGGAGCAACAGTGACCACTGAAGTCCCGGAGACCGTCAGAGCTGCCGACGTGACGGATTGGTCCGACGAGGTCGACGTGCTGGTGATCGGCTTCGGAATAGCCGGTGGCTGCGCCGCGGTCAGCGCCGCGGCGGCAGGCGCGCGGGTCCTGGTGTTGGAGCGCGCTGCTGCCGCCGGCGGCACCACGTCGATGGCGGGCGGACATTTCTATCTCGGCGGCGGCACCGCCGTGCAGCAGGCCACCGGCCACGCCGACAGCGCCGACGAGATGTACAAGTACCTCGTCGCGGTATCGCGCGAACCCGAACACGACAAGATCCGGGCCTACTGCGACGGCAGCGTCGAGCACTTCAATTGGCTGGAGGACTTGGGTTTTCAGTTCGAGCGCAGTTATTTCCCTGGCAAGGCCGTCATTCAGCCCAACACCGAAGGCCTGATGTTCACCGGCAACGAGAAGGTCTGGCCTTTCAAGGAGCAGGCAGTGCCTGCGCCGCGCGGGCACAAGGTGCCGGTGCCGGGCGACACCGGCGGGGCAGGCATGGTGATCGACCTGTTGCTCAAGCGCGCCGACGAGCTCGGTGTCCAAATACGCTATGAGACGGGAGCAACCGGGCTCGTCGTGGACGACGGCGGGATCGTCGGCGCGACGTGGAAGCACTTCAACGACACCGGCGCGATCCGGGCGAAGGCAGTGGTGATCGCCGCGGGCGGCTTCGTGATGAACCCGGAGATGGTCGCAGAGTTCACCCCGAAGCTGGCCGAAAAACCGTTCGTGCTCGGCAACACCTACGACGACGGACTCGGCATCCGGCTCGGCGTCTCGGCCGGCGGTGCGACCAAGCACATGGATCAGGCGTTCATCACCGCACCGGCGTACCCGCCGTCGATCCTGTTGACCGGAATCATCGTCAACAAACTCGGTGAGCGCTTCGTCACCGAGGACTCCTATCATTCGCGCACTTCGGGATTCGTGATGGATCAGCCCGACAGCGCGGCGTTCCTGATCGTCGACGAGGAGCACCTCGAACGTCCCGAGGTGCCCCTGGTGCCGTTGATCGACGGCTGGGAGACGGTGCAGGAGATGGAATCTGCTCTGGGCATCCCCACGGGCAAGCTGGTGGCCACGCTGAACCGGTACAACGAATACGCCGCCCGCGGCGAGGACCCTGACTTCCACAAGCAGCCGGAATTCCTTGCACCGCAGGACAACGGTCCGTGGGGCGCGTTCGACCTATCGCTCGGCAAGGCGATGTACGCCGGCTTCACCGTTGGCGGGCTGGCCACCACCGTGGACGGTCAGGTGCAACGCGAGGACGGCTCGACGATCCCGGGACTGTACGCGGCAGGCGCATGTGCGTCGAACATCGCCCAGGACGGAAAGGGCTACGCCAGCGGCACCCAACTTGGTGAAGGTTCGTTCTTCGGCCGCCGCGCAGGGGCGCACGCCGCCCACGCCGCGAACGGCTAGACAGGTTCCAGGCGCCATTCGCCGCCACCGAGCAGTTCCAGGCGCCTGTCGTGGTGCTGCTCGACGGTACCGCGGTGACTGACACTGACCACGATGCAGTCCGGCAACGCGGTGCGCAGCGACCGGTACAACGCAAACTCCTGCCCCTCGTCGAGCGCCGAGGTCGACTCGTCAAGGAACACCGCCTTCGGTTTGGCCAGCAGCACCCGCGCAAATGCGATCCGCTGCTGCTCACCGGGGGACAGCACCTTGGCCCAGTCGGCCGCCTCGTCCAGGCGGGTCCCCAAATGACCGAGTGTCACAGTGTCGAGTGCGGCTTGGATTGCCGCGTCATCGAATTCGCCCGCGACGGCCGGATACGAGATCACCGATCGCAAGTCGCCAAGCGGTACATAGGGCATCTGCGACAGGAACATGGTGTCGTCCTCGGGGCGATGCACTGTGCCCGATGTGAACGGCCACAGCTGCGCCAGGCTGCGCAGAAGTGTGGTCTTGCCTGTGCCCGAGCCTCCCGTGATCACCATGGACTGTCCGACGTCCAGCCGGACGTCGAGTGGGTCGACCAGCCGAACGCCATCGGGGGTGCGCACCTCGACGTCGTCAAGCTCGACCGAGCCATCACTGCTCGGCAGAGCCGTCAATGACGGTAGCTCCCTTGCCATTTCGTTGGCGGTGACCAGCCCGTCGAGGCGAATGATGGCGGCTCGGTAGCTCGCGAACGAGTCGTAAACGGCGCGGAAGAACGACAGCGAGTCGTGCACCGACAAAAACGCGCTCGACGACTGGGTGACGTCGCCGAGCTGAATGTCGCCTGCGAACAACCGGGGAACCTGAACGACTGTCGGCAGCGGATCGACGATCTGGTGCACTGCCCTGTTCCAGGTTTGAAACGCCACGCCCCGTCGTACGAAGGCGCGGTAGTTGGCGATGATGGCCGCGAACCTGCTCATCAACCGACCGCGTTCGGCACCTTCGCCGCGGTAGAAGCCGATGGCCTCGCCCGCATCGCGCAGCCGCACCAGCGCGTAGCGGAACGCTGCGTTGGTGAGCTCATTGCGGAAGGACAGCCGGATCAGCGGACGGCCGATCCAGAACGCGACGACCGTCGAGAGGAACACGTATACGAGTGCCATCCAGAACAGCGCCTTCGGCACGGTGACACCGAGGATCGTGAGCGGGCCTGCCAGGTTCCACAGAATCGGGGTGAACGAAACCACCGAAACAATCGAAGTGACTGCGCCGAAGACCAGCGTCTGCGCTGTTCCGACGGTCGGCGTGTTGGGTTCCGGGCCGGTACCGGTGGTGAAGATGTCGATGTCCTGCTGGATGCGCTGGTCCGGATTGTCGATCGGGTGGTCGATGAACCGACCCCGGTAGTAGGCGTCGCCGTCCAGCCAGTCACCTGTGAGCCGATGAGTGAGCCACACCCGCCACCGGATGATGAACCGCTGCATCAAGTAGAGGTCCAGCGCGGTGCGGACGATGTCGATGACCGCCAAGGCGACGAGGATCAGTATCGCGCCCCAAAAGCTGTCTATCGCTGAGTCTTTCGCGGCCCCTTCACCTTCGAAGGCGGCCTGCAGCGCCGAAAATTGGTCGTTGGACTGATAACTGAACAGCACGGCCAGGCGCACGTCGAGCATCACCGACAGCAGCAGCACGCCCAGCCACAGCCACACGGGAATGCTTTCGCGACCCTTGAAATAAGCGCCGGTGACGCGCCAGAACTGACGGCCCCAGGTCGTGAACCTGCCGAGCAGCGCCAGCACAACGAGCATGCACACCGCGCCGATCACCCATGCCTTCGCCACCCACAGCAGGGACGTGATGAGCTCGTCGCCCCAATCAAGGGACGGCGTGAAGGTTTCCATGCCGGGAAGTTACCCGGCGAGGCGTTACACCGGGACGGGCTCGTCGCCCTGCACCCGGCCGAGCCGCCATTCACCGTCGCCGAGCAGCTCGAGTTCGTGGGTGTGATGCTGCTCGACGGTGGAGCGGTGGCTGACGCTGACCAAAATGGTGTCCGGCAGCTCTGTGCGCACCAGTTGATAGAGCAGGAATTCCAGGCCCTCGTCGAGGGCGGAGGTCGCCTCGTCGAGGAACACCACTTTGGGCCTGGTCAACAGGATGCGGGCGAACGCGATCCGCTGCTGCTCGCCGGGGGACAACACCTTGGCCCAATCCAGCACCTCGTCGAGCCGATCGAGGAGATGCGGTAGCGCAACCTTGAGCATCGTGCGCTTCAACGTGTTGTCGTCGATCGTGCCCTCCTTGCCGGGGTACGTCACCACGGCGCGCAGGTCGCCCAGCGGCACATAGGGCAGCTGCGATAGGAACATCGTCTCGTTGGGCCCGCACGGGCGGGTCAGCGTGCCCGAGCAGAACGGCCACAATTCCGCGAGGCTGCGCAGCAGCGTGGTCTTGCCGCTGCCGGAGGGGCCGGTGATCACCATCGTGTCGCCGATCTCCAGGCGCATATCGAGCGGCTTGATGAGCTGCCGCCCGTCGGGGGTGCGGACCTCGACATCGTCGAGTTCCACCGCGCCATCGACACAGGGAGTCGTCGTCACTTCCGGCAGCGCCCTACCCGCCTCGTTGGCTTCCACCAATCCGTGTAGACGGATGATCGCGGCCCGGTAACCGGCGAACTGGTCGTAGGCATTACGGAAGAACGACAGCCCGTCCTGGATGCTGCCGAATGCGGACGCGGACTGACTCATCGCGCCGAGCTTGATCTCACCGCTGTAGAACCGCGGAAACTGCAACAGGTATGGCAAGGGCACGATGATCTGACTGATCGACAGGTTCCACCCGTAGAAGCGCATCATCCTGTTGATGTACCGCTTGTAGTTGGAGACGACGGGTGCGAATAGTCGCCGCAGCCCGGTGCGCTCGGCGAGTTCGCCTCGATAGAAGGCGACGGCCTCCGACGCGTCGCGCAATCGCACCAGTGCGTAGCGAAACGCGGCATTGAACTTCTCGTTGTTGAAGGAGAGCCAGATGATCGGCCTGCCGATCCAGAACGCGATGATGGACGCGACCAGGACGTAACCAAGCCCGATCCAGAACATGGCCTTGGGAATGCCCACACCGAAAATCGTCAGCGTGCCCGAAAGGTTCCACAGGATCGCGGTGAAGGAGATCATCGACGTGATCGAGGAGATCGCGCCGAACAGCAGCGTGGCGCCCGTGGTGTTGTTCGGCGTGTTGGGAAGGGGTCCGACACCGGCGGTGAAGATGTCAATGTCGGTTTGGATGCGCTGATCGGGGTTGTCGATGGTGTCGTCGATGAAGCGAGACCGGTAGTAGGCCTTTCCGTCGAGCCAGTCCCCGGTGAGCCTGTCGGTCAGCCAGGCCCGCCACGCGAGCATGAACCGCTGCATCAGGAACAAGTCCAGCATGATCCGGGCGATGTGGATGACGGCCATGATGGAGAAGACGAGAATGGAGAAGAAGAAGCCGTTCTTGCCAGAGACCTTCACCGCGTCGTCACCCGCGGCAGCTGCATCCCTGCCCGCCTCAACCACCTGGAAGCTGGTCAGCATGTCGTTGCTCTGGTAGCTGAAGAGCACATCCAGGCGCACGCCCGCGACCACCAAAAGCAAGAGCACCGCCAGCCATAGCCAGACCTTGACGCTGGCAGGACCGGTGAAGTATGCGCCGGTGATGCGCCAGAACTGCTTTCCCCATTTGGTGAAGCGGCCGATCAGCACAAGTATCACCAGGGTGGACACCGCGGCGATCGCCCACGCCTTGGCGATCCACCAGAGCGATGTCCACCACTCGTTGCCCCAGTCGAGCGTCGGGGTGAACATATCCGGATTCATTCCGGCAAGGTACCTCGACACCCTGCGGCTAGCGCTCCGGAGGTCTCAGGTCCTACTTGGAAGTGGATCGAGTCGCCATTCTCCGCCGCCGACCAGTTCGAGGTGGCGGTCGTGGAACTGCGCCACCGTGCTGCGGTGACTCACGCTGACCAAAATGGTGTCGGGGAGCTCGGCACGAAGCCGTTCGTAGAGCATCAGCTCGAGCCCCTCGTCCATCGCCGAGGTCGACTCGTCGAGGAAAACCGCACGCGGCTTGCTCAAAAGGATGCGGGCGAACGCCAGCCTCTGCTGCTCACCCACCGAGAGCATCTTCGCCCAGTCCCTGACGTCATTGAGCCGGATGACGATGTGCGAAAGGGCGACGTTGACCAACGCCTGCTGGATCTCGCGATCTGTGACAGCGCCCTCCTCGAGTGGATACGACGCGGCGGCGCGGAGGTCGCCGAGGGGTATGTAGGGCATTTGCGGGACGAACATCGCCTCTTGCCTGCTGGACGGCAGCACGACGGTGCCTGCTACGAAGGGCCACAGTCCGGCGAGGCTCTGCAGCAGAACGGTTTTACCGACGCCGGATCGGCCGCTGATCAATAATGTGTCACCCGGATCGAGGCTGAGGTCGAGTGAGTGCACGAGGTGCTCGCCGTCGGGAGTGCGTACTTCGACACCGTTGACCTCGAGCCTGCCCTGTTCCGAGAAGGCGGTCTGGACTTGGGTGAAAGCACGAGCGCGCGAATTCGCGTCGATCAGCCCGTCCAGGCGGATGATGGCCGCGCGATAGCTTGCGAACGAGTCGTACACGTTTCGGAAGAACGACAGGGAATTGTGAATGTTGTGGAATGCGGTCGACGACTGGAAGATGTCGCCGAGCGAAATCTGCTGGGCGAAGAGCCGGGGCGCTTGGACGATGAACGGGAGCGGGTCGATCGCCTGACTCATCGACAGGTTCCAGCCCGTGAAGAGGACCATCCGGTTCCGCCAATAGCCGTAGTTCTCCATGACTGCAGACAGGCGGCGGTTGAGCACCCTGCGTTCGGCGTTCTCGCCCCTGTACAAGCCGACGGCGGCGCTGGCATCCCTCAACCGCACCAGTGAATACCGGAAACCCGCGTTGAGGAGTTCGTTCATATAGCTCAACCGGATCAGGGGCCTGCCGATGACGAACGCGAAGACGGTAGCCACGAGTACGTAGGCGATGACGATCCAGAACAAGGCCCTGTCAAGCGTGACGCCGCCAAGTGTCAGCGGCCCGGAGAGACGCCAGAGGATCGCGCCGAACGTGAACACGGACAACACGGCCTCGACCGCGCCGAAGAGCAATAGGTGCTCCGAGGTGTTCGCCGGGTTGTTCGGCTCGCTACCAACGCCCGCGGTGAAGATGTCGATGTCCTGCTGGATGCGTTGGTCCGGGTTGTCGATCGGCTGACGCGAGAACTGACTGCGAAAGTATGCGAAGTCGCCGAGCCAATCGTCGATGAAGCGCCGGCTCAACCAGATTCGCCAACCCATGATGAACCTCTGCGTGATGTACAGGTCGATTAGCGTCCGCACCACGTAGCAGACGGCCAGGACGGCGAACACCAGCATCGTCATCCAGAAGCTGTGTATGCCAGTGGCTTTCGCCGCATCGCCGCCTTGGAAGGTGAGTTGAAGCGAGGAGAGCAAATCGTTGGAGTAGTAGCTGAGAAGGACGTTGATGCGAACGAACAGGATCACCGATAGCAGCAGCAGCCCCACCATGGCCCACACCGGAACGCTCTGCCTGCCCTTGAAGTAGTCGCCGGTGATGCGCCAGAACTGGCGCCCCCATTCAGTCGTCCGCCCGAGCAGGACGAGCACCACCAACAGACACGAAGCGGTGACGACGAACATCTGCATCACCCACAGAGTCGAGGTGAGGAGTTCGTTGCTCCAGTCGATGGACGGCCTGAACATCTCGGTGTTCATCCGGTGACATCTCCCTCGGGCCGGGCGAAAGTCGCGCCAAGGTGGGCCGCCAGTCGGGCTGGATCGACGCCGTCGGCGGCAAGCCCCAGGTAGCCGTCGGGGCGCACGACGTAGGCCGACGGGCCGGATGGAGAGTAGGCCCTGGCGAAGTCGCCTGCGGTGTCGCGGATTACAGACAGCTCGGTGTCGGCGACATCGGCGCCCGGCGCGGCGATCAGATACACGTCCATCCGGCCGTGCGCGGCGCGCACCACGGCCGCGGCGGCCCGTTCGAACGTCGCGGTGTCGACGGCGCCGTCCGGCGCGTAGAGCAGCGTGGTGTGCTCGCGCCTGCCGAGCATCTCGAAGAGCCGCAGCGGCCCCGCCACCGCGTCACGGGTCAGGCCCGTCGCGTCTGGGGCACGGGCGCCCGCGCCCCGGGCGACGATGGGGCTGCCCGCGTAATCGATGAGCAGCTGGGCTTCGCGGCGGATGACGTAGCCGACATCGGTCGAGTCTGCGCCGATTCCTTCCCTCGCGCTGCGCACGGTGCGCCCGACGACCTCTTCGCCAACCGGTCGCCGCTCGGCGTCGTAGCTCTCCAACAGTCCGGGCGCGGCCTGCCCTTCCAGCGCCAGAGCCAGCTTCCAGGCCAGGTTGTGGGCGTCCTGGATGCCGGTGTTCATCCCCTGCGCGCCGGTCGGCGGATGGATGTGCGCGGCGTCGCCTGCGACGAACACCCGGCATTTGCCGTAGGCGTCGACGATGCGGTGGCTGATCCTGAACACCGACGACCATCGCAGGTTGCGCGCGGTCGTCGGCTCGGGGGAGAGCCGGTCCAGCACGGCCTGGATGTGGTGCAGCTGCGGCGTGTCGTCGTCGCCCAGCTCATCGGGTACCAGCATCGACATTCTGTAGCGACCCCGGCCGGGCAGTGGGATGCACACCAGCAGATCGTGGGTCTCGCCGTCGGTCTGGTGCATCGACCGGATGCCGTAACCGCGGGGCGCCGACCAGCCGACCTCGACGTCGCCCAGCATGTACCGCTCTTCGAACGCCGCGCCCTCGAACGTCAACCCGAGCCCCTTGCGCACTGCGCTGTGTGCTCCGTCTGCACCGACGAGGTAGGCCGCGCGCACCGTCTGCTCGCCGGTGTCGCCGGCCAGGGTCGCAGTTACGCCTTCAGCGTCCTGCTCGAAGCCGGTGACCCGCACACCACGCTGTACCCGCACGCCGTGCATCGCGAGCTCGTCACGCAGAATCGCCTCGGTGGCGTACTGCGGAATCGCGATGAAGCCGAACGGCACGTCGTCCGGCAACGTCATGTCGAGCTGCGAGACCCGCTCGCCGTTGACGTAGACGATCTGGCCCCTCATCAGCACGGCCGAGTCGAGGATGCGCCGCAGCACCCCCATACCCTCGAACACCTCGAGCGTGCGGGGTTGCACCCCAACGGCTTTCGCATACTGCGGCGGTTCGACAAGCGGATCGACGATGCGGCATGCGATGCCGCGCCTGGCGAGTTCGATGGCGGCCGTCATCCCGATCGGGCCTCCGCCGGCGATCAGCACTTGCGTCTCTCGGGCGTCGCTCATGGTCGCGATTATGCTGCCGCCATGAGCATCGAGGCTCCAGTTACGGTCAACGCCGGACATCTGATCGCCCGGCGGTTGCGCGCCAGCGGCATCGACACCATCTTCACCCTCTCCGGCGGACACCTGTTCTCCATCTACGACGGCTGCCGCGCCGAGAACATCCGCTTGATCGATACCCGCCACGAGCAGACCGCCGCGTTCGCCGCCGAGGGCTGGTCGAAGGTGACCAGACAGCCCGGCGTGGCCGCCCTGACCGCCGGCCCCGGCGTCACAAATGGGATGAGCGCGATGGCGGCCGCACAGCAGAACCAGTCGCCGCTGGTGGTGCTCGGCGGACGGGCGCCCGCAGGGCGCTGGGGGCAGGGGTCACTGCAGGAAATCGACCACGTGCCGTTCGTGGCGCCGCTGACGCGGTTCGCCGCAACCGCGCAGTCGGCCGATGCGGTCGGGCCGCTGATCGACGATGCGCTGAAGGCCGCGGTCGGTGCGACTGGAGGATCTACGGGGGTCGCGTTCGTGGATTTCCCGATGGACCACGTCTTCAGCGAAGCGCATGACCCCGGCGGCCCCGGCGCGCTTGCCGACGCGCCCGCACCGGTGCAGGCGGACGGGAATGCGTTGGACGCCGCCGTGCAGCTCCTGGCCGGGGCTCGGCGGCCGGTGATCATGGCCGGCACCAACGTGTGGTGGGGGCGCGCTGAAGAGGCCTTGCTGGCGCTGTCCGAATCCCTGCGCGTGCCGGTGCTGATGAACGGAATGGCTCGCGGAGCGGTACCGGCCGACCACGACCTCGCGTTCTCGCGGGCGCGGTCAAAAGCCTTGGGGGAGGCCGATGTTGCGCTCGTGATCGGCGTGCCGATGGACTTCCGGCTCGGCTTCGGCGGCGTGTTCGGCGCGCAGACCAAGCTGATCGTCGCCGATCGCGTCGAACCCGACCGGCCGCACCCCCGCGACGTCGCGGCCGGACTGTACGGCGATCTGGCCACCATTCTGTCGGCGCTGGCGTCTGCTGGGGCGACCGACCATGAAGGTTGGATCAGCGAGCTGCGCGCGGTCGAGGACGCCGGGCGGGCGGCTGAACAGGCCGAGCTCGACGACGACCGCACCCCGCTGCACCCGATGCGGTTATACGCCGAACTCAAGCCGCTGCTGGACCGCGACGCGATCATCGTCATCGATGCGGGCGACTTCGGCTCCTACGCCGGACGGGTCATCGACAGCTACGTGCCCGGCGCGTGGCTGGACAGCGGGCCGTTCGGCTGCCTGGGCTCCGGCCCCGGGTATGCCCTGGCCGCCAAGCTGGCCCGGCCCGACCGGCAGGTGGTGTTGCTGCAGGGCGACGGCGCGTTCGGGTTTTCCGGAATGGAGTGGGATACGTTGGTGCGCCACGGCGTTCACGTCGTCTCGGTGATCGGCAACAACGGGATCTGGGCGCTGGAAAAGCATCCGATGGAAATGTTGTACGGCTACTCGGTGGTGGCCGAGCTGCGCCCTGGCACCCGTTATGACGAGGTGGTGACTTCACTCGGCGGACATGGCGAGTTGGTGTCGACGCCTGCGGAGGTGCGGCCTGCACTGGAGAGGGCCTTCTCGTCGGGGCTGCCCGCCGTGGTGAACGCGCTGACCGACCCGACCGTGGCATACCCGCGTCGCTCCAATCTCGCCTAACTCTCTCCACGGACCGTAAATCGCTGGACGCGTTCGGCATTGGCGCCCATCCTGGTGACGTGGAGGTGCGGGCACATGAGTCTGTCGAGGAGTTCCGCGCGATCGCGGAGCCGCTGTATCGACGCGACCCCGTGGCCAACACCATCGAGCTCACCCTGCTGCGGGCAGCCGGCCTTCCCGACGACTCGCTGCTGATGACGGTGTGGGACGACGGCACATCGGTGGGCGCGGCGCTGCAAACGCCACCATATCCTTTGGCGTGCAACGGAATCCCCACTCAAGCGATGAACGCCCTTGCCGACAAGCTCGTTGAATGGCGTCCGGAGCTGACCGGTGTCCGTGGTGTGCGTTCGAGTGCCGTCGCTTTCGCGGACGCGTGGCGAACCATCGCTGGACGGGCCGGAAAAATAGACACCGAAGAGCGGCTCTATCGGCTGGGCACGTTGCGGCCGCCGAACGCTGTGGCCGGTACGGCGCGACTCGCTACCAACGATGACAGCGGGCAACTCGTGGATTGGGTGGAACTGTTCTTCGCGGAAACCTTCAGCCGGCGTGACGAAGGCGCAGGCGACCGGTTCGTCGCCAATGCGCAGCGAGTCGGTGACCGGTTCATCGTGTGGGAAGTCGACGGCACACCGGTCAGCATGGCGATGCTGCGTGCGCCCGCCGCGGACGTGTCACGCATCGGGCCGGTGTTCACACCAACGGACCGGCGTGGCCACGGCTACGGATCGGCCGCCACTGCCGCGGCCGCGGATCTGGCCCACCGCAGCGGAACCGCAGACGTCGTGCTCTTCGCGGATCTCGCCAATCCAACCTCGAACGCGATCTATCAGCGGATCGGCTTCGAAGCCGTCGTCGACAGCGTCCGGATCGACTTCGTGATCGTGGGCTGACGCGAGCGTCCACAAAATGCCAGGCATCCGCGGCGTGTCTATGCACAGACACGGTCGCTGACGGTGCTTGGCGGGCCGCGTACCGTAAATGTGTGGCGAAGACGAAAACCCGCACCTCAGGTCGTGTCAGCAACCGGTTCTGGAAGCTGCTCGGCGCCAGCACCGATAAGGATCAGACCCGCTCGATGGCGCAGGTGCGCGAATCGGCGGAATTCGGCGAGAAGGCCGCCGACCTCGACGACGAGCAGCTGCGCAAGGCCGCCCAGCTGCTCAACCTCGAAGACCTGGCCGATTCGGCGGACATTCCGCAGTTCCTCGCGATCGCCCGCGAGGCGTCCGAGCGCACCACCACGCTGAAGCCGTTCGACGTACAGCTGCTGGGCGCGCTGCGGATGCTTGCGGGCGACGTGGTCGAGATGGCCACCGGTGAAGGTAAGACGCTGGCCGGCGCGATCGCCGCGGCAGGCTACGCGCTCGGCGGGCGCAACGTGCACGTCATCACCATCAACGACTACCTGGCTCGCCGCGACGCCGAGTGGATGGGCCCCCTGATCGAGGCGATGGGGCTGACGGTCGGCTGGATAACCGCCGACTCGACGGCCGAACAGCGGCGCGAGGCGTACAAGTGCGACATCACCTACGCCTCGGTCAACGAGATCGGCTTCGACGTACTGCGCGACCAGCTGGTCACCGACGTCGACGATTTGGTGTCACCCAACCCTGATGTGGCGCTGATCGACGAGGCCGACTCGGTGCTCGTCGACGAAGCGCTGGTGCCCCTGGTACTCGCGGGCACCAGCCACCGCGAGATGCCGAAGGTGGAGATCATCCGGCTCGTCGGCGAGCTCATCGCAGCCAAGGACTATGACACCGACGCCGACAGCCGCAACGTCCATCTCACGGAGTCCGGCGCGCAGAAGCTCGAGGCCAAACTCGGCGGCATCGACCTCTACTCCGAAGAACACGTCGGCACCACCCTGACCGAGGTCAACGTGGCATTGCACGCACACGTGCTGCTGCAGCGAGACGTCCACTACATCGTCCGCGACGACGCCGTGCACCTGATCAACGCCTCCCGCGGCCGCATCGCGCAGTTGCAGCGCTGGCCGGACGGCCTGCAGGCGGCCGTCGAAGCCAAGGAAGGCATCGAGACCACCGAGACCGGCGAGGTGCTCGACACCATCACTGTGCAGGCCCTGATCAATCGGTACCCGACGGTGTGCGGCATGACGGGCACCGCGCTTGCCGCAGGCGAGCAGTTGCGCCAGTTCTACAAGCTTGGTGTTTCGCCAATTCCGCCGAATACTCCCAACATTCGCGAAGACGAGGTCGACCGCGTCTACATCACCGCGGCAGCGAAGAACGACGCGATCGTCGAGCACATCAAGGAGGTGCACGCCAACGGGCAGCCCGTGCTCGTCGGTACCCGCGACGTCGCCGAGTCCGAGGAGCTGCACGAGCGGCTGGTCAAGGCGGGCATTCCGGCCGTCGTGCTCAACGCGAAGAACGACGCCGAGGAGGCCGCGGTGATCGCTGAGGCCGGCAAGCTCGGTTCGATAACCGTGTCCACCCAGATGGCCGGCCGCGGCACCGACATCCGGCTCGGCGGCTCCGATGAGACCGATCACGACGCCGTCGCCGAACTCGGCGGGCTGCATGTCATCGGCACCGGCCGCCACCACACCGAACGGCTGGACAATCAGCTGCGCGGCCGCGCAGGACGCCAGGGCGACCCTGGGTCGTCGGTGTTCTTCTCGAGCTGGGAAGACGACGTGGTCGTGGCCCACCTCGAGCAGGAGAAGCGCAACAAGCTGCCGACGGAGACCGAAGAGGACGGCCGCATCGTCGGCGCCAAAGCCGCCACGCTGCTTGACCACGCGCAGCGCATCGCCGAAGGCCGGATGCTCGACGTGCACGCCAACAACTGGCGCTACAACCAGCTGATCGCCCAACAGCGGGCGATCATCGTCGAGCGGCGCGACACCCTGCTGCGCACGCCGACCGCGCGGCAGGAGCTGGCCGAGCGCGCATCGAACCGCTACGAGGAAATCGTCGACGACCTCGGCGAGGAGAAGCTGGAGAAGATCTGCCGGCTGATCATGCTGTACCACCTGGACCGGGGCTGGGCCGACCATCTGGCGTACCTGGCCGATATTCGAGAGAGCATTCATCTGCGGGCACTGGGCAATCAGACCCCGATCGACGAGTTTCACCGGATGGCCGTCGATGCGTTCGCCTCACTTGCCGCCGACGCGATCGAGGCGGCTCAACAGACATTCGAGACCGCCGCCTCCATCGAGGACGAGCCGGGTGTCGACCTGTCCAAACTCGCTCGGCCGACGTCGACGTGGACGTACATGGTGCACGACAATCCGCTGGCAGACGAGTCCATGTCGGCACTGAGCCTGCCAGGGGTCTTCCGATAGGTTTAGCGCATGGCCGGCGCCGCGGGGGAGGTACGCGACCGGGTGCTGACGGTGCCCAACGCGCTGTCGGTGCTGCGCCTTGTGCTGGTTCCGGTATTCCTCTACCTGTTGCTCGTGGTCCACGCCACCGGCTGGGCGGTCGGCGTGCTGATGTTCAGTGGGTTCTCCGACTGGGCTGACGGCAAGATCGCGCGGATGGTCGCCAACCAGTCGTCGCGGCTGGGGGAGTTGCTCGACCCGGCCGTCGACCGCATCTACATGGTGACTGTGCCTGTGGCTCTGGCGATTTACGGCGCGGTGCCGTGGTGGATCGTGCTCACGCTGATCGGCCGCGACGTCGTGCTGGCCGCGACGCTGCCGGTGCTGCGCAGCCGGGGATTGACCGCGCTGCCTGTCACCTACGTAGGCAAGGCCGCCACCTTCGCCCTGATGTCCGGCTTGCCGCTGATCCTGCTCGGCCAGTGGGACGCGCTGTGGAGCCGCGTCGTTCTTGCGTGCGGGTGGGCGTTCCTGATCTGGGGCTTGGCCATGTACCTGTGGTCGGGGGTGCTGTACCTGATTCAGGTGGCGATGGTGGTGCGGCAACTGCCCAAGGTGTCGCGATGAGCATGCTGGGCGGCTACGACCCGGAGGCCGGCCGCAACACCCACGAGGCCGACAGGCCGACGCTGCTTCCTCTGCCGTCACTGCTGCGCTCCCTGCTGTCCGATCATCTGGATCCGGGCTATGCCGCAGCGGCGGAGGCGAAGGCGCGCGGCGCGAAACGCCGGACGTGGTGGCAGGCGTGGATATGGCAGATCGCAGGCGCGCTGGCGATCGCGGCGGTGTTCGCCGCAGCGGTCGCACAGGCCCGCTCGACGGCACCTGGTGTGCGCGAAACACAACATGTGCTGTCGGGCAGCGTCAAGTCCGCGGAAGCCACCACCAACGACCTCACCGCCCGTCGCAACGCCCTGGCCACTCAAGTGGACGCCGAGCGGCGCAGCAGGCTCGAAGGCGACGAACGAGGCCAGCAGCTGCTCGGCAGCCTTGATGCGGCTAACTTCGCGGCGGCCGCCACGCCGGTGATCGGACCCGGCCTGACGATCACCATCACCGATCCGGGGATGTCCAAAGATCTGTCCGACGTCTCCAAGGAGCGCGTCGCAGGCAGCCAGCAGGTGATCCTGGACCGCGATCTGCAGCTGATCGTCAACTCGCTGTGGGTCAGCGGCGCAGAGGCCATCTCGGTCGGCGGAGTGCGAATCGGTCCGAACGTGACGATCCGGCAGGCGGGCGGCGGCATCCTGGTCGACAATCAACCGATCAGCAGCCCATACGTCATTCTCGCGGTCGGACCTCCGCACGCTATGCAGGAGGTTTTCGACCGCAGCGCCGGCTTGCAGCGACTTCGGTTGCTGGAGACCAGCTACGGCGTCGGGCTCAATGTCAGCGCAGGCGACGGCTTGACGCTGCCTGCCGGTTCGATTCGAGATATCAACTTCGCCAAACAGATTGGGCCGTAATGATCGGACGCAAATGATCGGAATCGCCGCGCTAGTCATCGGGATCGTGCTGGGTCTGGTGTTCCACCCCAGCGTGCCCGAGGTCATCCAGCCGTACCTGCCGATCGCGGTGGTGGCCGCGCTCGACGCGGTGTTCGGCGGATTGCGGGCCTATCTGGAGCGCATCTTCGATTCGAAGGTGTTCGTTGTGTCGTTCGTGTTCAACGTGCTGGTTGCCGCATTGATCGTCTTCGTCGGCGACCAACTGGGGGTCGGCACCCAGCTGTCCACCGCGATCATCGTGGTGCTCGGCATTCGCATCTTCGGCAACGCGGCCGCCCTGCGGCGCAGATTGTTCGGCGCTTAACCGATGAGTAGTGAGCACCCGCCCCAGCATTCTCCCGAGCCGGACCATCACGGCCGCCATGAGCTGCCGCCCGATGAGCCCGCGCCGGAGATCGGCGACTTGCACGCGGGCGGCGTGAAGGGCGTGGCACGCAGGGGCCGGTCCCAGCTCGCGTTCGGCGCACTGGCCGTCTTGCTGTGCGTACTGCTCGGTGTCGCGATCGTCACGCAGGTGCGGCAGAACGAATCCGGTGACTCACTGGAGACGGCAAGGCCCGCCGATCTATTGGTGCTGCTTGATTCGCTGCAGCAGCGGGAGGCCGCGCTCAACACCGAAGTAACTGACCTGCAGCGCACGCTGGCGCAGCTGCAGGCATCCGGCAGCAGCGATGCGGCCGCGATCGAGAACGCGCAGGCCCGGCTGGCCGCGCTGTCGATACTGATTGGCACCGTCGCCGCCACAGGCCCCGGTGTGACGCTGACGATCGAGGACAAGGCGCCTGGCGTGCCTGCCGAGACCATGCTCGACGTGATCAACGAGCTACGGGCGGCCGGCGCCGAGGCGATGGAGATAAGTGGCGGGGCGGCAGCGGTTCGGGTCGGCGTCGACACCTGGGTGGTCGGAACCCCTGGCGCGCTCGTAATCGACAACACGACGCTGAACCCGCCGTATTCAGTTCTGGCAATTGGTGATCCGCCGACGCTGGCCGCGGCGATGAACATTCCCGGCGGCGCGATGGACAGCGTCGAGCGCGTCGGCGGCACGATGGTGGTAAAACAGTCCGACCGCGTGGACATAACCTCCTTGCGGCAACCGAAACCCCGCCAATACGCTCAGCCAGTCAAATGAGCACTTGTAGTCAAGGAGCGCCGTGAGCGAAATCCCAGCCGACCTGTACTACACCGAGGAACACGAGTGGGTGCGGCGCACGGGTGACGACACCGTACGGGTCGGGATCACCGACTACGCCCAGTCGGCGCTCGGCGACGTCGTCTTCGTCCAGTTGCCCGACACCGGCGCCGATGTGACGGCTGGCGAGTCGTTTGGCGAGGTGGAATCCACCAAGTCGGTGTCCGACCTTTACGCGCCCGTCAGCGCGAAAGTTGTTGCGGTCAACGGTGATCTGGAAGCAGACCCCCAATTGGTCAACTCCGACCCCTACGGCGGAGGGTGGCTCGTCGACCTTCAGCTCGACGCCTCGTCGCTCGAGGACGCGCTCGGCGGACTGCTCGGTGCCGACGCCTACCGCTCCACGGTGACCGAGTGACGAGTTGTTAGGGTTCTGCAGACCGAAGTCGAACACAGGCGGATCCGGCGGTGGTGGACACAATCATGTCCACTGCGCGGTACGGTCGACACCATGCGCATGACGGCTGGGGGGCCCGGCCT
>Ga0075364_10000580_pt1 | contig 18816 bp, 19 predicted proteins | sample EndMetdeltDD1764_FD_71517 | JGI IMG/M metagenome (GOLD analysis project Ga0075364, IMG submission 71517) | Populus endosphere microbial communities from Tennessee, USA - Endosphere MetaG P. deltoides DD176-4 | ecosystem: Host-associated > Plants > Roots > Endosphere | place: USA: Tennessee...
AAATGGATGTCAGCCATGAGCGCACCGCGTACCCTCTATGACAAGATCTGGGACGACCACGTCGTATCGGAAGAAAACGGAACCTGTCTTCTCTATATCGACCGTCACCTCGTTCACGAAGTGACGTCACCGCAGGCGTTCGAAGGCCTGCGCCTGGCCGGCCGCAAGGTACGCGCCCCGGAACGCACGCTCGCCGTCGTCGATCACAACGTGCCGACCACGCCCGACCGCCACCTCGGCATCAAGAACGAGGAAAGCCGCATTCAGGTGGAAGCGCTGGCGCAGAATGCCGCCGATTTCGGCGTCGAATATTATTCGGAAAAGGATGTCCGTCAGGGCATCGTGCACATTGTCGGCCCCGAACAGGGTTTTACTCTGCCGGGCATGACCATCGTCTGTGGTGACAGCCACACCTCCACGCACGGCGCATTCGGCGCGCTTGCGCATGGTATCGGCACGTCCGAAGTCGAGCATGTTCTCGCCACCCAGACGCTGGTGCAGAAAAAGGCCAAGAACATGCTGGTGCGTGTCGATGGCAAGCTGCCGGAAGGCGTGACCGCCAAGGACGTCATTCTCGCCATCATCGGCGAAATCGGCACTGCGGGCGGCACTGGCCACGTGGTCGAGTTCGCCGGCGAGGCGATCCGTTCGCTCTCCATGGAAGGCCGCATGACGGTCTGCAACATGACGATCGAGGGCGGTGCCCGTGCAGGCCTGATCGCACCCGACGAAACCACCTTTGAATACATCAAAGGCAAGCCGCGCGCGCCAAAAGGTGCAGCGCTCGATATGGCGATCGATTACTGGAAGACGCTGCACAGTGATGAAGGCGCGCATTACGACAAGGTAATCGTGCTCGACGGCGCAAACCTGCCGCCCATCGTTTCCTGGGGTTCCTCGCCGGAAGACGTCATCTCGGTCGAAGGCACCGTGCCGAACCCGGACGACATTCAGGAAGAAAACAAGCGCGCCTCCAAGTGGCGTGCCCTGGAATATATGGGTCTGAAGCCGGGCCAGAAGATGACCGATATTCCGGTCGATCGCGTCTTTATCGGCTCCTGCACCAACGGTCGTATCGAAGACCTTCGTGCCGCCGCCGTGATGGTGGAAGGCAGGAAGGTGGCCTCCACCGTCAACGCCATGATCGTTCCGGGCTCCGGCCTTGTAAAGGAACAGGCGGAAGCCGAAGGCCTCGACAAGATCTTCAAGGATGCCGGTTTCGAATGGCGCGAGCCGGGTTGTTCCATGTGCCTTGCCATGAACGACGACCGCCTGACCCCTTACGAACGCTGCGCCTCGACTTCGAACCGCAATTTCGAGGGACGTCAGGGTTATAAGGGCCGCACGCATCTCGTGTCGCCGGCCATGGCGGCGGCGGCGGCGATTGCCGGGCATTTTGTCGATATCCGCGGCTGGAAATAATCTTTGAGGGCCGGTTTTTACCGGCCCTTTCTTCTTGGCTCTTCATTGACAGATATCATGCGGATTTTATGCTGGCGCACAAAAGTATCCAGCTGCGTCGAAGGCGTCCTTCCCCTTGAACATGACAATGATCGGTCTGGCGCTGTTTGCGGCCATTCTTCACGCCAGTTGGAACGCCTTCTTGCGCTCAGGCGCAGACCGCATGTGGTCGGTGACGGTGATGAGCATTTCCGGCACAATCGTTGCGGTACCGCTGATCCTCATCTATCCGCTGCCCTCGCCCACCGCGCTCGCTTTCATCATCGTCTCCTCGGCGCTGCAAACGGCCTATAGCTTCATATTGGTCGCAGCTTATCGTTATGGCGATCTCGGCCAAGTCTACCCCATCGTTCGCGGCACCGTGCCGCTTCTGGTGACGCTGGCAAGCATCCTCTTTCTGGGCGTGCATCTGGAAACGCCGCAGATCGCCGGTGTCGCCTTTATCGCGGTCGGCATCATGAGCCTCGTTCTGGGGCGTTCGGGCGTCTCGCCGGCATCGCTCGGGCTGGCGCTCGTGTGCGGTACGATCATCTCGACCTATGCGCTGGTGGATTCCAGTGGCATCCGTCATGTCGAACAGACGATGACCTATTCGGCATGGGTTCTGCTGGTCTACGGCGTCATGATGGTGGCAGTTTATTGGATGATGCGCGGACGGTTGAAGGTCGATATCAAGTCGCGAGAGGCGCAGAAGGCACTGGCTGGCGGCGTGTTTGCGATGATTGCCTATGCCGCCGTGGTCGCCGCCTATTCGCTTGGACCGGCCGGGCCGGTGACTGCCATCCGCGAAACCAGCATGGTATTCGCCGTGCTGATCGGCCGTATCTTCCTGGGAGAAGCGCTGACGCCGAAACGCATTTTTGCCTGCGTGGTAGTGGCGGCAGGTGCCATCCTGATCGGGCGCTGATCAGATAACCTTCACTACAGTTCCCCGGCGAATGAAGCGTAGCAGCCGTTGCATGTCACGAAGCGTGACCGCCACACATCCCGCCGTCGGCTGATAGCCCGGACGGATAAGATGAAAGAAAATGGCCGATCCATGATGCCGCTGACGTGACGATATATTCCAATCGAGCACGAGGCACACATCGTACAGCCCATCCTCCCGTTTCATTTCTTCGTGGCTGGGTATGAACGGCGCCTTGACGAGACGATTGTAACTCGGGTGTTCCGGTTGATCGCACCACAACATGTCGGGGCGAATGCGGCGCATGGGCAAGGCGGTCGGCAATGCACGAACGCGATCGCCACGAACGAAACCGTAAAGGACAGGCATTGAGGCAATCGGCGTTGCGCCATCGCCTTCCCGCTTGAAAGCGGTGCGACCGGAGCGCCCGATGGCAGCCGGAAAGCTGACCGGGCCACACTGAACGAGCGCCCGCGACGGCTTTCCGGGTGCCGGACGTACGACAATCGTCAAAGACGCCCTTTTCTTTTGGCAATTTGCTCGCATTTTCCTCACAAGTTTTTGCGTTGCTCATGATTTTATTTGAATTCATAGCAAGCTAGCACTTACATCAAGTGCCCGAAACAGCCGGCCCCGCGCCCTTAGCACTTCCGTGGATGGCGCGAGACAACAAAGAGGCAAGTTCTACATGGCAGCACGTACCATCCTTCTGGTAGACGACGACAACGATCTGCGCGAGACGCTGGTCGAGCAGCTTTCCTTCTATGAAGAATTCAACATTCTGCAGGAAAGCAACGCCACCAAGGCGATGCAGGCCGCCAAGGCAAGCCAGATCGACCTGCTGATCATGGATGTCGGCCTGCCGGACATGGATGGCCGCGAGGCAGTGAAGCTGCTGCGCAAGAGCGGCTTCAAGGCACCGATAATCATGTTGACCGGCCACGACACCGACAGCGACACCATTCTCGGCCTCGAAGCAGGCGCCAACGACTATGTGACCAAGCCTTTCCGCTTTGCGGTTCTGCTTGCCCGTATCCGTGGCCAGCTGCGCCAGTACGAACAGAGCGAAGACGCGACCTTCACCGTCGGACCTTACGTGTTCAAGCCGAGCCAGAAACTACTCACCACCGACGACGGCAAAAAGATCCGCCTGACCGAAAAGGAAGCGGCGATCATCCGTTATCTTTATCGCGCCGGCCAGAAAGTCGTGACGCGCGATATCTTGCTGGAAGAGGTCTGGGGTTATAATTCCGGCGTCACCACCCACACGCTGGAAACCCATGTCTATCGCCTGCGCCAGAAAATCGAGCGCGATCCGTCCAACGCGGAAATTCTCGTAACGGAAAACGGCGGTTACAAGATCGTACCGTAAGGACTGAACTCAATGGCACTTGCCGACGACATTCGCCTGCTCTCGCAGGTGCCATTGTTTTCCGACATGGATAGCGACCAGCTCAGGCTGATCGCCTTCGGAGCCGAACGCCGTACGATCGGCGAAGGTCAGGCGTTGTTTCGCGAACACTCTCCGGCCGAATGCGCCTTCGTGATCGCAAATGGCCGTTTCCAACTATCGACCCTCGGCCGCGACGGCCATCTGCATGCAGAAAAGGATGTCGGCACCGGTACGCTGCTTTCAGAGCTGGCGCTGGTGACCATGGTCGAACGCAAATACACCGCCATCGCGCTTCAGGACAGCGAAGTGCTGAAAGTGACGCGCAGCCTGTTCCATCGTCTGCTGGAGGAATATCCGCAGGCGGCGCAGATTCTGCAAGCCCGTATCCGCGATAATCTAGTGTCGATGGCCAAAGCTGCGGCGGCGATGGAAAGCCGGTTCCAGTAAGGACGGTTGGCCTCGCCGCGTCGGGGCCATGGATCCTCGGGTCAAGCCCGAGGATGACCAAAGAGAGAATTTGCGAGGGTGCCTCAAGTGAGGGTCCAGCAGTCGGCTCCTTGACGTCCCCTCTCACCGTCGTCATCCTCGGCCTTGAGCCGAGGATCCAAACCAAGCAGCCTGCCCCCGCGTCAGAACTTGAACGTCGCCGTGACCGGCACATGGTCCGAAGGCTGGTTCCAGCCGCGGGCTTCCTTCAGCACCTCGACCTTATCGAGGAAAGGGCCAAGCTCCGGCGACGACCAGATGTGGTCGAGACGGCGGCCCTTGTTGGCAGCCTCCCAATCCTTGGCGCGGTAGCTCCACCACGTGTAAATCTTTTCCGGTTCCGGCGTGTACTGGCGCATCAGATCCAGCCAGCCGCCTTTGGCGATGACGTCCTTCATTCCCTCGGTTTCCACCGGGGTATGACTGACGATCTTCAGGAGCTGCTTGTGCGACCAGACATCGTGCTCCAACGGCGCAATGTTGAGATCGCCGACGAGGATGGAAGAGACACCCGGCATATCTGCCTTCAGCGCCTTCATCTCTTCCAGAAAGTCGAGCTTGTGGCCAAACTTCGGATTGATGGTGCGATCCGGCTCGTCACCGCCGGCGGGCACGTAGAAATTATGCAGCCGGATGCGGCGCGAACCACGCTCGAAGATCGCCGAGATATGGCGGGCATCACCGACGTTGCAGTAATTCTGGCGGTGATCTTCCAAGAGCGGAACACGCGAAGCAATCGCCACTCCGTGATAGCCCTTCTGGCCATGGATGATGATGTGCTCGTAACCAAGCGCCTTGAGGGGAGCGAGCGGGAATTCCGGCTCCTGGCACTTGATCTCCTGCAGGCAGAGAATATCGGGCTGGTGACGCACGATAAATTGCTCGACGATCGGCATACGCAGCCGCACGGAATTGATGTTCCAGGTGGTGATGGAAAATGACATGCGGCGGCTCCCTGCTGTTGAGCAAGGGTCTAGGCAATTTCAAAGGCCCTGAAAAGCACAAAGGCCGCCCTGAAGGCAGCCTTTGCAAATCACTCAAGACTGTAAACAGCTTATCGCTTGCGTACTTCCTCGTAATCGATGCGGAAGACGCGCTCGTCGAATTTCGTGCCGTTCTGAACGTTATAGATCATCACCGAGGTTTCCTTGTTCTGGAGATCGGTAATGGTCCACTGACGCAGGTCGTAGGTCTTGGGGTCGAACATCATGGTAATGGTCGAATCGCCAAAAATGCTCTTGTTGCCGAGCACGATGGTAATCAGGTCCGACTCTTCCTTGACGTCGCGAACCGTCTGGTTAGCAAGGTCGATCTTTTCGGAAAGCAGCAAGCTGAGTGGCGTCTTCGACAAGGGATAGAGATCCCAGGTCTTCAGCTTGATATTGCCGATAACAACATTCTTGCCATCGGCGATCACGCGGATCGGGGACGGATCCTCGAAGTTGAAGCGCAGTTTTCCCGGACGTTCGATGAAGAACTTGCCGCCGGTCTGTTCGCCGCGCGGACCGAACTGCACGAACTCGCCCATCATGGTTTTGACGGAGGAGAAGTGATCGGCAATCTTTTGCGCAGAAGCGTTGCCCTGCGCAAACGCCGGCACGCCGGTGAGGCCGCCAAGCGCCATGGCCGTAACGCCGGTGACGAAACCACGACGGCTCAAGGCGTCAGTCAGAATCTGCGGCGTGGTCTTCTGTGTCATTCGGTATTCTCCTTCAGTCTCTTCCTCACTATCAAAAGGCGGCGGCTTCGTGGCCGCGCCTCTTCACAGCGCAGTTACCGATCGAGAATGTCGCTCTCCGTCGGCACCAAAATCTCGCGTTTACCGGCATGGTTGGCCGGGCCGATCAGCCCTTCCTGCTCCATCCGCTCGATCAGCGATGCAGCGCGGTTGTAGCCGATACCCAGTCGACGCTGGATGTAGGACGTCGACGCCTTGCCGTCACGCAGCACGATTGCCACTGCCTGATCGTAAGGGTCATCCGAATCCGACAGATTGGATGTGCCCGCCGGGCCGCCTTCATCGTCATCATCGTCGTCTGCCGTAATTGCATCGAGATATTGTGGCGCACCCTGGCTTTTCAAGTAGGAAACGATTTTCTCGACTTCGTTATCCGAAACGAACGGGCCATGGACACGCTGGATACGGCCGCCACCGGCCATATAGAGCATGTCACCCATGCCAAGCAGCTGTTCGGCGCCCTGTTCGCCAAGGATCGTACGGCTGTCGATCTTTGACGTCACCTGGAAGGAGATGCGCGTCGGGAAATTGGCCTTGATTGTGCCGGTGATGACATCGACCGAGGGACGCTGGGTGGCCATGATGACGTGAATGCCGGCAGCACGTGCCATCTGCGCGAGACGCTGTACGGCACCTTCGATATCTTTGCCCGCCACCATCATCAGGTCGGCCATTTCGTCGATGACGACAACGATATAGGGCAGCGGCTTCAGATCGAACTCTTCCGTCTCGTACATCGCCTCGCCGGTCTGGCGGTCAAAGCCGGTCTGCACGGTGCGGGTCAGCACTTCGCCCTTGGCAAGCGCCTGTTCGACACGGGTGTTGAAACCGTCGATGTTACGGACACCGATCTTCGACATCTTCTTGTAGCGCTCTTCCATCTCGCGGACGGTCCATTTGAGCGCAACAACGGCCTTTTTCGGATCGGTGACGACAGGCGACAGAAGATGTGGGATGCCGTCATAGATCGACAGTTCCAGCATCTTTGGATCGATCATGATCAGGCGGCATTTTTCCGGGCTGTGCCGGTACAGCAGCGACAGGATCATGGTGTTGATGGCGACCGATTTACCCGAACCGGTGGTACCCGCGACGAGAAGATGCGGCATCTTTGCCAGATCGGCGATGACAGGTTCGCCGCCGATCGTTTTGCCGAGCGCCATGGCGAGTTTGGCCTTGCTGCCTTCGAAATCACGGCTGCCGATCATCTCGCGCAGATAGACGGTTTCGCGGGTGGAATTCGGCAATTCGATGCCGATGGCATTACGGCCGGGCACAACCGCGACACGGGCAGCGATTGCACTCATCGACCGGGCGATATCGTCGGCAAGACCGATAACACGCGACGACTTGATACCAGGAGCCGGCTCCAGTTCATAAAGCGTCACGACCGGGCCCGGACGGACATGAATGATCTCGCCCTTGACGCCAAAGTCTTCCAGCACGCCTTCCAGCATGCGGGCATTCTGCTCCAGCGCATCGGCGGACAACGTGGCGTCGCGGGCCACAGCCTTCGGTTCCGTCAGAAGATGTACGGACGGAAGCTGGAAACCTTCAGGATCGATGAAGGAAGACTGGGCCTCACGGGAAACGCGGGCACTCGGCTTTGGCGGTGCCGCGGCCGCTGTCACACGGGAATTACCACGACCACGCGGGCTTGCCGCAAACTCGTCGTCATCCGGCAGGATGCCAGCCGGACGGCGCATGCCGATATCGTCGTCATATTCGTCGTCTTCATCATCGGCCATTGGCGCTGCGGCAACGGCGCGGCGCGCCATGGTGCGGTTGGCAAATTCACCCCCATCCATGGAGGGTTCGCGACGGTCACCGCGGCTCATCGCCTTGGCGCGCACCGGTTCGTTCAGCCCACCGAACTCATCATCATTGAAATCGTAGGGTTGCTCATGCTGAGCGCCCATGCGGCTGCGCGCCTTGATGCCGAACAGGCGGCGGAACTGCGCCTGGCCCATATACCAGTAATGTGCAAGCGCACCAAAAGCGAGGAAACCGCCAAAGCCGCCTTCATCATCCTCGTCATCGTCTTGCGCGGCGTTGCGGCGAGGCGGCTCGGGAATATCGTCCTCATCGACCTCAACAATCTCGCGATGCCCGACAATGCCGGATGCAAACAGCATCAGCCATGCAGTCGGCACAGCAAAGATACAGCCGAGAATGGTGGCGAGCATGCCGGTCGGATAGGCACCGGCAAAAAGAGCGGGAAAGCGAAGGATCATATCGCCGAGAACACCACCGATACCGTTCGGGATCGGCCAGGTGAGCGGCGCGGGAAAACAACCGAGTGTGGCGGCACCGGCAAGGGCTGCCCCACCCCATGCGGCAAAACGCGCGGGCATGCGATCGATATGACGGCCGGTGATCAGCGCCATTGCCCATGACAGAACTGGCAGAAGCGCCAGCACGCTGGCAAGGCCTAAGAACTGCATCATCAGGTCGGCAAAGGCCGCACCGGCAGAACCGAGAATATTGGTCGGCTGATTATCCGTGGCATAGGAGAAGCTCGGATCGGCAACGTTCCACGTTGCCAGCGCGGCAATGGCCAGCGCGAGCCCGAGAAAGATCCCGAAACCAAGAAGCGCCAGAACCTGACGCATGACGAAAGCGGTAAGCACAACGCGCGTCGATCGATGCGCCATGGCTGCCGAATTGCTTCTGCTCATTATCACCAGCCTGTAACCAGTTTTGGGCATGGCGGTCGAATCGGCGGCCCGACGCGCAATGCACCCAGATGAGCGCAGGCTAACGAAAGCAGGTTAACGCAGCTTTAACCACGCCTGTAAGGGCAATATTTACCGCAGCAAAAAGGCCCGGAGCGGCGTCGCCCCGGGCCTTTTCAGAACTTCTGAGAGAAGCGGCGCGCGAGGCTGCCGCTGCTCAAAGATCAATTGTGGTAGGCAGCTTCGCCGTGCGAGGCGAGGTCGAGACCTTCGCGCTCGGCTTCGACCGTGACACGCAGGCCGACGATCAGATCGACGATCTTGTAGAGGACGAAGGAGCCGATACCGCACCATGCGATGGTGACGAGAACGGCGTAGAGCTGCGTCATGAACTGACCGCCCATGGTGACGCCTTCAGCATAACCGATGCCGCCGAGCGACGATGAGGCGAAGATGCCGGTGGCAAGAGCACCGAACAGACCGCCGATACCGTGGACGCCAAAAACGTCAGCCGTATCGTCGTAACCGAACTTGTTCTTCACGACAGCGACGAAGAAGTAGCACAGCGGCGAAACGATGAGACCCATGACGATGGCGCCCATCGGGCCGGCAATGCCGGCAGCCGGCGTGATGGCGACGAGACCGGCGATCATGCCCGAAACGGCACCCAGCAGCGAAGCCTTGCCACGGGTAAAGGTTTCGACGATGCACCACGACACGATGGCAGCAGCAGTTGCAAGGAAGGTGTTGACGGTTGCGAGCATCGCGCCGCCGGAAGCTTCGAGGTTGGAACCCGCGTTGAAGCCGAACCAGCCGAACCACAGCATGGCAGCACCGACGAGCGTCAACGTCATCGAATGCGGAGCCATCATGTCCTTGCCGAAGCCGGTACGCTTGCCGACCATGATCGCACCGATCAGACCAGCGAGACCGGCATTGATGTGAACGACAGTACCACCGGCGAAATCAAGCGCGCCCCAGCCGAAGATCAGACCGTTCGAGTCCCAGACCATGTGGGCGATCGGGAAATAGACGAAAGTGACCCACAGAATGCAGAACAGCACAGCAGCCGAGAACTTGATGCGTTCGGCAAAGGCGCCGACGATCAGGGCCGGCGTGAGCGCCGCAAAGGTCATCTGGAACATCACGAAGATGAATTCCGGAATGACAATGCCATCGGAGAAGGTTGCCGCGGTCGAATCGATGGTGACGCCCGACAGGAACATCTTTGCCGTGCCGCCCCAGAAAGCGGACGTGCTGCCGCCGAAGGCGAAGGAATAACCGTAGGTGACCCAGATCAGCATGACAGCGGCTGCAACAACCGTGCACTGCATCAGGACGGACAGCATGTTCTTGGTGCGAACGAGGCCACCATAGAAGAGGGCAATGCCCGGCATGATCATGAAGAACACGAGAAGCGTGCAGATGAACATGAAAGCGGTATCGGCCTTGTCCGGAACCGGTGCGGCAGCGGCAGCTTCAGCAGCAGGCGCGGCTGCTTCCTGCGCAAAGGCGACGGCTGGAGCGAGAAGCGCCGTGGCGGCAGCCCCCACGCGTCCAAGGCTGGAAAACTTGGTAAACGTCATAGCTGGAAAACTCCCCTGTCGGCCCTGCTTAAAGCGCTTCTGTGTTGGTTTCGCCGGTACGGATGCGCACGGCCTGTTCGATCGAATAGACAAAAATCTTGCCGTCGCCGATCTGACCCGTCTTGGCGGACGACGCGATGGCTTCCACGGCCTTTTCGACCACATCCGCTGCGACAGCGATTTCGATTTTCAGCTTCGGCAGGAAGCTGACGGCATATTCCGTGCCACGATAGATTTCGGTATGCCCCTTCTGGCGCCCGTAACCCTTTACCTCGGTCACGGTCAGGCCCTGGATACCGACTGCCGTGAGCGCTTCGCGCACCTCATCGAGCTTGAACGGCTTGATAATGGCCATCACGATTTTCATGTGGTTTCCCATCCTTTGTTATCTCGGCGCCATTGGCCGATGTTCCCTGATCGATGGCTGATCAGGCGCATCGACTGACACTCACCATTCAAGGCGCGTGCCAGATTCAAATCGGCGGGCAAAACATTGAAATACATGGGGAAAATATAAGGCCGCCAAACTCTTGGAGTTTGACGGCCTAAATATTGCTCAATTTATTGGCTTAATTTTTCGTAAGCCCATATTTTAGTCATTTGCACGTTTGCGAATCAGACCTTCCTGCGCCACAGAAGCGACAAGCACGCCGGAACGCGTAAAAAGGCTGCCACGGGTCATTCCTCGGGCACCACCGGCATTCGGACTGTCCTGCGTATAGAGCAACCAGTCTTCAAAATCCGTCGGACGATGAAACCACATGGCGTGGTCTATGCTGGCAACCTGAATGTTTGGATCGAAGATCGTCGCCCCGTGCGCGTAAAGCGAGGTATCGAGCAACGTCATGTCGGACAAGTAAGCGAGAATGGCCGCCTGCACGCCGCGATCAGCCGGCACCGGACCGGTCGTGCGCGCCCAGACATGCTGCTCGGGATCGAGTTTTTCCCGCGTCATATAGTGGCGAAGCGAGGTCGGTCGAACCTCGATCGGACGCTTCTGTCCCCAGTAACGGCGGATCGCATCCGGCGCATGCGGCAGAACCTGCGCCTGAAATTCTTCCTCGCCGAGCAACTGCTCCGGCGGCGGCACATCGGGCATGGCGATCTGGTGATCGAAACCGGGTTCATCCACCTGAAACGAGGCCGTCATCGTAAAAATCGGATGGCCATGCTGGACAGCCACGACACTACGGGTGGTAAAACTGTAGCCATCACGCATACGCTCGACCTGATAGACGATCGGCACCGTCGGATCGCCCGGGCGCAGGAAATAGGCATGCAGCGAATGCGCAAAGCGCCCTTCATCGACCGTGCGCTGCGCTGCGACCAGCGCCTGCGCAATAACCTGCCCGCCGAACACACGCTGCCAGCCGGCTTTCGGGCTTTTGCCGCGAAACAGGTTTTCCTCGAGCTTTTCGAGATCGAGCGTGGCGAGAAGGCCATCCATGGCGGAGAAGGTCGAATTATCGTTATGCGGCATTTTGATGGGTCCCGGTGATAGGAAGCCGAAGAGGCATGCTCTATATAGACCATCAAATGCAATAGCGAACGGAGCCTGATATGCTGGACATGCTGATCGTCGGAGGTGGCTATGTGGGCCTCAGCGCCGCGGTGGCCGTCAAGCAGGCAGCGCCGCATCTTGCCGTCGAAGTGATCGAAGCGGCCCCGGAAGGCGTGTGGGAAAAGGACGAACGGGCTTCGGCCGTCATCGCCGCAGCAAGCCGCATGCTCGATGTTTTCGGCGCTTGGCAGGAGATTCTGCCCGACGCGCAGCCGATCAACCGCATGATTGTGACAGATTCGCGCACCTCCGATCCGGTGCGCCCTGTTTTCCTCACCTTCGACGGCGACGTTGAGGAAGGCCGGCCATTTGCGCACATGATCCCCAACGTTTCGATGGTGCACGCATTGCGCAATGCCTGTGCCCGCCTTGGCATCAGCATCCGCCACGGCGTTTCCGGCACCGGCTTCGTCACCGGCAACACGGCGACAACCCTGTCGCTCTCCGACGGCTCGACAGTCGAAACCCGCCTTCTTGTCGCCTGCGACGGCGTACGTTCGAAATTGCGCGACATGGCCGGCATCAAGACAGTCAGCTGGAAATACGACCAGTCAGGCATCGTCTGCACAGTCGAACACGAACGCCCGCACGAAGGCTGCGCCGAGGAGCACTTTTTGCCCTCTGGCCCGTTCGCCATCCTGCCACTTACCGGCAATCGCTCGTCGCTGGTCTGGACCGAACGCACAGCCGATGCCGACAGGCTGGTTGCATCCGATGATCTGGTGTTCGAAGAAGAATTGCAGCGCCGCTTCGGTCACAAGCTGGGCGAGTTGCGTCTGCTGGGTGGCCGCAAAGCATTTCCGCTTGGTCTCACCCTGTCGCGCTCTTTTGTGGCTCAGCGGTTTGCGCTGGCGGGCGATGCCGCCCACGGCATTCATCCGATTTCGGGACAAGGCCTCAACCTCGGCTTCAAGGATGTGGCAGCACTGGCGGAAACTGTCGTCGAAGCCGACAGGCTTGGCCTCGATATCGGCTCGCTCAACGTGCTGGAACGTTACCAGTCATGGCGCCGTTTCGATACGTTCAGGATGGGTGTCACGACCGATGTGCTGAACCGGCTGTTTTCCAACGATGTCGGCCCGATCCGCATCGCCCGTGACCTCGGCCTCGGCATTGTCGAGCGCTTGCCCGGCCTGAAATCCTATTTCATCGGGGAAGCCGCAGGAATTTCGGAAAAGCATGCGCCGCGCCTTCTATCTGGCCAGGCGATCTGACGAAAGACACTTAATCTTCCAGCTTGCGGGCTTCGGAAACGAGCATGATCGGAATACCGTCACGGATCGGATAGGCGAGCCGTGCGCCTTCCGACACCAGCTCATTCGTATCGCGCTGAAAAACCAGCCGCCCCTTGGAAAGCGGGCAGACCAGCAACTCCAGAAGCCTCGGGTCGACCTTGCTCAGTCTTTCGTCCATCGTCTCGCCTATTGCAGCATTGTCTCGGTTTCACCGAAACCGCGCGCCAGAAGAATTTCGGTAATTGCGATCAGCGTGTCGGCACGCGCCTTCAGGTCCGGCGCTTCCAGCAATGCCTGTTTTTCTGCCGGCCCGAAAGGGGACATCATCGACAAGGAATTGACCAGCGTGCGATTTCCCGCTCGCTCGACACTATCCCAATCCGCTTCCAGCTTGTTCGCATCGAGATAGGCGCGAAAAACCCGCAACAGCGCCTCGCGATCGACGGATGTCTCGTCCTCATCGGTGAGGTCGGAGAGGAAGGGGGAAATCTTGAAACTGCGGAATGGATGACCATCCCCAACCTCATCGATCAGCCGGAAACGGCAGATGCCGCTGAGGGAGGTGATGTAACGACCATCGCCGGTTTCACCGAAAGAGGTGATCCGTCCGATGCAGCCGATATGGCTGAGCGCCGGGCGTGTGCCTTCCTCGCCCTCATGTTCACCCATGGCGGGCTGAACGATGCCGATCAGGCGGTTACCGGAAATTGCCGCATCGAACATGGCAAGATAACGCGGCTCGAAAATATTCAGCGGAAGCTGGCCGCCCGGCAGGAGAAGCGCGCCGGTCAGCGGGAAAACCGGGATTTTTTCGGGAATATCCTCGAGTTTCAGATATCGCGCGTTGCCAACATGCATGTCTTACCTCCGGGAATTCCGGCGGTCCCTCCCGCGGCCCTGTTTCATGCCGGCTGACCGCCTCACAATTAATGTGGGGCGATCATACCGAAACGCAAGAGCCAAATTTTCATCACGAAAACAGAATGGAGGACAGACGGCGGCGCGCAGAGATGGTTGCCGGATCTTTAGGACCCCAAACCTCAAAAAACTGCAGAAGCTGACGGCGTGCGCCATCGTCGTCGAACGTCCGGTCCTTGCGCATGATCGTCAAAAGATGCTCGGCGGCGGCTTCGCGCTCACCCTGCACGTTGAGGATTTTTGCAAGGTTCATGCGGGCTTCGTGATCGTCGGCATTGACGGCAAGCGCCTGCTCCAGCGCAACGGGATCGCCGAGCTTGCGGGCTTCCTCGATCTGCTCGAGCTTTGTTTTCACTGCCTGAACGGCTGCATCAGCAGTCATTTCCTCCGGCAGCGAAGCAAGCATCTGCGAGGCGCGCGCGGTTTCACCAAGCGCAATCAGGCACTGCATCATGCCGGCAGCAGCCTTGGCGCTTTCAGGATCAGCCTGAAGGACAGCACCGTAAAGCTGGGCTGCTTCCTGAACCTGACCGGCCGCAAGCAGGCCTTCAGCTTCCGTCAGTGCCGCCTCGATCTCTGCAGCCTGATCTGCACCCGGAGGTCCGGCAAGCTTTTCGATGAACTGGCGCACCTGGCTTTCCGGCACAGCGCCCATAAAACCATCGACCGGACGGCCATCGACGAAAGCGATGACGGCCGGGATAGACTGGATGCCAAGCTGGCCGGGAATGGACGGATGATCATCGATGTTCATCTTGGCAAGACGCACTGCACCGCCTGCTTCGTTGACCACCTTTTCGATCACCGGCGTCAACTGCTTGCAGGGGCCGCACCACGGTGCCCAGAAATCGACGAGAACCGGACGGTGACGGGATTCCTCCAGAACGTCCTTGGTGAAACTGGCCGTGGTCGTATCGACGATCACCTCTCCGGCCGGGGCAGAAGCCGGAGCCGGTGCGGCAGGGGCTACACCATAAGATATAGAGGCGCCGCTCTGACCACCGTAAGACTGACCATAGGAGCCGCCATACTGGCCGCCGCCATAAGGATTGTTCGTGTCGCTCATGATGGTCTCCCCGGAAGGTCTCTGAATATCGTCTATATGTAGACCGAAAAGATCGTATGTCAGCCCGTCACTTTCAAGACAAGCGGTTCGTGTCCGGTGGCCTTGAAGAAGCGAATGAGATCGGTTGTCGAAACCGAGGTCGTGGCGTCGTTGGACAGCGGATGACCATTGATAATGTCGGAGGCCATCAGCGCTTCGTCCAGCACGAAGGTGACATTGTTATTCTTGTCGTTGAAGGCAGCGAAAACGGTAACTGAGCCGGGGATCACGCCCAGAAACTCGATCATCTTTTCCGGCTTGCCGAAAGATACGCGGCTGGAAGCACCGATGACCTTGTGAATGGTCTTGAGGTCGACCTCGGCCCATTCCTCGACAGTGATCACGAAATACTGGTCCTTTTTGTCCTTCACGAAAAGGTTCTTCGTATGGGCGCCCGGAATTTCATCACGCAGGCTTTCCGATTCGGAAACGGTAAAAACCGGCGCATGTGTTTTGGTCGTGTGTGCAATACCGAGGCTGTCCAGAAATCTGAAAAGGTCGTCAGCAGTGGCGGGCAGCGTTACGGGCTCAGCGGTCTCGGTCATGTCGTGCAGGTTCCATTCTGGTGTTTTCGGGACATTAGACAGCGGCCCTTGAGGCAACAAGGCCCGCAAGCGACATGATCCGACCAACACCGCCAGCCGACATGCGGTTTATCCACCGGCTCGCGATTTTCTTCACACCCACGCAATTTCCCTGTTGCATTTGAAAATGGTTTGAGCGATACACCGCCTCGTCGCAGCGATGCGGCCCACGGTTCCAGCATAACTACCCCGGACCGGTGGATAATGAGCGGGTGTAGCTCAGGGGTAGAGCATAACCTTGCCAAGGTTAGGGTCGAGCGTTCGAATCGCTTCACCCGCTCCATTCTCTCTCAGAGAGAAACCAAATTTTCCCCAGACATGACAAAACAATCGCCCAGATCGCGGCTTCGTTGGTGATCCCGAAAAAATTTTGACGCCGAGTGGAATAAACCTCATTCGGCTTTCGTATATTCGGTCATGAGCAACAAACGACAGCCTTTTGACGTTCTGGCACAGCTTTCGAGCTTGCGCCGTTACGCGCGCTCGCTTGTTCGCCATCCCGACGACGCCGAGGATCTGGTGCATGACGCACTGGTGCGCGCCTACGAGCGCAAGGCCACGTTTCGCACCGGCGCGAACCTGCGCAACTGGTTGCTGTCGATCGTTCACAACACCCATATCGACCGTCTGCGCCGGGCAAAATCGCTCGACCGCCGTCATGACGATGCAGCCTATCTGGTCGAGACAGTCGAACAGGCGGACCCCAATCATTCGATCCGCCTGAAACAGTTGCGCGAAGCCTTTCACGCTCTGCCGGACGAACAGCGCGACGCGCTGCATCTGGTGGCAATCGAAGGCCTTTCCTATCAGGAAGCCGCAACCGCGCTTTCCATTCCCGTCGGCACGCTGATGTCGCGCATTTCGCGTGCGCGTGAAAAGCTGCGTGCCTTCGAGGAAGGCCGGCGTGGCTCGGCGCCCAATCACCTGAAGATCATTGGAGGCGGACGCGATGAAACCCGTTGACCCGATCCTGCCCAACGATATCGACGCATACGTGGACGACCAGCTCGACATCACGCGCCGCATCGAGGTGGAAGCCTATCTTTCGGAGCACCCGGATATCGCCGCCAAGGTGATGGCCGATCTCTCCATCCGCGGTGAGCTGCGATTGGCATTGGCGACAGCGCCGACCCATGGCCGCCCGGAAACACGCGAGGCTGCCCGCCGTCTGCAGGGCGCGCTGTCGCGCAACCGCATCTTCTATTCGCTGCAACGGATTGCTGCCGTTGGCCTGCTTCTGTGCGCCGGCTGGTTTGCCAACAGCACGGTTGGCCCATTCACACCGAGCACGGTGGAAGCATCGACCCCGGTTCCAAGTTTTGTCGATGCGGCCATTGGCGCTCACACAACATCGAAACTGCGCGAAACCATGCCGTCACAGACGGAAGCCGCAAATTACGACGCAGCCGACATCCGTTCTGCGACCGCTATCGTCATGCCGGACATTCCGGAAAGCTGGCAGGTGAAGGATGTGCAGATCTTTCCATCCGCCTTCGGCCCCAGCGTCGAGGTAACGATCCTGCGTGATGGCACGGAACGGCTGTCGCTGTTCGCGGTGCGCCCCGGCAGTTTTGCCGTGCAGCAGGCGACGTTGACGAAATCCGCCGGTGTGCAGGCTTCCTACTGGCAGATAGGCGACGTCGCCTATGCGCTGGTTTCGGAAACCCAGAACGCCAACCAGTTGAAGGACGAGGCGCAAACCCTCGCCGACACGCTTTACTAAAATATTCACAAGAGGAGCATTTTGATGAATACGCCCCGCTTCGGTTACAATTCCTCCGTCCAGTCCCGCGCGGATTTCGACGAGGGCCTGCGCCAGCACATGCTGCGCATCTACAACTACATGGGCCTCGGCCTGGTCATCACCGGCATCGTCGCCTTTGTCGTCGGCACCACGCCTGCGCTTTACGTGCCGATCTTCTCCACCCCGCTGAAGTGGGTGGTGATGCTGGCTCCGCTCGCCTTCGTCTTTTTCTTCTCGTTCAAGATCCAGTCGATGTCGGCCGCCTCCGCACAGATGACCTTCTGGGCCTTCTGCGCCGTGATGGGTCTTTCGCTCGCTTCCGTGTTCCTCGTGTTCACCGGAGCAAGCATCGCCCGCACTTTCTTCATCGCGGCCACCATGTTCGGCGCGACCAGCCTTTACGGTTACGTCACCAAGCGTGACCTCACCAAGCTGGGCTCGTTCATGATCATGGGCCTGATCGGCGTGATGATCGCTTCGATCGTCAACATCTTCCTCGGCTCCAGCGCCCTGCAGTTCGCTGTCTCGGTCATCGGCATCATCGTTTTCCTCGGCCTGACTATGTGGGACACGCAGAACATCAAGGAACAGTATGCCGAAAACTTTGACCAGGAGAGCCAGCAGAAGATGGCCGTGATGGGCGCCCTGTCGCTCTACCTGAACTTCGTCAACATCTTCCAGCTGCTGCTGAATTTCACCGGCCAGCGCGAAGAATAAGACAGACGCAACAAGGAGAATTTTTTCATGGACCAGAACGACCGCCACGCAATCGACGGCCTGTTCGGTAAACTGAAGCAGGTGGAAGGCCAGACCGGACCAAGAGACGGCGAGGCCGAAGCCTTTATCAATCAGCGCGTCTCCTCGCAGCCGGCTGCACCCTATTTCATGGCGCAGACCATCGTCGTGCAGGAGCAAGCGCTCGAAGCTGCCCAGCGTCGTATCGAGGAGCTGGAATACCAGGCCTCGGCACGACCGGCCGGCGGTGCTGGTTTCTTTTCCGGCCTGTTCGGAAACAGCAACTCGCCGCGCCAGCAGCCCGCCAGCAGTGCCGCCTATCGCGGCGCAGCTCCGGCAACCTCGGCAGCTTACGGCAATCAGGGTTATGCACAGAACGCCTATGCCGATCCGAATGGTCAGCAGCAGGGCGGCCAGCAAGGTGGACAGCCCAGCGGCCCTTGGGGCCGTCAGGGTGCTGCACAGCGTGGCCCCATGGGCGGAATGGGTGGCGGCGGCTTTCTGGCCGGCGCGGCACAAACGGCCATGGGTGTCGCAGGTGGCGTGCTGCTCGGTAATGCCATTATGGGCATGATGGGCGGCAACGAGGCACAGGCTGCCGAAACACCGGCGCCGGAGGCCGAACAGCCGATGGAAGATGCCGACACCGGAATGGATGACGGCGGCGACGACATGGATTTCTGATCCA
>Ga0075364_10000582_pt1 | contig 18781 bp, 17 predicted proteins | sample EndMetdeltDD1764_FD_71517 | JGI IMG/M metagenome (GOLD analysis project Ga0075364, IMG submission 71517) | Populus endosphere microbial communities from Tennessee, USA - Endosphere MetaG P. deltoides DD176-4 | ecosystem: Host-associated > Plants > Roots > Endosphere | place: USA: Tennessee...
GCGAGGCGAGCCGGGCCGCCGCTACGGCGGCTGTTCACCGATTCGACACGGCTCACACCTGCGATAGGCGTGCAGTTGGCGGCGAATCATGGTGGACTATTCCGCGGAGGATCCATGGCGCATGTCAAGAGACGCCGCGGTCACCGCAGTTCCGGTGCCGCGGCTGGTTTAACCGGGCCAGCAACCGCGTCACCCTTGCATAGCCTCCATGGCGTCGATACCCACCATCCGCCCACCCGCCACGAGACCGCATCGATCTGGAATCGGCGGCGGGTGCTGCTGCTGAACTCCACGTATGAGCCGCTCACGGCGCTGCCGATGCGGCGGGCGATCGTGATGGTGATCTGCGGCAAGGCCGACGTGGTGCACGACGACCCGACCGGGCCGGTGATCCACTCGGCGACCAGGTCAATCGTGGTGCCCTCGGTGATCCAGCTGCGGACCTATGTGCGGGTTCCGTACCGCGCCCGCGTCCCGATGACCCGCGCCGCGCTGATGCACCGGGACCGTTTCTGCTGCGCCTATTGCGGCGCGAAGGCCGACACTGTCGACCACGTGGTGCCGCGCAGCCGCGGTGGTGACCATTCTTGGGAGAACTGCGTCGCGTGCTGCTCGACCTGTAACCACCGCAAGGGCGACAAGCTGCTCGCCGAACTCGGCTGGGCCTTGCGCCGGGCCCCGCTGCCGCCGACGGGACAGCACTGGCGACTGTTGTCCTCGGTCAAGGACCTGGACCCCTCCTGGGCGCGCTACCTCGGTGAAGGCGCCGCCTGATCGTCGTGCGTCCTAGTGCACCGACGGATCCCGGTGGGATACGGTTTGCGTCGTGAGCATTCTGGAGATTCACCTGTTCTTCGTCGGAATCCCGTTATTGCTGGTGATCGTCCTGGCGGCCATGATCTGGTCCCACAAGGGACCTCATCCCGCGACCTACAAATTGTCGGAGAAGTGGACCCATCCGCCGATCCTGTGGGCCGCCACCGACGAGGCCGTCGGCAACCACGGCGGACATGGCCATGGCACGTCGGAATTCACGGTAGGAGGTGGAGCAAGTGGCACGTGGTGAAGTTGCGACGATCGAGCCTGCCGACCTGCCCAGCGGGTTTGTGCTCACCACCAGCGGGCGAATCTCCGGGGTCACCGAGCCCGGCGAACTCTCGGTGCACTACCCGTTCCCGATCTCGGACCTCGTCGCCGTCGACGACGCCCTGACCTACGGCTCGCGGGCGTCAAAGGCGCGATTCGCGATCTACCTGGGCGACCTGGGCGCCGACACCGCCGCACGGGCGCGCGAAATCCTGGCGCGGGTGCCGACGCCCGACAACGCGGTGCTGCTCGCGGTCTCGCCGGACCAGAGCGCCATCGAGGTGGTGTACGGCTCACAGGTCAGGGGCCGCGGCGCCGAGTCGGCCGCGCCGCTCGGGGTCGCCGCCGCCGCGTCGTCGTTCGAGCAGGGCAACCTGATCGACGGGCTGGTGAGCGCGATCCGCGTGCTCAGTGCGGGGATCTCGCCGGCCTAGTGCGCGGTTCCAACCAGTGGCTGCGCAATGCCGAACGTAGGGGCGTAGCCCCGGGCGTCATCGCCGAAGTGGTGGAACAGCACGGCATCACCGCGCAGAGCTTCGAGATCCTCGACAAACTCGAAGAGATCAAAGACCCACACGGCAAGTCCTTCTTCCTGATCCCGCCGGGCGCCGGCGGGGACCGCGCGCGCAACGCGGCGCTGATGACCTACGTCCTCAACGCCGGCACCGACTACGCCAAGGCGGGCATTCAGCCGGGCGCGGTCAGCGACTTCCCCGATACGCCCTACTCCGCCGCCCAGATCCAGCGCATCATCGACCGGCAGAACGCGAACGGTTGGAGCTACCGCCGCGATGTGGGATTCGTCGAGCGCAACGGGGGCCGCCTCGTCACGACCCCGAACGGCATGCTGATGGGCGTCGGCGGCAATCGCGTCCTCGGCCTGTTCAGTGCACGGGGCGGCACCGTGTGGGGTGACATCTTCATGGTCAACATCCGCTGCGCCGAACCCGCCGAGCAGCTGCGCGTCATCGTCCGGTCGGGGCATGCCTGGTACGCCGATCGCCACGGCCGGCCGTTCGAGAGCAACCTCGCCCTGGATCGGGTGCTGCACCACGAGGAGCGGCATTCCCGGCAGTGGGCCGCCAAGGGCCGCGCGCGCATGGTCACGGACTACGCGTGGGAACTGTTGCGCGAGACGGCCTTTCACAAGACCAACCGGCTCGAAGAGGAGGCCGGACTCTCCGACGGGGGCTACCGCTGATCGGCGTCGAATCGGCGCGCCCGTAGCGAACGCTTTACCGCCGCTTGGCCTTCGAGCACCAGCCGGCGCAACGCCGGCGGCACCTCGGATTCCGGGGCGGTGAGGAACTCGTCGGCGGCGGCGATGCCCTCGTCGCTGATGTCCCAATAGGGATACAGGCCGATCACCACCGATTGCGCGACCTCGCTGGATCGGCGCGCCCAGACCCCGGGTATCGCCTCGAAGTAGCGCGCGGTGAACGGCTTGAGCAGCTCACCTTGTCCCGGCGCGACGATGCCGGCGATCATCGCGCGGCCGGCCGCGTTGGCCAGGGTGTCGTCCTCGACAACCGTGGTGAATGCGGCTTCCTTGACGTCGAGTTGCGGCCTCGCCGCCGCGGCCTGGGCGGCGTGACGCTTGCCGGCGGCCGTCGGATCGCGTTGCGCCTCGGCGTCGATCGCGGGTGACTCCGGCCCGTCGGCGTCGATGGCTCCCGCGGTAGCCAACGCGGTCACGATGCGCCAGCGCAGGTCGGTATCGACCTGCACGCCGGCCAAGCCCGATTCGGCGGGGTCGCCGTCGAGCAGCGCCGCCAGCGTCTCGACGTGCCGGGGCGACAATACCGACGAGCACAGCGCGTTGAGGTAGACGAGCTGATGATCGGACCCGGCCTCCGCGTCGCGGGCCAGTTCCAGCAGCCGGTCGGCGTAGGCCGGCCAGCCCTGCTCGCGGGACCAGCCGGGTTCGGCGTAGGACGCCAGCGCCGTCTGCGCCTGCAGCAGCAGTCGCTGCGCCACCGTGACCTCGGTCTCGGCCTGGATGCCGCCGGACACCAGGGACACGAAGTCGCGGGCTCGCAGTTCGGCGTCGCGGGTCATCTCCCACGCCGCCGACCACACCAGCGTGCGCGGCAGCGGCTCGGCGATGTCGGCGATGCGGTGCAGGGCCGTCTGCAGCGACTGCTCGTCCAGCCGCAGCGAGCAGTAAGTGAGGTCGTCGTCGTTGACCAGGATCAGTTTCCCGCGCGAAACACCAACCAGCCCAGCGACTTCCGTGCTCGCACCGTCGACGTCGAGCTCCTCCCGGTGCACGCGCACCAGCTTGCCCGATCCGTCAGAAACATCCTCGTCGTAAATGCCGACCGCAAGCCGGTGCACCCGGGTCTCGCCGGCTCCGGGTGCGGCGCCGCTCTGCGTCACCGCGAACCGGGTGAACCTTCCGTCCGAGTCGACATCGAACTCCGGCCGCAGCGTGTTGAGCCCCGTGGTTCTCAGCCACTGTTGACCCCAATTCGACAGGTCGCGGCCCGAGGCCTGCTCCAGCGCGGTCAGCAGGTCGTCGAACGTGGCGTTACCGAACGCGTGGGTGCGGAAGTAGTCGCGCAGCCCGGCCAGGAAGTGCTCCAGACCCACGTACGCGACGAGCTGCTTGAGCACCGAAGCGCCCTTGGCGTAGGTGATCCCGTCGAAGTTCACCTCGACGGCGGCCAGATCGGGGATGTCGGCGGCGATCGGATGCGTCGACGGCAACTGGTCCTGCCGATAGGCCCACGACTTCTCGACGGTCGCAAACGTCGTCCATGCCGCGGTGTATTCGGTGGCCTCGGCCTGGCACAGCACCGACGCAAACGTGGCGAAGGACTCGTTGAGCCACAGGTCGTCCCACCAGGTCATGGTGACCAGGTCGCCGAACCACATGTGGGCCATCTCGTGCAGCACCGTCTCGGCGCGTCGTTCGTAGGAAGCCCGGGTGACCTTGCTGCGGAAGACGTAGTCCTCGAGGAACGTCACCGCGCCGGCGTTCTCCATGGCGCCAGCGTTGAACTCCGGCACGAACAGCTGGTCATACTTGCCGAACGCGTACGGGAGGCCAAAGTGCTTGTGGTAGAAGCCAAATCCCTGCTTGGTCTCGGTGAACAACCGATCCGCGTCCATGTGTTCGGCCAGCGAGGCACGGCAGTAAATGCCCAGCGGGATGTCGCCGTGTTCGTCGCTGTATGTGTCCTCCCAAACGGCGTACGGCCCGGCGATCAGTGCGACCAGATAGGTGCTCATCCGTGGGGTAACGGCGAACGTATGCACACCGTTTTCGACACTGACCGACGCCCCGTTCGAGACCACCTTCCAGTGCTCGGGCGCGGTCACCCGGACCTCGAACGTGGCCTTGAGGTCGGGCTGGTCGAAGCAGGCGAACATCCGCTTGGCGTCGGCGGTTTCGAATTGTGAGTACAGGTAGGTCTCGCCGTCCACCGGGTCGACGAAGCGATGCAGGCCCTCGCCGGTGTTGGAGTAGCGGCAGTCGGCTTCGACGACGATCACATTGCGGTCGGCCAGCCCGGGCAGGGGTATGCCGGTCGATTCGTCGTAGCCCGAGACGTCGAGCTCGCGGCCGTTGAGGGTCGCGCTGTGGACGGTGTCGGCGGCGATGTCGATGACGGTGTCGGCGCCGGCGAGCGCGTCGAACACCACGGTGGTGATGGACCGGAAGGTGCGTTCGCCGGGAGCGCCGTTGCCGTCGGTCAGATCGAGGCTGATCTGGTAATTGCCGACGGTGATCAGGGCGGCGCGCTCGACAGCCTGGTCCCTGGTGAGGTTTGGAAGGGCCACGCGTCCAACTTAAACGTCTGCGCGGGAACAGTCCGTCCGCGGCTAGTGTTGTCGGGTGGTGGTGACTGTCTGTGACTTTCGAGGAGAGGACTCCGTTATGCCCGACAAGTCTGCCGCGGATTTCTGGTTTGATCCGCTGTGCCCGTGGTGTTGGATCACGTCGCGCTGGATTCTCGAGGTGGAGCAGGTTCGCGACATCGAGGTGAACTTCCACGTCATGAGCCTGGCGATCCTCAACGAAAACCGCGAAGACCTGCCTGAGGAATACCGCGAAAACATGAAGCGGGCCTGGGGACCGGTGCGGGTGGCCATCGCCGCCGAGCAGGCCCACGGTGCGGGCGTCCTGGCCCCGCTGTACGCCGCGATGGGCCGCCGGATTCACAACGAGGACAACAAGGAACTCGAGGCGGTCATCAAGGAATCGTTGGCCGAAGCCGGCCTGCCGGCCGAGCTCGCCGCGGCCGCGACCAGCGATGCCTACGACGACGCCCTGCGCAAGAGTCACCACGCCGGAATGGACGCGGTCGGCGAGGACGTCGGCACACCGACCATCCACGTCAACGGTGTGGCGTTCTTCGGGCCGGTGCTGTCGAAAATTCCGCGCGGCGAGGAGGCCGGCAAGCTCTGGGACGCCTCGGTGATCTTTGCGTCCTACCCACACTTCTTCGAGCTCAAGCGGACGCGCACCGAGCGGCCCGAGTTCGACTAAGCGCTCCGGGCCGCGCGCCGACCCGCGGCGGGTGCCGCGAGGGTGTCGTGCACGGTGTCGTGCAGAATGTCGGGCATGCGCGTCTACCTGGGGTCTGACCACGCCGGATTCGAGATCAAGCAGCAGATCATCGAGCACCTGAAGAAAACCGGACACGAACCGGTCGACTGCGGCGCGTTCACCTACGACGCCGAGGACGATTACCCGGCGTTTTGCATCGACGCGGCCACCCGCACGGTGGCCGACCCGGACAGCCTGGGCATCGTGCTGGGGGGATCGGGCAACGGTGAACAGATCGCCGCCAACAAGGTCCCGGGGGCACGCTGCGCGCTGGCGTGGAGCGTGGAGACCGCGACGCTGGCCCGCGAACACAACAACGCGCAATTGATCGGCATCGGCGGGCGGATGCACACCGTCGAGGAAGCACTCAGTTTCGTCGACGCCTTCGTCAGCACGCCGTTCTCGAAAGCCGAACGCCACCAACGACGTATCGACATTCTCGCCGAATACGAACGGACCCACGAAGCCCCGCCGGTGCCCGGCGCCTCGAACTAGGAGGGGCTAAAGAGGTGCCCGAAGGGCATACCCTGCACCGGTTGGCCCGGCTGCACCAGCGCCGGTTCGGCGGCGCCGCCGTCATCGTGTCCAGCCCCCAGGGCCGGTTCGCGGCCGCGGCGGTGGACGGCCGGGTGTTGCGGCGCGCCACCGCGTGGGGCAAGCATCTCTTTCATCACTACGACGGTGGCCAAGTCGTGCATGTGCACCTCGGGCTCTACGGCACCTTCACCGAGTGGCCACGGCCTACCGCCGCACCGATTCCCGAACCGGTGGGCCAGGTGCGGATGCGGATGGTCGGAGCCGAATACGGCACCGACTTGCGCGGCCCGACGGTGTGCGAGGTAATCGACGACGGCGAGGTCGGCGATGTGCTGGCCCGGCTGGGGCCCGACCCGCTGCGTCGCGATGCCGACCCGTCCCGGGCGTGGACCCGGATCGCGAAGTCCCGCAGGCCCATTGGCGCGCTCTTGATGGACCAGACGATCATCGCCGGCGTCGGCAACGTCTATCGCAACGAATTGCTGTATCGGCATCGCATCGACCCGTATCGGCCCGGACAGAAAATCAGCGACGCCGAATTCGACGCCGCATGGACCGATCTGGTGGAGCTGATGAGGGTCGGCCTGCGCCGCGGCAAGATCATTGTGGTGCGTCCCGAACACGACCACGGTCCGCCGTCTTACCTGCCGGATCGACCGCGCACCTACGTCTACCGCCGCGCCGGCGAGCCGTGCCGGGTATGCGCGACGACCGTCCGGACGGCCGTATTAGAGGGCCGGAATGTGTTTTGGTGCCCGACCTGTCAGAGCTGATCTAGTTGGCGTCACTCCGCGGTGACGCCGAGCGCGGCGTACACCTCGTTGCTCAGCACGACGCTGCGTGGGTCGGCGTTGGCCTTGGTGGCGTCGAACCGGTTCGGCACGTACGCGTAGCCGATGCGGTGCTCGAGGTCGACGAAGCCGAATGAGCCGCCCAGGCCGCCGTGACCGAAGATCCGGCGATTTGGTCCGTTGATGCCCCGCTGGTTGAGCATGTAGCCGAGACCCCAGCCATGGTCGGCGACGCGGGGACCGAGCACCAGATCCGCCTCGAAGCCGCCCTGGGGCACCCGGACCAGGTCCATGTGTTCGCGGCTGAGCAGTTTCTCCTGAGCCAGCGCGTTGTAGAACGTCGCCAAACCCAGCGCCGACACCTGCGCATTGGTGCCGGGGAACTCGAGCTGGCGCCACAGCTGCAGGTCGTTGGAGCCGAGTTCGTCGTCGGGGGCGAATCCCATCGAAATGGACAGCGCCGCCTTGGGGTGTTCGTCCAGGCTGGTCGGATAGCCAGGCGCGTCCACGTCGGCCAGCAGGTCGCGCGCGTGCGGCTTGTTCACCCGGTCTGCGCAGCGGCGTTGCTCCGCCGGGGACAGGCCGATGTGGACGTCGGCGCCGATCGGTTCGGCGATCTCGCTGCGCAGGTATTGCCCGACAGTGCGGCCCGTGACGCGGCGCAGCACCTCGCCGAGGATGAAACCAAACGTGGTCATGTGGTAGCCCTGCGCGGTGCCCGGCTCCCACCATGGTTCCGCGGTGGCCAGCTGGTCGCAGACAAAGTCCCAGTCGGCGACCCTTTCCCAGCTCATCCGGGTGCGCGGCCCGATCACGCCGGACCGGTGGCCCATCACCATGGCCAGGGTGATGTCTTGTTTGCCCGCCTGCCCGAACTCGGGCCAGTAGCGGGCGACCGGCACCTGCAGGTCCAGCTCGCCGCGGTCGGCCAGTTGATGGATGCAGGTCGACGTCAGGCCCTTGGTGCCGGACAGCACGGTGGCAAGGGTGTCCTGCTTCCAGGCCCGCCTGCGGGCGGCGTCGGCCCAACCGCCCCAGAGATTGACGACGAGATCCCCGTCCACCCATACCGCGACGGCCGCGCCTACCTCGTTTCGCACCGCGAAGTTGCGCTCGAACGCGTCGCGCACTCCGGCGAAAACCGACGCGCAGGAGCCATGGATAGCCGCGTCCGTCTTGAGGTCGCTCATGGCGCCTTTCTTTCGAGCAAAAACTTAGCCCGAGCGGGCGACGGGAATCGAACCCGCGTAGCTAGTTTGGAAGACTAGGGCTCTACCATTGAGCTACGCCCGCGTGTATTAGTCGAGCGAGACTTTATCTGGCGCCGAAGATCAAATCTAATCGAAGCGGGTTCGTGACCGCTCCGTGAGTGTGCCAGGTCGCTGCGCAGCCGGTGCTGTCGCGCCGTAGGATCGCGAGGTCAGCGCGGGGTGTAGCGCAGCTTGGTAGCGCATCCGCTTTGGGAGCGGAAGGCCGCAGGTTCAAATCCTGTCACCCCGACCACCCCCCCCGGACCGTTGGAACGATACAAGGAGCACACCCGTGAAGAGCACCGTCGAGCAGTTGAGCCCCACCCGGGTGCGGATCAACGTGGAGGTTCCCTTCACCGAGCTCGAGCCCGACTTCCAGCGGGCCTACCAGGAGCTGGCCAAACAGATCCGGCTGCCCGGCTTCCGGCCCGGGAAGGCGCCGGCCAAGTTGCTCGAGGCGCGTTTTGGCCGGGAGGCGATGCTCGATCAGGTTGTCAACGAGGCACTGCCCAGCCGGTACGGCCAGGCAGTGGCCGAGCAAGAGGTGACACCGCTCGGCCGGCCGGAGATCGAGGTGACCAAGAAGGAGTACGGCCAGGACCTGGCCTTCACCGCCGAGGTCGACATCCGCCCCGCGCTCGCCCTCCCGGATTTGAGCGCGCTGACGGTCTCGGTGGATCCGATCGAGGTCAGCGACGAAGATGTCGACGCCGAACTGGACTCGTTGCGCGCCCGATTCGGCACCCTGGTCGGGGTGGAGCGGCCCGTGGCGCTCGGCGACTTCATCTCGATCGACCTGTCCGCCACGGTCGACGGCGAGGAGGTGCCGAACGCCACCGCTGAGGGACTTTCGCACGAGGTCGGTACGGGCCGGCTGATCGCGGGCCTGGACGACGCGGTGGTCGGTTTGTCCGTCGACGAGTCCAAGGTCTTCACCGCCAAGTTGGCGACCGGCGAATTCGCCGGGCAGGACGCGGAGGTCACCGTCGCCGTCAGGTCCGTCAAGGAACGCGAACTGCCGGAAGCGGACGACGAGTTCGCGCAATTGGCCAGCGAGTTCGACACGATTGACGAGCTGCGCGCCAACCTCGGTGAGCAGGTGCGCCAGGTCAGGCGCGCCCGGCAAGCGGACGAGATCCGCACGGCCGCGGTGGAGGCCCTCCTCGAACAGGTCGAGGTTCCCCTCCCGGAGTCCTATGTGCAGGCGCAGTACGACAGCGTCATACATAGCGCACTGAGCGGCCTCGACCACGACGAAGCCAAGTTCAACGAGATGCTCGTCGAGCAGGGTTCTACGCGCGAGGAGTTCGACGCGGAGGCGCGCACCGCTTCGGAGAAGGACGTCAAGCGGCAGCTGTTGCTGGATGCGCTCGCCGATGACCTGAAGGTCCAGGTCGGCCAGGACGACCTGACGGCGCGGCTGCTGTCGACCTCTCAGCAGTACGGCGTCGAGCCGCAGCAGCTGTTCGCCTATCTGCAGGAGAACAACCAGCTGCCGTCGATGTTCGCCGATGTCCGGCGCGAGGTCGCCATCAAGGCGGTGGTGCAGGCGGCGACGGTCACCGACACCGACGGCAACGCGATCGACACGAGCGAGATCTTCGGCAAGCCTGCGCAAGCCGACGCAGAAGCCGACAATCCCGAACCAGAAGCCGAACCAGAAGCCGAACCAGAAGCAGAAGCGTCCGAAGAATCCGAAGCATCCGATGACGCCGACGTGGTGTCCGAGGAAACCGCGAAATAGTGGGGACATGACGCTGTGAGCGAACGAGCCCATTCCAGGGGGCGCGTCGCGCGTTCAGTTGGTTAGGGTCGGTGCATACAGAATTTGAGAAAGCAGGTAATCCAGTCGTGACTGAGATGCGTTCGAACTCGCAGGGTCTTAACCTCACGGACTCGGTCTATGAGCGCTTGCTCTCCGAGCGCATCATCTTCCTGGGTTCGGAGGTGAACGACGAGGTCGCCAATCGGCTGTGCGCGCAGATCTTGCTGCTCGCCGCCGAGGACGCCGACAAGGACATCAACCTCTACATCAACTCCCCGGGCGGATCGATCAGCGCCGGGATGGCGATCTACGACACGATGGTGCTGGCGCCGTGCGACGTCGCCACCTACGCGATGGGCATGGCCGCCTCGATGGGCGAGTTCCTGTTGGCGGCGGGCACCAAGGGCAAGCGCTACGCGCTGCCGCACGCCCGCATCCTGATGCACCAGCCGCTGGGCGGGGTGACCGGCAGCGCGGCCGACATCGCCATCCAGGCCGAGCAGTTCGCCGTTATCAAGAAGGAGATGTTCCGGCTCAACGCCGAATTCACCGGCCAGCCGATCGAACGCATCGAGGCCGACTCGGACCGCGACCGCTGGTTCACCGCCCCCGAAGCCCTGGAATACGGTTTCGTCGACCACATCATCACCCGCGCCGCTCACATCAGTAACGGAGAAGTCCAGTGAATCCTCAGACCCAGCCCCAGGCGCGCTACATCCTGCCGTCGTTCATCGAGCACTCCAGCTTCGGCGTCAAGGAGTCCAACCCCTACAACAAGCTGTTCGAGGAGCGCATCATCTTCCTCGGCGTGCAGGTCGACGACGCGTCGGCGAACGACATCATGGCCCAGCTGCTGGTGCTGGAGTCGCTGGACCCCGACCGCGACATCACCATGTACATCAACTCCCCGGGTGGCGGGTTCACCTCGCTGATGGCGATCTACGACACCATGCAGTACGTGCGGGCCGACATCCAGACGGTGTGCCTGGGTCAGGCGGCCTCGGCCGCGGCCGTGCTGCTGGCCGCCGGAACGCCGGGCAAGCGCATGGCGCTGCCCAACGCGCGGGTGCTGATCCATCAGCCGTCGCTCTCCGGTGTGATCCAGGGGCAGTTCTCCGATCTGGAGATCCAGGCCGCCGAGATCGAGCGGATGCGCACGCTGATGGAAACGACGCTGGCCCGCCACACCAACAAGGACGCCGCGGTGATCCGCAAGGACACCGACCGGGACAAGATCCTGACGGCCGAAGAGGCCAAGGACTACGGGATCATCGACACGGTTCTCGAGTACCGGAAGCTCTCCGCGCAGACTGCCTAGTGACTGCTCGCCGAGCGTGCACTCACGGCGAGTTTTCGGCCGCCGTTTTTTCGCACTGAGTACACGCTCGGCGCACGTCCGCAATGTCGGCCGGTCCTACCCGGCAACAGCCGCCAATGATGCGCGCGCCGGCTGCCGCCCACTCGGCGGCAAGTTCAGCGGAAAATCTGCGCGGCCCGATCCAGGCGCGGCCGTCCCAGCGCTCACCGCTGTTGGGGTAGACGATCACCGGCTTGCCGATAGCTCCGGCCACGCCGATCGCCGGGAGCACGTCGTCGGGTGCACAGCAATTGACGCCGACGGCGACGATCTCCGGCACGCCAGCCGCCACCGTGAAGGCGTCCGCGAGCGATTGTCCGGCGCGGGTGCGGGTCCCGTCGATGGTGTAGCTGAGCCAGGCCGGCACGCCGAGTTCACGGACCAACCCGACGAGCGCTTCGGCTTCATCGGCGTCGGGGATGGTTTCCAACGCGAGCAGGTCCGCGCCGGCACCCGCCAGCACCTCCAGCCGCGGCCGGTGCCACCGCGACAATGCCGCGACGGACAGCCCGTAGCGTCCGCGATATTCCGAACCGTCGGCAAGCGCAGCGCCGTGCGGGCCGACCGAGGCCGCCACGCGCAGGCCGCCGGTTCCGACCTCGTCGCGCGCGGCCATGGCGAGCTCGACGCTGCGCCGCATCAACCCGACGGCGTCGTCTCGGTCGATACCGCGCGCCGCAAAACCCTCGAACGATGCCTGGTAGCTGGCGGTGGTGGCGAACTTCGCTCCGGCGCGAAAGTACGCGGCATGAACCGCGGTGATCTCCTGCGGAGCGTCCGTCAGCAGCCTGGCCGACCACAACGGGTCCGCGAGGTCATGCCCGCGCGCCTCGAGCTCGGTGGCCAGGCCGCCGTCGCTTATCAGCACACATTCGAAATGCGGCGCCGATCCCACACGGTCACTGTAGGGTTGGCAGCCGGGGGATATAGCTCGCCGGTGGTGTGACTTTCCGGGGCCGCCAGCCTCGGTTGGGTAACGACCGCGACACGCCAGGACACGGATTGCGCGTCTCGACAAGTGACGGGCGCCGTCGGGCTATATGTTCATTCAGACGGAAGAGGCGTGAACACCTAGAAATACCACTGACGCGATTCGTCGCTAACGGTCGCGGGGGGCCTTAGCAAGCGGGTAGCGTCGTGGGATACACGCGGCATAACACGACGAACGGCGACACAGGAAGTAGGCCCTGACGCATCATGGCGCGCATCGGAGACGGCGGTGACCTGCTGAAGTGCTCGTTCTGCGGGAAGAGCCAGAAGCAGGTCAAGAAACTCATCGCTGGCCCCGGTGTGTACATCTGCGATGAATGCATCGATCTCTGTAACGAGATCATCGAAGAGGAACTCGCCGACGCTGACGACGTCAAGCTCGACGAACTGCCCAAGCCCGCCGAGATCCGTGAGTTCCTGGAGGGCTACGTCATCGGGCAGGACACCGCCAAGCGGACGTTAGCCGTCGCGGTCTACAACCACTACAAGCGAATCCAGGCCGGCGAGAAGAGCCGCGACTCCCGCTATGAGCCCGTCGAGCTGACCAAGTCCAACATCTTGATGCTCGGGCCTACCGGCTGCGGCAAGACTTACCTGGCCCAGACGCTGGCCAAGATGCTCAACGTGCCGTTCGCCATCGCCGACGCCACCGCGCTGACCGAGGCCGGCTACGTCGGTGAGGACGTCGAGAACATCTTGCTCAAGCTGATCCAGGCCGCCGACTACGACGTCAAGCGCGCCGAGACCGGAATCATCTACATCGACGAGGTCGACAAGATCGCCCGCAAGAGCGAGAACCCGTCGATCACCCGCGACGTCTCCGGCGAGGGCGTTCAGCAGGCCCTGCTGAAGATTCTGGAGGGCACCCAGGCTTCGGTTCCCCCGCAGGGCGGCCGCAAGCACCCACACCAGGAGTTCATCCAGATCGACACCACCAACGTGCTTTTCATCGTCGCGGGTGCGTTCGCCGGACTGGAGAAGATTGTCTACGAGCGCGTCGGCAAGCGCGGCCTGGGCTTCGGCGCCGAGGTGCGCTCCAAGACCGAGATCGACACCACCGACCATTTCGCCGACGTGATGCCCGAGGACCTGATCAAGTTCGGGTTGATCCCCGAGTTCATCGGCCGGCTTCCGGTGGTTGCCTCAGTCACCAACCTGGACATGGAGTCGTTGGTCAAGATCCTGTCCGAACCGAAGAACGCTCTGGTGAAGCAGTACACCCGGCTGTTCGAGATGGACGGCGTGGAGCTGGAGTTCACCGACGACGCGCTGGAAGCCATCGCGGATCAAGCGATTCACCGCGGCACGGGCGCCCGGGGGCTGCGGGCCATCATGGAGGAAGTCCTGCTTCCGGTGATGTACGACATCCCCAGCCGCGACGACGTCGCCAAGGTCGTGGTGACCATGGAGACCGTCAAGGACAACGTGTTGCCGACGATCGTCCCGCGCAAGCCCTCTCGCTCGGAGCGTCGCGACAAGAGTGCCTAGCCGGGGCACCATTCGGTCGCTGGCTCGCCGGCACGAGCGACGTGACCAATACCACAGTTTAATTTGCTACTCGTCAGTAGCCCCCCACTGACGTCGGTTTTCGCAGCGTAAGTGGGCTGTGCAGGGTCTCGAAGACGGCCATACACCGCACGAACGAGTGTCATAATTGATACCGCTAGTGACACCAATTGCGTGAGGGCGGCACCCACTCCGACACGCGTAATCTGAAAGTGCAACGCGGAGTGCCTGTCCGGATAAGAAATGGAAGGCGAAGACGTGGATCCGAACGGCAATGGAGCCGGATCAGAGTCTCATAACGGGGAGCCTCATACCGGGTCGGATCGCAAACGCCTCGAAAATGTCGTCATCCGCTTTGCTGGGGACTCCGGCGACGGCATGCAGCTGACCGGCGACCGATTCACCACTGAAGCGGCGCTTTTCGGCAACGACCTGGCGACCCAACCCAACTACCCCGCCGAGATCCGCGCCCCCGCAGGCACTCTCCCCGGGGTTTCGTCCTTCCAGATTCAAATCGCCGATTACGACATCCTTACCGCCGGTGACCGGCCCGACGTGCTGGTCGCGATGAACCCGGCGGCTCTCAAGGCCAATCTCGGCGACCTGCCCCGCGGCGGAATGGTGATCGCGAATTCCGACGAGTTCACCAAGCGCAACCTGACGAAGGTGGGCTACGTAACCAACCCGCTGGAGTCCGACGAACTTGAGGAATACGTCGTGCACTCCGTCGCGATGACCACACTGACGATGGGTGCCGTCGAGTCGATCGGCGCGTCGAAGAAGGACGGCCAGCGCGCCAAGAACATGTTCGCGCTGGGCCTGCTGTCGTGGATGTACGGGCGGCCGATCCACACCAGTGAGAACTTCATCAGGGAGAAATTCGCGCGTAAACCCGACATCGCGGAAGCCAACGTGCTGGCGCTGAAGGCGGGCTGGAACTACGGCGAAACCACCGAGGCCTTCGGCACCACGTATGAGATATCGAAGGCGGTGCTGCCGGCCGGCGAGTACCGGCAGATCTCGGGCAACACCGCGCTGGCGTACGGGCTCGTCGCCGCAGGTCAACTGGCCGACAAACAGGTCCTGCTCGGGAGTTACCCGATCACGCCGGCATCGGACATCTTGCACGAACTGTCCAAGCACAAGAACTTCAACGTGATCACCTTCCAGGCCGAAGACGAGATCGGCGGCATCTGCGCTGCCATCGGTGCCTCCTACGGAGGCGCGCTGGGTGTCACCAGCACGTCGGGCCCGGGCATCTCGCTGAAGTCCGAGGCACTCGGGCTTGCCGTGATGACCGAGCTGCCACTGATCGTGATCGACGTCCAGCGTGGCGGGCCGTCAACCGGCCTGCCCACCAAGACCGAGCAGGCCGACCTGCTGCAGGCGCTGTTCGGCCGCAACGGGGAATCACCGGTGGCCGTGGTCGCGCCGCGGTCTCCGGCGGATTGCTTTGAAACCGCCCTGGAGGCGGTTCGGATCGCGGTCGGCTACCACACTCCGGTGATCGTGTTGAGCGACGGCTCCATTGCCAACGGCTCGGAACCGTGGCGGATCCCGGATGTCGGTTCGCTGCAGCCGATCGATCACAAGTTCGCCAAATCGGGCGAACCCTTCCAGCCCTACAACCGCGACCCGGAAACGCTCGCCCGCCAGTTCGCCGTCCCGGGCACGCCCGGTCTAGAGCACCGCATCGGTGGGCTGGAGGCGGCGAATGGCTCGGGCAACATTTCCTATGAGCCGGTCAACCACGACCTCATGGTCCGGGTAAGACAGGCCAAGATTGACGGGATCAGTGTTCCCGATCTGGAGGTCGACGACCCGACGGGCGACGCCGAGCTGCTGTTGATCGGGTGGGGCAGTTCGTATGGTCCCATCGGTGAGGCTTGTCGTCAGGCGCGGCGCAAGGGCATCAAGATCGCGCACGCCCATCTGCGCTACCTCAACCCATTCCCCGCCAACCTGGGTGACGTGTTGCGGCGGTACCCGCAGGTGGTGTGCCCGGAGATGAACCTGGGTCAGCTGGCGATGTTGTTGCGGGCAAAGTACCTGGTCGACGTCCAATCGGTCAGCAAGGTTCAAGGGCTGGCGTTCCTGGCCGACGAGGTGGGCCGCATCATCCGCGCCGCGCTCGGCGGGACGCTGGCCGAGGTTGAGCAAGACAAAGCGATGGTCGCCAAGCTGGCAGCGGCCCCAATTGGAGCGGGAGCGCAAGAATGACTGACGTGACCGGCGATCTGGCGGGCACGGACCTCGGGCTAAGGCCGAGGTTGACGAAGAACGACGGGGTGCCCACCACTGATCAGCCTCAGAAGGGCAAGGACTTCACCAGTGACCAGGAGGTGCGCTGGTGTCCGGGCTGCGGTGACTACGTCATCCTCAACACCATCCGCAACTTCCTGCCCGAACTCGGGCTGCGCCGCGAGAACATCGTGTTCATCAGCGGCATCGGATGCTCCAGTCGCTTCCCGTACTACCTCGAGACCTACGGATTCCACTCCATCCATGGCCGCGCCCCGGCGATCGCGACCGGCCTGGCGCTGTCCCGCGAGGATCTGTCGGTCTGGGTGGTCACCGGCGATGGTGACGCCCTGTCCATCGGCGGCAACCACCTGATCCACGCGCTGCGCCGCAACGTCAACATCACGATCCTGCTGTTCAACAACCGCATCTACGGGCTGACCAAGGGGCAGTACTCGCCGACTTCGGAGGTCGGCAAGATCACTAAGTCGACCCCCATGGGTTCGCTGGATCACCCGTTCAACCCGGTGTCCTTGGCCCTGGGTGCCGAGGCCACTTTTGTCGGCCGCGCCCTGGACTCCGACCGCAACGGGCTCACCGAGGTGTTGCGCGCCGCCGCGGCGCATCGCGGCGCCGCCGTCGTCGAAATCCTGCAGGACTGCCCGATTTTCAACGACGGCTCGTTCGACGCGCTGCGCAAGGAGGGCGCCGAGGAGCGGGTGATCAACGTCCGCCACGGCGAGCCGATCGTCTTCGGCGCAGGCGGCGAGTACTGCGTGGTGAAGTCCGGCTTCAGCCTGGAAGTGGCCAAGACCGCCGACGTCGCCGTCGAAGAGATCGTGGTGCACGACGCGCACGCCGACGACGCGGCGTATGCGTTCGCGCTGTCCCGGCTGTCGGATCAAAACCTCGACCACACCGTGCTGGGCATCTTCCGGCACATCAGCCGGCCCACCTACGACGACGCGGCGCGGTCCCAGGTGGCTGCCGCCCAGGCCTCAAAGGCGTCGGACGCCGCCGCGCTGCAGTCGCTGCTGCGCGGGCGCGACACCTGGACCGTCGACTGACGTGGCCGAACTCCTTCCCGATGCGGGGTCGCTGGCCGCACTTGTGCTCGCCGGCGGTGAATCGCGCCGCATGGGCCGCGACAAGGCCACCCTGACGGTGCCGGGGGAGACCACCACACTGGTCGAGCATGTGGTCGGGGTCGTCGGGCAGCGCTGCGAACCCGTCTTTGTGCTGGCGGCACCGGGGCAACCGTTGCCCACGCTGTCGGTACCCGTCATCCGCGACGAATTGCGGGGGCTGGGGCCGTTGCCGGCGACCGGGCGTGGACTGCGGGCGGCCGCCGAGGCGGGTTCCCGCTACGCGTTCGTCTGCGCGGTCGACATGCCGTTTCTGACCGTCGAATTGATCGACGATCTCGCGCGAAGCGCCGCTGAGACCAATGCCGAGGTGGTGTTGCCGTGGGACGGTCGCAGCCATTACCTGGCCGCCGTCTACCGGACCGATCTCGCCGCGCGGGTCGACGCGCTCGTCGGTGCCGGCGAGCGCAAGATGAGCGCGTTGATCGAGGCTTCGGATGCCCAGCAGGTCGTGATGTCGGAGTCCCGCGCGCTCACAAATGTGAATTCGGCGGCCGACCTCGGCGCGGCCGTGCCCGGACGCTGAAAATAACGCACGATCAGTCAGTTCCATAATTTCTGTAAATTAAATGCGCAATGGCAGTTCCGCCTTCCCGTAAAAATATTATTAGCGCGTAGTGCCGACGGGAAATGCGATAGGGACGTTTATCGCGGTTTCATGCCGAATCCTGTTGGCGCAGAAGCGATTTGGCCTTCGGGCGGCGGCGCCGAAGCGGACAAATTCGGACGCGCGCAGCAAATGCATTTGTCATCAGGACACCGAGCTCGCACGCGCGGGTGCGATGCCGTCACTCTGCTGCAGCGCTACGGCAGCGGGGCCCGCGCGGGTCACCGCTCCCCATGCGCGAATCGCGTTGTCGCGCCGCATATTCTGCGTGTCAGCGCGGTGTGTTCGCGGCATAGGCTCCAGCTGCGGTAGAGGTCGAGGCGCCAAGGGTGCCGTGAGGTGGATCACGACGCTGCGGGGGCCATGGCGCGGACAGGGTGTAAAGGCGCGGCAAACCCGTGTGCCAGCTCACAAAATCCTGGTGATTCGGCTCACGATTGGACCGCGGCGGCCAAACCTGACACCCGTCAAACACGCCGATCTGACCTGCAAGAACAATTATTCGATCACGCCGTGACTGGCTCGTTATTCAACAGAGATATGACGGCGGCCGAGATGACGAATCCAAATCGTTACCGTAGCGTTCGCTTAGCCCGAATAAGGGCGATAAAAAAAGTGAATCCACGTAACCGCGTGTGAGCGGAGCCGGGACGGCGCCCAACGTGATCAAGCCGCCCGGCAGGTGGTGGCTAGGGGCCCCGCCGGGCAGATCGAGCCCTCCGCTGGCGTGCCCGAACGAGACGGCACGTCCCAAAGCAGCAATCCCCAACGGACTACGCAACCAACCCACACCCGTGGGCTGGCTTTGGCGCGCGCACCGCGAAAGGAACAATGTTGAAGAACGTCCGCAAGACGCTCATCGTGGCCGCGATCACAGGGACGCTCGTGACTGTGCCCTCCGCCGGTACCGCTAACGCCGACGCCGTGGGCTTGGACCCGAACGCGGCTCCC
>Ga0075364_10000583_pt1 | contig 18780 bp, 17 predicted proteins | sample EndMetdeltDD1764_FD_71517 | JGI IMG/M metagenome (GOLD analysis project Ga0075364, IMG submission 71517) | Populus endosphere microbial communities from Tennessee, USA - Endosphere MetaG P. deltoides DD176-4 | ecosystem: Host-associated > Plants > Roots > Endosphere | place: USA: Tennessee...
GTCGTTTATATGGGCCTGCCGCCGCTGGTCGTGTTCCAGCGCATGAATTCCGGGATGAGCGTGTTTTCCATGCTCGCCATTCCCTTTTTCATCTATTCCGGCGACCTGATGGTGCGCGGCGGCATTGCGGGCCGTATCGTCGCCTTTGCCGCCTCTATCGTCGGCCATCTGCGTGGCGGGCTCGGGCAGGTCAACATCGTCACCTCCACGCTTTTTGGGGGCATTTCCGGTTCGGCTGTGGCGGAAGCGGCGGCCGTCGGCGGGTTGATGATCCCGCAGATGAAGGCGCGCGGTTATGGCGCGGACTACGCCGTCAACGTCACCTCGATGGCAGCGCTGATCGCGCTTCTTCTGCCACCTTCGCATAACATGATCATCTACTCGATCTCGGCCGGCGGCAAAATTTCCATCGCCGACCTGTTCACCGCCGGCGTCATTCCCGGACTGCTGTTTGCCGCTGTACTGATGGTCACGGCCTATCTCGTTGCGGCCAAGCGCGGTTATCCGACCGAGCCCTTTCCGGGCCTGATGGTGGCGCTGCATCTTCTCGCTGTCGCCATTCCCGGCCTGCTGCTGATCGCCATCATCTTTGGCGGCGTGCGCTCCGGCATTTTCACCGCCACCGAAAGCTCCTGCATCGCCGTCATTTACGCCCTGCTGATCACGACACTTGTCTATCGCCAGCTGACCTGGAAGGATTTTGTGCATGCCACGATGGGTGCGGTGCGCACCACAGCCATGGTCCTGCTGATCATCGGTTGCGCCGCGTCCTTCTCCTGGCTGATGGCCTTCCTGCGCGTGCCGGCAACGCTGGTCATGTGGATGCAGACGCTGTCCGACAATCCGATCATGATCCTGCTTCTCCTGAACGTGATCATGCTTGTACTCGGCACGTTCATGGACATGGGGCCGACGATCATCATCACCACCCCGATCTTCCTGCCGATTGCCGTCGCCTACGGTATCGACCCGGTGCATTTCGGTGTGATCATGATCCTCAACTACGGCATCGGCCTCAACACGCCACCGGTGGGAGGGGTGCAATTCGTCGCCTGCGCGGTCGGAAAGATATCGGTGTGGGAAGCCATGCGCTCGATCTGGCCGTTCTATGGCGCCGGTCTCGTCGTTCTGATGCTGGTCACCTACATCCCGGCTCTGTCGCTCTGGCTTCCAAGCGTCTTCCGATAGGGAGAAGGACATGCGTGCAAACCCTGCGGATATGCGCGTGGAACGAAGACCCAAACTCTTCGAAAATGTTGCGCAGCAATTGCGCACACAAATCCTCGCCGGCGATTACCCCGTCGGCGAGAGATTGCCGACCGAAACGCGCATGACCGAACTGTTCGGCGTCAGCCGCACGGTGGTGCGCGAAGCGGTGGCAGCGCTTGCAGCCGACAGCATGGTGGAAGTGCGCCATGGTGCTGGCGTGTTTGTCATCGACAACCCGACACTAAAAATCAGCGCCATCACCGCCGACATGGGCAATCGCATCAGCCGCGCCGTCAATGTGCTGGAAGTGCGCATGGGCATCGAGATCGAAAGCGCCGGCCTTGCCGCCCAGCGCCGCAGCCCCTCGCAAGAGGCACGCATACAGGAAGCGTTTTTCGAATTCGAAGCTCTGCTGAAACAGGGAGAACCGACCGGCAAGGCGGATTTCGCCTTTCACCGCGAAATCGCCGCCGCCACCAATAATGAATTTTACGTCGAGATTCTCGATGCTCTCGGAGACCGCACAATTCCCTGCGACCGCAGTTCGCCTTGGTATTCGATCGAGGTTCTGTCGTCGGACTATCTGGGTGGCCTGCAACGCGAGCATCTACGCATCCTGCAGGCAATCTCGGCCGGCGATGCCGATGCCGCCCGCGATGCCATGCGCGCACATTTGGTCGCCGCCAAGGAAAGGTATCGTCAACGGCTGTCAGGACAGCAGGCGGATTATTCTCAGGGCCGAACTTCCTGAGACCTGTTTCAGGATGTCGGTGGACCGAAGAAACGCAGCGCTGCCCAAGTGCCCGCGCCCGACGCAAGCGCTGAGACAAATGTGCCCCAGATCAGATCAGCAATGGTCAGCGAGGTCGACCAGTTTTTCAGCGTCGCCTGATTGGTCAGGTCATAGGTCGCATAGGCCATGAAGCCGAGCACCGCGCCATAAAGAAGTCCGGTCCAGACCGATTGCTCCATAAAACCGGGACGCACCGCCAGAAAGGTCAAGCCGCCGACGTAAATCAGGTAGAAGGCGATGGCAGGCACTAGGCGGAATTTCGGCGCCAGCATGTCGCCCATGACCGGCCGATACAAACGATCCGCCATCGTGCTGAGCCAGATGGAATCGACAACGAGGAAAACAATCGCAGTGACGACATAGGCAGTGGCATAGGTTTTCATCTTGTGCTCCTCGTAATTCGCGTTTTATCGGCTATCGATCCTCGTCCAATCGACGCCTTTGCAAAGCAGGCCGGCAACGACGCAGCCTTTCGTGGTCATCCGGTCGCCGTTTACCGTCAACGTCATCTTGTAGGTCAGGTCTCGCTGGGGATCGAAGGCGCTGCCGGAATAGACGCCATCGGCGTCTCGCTTGATGGTCATCACCAGCTTGTCGCCCTTTTTCTCTTTCGGCGTGCCCGGCTTGATCCATGTGTTGGTAGCGCAGATGTCCGATCCGCAAGGCGCGACCGAGACACGCGCATTGCCGTCACCACGAGCCCATTCGCCGTCGTAGTCGGCAGCACTGGCCGCTCCGGCAAAACCGAGCGCCGAAAGCATGGATGTCACGATAACCTTCCGCATTCCGGCTCTCCTCGCCTCACGTTCAGGCATGCTCGATCGTGTAAAGACCAACATCGATGCTTCCCTCCTCGAAACCGGCCTCGCAGTAGCAGAGGTAATAAAGCCACAGCCGGCGAAACCGCTCGTCAAAGCCCTGAGCGGCGATTGCCGGCCAACGCGCCTGAAAGCGGATGCGCCATTCCAGCAGCGTTCGGGCATAGGATTTGCCGAAATGCTCGACCTCGCGCAGTTTCAGACCGGCAGCGGATACCGCCTTGTCGAGCGCCTTGTCGGACGGCAGGAAACCGCCCGGAAACACGTATTTCTGGATAAAATCGGCCTTGCCGCGATAAGCGTCATAACGCGCCGGTTCAATCGAGATGATCTGCAAGACGGCGCGGCCATCGGCTTTGAGGCAGCGCTTCAGGGTTTCGAAATAACCCGGCCAATAAGCCTCTCCCACCGCTTCGAACATTTCGATGGAAACAATGCGGTCATAACGGCCATGGACATCGCGGTAGTCCTGCAAACGCAGGTCGACCTGTGCGGATTTCCCGTTTTCCGCCACCACGTTTTTTGCCCATGCCAGTTGCGAAGGCGAAAGCGTTATACCGGTTATGCTGGCCTCGCTCCGGTTGGCGAGATCGACGGCCAGAGCGCCCCAGCCACAGCCGATTTCCAGCACGCTTTCGCCACCTTCGAGATCGAGTTTTTCACGAATACGGTCGAGTTTTTTGGCTTGAGAGGCTTCGAGCGTCGGCGTGTCCGCGTCAAAAATGCCCGAGGAATAGAGCATCGATGGATCGAGCCATTCCTTGTAGAAATCATTGCCGAGGTCGTAATGCGCCTCGATATTGCGACGGCTTCCGCGTTTGGTGTTGGCGTTCAGAAGGTGGCCGATGCGGTTCGCAAGACGCATCACCACGTTTCCATCGATCGCAGGCGCCAGCGCCTTGCCATTGCGCGCCGCCAGCCTGATCAGCGCCGTCAGGTCCGGCGTCGTCCAGTCACCATCGATATAACCTTCGGCAAAGCCGATATCACCGGCGGTGACGAGCCTTCTCAAGGCACGCCAGCGGCGCATGACGATGGTTGCTTCCGGTCCCGGTTCAGGCCCGGTTTTTTCCACCACAGCACCTGAGGGCAGCACGACCTTCAGGTGACCATGACGGAGATTACGTATCAGCTTTTCCGTTATGCGCCCGCCCATTCCCAACCGGACACTGTCACCCTGCGCAGCAAACATCATCTCGGAAAAATCGTCAGACTGGCTCATTCACTTCGACCTTGCTTGAGGATGAGTTGGAACTGGAGGCATAAGAAATCGGCACCTGCGGCGGCTTAGGGCGGATGCGTAGACCCACGCCTTTCAGCCAGATTTTCAGGGCTTCCCAATGGATGCCGCCGACCACGCGCAGCGTGAGGAACGGTATGGCAAAAAAGGCTTTGAGTAACGCCGCGTCCGTCAACTCCGTGCGCTTTGCCAGATGCCGCGCGGTCAGAACCGGGCCTTCCGCATCAAACGTCTCGATACGGATGGACAGCTTTTCCTGAGGCGGCAAAACCCGGAATGTGTAGCGCAGATCCATGTCCATGAACGGCGAGACGTAAAACGCCTTGTCGCAATGCTGGACGATCTCGGTGCCATGCCCCTGCTCGACCGGGATCATATACCCGTGCCGTTCGCCAAAAGTGTTGTCCACTTCCCAGAGAATGGCCCGCAGGGTTTCGTCACGGTTGTAACAAAAGAACACGCTGAGCGGATTGAAAGCCCAGCCCAGAAGACGCGGCATGGTCAAAAGCCGGATTGGTCCGCCATCCGGCTGCATTCCCGCAGACAGCATTGCACGCTCGACCTGCGCCTTGAGATCAGACCCGGATCGATCGCCCCGGTCCTTGCTGTAGAAGGAGAAGAGATTGAAGCGGTCGACCGAAAACAGTTTCAGTTTTCGGTCAAGAACATCGAGTTCATCGAGATCGAGCAGCAACGAATAGATGCGATAGGCGAGCTTGTGCACTTTCGGCTTCAGCCGCGCATGGGTGACATGCCCCGGAAACAGCGCCGATTTCAGGTCGCCGCTCATGCCGGCACCTCGCCTTTAATCTCAATGGGCGGCTGGCGCAGAGGCCTCGTCACCGGCTTGCGCACAATGCGGGCGCTCTCCTCTTCCACCTGCCATGGACGCCTGACGCCACCAAGATCTTCCGCCACGGCGAGCCCGGCCTGAATGCCATCCTCATGAAAACCTGAGCCGAAATGCGCGCCGCAGAACCAGGTGTTGCGCACACCCTGCAGCGACCAGATATCCTGCTGCGCCTTGTCCGTTTCGAGATCGAAGATCGGGTGTTCGTAGATCTCGCGGCGAATGACAGTTTCTTCGCGCGGCTGCTGGCACGGGTTGAGCGTCACGAATGTCGGCGGAGCAGAACCCAGCGATTGCAGCCGGTTCATCCAGTATGTGATCGAGGGCTGACGGCTGTCCGCGCCTGAATTGTTTCGCGTATCGGCGACAAAATTCCAGCTGGACCATGCAGCATGTCGCTTTGGCATCAGGCTGGTATCGCCATGCAGAACCGCTTCGTTGCGGGAATAACGAAAAGCGCCGAGAATGCGCTTTTCGGGTTCGCTGGCATCAGTCAGCATGCGCAGCGCCTGATCCGCATGGGTGGCGATCACCACGTCGTCGAACAGATGATTTTCACCGGATGCATCGCGGATTTCCACCTGCTCATCGCCACGGCGGATTTCTGCAACCGGCGTCGAAAGGCGAATACGGTCTGCAAAACTTGCGGTGAGGCGTTTCACATATTCGCGGCTGCCGCCATCTACCGTGCGCCATATGGGGCGATCCCACAATTTCAGCAGCCCGTGATTGCAGCAGAATTTGACGAAACTGGCCGCCGGGTATTCGCCCACCTTGCCCGCCGGGGTGGACCAGATCGCCGCCGCCATCGGATAAAGATGATCCTCGCGAAAACCGCGCCCGTAATTGTTGCGGTCGAGATAGTCGTCGAGCGATATGCCATTCATGGCTTCGAGGTCGCGCGGCACGTTGCGATAAAACCGCAGCAAATCCAGCATCATCGACCAGAAACGCGGGCTGACCATGTTTGAGCGCTGCGCAAAAAGACCCGCACCGCCGGTTCCGCCGGAATATTCGAAACCGCCTTCGTTGAGCGAGACGGCAAAGGACATGCTGGAGGCGGCGGTCGGCACATCGAGCGTGCGGAAAAGCGCCGTGAGGTTGGGATAGGTCACTTCGTTATAAACGATGAAGCCGGTATCGACGGCGACCGGCCCTGCGGCAGTTTCAAACTCGACCGTGTTGCTGTGGCCGCCGATACGGTCCGCTGCTTCGAAAACCGTGACATCGTGATGCCGTGAAAGAAGCCAGGCAGCGGAAAGGCCGGAAATGCCGCTGCCCACTACCGCAATGTTCAGGCGCTTCGCGCCGTTGCCGAACCCGTCAAATGTCATCTATTCCCTCGCCGATTTCGTCTGCCATGCATCTCCTGCCTTCAGTGACGGACGAGGTTCGGTCGCAAAAAGTTTCACGCATCCGGCGTTTATCGGCTTGAGCAGAGATTTTTGCGCGACAACGCGAAACCAATTGCTGACGTTCCGCGTAGATGCCGTCATGGGTGCAAAAATTTGCCGTCAGACATGAGGCGTGAATGGATACGGTGCTTCTGATCAGTCTTGCTGTGTTGTTATCGTTTGCCATGACCGGCGCATGGGTCGTGCAGCGCTGGACCGGGCGCAGCGGCTGGATCGATACGATCTGGTCTTTCGCGGTGGGATTTGGCGGTATCGCAGCCGCCATTTTTGCCGATGGCGATTTCACCCGCCGCATGGCAGCGCTGGCCGTGATCGCCATATGGTCCTTGCGGCTCGGCAGCCATATCGGCGCACGCACCGGCGGCGGTGACGACGACCCGCGTTATGCAAAACTGGTGGAAGAATGGGGAGACCGCGCTGCCTTGCGGCTCTTTCTGTTTCTGCAGATACAGGCGTTGGCCGCTTTCATCCTTGTTTTCGCAGTCTATCTTGCCGCAACGAATAACGCAGCCTTCCTCGGCATGTTCGATATTGTTGCGCTTCTGATCGCTGTCTCAGCCTTGTGCGGAGAGGCCGTTTCCGACCATCAGCTTGCGCAATTCCGCAAAACACCACAGGCCAAAACCGAGGTCTGTGAGACCGGCCTCTGGCGGTACTCCCGCCATCCCAACTACTTTTTCGAATGGCTGTTCTGGTGCTGCTGGCTGTTTTTCGCGCTCAGCGGATCAGGATGGAGCTGGCTGGCTCTTCTGGCTCCCCTTATGATGTACTGGCTGCTGGTGCACGTCTCCGGCATTCCGCCGCTCGAAGAACACATGCTGCGTTCTCGCGGTGAAAAATTCCGCTCGCTTCAGAACCGCGTCAACGCCTTCTTTCCCGGCCCCCGCAAATCCGAAAACCGCCCCATCGAGGAGACACGCGCTTGAACATGCTCGCCTTCGCCATCAATGCCGCCGAACGCGCGCCGCTTTCCGATAGCGTCACGCTTGCGGGTATCGATTTCCTGTGTGGCCGCACCAAACGCCGGCTTGCGACGACATCCGACGAGGCTGAACAGCGCTTCATGGATGCGATGGGAAATTTCCCGATTGCCACCCATACGGACGAGGCCAACCGCCAACATTACGAAGTGCCGGCCGAGTTCTTTTCTCTCGCGCTTGGGCCGCAGCGAAAATATTCCTGCTGTTATTACCCGACGCCGGACACAACGCTGGCCGAGGCCGAAAGCCATGCGCTTGCCAAGACCGTGACCCATGCGGCACTTGAAGATGGCATGCGCATTCTGGAACTCGGCTGTGGCTGGGGCTCACTATCGCTTTATATGGCGGAGCGTTTTCCCAGCGCGCAGATCACATCCGTTTCGAATTCCGCCTCGCAACGCGAATATATTCTGGAGCAGGCGCGGCATCGCGGTATCGGAAACCTGACGGTGATCACCACCGACATGAACGATTTTGTCGCCACCGAAGGGTATGACCGCGTCGTTTCCGTGGAAATGTTCGAGCACATGTCGAACTGGAGGACACTGCTCGAACGCGTGCGCGGCTGGCTGAAGCCGGACGGCAAACTGTTCCTGCATGTCTTCACCCACAGAAACCGCTCCTATCGCTTCAACCACGACGACCCTGCGGACTGGATCGCCCACCACTTTTTCACCGGCGGCATCATGCCCGCGCATGATCTGCCGCACCGGTTTGGCGATTTGTTTTCGGTCGAGCAGGAATGGCGCTGGTCCGGCACGCATTACCGCCGCACCGCGCTCGACTGGCTTGCCAATTTCGACCGCGATATCGATCGCATCCGGCCGATATTCACGGCAGTTTACGGAAAGGACGCCGGTCTCTGGATACGCCGCTGGCGCTTGTTTTTCCTCGCGACGGCCGGCCTGTTCGGGCATGAGGATGGCGAGGTCTGGGGTGTCGGCCATTACCTTTTGACGCCCGCAGGCTGACCTGCCTGCCAAACCGGATCCGTTGCGAATTGCGCTTGCAACGGACCCGAACACTGGGATTAAATAAGAGCATGCTGATGGCGCGGTTTTGAGGAGGCTGCGTCATCGACTGGGAGGAGAAAAGCTTTCGATTCACTCGGAAGGCCGGATGCTGGCATCTCTGTCAACATCAAGCTTCGATCATGAGGCTGTGGCACTCCTGACCCAGTATGCAGCAGCCACATGCCCTATAAAACGACGATCGAAAATACCGTCTTCCGGTTTGACGACCTCAAGCAACTGATGGCCAAGGCAACGCCGGAACGCTCCGGTGACCAGCTCGCCGGTATTGCAGCCGATGGCCCGGTGGAGCGACTGGCAGCGCAGATGGCGCTGGCGGACCTTCCGCTCAAGACGTTTCTCTCGGAAGAACTGATCCCCTCCGAAACCGACGAGGTTTCACAGCTGATCGCCGATCAGCATGACGCCAAGGCCTTCTCCAGCATTTCATCGATGACGGTGGGCGACCTTCGCGAATGGCTGTTGCGGCCTGAAACCGGTCAGCGTCAGTTGGAAGCGGTGACTTTCGGCCTTACCCCGGAAATGGTTGCCGCTGTTTCCAAGATCATGCGTCTGCAGGATCTCATTTCCGTTTCGGCCAAGCGGGAAGTCGTTACCCGCTTTCGCAACACGATCGGCATTTCCGGCCGGCTTTCCACCCGCAACCAGCCCAACCACCCGACCGACGACAGCCGCGGCATTGCCGCATCCGCCATCGACGGCCTGTTGATGGGATCGGGCGATGCCGTTATCGGTGTCAATCCGGCAACCGACAGCACCGAAGATTACATCCGTATCGTTTCGCTTCTCGACGAGTTGCGCGAGCGGCTGGCTATTCCCACCCAGACCTGTTGCCTCGGTCACGTGACGACAGCGATAAGGGCGATTGAGGCGGGTGCGCCGGTCGATCTGGTTTTCCAGTCGGTCGCCGGTTCGCAAAAGGCCAATGCCGGTTTCGGCGTCGATCTGGCGCTTTTGCGCGAAGCCTATGACGCAGGGCGTTCGTTGAAACGCGGCATGCCGGATGCAAACGTCATGTATTTCGAAACCGGTCAGGGGGCAGCCCTTTCGGCCGATGCCCATTTCGGCGTCGATCAGCAGACGATGGAAGTGCGCGCCTATGCGGTCGCCCGCGAATTTTCGCCGCTTCTCATCAATACCGTCGTCGGCTTCATCGGCCCGGAATATCTTTTCAACGGCAAACAGATCATCCGTGCCGGACTGGAGGACCATTTCTGCGGCAAGCTGCTTGGCCTGCCCATGGGAGTGGACGTTTGTTACACCAACCATGCCGATGCCGATCAGGAAGACATGGACACGCTGCTGACCCTTCTATGCGCAGCCAATGTCAATTTCGTCATCACCGTGCCCGGTGCGGACGACATCATGCTGAACTACCAGTCGCTTTCTCACCACGACGCGGTCTATTGCCGCGAAACATTAGGCAGGCTACCCGCCCCGGAATTTGAACAATGGCTGATGTCAGTCGGCCTGACCAATGCCGATGGTGCATTGGTTGGCGCACCTGCGGCACTGACCGGCTATCTTCAGCATTCCGGCCTGATCGGAGCCTGACATGTCCAAAACCGCTGCGGCTTCGACAAGCTCTGTCGAAATGGAGACAGAACGCCCCATCGACCTGAAAGACATGACCGATGCGCGCGTATCGCTGGGACGCTTCGGCGGAGGCTTGCCAACACGCGCCACTCAATCGTTCCTGCTCGACCATGCGCGGGCACGCGAAGCGGTGTGGTCCCTTGTCGATCGTGACAATCTTGCAAACCAACTGTCACGCATCGGCCAGCCTTCGGTCATGGTCGAGAGCCTTGCAAGCGACCGCAGCATTTATATTCGCAGGCCTGATCTCGGGCGTCAGCTTTCCGAGGCTTCCCGCCTCAGGCTGGAGCAGATGTGCGGCGACGTACCCCATGAGGTCGCAATCATCGTTGCCGACGGCTTGTCGGCCAGCGCCGTTGAAACCAATGCCGTTCCGCTTATCGAATTGCTCGTGGAGCGCTTGCATGACCGCGGCCTGACACTCGCACCTATTGTACTCGCTCAGCAGGGACGGGTGGCGCTGGGCGACCCCATCGGTCAGGCCATGGGTGCAACGATGACGATCATGCTGATCGGCGAGCGCCCCGGCCTTTCCGCCGCCGACAGTCTGGGGGCCTACATCACCTATGCGCCCGAGGCTGGTATGCCGGATTCGAAACGCAACTGCATTTCCAACATTCGCGATGGCGGCCTGAACTATGCGGTGGCGGCGCAAGGCATCACGGATCTGGTGCATGCCGCCTACCGAACGCGCATCAGCGGCGTGGCGCTGAAGGATGCCGTAGCCAAACTCGGCTGAAACAGTTCTCCCGGATTTTATCCGGGAATGCCGGCCAGTTGTGTCTGCACTTTCAGGAGCGCAGAGAGATACCGCTCGATAACGGCCGATATCGGTTCATCATTTGCGGCAAAGCCGACATTGAGTGCCGCCACGACCTGCCCTCTTGAACCGCGCAAGGGAACGCCGAGCGAACGCAGCCCGATTTCCACCTCCTGGTCGATCACCGCAAAGCCATCCGCCCTGATACGCTGAAGCTCAGTCAATATCCGGTCGATGTCCGTGACCGTTCTGGGCGTGCGTGGCAGAAGTGGCCTGTTTTCGAGGATCCCACGCGCTGCCGTTTCCGGCATCGCGGCCAGCATGACCCGCCCCATCGAGGTGCAATAGGCCGGCAGCCGCGAGCCCGGCATCAGCGAGATCGACATGACACGCCGTTGCGCTGCCCGCGCCACGTAAACGATCTCGTCGCCATCCAGAATGGAGACGGACGTGCTTTCCGAAATCTCTTCCGACAGAGAATCCAGCCAGGGCTGCACGATGCGTGGCAGCGGCATGGTGGCTAGGCAGCCGGTGCCGAGCCGCAGCACGCGCGGCGTCACGGTGAAGAATTTTCCGTCGTAAGCGCAATAACCAAGCTCCGCCAACGTCAGCAGACAGCGGCGCGTGGTCGCTCGGTCATAACCGGCAACTTCTGCGGCCTCCGCAATGCTCAGCCGCGGCTTTTCGGCAGTGAACGCCTCGATGATCCTCAGCCCTTTGGCGAGGCCACCCATCATGTCTCGTTGCTTCGTCACCATTTGTGCCAATTTGTGCGATAATCGAACAAAAAACGTATATCGCACAAATTCGTTGCAGTCGATCCTCCACGATTTTAATTCTGATGCCGGAAACTCATTGGGAGGAGTTGATGGACAAGACCATTTCCAGCCTTGCGGCGGCCGTGGCCGATATCGGCGACGGCGCAACCGTGATGATCGGCGGTTTCGGCGGCTCTGGCGCACCGATCGAGCTTATTCACGCGCTGATCGACAAGCGCCCGAAGGGCCTGACCGTCATCAACAACAATGCCGGCAATGGTCGGATCGGCATTGCCGCGATGATCGATGCGGGCATGGTCAAGAAGATGATCTGCTCGTTCCCGCGCTCTTCCGATCCGCGCGCTTTTACCGACCGTTATCTGGCAGGCGAGATCGAGCTGGAACTGGTGCCGCAGGGTACGCTCGCCGAGCGCATCCGCGCGGGCGGCGCAGGCATTCCAGCCTTCTACACCCCCACGGGTTACGGCACCGAATTGGCGGAAGGTAAGCCGATTGCCGAATTCGACGGGCGGCATTACGTGCAGGAACGCTGGCTGAAAGCCGATTTCGCCATCGTCAAAGCCCATTACGGCGACAGCCACGGCAACCTCACCTATTCCAAGGCAGGCCGTAACTTCAACCCGCTGATGTGCATGGCGGCGAGCCGCACCATCGCGCAGGTTTCGAAAATCGTACCGCCCGGTGGCATTGACCCAGAACACGTGGTGACACCCGGCATATTTGTCGATGGCATCGTCGAGATCGCAAACCCGCAACAGGAAGAGGCACTTTTCCGCGCAGGCGTTGCCTATGCAAGCGGAGTTTACGGCGAAGGAGTTGGCGCATGACGATCGCAGCACAGACACCGCTGAACACGCGCGACGACATCAAGCTTTCCAACGCGCAGATCGCATGGCGTGCAGCGCAGGACATTCAGGACGGCGCTTATGTGAACTTAGGCATCGGCTTTCCCGAAATGGTGGCACGTTACCAGCCGCCGGGACGGCAGGCTGTGTTCCACACCGAAAACGGCATCCTCGATTTCGGCGAACCGCCGGCTGCCGGAGACGAGGACTGGGACCTCATCAATGCCGGCAAAAAGGCAGTCACGCTGAAACCCGGCGCGGCCTTCTTTCATCACGCCGACAGCTTTGCCATGGTGCGGGGCGGGCATCTCGATGTGGCAATTCTCGGCGCATATCAGGTGGCCCAGAGCGGCGACCTTGCCAATTGGCGTGTCGGCTCCAAGGGGGTACCGGCAGTGGGCGGCGCGATGGATCTCGTGCATGGCGCCAAACAGGTGTTTGTCATTACCGAACATGTGACCAAGGACGGCAAACCAAAGCTGGTGGAGGCCTGCACCTTTCCGCTGACCGGCCTCGGCTGCGTTACCCGCATCTATACCAGCCATGCCGTTATCGACATCACCGACGGGCGTTTTGTCCTGCGTGAGAAACTGGCCGGCATGTCCCTGGAAGAATTGCAGGCGATGACCGGTGCACCGCTGCATCTGGATGGTGAGGTCCGCGATCTCACCGTGCCGGCGATCTGAGGAGGCAATCATGACCGAAGCTTTTATCTGCGATTATATCCGCACCCCCATCGGCCGTTTCGGCGGTTCTTTATCCTCGGTTCGCGCCGACGATCTTGGCGCTATTCCGCTGAAAGCGCTGATGGAACGCAACGGTTCTGTCGATTGGGAAGCCTTGGGCGACGTCGTGTTCGGATGCGCCAATCAGGCCGGCGAAGACAATCGCAATGTCGCGCGCATGTCGCTTCTGCTGGCAGGCATGTCGGTTTCGGTATCGGGCACCACGATCAACCGGCTGTGTGGATCGGGCATGGACGCGGTGATCACCGCCGCCCGCGCCATCAAGGCCGGTGAGGCTGACATCATGATCGCCGGTGGCGTCGAAAGCATGAGCCGCGCGCCCTTTGTTCTGCCCAAGGCCGAAACGGCATTTTCCCGCAATGCCGAAATCCACGACACGACCATCGGCTGGCGCTTCATCAACCCTTTGATGAAGAAACAATACGGCGTCGATTCCATGCCAGAGACCGGCGACAATGTCGCCATCGATTACAAAATCTCGCGTGACGATCAGGACGCGTTTGCTCTGCGTTCGCAAGCCAAAGCGGCCGCCGCGCAGGAAAACGGACGGCTGGCCCGCGAAATAACGCCGGTAACGATCCCGCAAAAGAAGGGCGATGCCCTTGTCATCGACCGCGACGAACACCCGCGTGCAACGAACATCGAAGCGCTGGCAAAATTGCGGCCCATCAACAAGATCGAAGGCGGCACGGTGACAGCCGGCAATGCATCCGGCGTCAACGACGGCGCGGCGGCACTGATCATTGCATCGGAAGCGGCAGCGAAGAAATATGGCCTGACGCCGATTGCCCGTATCGTCGGCGGTGCTGCTGCCGGTGTGCCGCCGCGCATCATGGGCATCGGCCCGGCACCGGCTACCCAAAAACTCTGCGCACGGATTGGCCTGACGCCGCGGGATTTCGGCGTTATCGAACTGAACGAAGCCTTTGCCTCGCAGGGCATTGCCGTGCTGCGCGAACTCGGAATTCCCGAGGATGCGGAATACGTCAATCCGAACGGTGGCGCGATTGCCCTCGGCCACCCGCTTGGCATGTCGGGTGCGCGCATCACTGGCACTGCGGCGCTGGAACTTGCTGCACGTAGCGACCGCTATGCATTGGCGACCATGTGCATCGGTGTCGGCCAGGGCATCGCCATCGCGCTGGAAAGGGTTTAGCTGGCCTTCTTCATCAACCGTGGCACGGCCTGATCGTCTTCTTTCAGGCCCTGCACCAGCTTGGCCAGCCAATCGACGAACACGCGGACCTTGTTGCTGAGGTGACGGGTCTGCGGATAAACGATGTAAAGCGGCAGCGTCTCACAATCCCAGTCGGTCATGATCTCGACCAGTTCGCCACGCCTGATCGCATCGGCCACCATGAAGTTGAGGGACTGGCCGACGCCGATGCCCGAAATCATCGCATTGAGATAGGAGCGAGCGTCGTTGACCGAAACGATATAGCGCGGATTGATCTCCACGATCTCGTCACCGCGGCAAAACTCCATGCTCATCACCCGGCCGGCCGTCGCATTGAGATAACCGACGGAAAAGTGCTTTTCCTCCAGCTCGCGCGGGCTCGTCGGCTCCCCGAAATTTTCGAGATAGAAGGGCGCCGCAAAGGTGCGCAACCGCAACTCGCCAACCTTGCGGGCAATCAGCGACTGGTCGGTCGGGGTGCCGCCGCGCAGGGCGCAATCGACGTTTTCGGCGATATAATCGACCAGGCGGTCACCGACGCCGATATCCAGCTGGATCTGCGGATACCGTTTGTAGAAGTCGCAGAGATTGGGGATGACCACCAGATCGGCAAACGCCCCAGCCATCTCGACGCGCAATCGGCCAGACGGCTGCGTCTGCGAATTGGACAAAGACCCGTCCAGTTCATCGATTTCGGACAGGATCTGGATGGCGCGTTCGTAATAGAGCGCACCGTCTGTTGTCACCATCACGCGCCGGGTGGTACGATTGAGCAGCGTGGTGCGTAAGTGCGCCTCCAGCGACTGCACCATATTGGTCACCGTCGTTTTCGGCATATCGAGCGCGGTGGCAGCCCTTGTAAAGTTGCCGGTCTCCACGACCCGGACAAAAACGCGCATTGCCGATAACTGATCCATCACAAGCTCTCCGGGTGCATCGCAACATTATCCATGAAATCGGAACAGTGTTGCCGCAAACGGTGCGCTTGTGTGTTCCGCATGGAACAATAATATCAGGATCAGAATTTTCGGCAACCCAATCCGCAAAAAGGCAGAGCGGTTCGAGGCAGTGATGACGGCAGAGTGGGAAAACATCGTTTTCGACAAGTCGGTGGCACCGCCCGTTCCCATGCGCCTTTATGAGGGTGCCAAGGCCGGAAAGGCTGCACCGATTGTGCTTTATCTCCGGGGCCGCGCCTTTCTGGACCGCGACCGTGGCGAGACTGAAAGGCCAATCGCGCAGGCGCTGGCCGAAACGGGAGCCGTGGTGCTGGAGGCGGATTATGCGATCGCCTCGCAGAACATGTTTCCGAAGGCGATGGACTGCGCTTTTCAGGCGCTGGCCTGCCTTTCGAGCCGACGCAAGCAGTTCGGCAGCGCCAAGTCGCCGCTGTTTGTGGCGGGCGACGAGGCCGGTGGCAATGTGGCTGCGGGCGTGGCGCTGAAGGCGCGGGATCTTTTGCCCGGCGAGTTGAAAGGCCAGATGCTTTTCTCGCCGATGATCGATCCGAAGATGACGTCGGCGTCGTTTCGCGAGGCGGACAATGTTGGAATGCGGGAAAAATGGTCGGATGGCTGGAGCCATTATATCGGCTCCTTCTTTCAGCATCCATATGCAGCACCTTGCCTGTGTTCGCGGCTGAACAATCTGGCGCCTGCGTTGATCGTCACATCGGAAGACGATCCGCTGCGTGACGAGGTCATCGGTTATGCGGATCGCCTCAAGGCAAGCGGCGTCACCGTGCGCCAGCGTATCTTTTCGGCCGATTGCGGCTGGACGAGCGTCTACAAGGAGGGAACCGGCAAATGGCTTCCTTCCTTGTGCTCAGAGTTTACCGGGTTTGTCGAAACGCTGCACTGACGGCAATTTCACAGCCCACCCCATAAAAGCATGAGAATTCCAAGGTCGAAGGAGACCCATCATGATCAGTGCGGAATTTTGAGTTTTAAGCTGAGGCCCTGACTTCCCATCAGGCCAATCCAGGCATCGAAAACATCGACATCACGGAGGCATGCCCATGCCGCCGACGTTGTTTCTATGCCTCTTGAGGACCTCAGCACGAATTTGAATTGAACGAAAAGGCGGCTCGCGTCCGCCAGGAGAGCAAAATGACATCGAAGATCAAGAACTGGACCCTGTGGGGTTCCGGACTGAGCGCTGCTGCGCTCATCGCAGGCGCTTCCTTCTATCTCGACGCCCCGAAAGGCGCCGTCGCTGCACCGGCGGCAACCGCTGCACCGGCCGTCCCGGTCAAGGTCACGTCCGTCGAACCGCGCAGCGTTTCCACATGGCAGGAGTTTTCCGGCCGTCTGGAAGCCGTCGACCGCGTGCAGTTACGCCCGCGCGTTGCCGGTGCCATCCAGTCGGTTCATTTCCGCGAAGGCGGTATGGTGAAGGAAGGCGACGTTCTGTTCAGCCTCGATCCCGCCCCTTATCAGGCAGCAGTCGCCGAGGCACAGGGACTGGTGGCTTCGGCCGAAGCCAAGCTCCAACTGGCCAATACCGAACTTGAACGCGGCAGGACGCTCTCTGCCAAAAACACCATTTCGCAGAGCGATTTTGCCCAACGCCAGAGCACCCAGCAGGATACGCTGGCAAGCCTGAAGTCGGCAAAGGCCGCGCTGACGGTTGCCCAGCTCAACCTCGATTACACGCAGATCCGCGCTCCGATTTCCGGTCGCGCAGGTCGCATCGAAGTGACCGTCGGCAACCTCGTGGCCCAAGGTTCCGCCTCCACACCGCTGACGACGATCGTGTCGATCGATCCGATCTATGCAAGCTTTGACGCCAGCGAAGAACTGGTTGCACGCATCCTCTCCGAAGTACCGGTAGAGAACGGCGTCCCGGCCCTCGACAAGGTTCCGGTAGAGGTCACGACACTCGCCGCCAATGCTGAAGCGATCCGTGGCAAGCTGCAACTGATCGACAACCAGGTGAATGCCGCCAGCGGCACGATCCGGGTGCGCGCAGAGTTCGGCAACAATGATGGACGCCTGATCGCCGGTCAGTTCGTGCGGGTGCGCCTCGGCCAGCCCAAGGCCGAATACCACCTGCTGATCAGCGAAAAGGCCATCGGCACCGATCAGGACAAAAAGTTCGTATTCGTGCTCGATCAGGGCAATACGGTCGCCTATCGCCCGGTTCAGCTGGGCTCAGTGGTGGATGGCATGCGCATCGTTGAAGGCGGCTTGAAGCCGGGCGACCGTATCGTCACCAGCGGCCTGCAGCGCATTCGCCCCGGCGCCGTCGTCGCCCCGGAAGAAGAACAAGTAGCCTCGAAATAACAGCATTCCGACCGGCGGCAGTCCGGTCGGTTTTCAACGCTCAAGGCTTTGGTCGCCCGCAGTCCCCTGACTGCGGGATGGAGACCTTTTGCCTTATCCAACCCCTGGAGAGAGGGTTCCGTCATGAACATTTCCAGATTTTTCATCGACCGCCCGGTGTTTGCCGGTGTGCTGTCGGTGCTGATCGTGGTGGCCGGCCTGCTTGGCATGCGCGCGCTGCCGATTTCCGAATATCCCGAAGTCGTGCCCCCATCCGTCGTCGTGCGCGCCACCTATCCCGGCGCCAACCCGACCGTGATCGCCGAAACGGTGGCGACACCGCTGGAAGAGCAGATCAACGGCGTCGAGGACATGCTCTACATGTCCAGCCAGGCGACCTCCGACGGCGTGCTGACGCTGACCGTGACCTTCAAGCTGGGCACCGACCCGGACAAGGCACAGCAGCTGGTGCAGAACCGCGTATCGCAGGCCGAACCGCGCCTTCCCTCCGAAGTGCGTTCGCTCGGCATCACGACCGTCAAAAGCTCGCCCGACTTCATCATGGTGGTCAACCTCGTCTCGAGCACCGACCGTTATGACCTGACCTATCTGCGCAACTATGCGACGCTTAATATCAAGGATCGGCTTGCCCGCATCGAAGGTGTCGGCCAGGTGCAGGTGTTTGGGTCCGGCGATTATTCCATGCGTATCTGGATCGATCCGCAGAAGGCCGCCGAACATGCGCTCGCCGCCAGCGACATCACCAATGCCGTGCGTGGTCAGAACATACAGGCAGCCGCCGGTATCATCGGCGCATCCCCGAGCCTGCCGGGCGTCGATCTTCAGCTGAACGTCAATGCGCAGGGCCGCCTGCAGACGCCAGAAGAGTTCGGCAACATCATCGTCAAGACCGGCGAAAACGGCGAAATCACCCGCCTGCGCGATGTCGCCCGTATCGAACTCGGTGCTTCCGATTATACGCTGCGCTCACTGCTCGATGGTCAGCCGGCGGTCGCCATTCCGGTTCTTCAGGCACCCGGTTCCAACTCCATTGAAATCGCCGACACGGTTCGCGCCACCATGGACGAATTGCAGAAGGCCATGCCGGAAGGCGTGAAATACGAGATCGTCTACGACACGACCGAATTCGTGCGCTCGTCCATCGAGAAGGTCATCGACACGCTCCTGGAAGCCGTAGCGCTGGTCGTTCTCGTCGTCATCATCTTCCTGCAGACATGGCGCGCCTCGATCATTCCGCTGATCGCGGTTCCGGTCTCG
>Ga0075364_10000585_pt1 | contig 18773 bp, 14 predicted proteins | sample EndMetdeltDD1764_FD_71517 | JGI IMG/M metagenome (GOLD analysis project Ga0075364, IMG submission 71517) | Populus endosphere microbial communities from Tennessee, USA - Endosphere MetaG P. deltoides DD176-4 | ecosystem: Host-associated > Plants > Roots > Endosphere | place: USA: Tennessee...
CTGCTTGCGCCGGCCCCCACCCGCCACATGCTGTTCCTCGCGCCTGCGCTTTACCTGCTGCTGGCGTTCGGCCTGGCCTGGACGGGCGCGCAGGCCCGGCGGATCGCGCCGCGCGCGGCGAGGGCGCCTGCGGCCGCGGTTCTGCTGATCGTCCTGGCGAGCGGTGTCGGTATCGCCGCCCAGCAGGCGCGCTTCAGCCTCGTCCGGTCGGCGCTGCCCGAGCATCTGCCGGCCGGTCATTTTGTCGGCGTGATCGGCAACGAGAGTCCGGCGGCCTGGACCCTGGGCCTGCCGCACCTGAAGGTCGCCGACCTGCCGGGCGTCTCCGGGAGTGTCCTCTACGCCGACAGCGATTGCGACATGGCTTGCCTCCGGCAAAACCCGGCGATGACGTCGGCCGACATCGTGCGCTTCATCCCGCTGGCCTCCTATGACATGCACACCAAGATGCTGGCGTTCGTCCCGCCGATCGACGAGCGCCGGTTTCCGTTTGACCGGTGGAATCGCATGTATATGGGGCGGATAGACGTCGCTCGGGTCGAACCCGGCGGCGCCGCCCGTGGTGTGCGATGACGACTGGATTTCCCGAAGACCTGGCGACCCATTCGGCCAAATGGGGCGGCGACCTGGAGCTCGTACAGGGCGCGGGCGGCAATACCTCGGCCAAGGCCGGCGGCGTACTGCGGATCAAGGCCTCGGGAAAGCATCTCGCCGACGCGGTGGTCGAGGACATCTTTGTCGACCTGCCGATCGAGGCGGCCCAGGCGATGGCGGACGGCGCGCCGGCCCCCGCCGGCCTCAAGGGCGGACTACGCCCCTCCATCGAGACCAGCCTGCACGCCATCATCCCCAGCCCCGTCGTCGTCCACCTGCACATGGTCGACGCCATCGCCCATGGCGTGCGCCGTGACGCCGAGACTGCCCTTGGCCGGGCGCTTGCGGGGCTTTCCTGGGGCTGGGTCCCCTATGTGAAGCCGGGCCCCGGCCTGGCGAAGGCCGTGCGTGAGGTGGTCGCGGGACGCGACCTCGATGTGGTCGTCCTCGGCAATCACGGCATCCTTCTGTGCGGCGACAGTTGCGAGGCGATTGACCGTCTTATCGTCGAAGCGCGCGGCCGCCTGGCGGCGCCACCTCGTCCGGCCGCCTTGGACGAGGGCCAGCTCGCGATCCTGGCCGAGCGGCTGGGCCTTGAGCCGGCGCGGATTCCCCAGGCCCACCTCGCAGCCGCCCATCCGGAGAACCTGCGCTTTGCGACCGCAGGCTCGCTCTATCCGGACCACCCGGTGTTCCTGGGACGCGGCGCACGCGTGCAACCGCCTAACGCCCCGCTGGATCCGGCCTCGGAGACGGCCCTGCATCTGGTCCCGGGCGTCGGCGCCCTGCTCGCGCGCGATCTGCCCGACACGGCTCACCAGATGGCCGCCTGCCTTGGCCTGGTGGTGTCGCGTATTCCGGAGGGCGCGGACATCGTCGCCCTGACGCGGGCCCAGGAGGACGAACTGATCGACTGGGACGCTGAAATCTACCGCCGCAACCTCGCCAGGACCTGACGCCCGCCGATGCAGATCATTGTTCCGATGTCGGGCTTTGGCGAGCGCTTCCGGCGCGCCGGGTACGACAAGCCCAAGCCGCTCATCGAGGTCGAGGGCAAGCCCATCATCGCCCATGTCGTGGACATGTTCCCCGGCGAGCACGACTTCATCTTCATCTGCAACCGGGACCACCTCGCCAATCCCGAATTCCGGATGGCCGAGATCCTGCGCGGCCTGGCGCCTAAGGGGCGGATCGTGCCCATCGATCCGCATCGGCTGGGGCCCGTGCACGCGGTCTTGCAGGCCCGCCCTTACGTGGCGCTGAACGAACCGGTCGTGGTCAACTACTGCGACTTCACCTGCTACTGGGACTACGAGGACTTCAAGCGCTTCGTCGTCGAGACCGACTGCGACGGCTGCGTGCCGGCCTACAAGGGATTCCACCCCCACTCCCAGGGCTCCACCTTCTACGCCTACATGCGCCACAACGATCTTTGGATGACAGACATCCAGGAGAAGCAGCCCTTCACGGACAGTCCTCTCGACGAGTACGCCTCAAGCGGAAGCTATTACTTCAAGTCCGGCGCGCTGTGCCTGGAGACCCTGGACGCGCAGATGGCCCAGGGGCTGTCGGTCAACGATGAATATTACGTGAGCCTGGCCTACAAGGTGCTCGCCCAGGCCGGCCGCAAGGTCGCCATCTACGAACTGCAGCATTTCATGCAGTGGGGCACGCCCGAGGACATGGCGCAGTACGTCGGCTGGTCAAAGACCTTCCGGCGGCTGGCGGCCGATGATGGTCGCCGGGCGCGCCAGGGCGGGGCGATCCTGCTGCCGATGGCGGGGTTTGGAAAGCGGTTCGCCGACGCTGGCTACGCCCTGCCCAAGCCGCTGATCCCCGTCTCGGGCCGACCGATGGTGGTCCAGGCGGTGCGCGACCTACCCGACGCCCCGGTGCAGAAGTTCGTCCTGCGCAAAGACCTCCCAGGCGCTGCGGAGATCGGCCGCAAGCTCCGCGCCACCTTCGCCGGCGCCCGGGTGCTGGAGCTCGACAAGCCCACGGACGGACAGGCGGTCACCTCGCTGCTGGGCGCCGAGAACCTGGACATGGCCGCGCCGCTGACGATCGGGGCCTGCGACAACGGCGTGCTCTATGACGTGGGCGGCTTCATGCAGGCGATGGAGCCTGGCGGCGCCGATGTGCTGGTGTGGGTGGTGCGAGGCCACGCCGACGGGGTGCGGCGCCCGGAGATGTTCGGCTGGGTCGAGGCGGACGGCGAGGGCCGGGTCACCGGCGTCAGCGTGAAGAAGCCCCTCAAGAATCCGGCGGCCGACCCCCTGATCATCGGCGCCTTCACCTTCCGGCGCGCCGGCGATTTCGTCACCGCCGCCAAGCGGTTGATCAAGCGCGATTGCCGGGTGAACGGCGAGCTCTACGTGGACAGCCTGATCGAGGACTGCGTGGAGCTGGGCTGGAACGTCCAGATCTTCGAGGTCGACGCCTATATCGGCTGGGGGACGCCCGCCGACCTGATGACCTTCGAGTACTGGCAGTCGTGCTTCCACAAGTGGCCCAGCCACCCCTATCGCCTGCAGAAGGACAAGCGGGTGCCGAGCGCAGCCGTGGCCGGCCTGGAGGCGCGCTATTCGGCCAAGGCCGCGCCGCGGCCGGCGGGGGTCCGCGCTGAGCGGCCACAGCCGGTGCTGACGCGATATCCGGTCATCGGCGAGGCGATGCGCTTCCTGCCGGTGGGCGGCTTGGCGGTGGCGATCGACTTCGTGGTCTATGCCGCCTTGACCTACGCGGGCGTGGCGCCGATGGCCGCCAAGGCCCTGAGCTTCATCGCCGGCGGCATCTTCGCCTTCTTCGCGAACCGCAGCTTCACCTTCCGCAAGGGCGGGAAGGACTGGACCACCATCGGCGCCTTCACGGGGGTTTACCTGGTCTCGCTTGGGCTCAACGTCCTGGTGAACTCCGCCCTCCTGGCGATCCTGCCGCTCAATCGCATGATCGCGCTGCAAGTCGCCTGGTTCATCGCCACCGGGGTGTCGGCGACGTCCAACTTCCTGGGAATGAAGTTCCTCGTCTTCGGGCGTCGGCCAGCCCGGGCCGCCGCCTAGCGGGCGACGCTCGGCAGGCTGGCGAAGTGCTTCCGAAGCTCGCCGAAATGGTCGAACACCGCGTCCGGCGCGTCGGCGCCTGACTTGATGACCTTCACACCGGCGTGTCGCTTCTGGATGCCCACGGCGTCGACGGCCGCGCGCGCGCCGACGATATCGGAGTGGGCTTCTTCACCGACCATCCACACCACGCCTTCGACGCCGCCCAGCTTCGCCAGCGCCAGCTCGAAATTGCCAGGCGCCGGCTTGTCGACCCCGGTCTCCTCCGAGGTGACGACCCAGTCGACCAGCCGGTCGAGGCCCAGGTGGATGATCTTGCGCAGCTGAATCTGTGCGGTGAGGTCCGTGACGATGACGGTCGGAACGCCGGCGATCCTCAGGTCGTCGAGGAACTCGGCCGCTTCCTCGAACAGCACCGCCTGGTTCAGGAACGCTCGCCAATAGGCCTGCTCCATCTGCAGGACGACGACGGGCTGGCTGGCGTAGCCCGCCAGCTCCAGGGTGCGCTGGAAATAGAGCAGCCGGCTGTGCGAGGCCGCCGTGCGGCCCAGGCGGTTCTTCAGCTCGGTGGTGGCGTCGACGAAGCAGCGCGCGAAGTCGCGCTCGCCAAGGTTCAACTGGTCCTTCACCAGGGCCTCGACCGTCGCCATGCCGGCGGCGTGGCAGGGGGCGTAGGCGTAGAGCGTATTGTCCATGTCGAGCAGGACGCAGCTCGGCGCGACGTTGAAGAGTTCGGGACGTAGGACCTGCATGTGTCTCAAGCCCTCTTGGACGTAAGGCGTTGATCGATCTGATCGAGGATGACGAGTTGCATGACGCCGGTCAGGCCGCCCGCCCATCGCGGGGTCAGTGACAGGAAGTCGAGCATGTTCGGCACGAGGGCGCGGGCGGCCGCGGCGATGTCCTCCGCCGTGGGATCGCCCTCGACCAGCAGCTTTTGCCAGCCCGGCCGGGAATTGGCCTGGACGACGCCCAGTCCGCCGATGCCGGTAAGGGCCCGCGCGAGGTTGGAGAGATCCTGCGCCACCGTCACCTCGATGGAGAGGCCGAGCGGCAAGGCTCCCTTTGAGGGCGCGCCAAAGACCAGCAGCCGCGGGTCGAGGCAGTGAAGGGACAGCACCAGGTCGGCGGCCTCAACCTGGGGGCGGATGTATCGGTCGCTGTCGGCCTCGCGCGCGGCGATGGAGGCGGAGACGGACTCCAGGCTGTGGCCGCGTTCATGGACGTCGCGGTGGATCTTGAAATGACGGCGCAGGGCGTCGTCCATCGCCAGGAACACCTTGAGGTCGTAGGCGGCATTGAGCGCGGGCGTATGCAGGGCGTGCAGCCCGGCGGCGATCACCACGTCCGTGGGGCTGATGACCTGCGGCTTGGTCATCCGGCCCACGTGGTGGTCGTAATGCGGGGCGCGGATCGGACGACCCTTGCCCAGCGACAGGGCGTCCTCGTTGAAGCGCCTCAGGTTGTTGGCCTTCGGATTGAGGTGGGTGAGGGCGCGCCACATCGGCTTGTGGCGGTCCCAGATGTGGTAGTCGTCCCCAGAGACGATCGCCGTTGAGCGCGCGCCGAAGAGGTCGCGCAGGGCGGCGGCGAGGGTGTCCTTGCCTGCCCCGCTGTCGCCGGCGAGGCCTAGCAGCAGGGGCGCGCGGCTGGCGGCGTAGAACGGCTGGCGAAGCACCCCCTCGCGCAGCATCTGGAAGGCGATCGTGCCGCCGGCCGCCACATAGATGGTCAGCAGCAGGTTGCGCAGGCGCGGCGCGTCCGGAAGGGCGCCCAGGTCCAGCGGCTGGGTGAGGTCCAATGCGCCGATCAGCGGGCCTGTGGAGGCGGTCAGGTTGAACAGCACGAACAGCGTCGAGAAGCCGGCGGCGAGCACCCAGATCCCCGAGCTTGATCTGGCCAGGTGGATCACCAGGAAGGGAATGAGCCAGAGCGCCCAGCCCGGCGAGGCCGGGGTCAGCAGGAACAGGACGAAGAAGGCCACGCCGGTGAGGTTGAACAGGACCTCGAAGTTGAACCGGCGGATGCGCCAGGCGGCGAAGATCAGGCCGGCGAACACCAGCGGCAGGACGTAGAGCCGAAGGTCGCCGCCGTAGGGCACGGCCAGGGCGAAGGCCTTGTTGCTCTCGGGCGTCTCCAGCACCATCCGTCGGAACCCCGGCGAAAGCACGAACGGGGCGAGCGTCGCCATGCCCACCAGCGAGGCGCCGATCAGCCGGGCCGCCATCGGCCGCAGGCGGCGCGCGGTGGTGACGTAGATCCACATGAAGGGCGCGCCCACGGCCATGCTCAGCTTGGCCGCCACCGCGGCCCCCAGCGCCAGGCCGGCCCCGGCGAACCGCTGACGGCTCAGCAGCAGGAGCGCCGTCGTGAGGATCAGCACGGGGAAGACGTCCAGCTGGCCGTGCCAGTAGCCGACGTACAGCACCACCGGCGAGAGCCAGTAGGCGAAGGTCACGAGCCCTCTGCGGGACCGGCCCGCCAGGTCGCGCAGGACCCACAGCAGGGCGACGTCGAGCAGGAAGACCGTCAGCCCAAGGCCGACCACCGCGCCGCGGGCGCCGCCGATCGCCTGGCCGGCCAGGGTCAGCGGGCCGAACACCAAAAGGTACAGCGGGCCGTAGGGGAAGGCCTCCGGTCGACCGCCCCCGGCGAGGAACGAGGTCCAGGGGTCGGCGCCGCCAGCGGTCCAGGCGTGCACCAGGAAGGGCGTGAACCAGTGGCTGAAGGTCCAGGGGACGGCCAGGGCGATGAGCACGAGCCGGATCGCCGCGCCGAGCGCGATTCCGAGGGGCTCGAACCGGGCGAGGCGTTCTACAGCCACAGCTGGGGCGCCTTGGTGCATACGGCCCTGGCGGTGACGCCAAGGGCCGCGAGTTCCGCCCGCATCCGCGGGATTTCCGTCTCCGCGGGCCGGCCTTGCAACTCGGGCGAGACGAGGCAGAGATCGAGGCCGGCCTGCGCGAGCGCCTGGGCCGAGGCCGTCGTGAGCGGAAGGCGCGTGAAGCAATCCACCCACGCCCAGCGCACCAGGCCCTTCAGCGTAAGGGCGGTGTCGATGGATTCGAACTCCGAGACCCGCACCGCGCAGCGCGGCTCGCCGCGGCGGGCGGTCCGAATGAGGAAGGGGAAGGACTGATCGAGGAAGAAGAAGTTCTCGATCCCCGCGGCGGCCATCATCGCCAGGAGCGCGTCCTCCAGACCCTCTTCCTTGACGTTGAGGATCAGCGTCCCGTGCCGGTATTCGCTCAGCCAGGCCTCGAAATCCTCGCCCTCCACGAAGGGGTCGTGGTGCAGGATCAGCCGCGAGCCCTGGCTGCGCAGGTCGATCTCCACGCCATATTCCGGGGGGGTCTCGCGGAGCTGGGCCAGCGTGTTCCGGCGGTGGGCGATGATCTCCATGGCGCCCGTCATTGCACGCCCTTGAATCGCAGCCGCAGGCTGAAATCCATCGTTCGGCGAATGAATTTCCACTTGCCGGCCAGGCCGGTGTTCCAGTGCGACGTCCCGTGCAGCCGCTCGGGGAATTGGCAAGGGATCCGCTTCACCACCAGCTTCGCGCGCTTGGCCAGCCAGTAGACGTAGAGGTCGAGCGAGAAGTCGTCGGGCGGGTTGCGCCAGGTCTCGAAGAAACTGCGGTGGAAGACGTTGGGCTGGGCGTTGATGTCATGCAGCACCACCCCGGTGAGCGCGGTTTCGAATGCGGACATGCCGTTGGTGAAAAGGACATCGAACGCGGGCCGGCCCAGCCGGCGGCCCTTCACGTAGAGCCTGCGGGGATCCTCCGCCTGATCGAACAGGGCCAGGGCGCGCAGGGCGTCGGTCGGGTCGGTCTGCAGGTCGGCGTGCGTCCAGCCGAGGATCTCGCCCTTGGCGGCGCGCAGGCCTGAGATGATTCCAAAGCCGTAGCCTTGGTTGACCTCGACGCGGACCGTGCGCAGGCCGGCCTTTCCCTTCAGCAGGCCGGGGAGAATCTTGGGCGTGTCGTCCTTGGAGCCGTTGTCGACGAGGACCACTTCGGCGCCCGGCGCCTGCGCCAGAAAGGCGCTGCAGCGCTCCACGAGGAGCGGCAGATTCCTGGCCTCGTTGTAGCAAGGAATGATCAGCGAAAATCGCAACTGTGACGCCCTGGTCTCTGAATGCCCCGCGCCGCAATCGAACAGCGTACGCCCCTGCCCAGACTTAGCTGCAAGGCTTGTGCCGTGAAAGAGCCGGCTGGGCGACCTTTCGGTGAATTCGACGAGCGTTCGAGATACTTGGACCACATCTGACTATTTCGGAGTAGCCGCCGTCAGCTAGGGTCGCCTTGTCTCTGAGGACCTGCGCTGGCCGATTCGCTGATGTTCAAAACCGACTTCCTCAGCCGTGCATGGCCCGAGCGTATGATGCTGGCCGTGACCTATGCGGGCGTATTGGCGCTGGCGGCCTACACCCTGTTTTGCGTCGCGCCGGCGCTCGCCGCTCGCCTGGCCTATCCGGGCCCGCTCGAGCACCAGGAGGGACTGGTCGTCGATCTTGGTCTGCGATTTGTTCGTGGCTATCCACTGTATTCGCAACCGTCAGCGTCCGGATATTCGCTGATATATTCTCCCCTATATCTCGAATTCGTCCGCATTGTCGCAGGGCTGCTCGGGTCGAACTTCGTCGCGCTCCGTGCGGTCTCGATGTTCCTGTTGCTCGGTTCCGCGGCCTTTGCCTTGCTCACCCTGCGCGCGATGCGCTCGCCGGCTGCGAGCTATTGGCTGTGGCCCATCGGATTTTTGGTCGGGTTCGGGTTCGTCGGCTGGATCGATCTGATCCGAATAGACGCGCTGCTCCTGTGCGGGACCATGGCCCTGTGCTGGAGACTGGCCGGAGCGCGGGGCGTGGCGGACTGGATGGTCGCAGGCGTGGTTCTGGCGCTCCTTATCGGCGTCAAGTTTACCGCGGGGGCGATCGCCGCTGCGTTGCTGGCGCTGGCCTTGTTCGAGCGCCGGATGCTGGTCCTCGTGGGGACGGCGATTCTTGGCGCCGTCCTGATCTATGGCGTCAGCTACGCGCTGTATGGCCAGGCCATGCTGGACTGGGTGTTTCGGTCGCCGGCGACACACCCGCTGGAGCGGGGCAACGCCTATGCGATCGTCCTTTGGCTGGTGATCGCCACGCCTCTGTGGCTCGGGGCCATTGCGGCCGTTCAGCGATTGGACATCCGCCTTACCGAGGCCGGCGCGAGCTTGGCGGGGAGTTGCTCCACGCCGGTCCTGCGGCTCTACGCTCTCTCAGCCGGCGTCTTCGCCATGTGCGCGCTCTCGGCGCTGAAGCAAGGGGGCGGCTTGGCGAGCTTCGCCGTCCTGAGCGGCCCGCTGGCCCTCTTCTTCGCGCACGCCGTGGGACGGGCGGCGGCGCGCGATGCGCCGGGGCGGGAAGTCCCTGCACCTGAGCAGCGGGTGCTGGTCATCGCCGCCCTCGCCGCGGGCCTGGTGATCGCGGCGCTCGGGGCGCATGGGCTTAGATCCCTCGCCCCTCGGCCGTCGGACGGCCAACAACTGGCGGCGTTCCTCAATCGCGTGCGCGCTGAGCCCGGCCAGGTCTGGATCGTGAGTCACCCCTGGGTGGTGGACGAAGGTCAGCGACAGCCCACAACGGCCATCCAGCAGATCGGCGCCGAATGGCGCGATCCCCGCCTGCCGGCCGACCTGCGCGCCATTCTGGCGTCGAAGGGATATTCGGCGATCTACACGGGAGATGACTTCCTCACGGCCTCGTTCCGGCGGGAGTTTCGGGAAGCGTTGTGCGAATCCTACGCCGTCCGTCAGACCCTGGCGCCTGACCAGACGCTCCCCAGCTTTGGCGCCGCCATGTTTGCGCCTGATCGGATCTGGCGCCCGCGAACGGCGCCGCCGAGCGGGGCTGAGCTGATCGCTTGCGTCGGCCCTAGCGCGTAGCGCTGGCGCCTCAGCGTCAGGGGCGGCGGGAGGGGCGCGGCGCCGACCCGGAGGGCCGCTTGGTTGTTGATGCGGGCGCGGGGGTCTGTGAGGCTGCTTTCGCGGAGCGAACCTGGGGGGCGGATGATTGCGGGCATAACCGGGCGGCGGCTCGCGCTGGCGATCGTCGCACTCCTCATCTTTGTGGCGGCGGCTCCCCGCCTGGTCGCCGTGCCGGAGGCCATGACCCACGTTGACGACATCGGCGTGGCGGCGACGATCCTGGAGGCTCGCCAGGCCTTCCGCCATGTGGAGGACCTGCGTGGAGCGCTGAACAATCGGCAGCTGCGCCAGTACGATTCACCGAAGTTCAGATTGCTGCGATCGATCGACAAGGCGGGAATGCTCGGCCCGACCTACGACCTGCTTGCGGTCGCCCGGGATTCCCTGGCCGTGCCGGCGCGCTGGACCTACGCGCCAGGCCAGTACGTGGTGACAGGCGCTCTGGTGTCGGAGGCCGCCTCCTATCGCGAGGAACTCGTCCGGGGGCGGGCGCCTTCCGCCATCGCCTCCATGCTCGCCATCCTTGTGGTCGCCATCGTGGCGTGGCGGTTGAGGCGGCGCGACGACTATGCGGCCCCTCTGGTGGCCACCGCCGTGACCGCCACTTCCCTGGAGCTCCTGGTCTTCAGCGCGCACATGAGCAACTACGCGCTCGGCGTCCTGGCCTCGGGCCTGCTTCTGGGGCTCACCGCCCTGCGGCCGACGCCGCCGCGAACGTGGCGCGGGGCCTTGGCGCTGGGGGGCGCGCTTTGGGTTCTGGTGATGCTGAGCTACCAGATCCTCCCGCTCGTCTTCGCAGCCCTCGCCGCCGTGGCCTTGGCGGAGGCGACGCGAGAGACCCGCGGCTGGCGCACCCTCCCGGCTGCGTTCGCTCAAGCGCTCGCCAGCCCATGGTTCCGGCGACTCGTGGCGGCCGGCGCTGTGTTCGTGGCGCTCATGCTGCCCGTGTACCTGGTGCTGCTGACATCGGTTCGGCCCATCACCTGGAACGCCGGTCCGAACGGCGAATTCGTGTTTGACGGACTGACGAGAGAAGGCGGCCTCCTCGGCGCGGGCCGGTTCCTCGCGGGGAACGCCTGGCTGATGTTCTCGGCCATGACAACGCCGGTGCCGTGGGCGCATCCGGCCCGGGCGATCGTCACAGGGATTCTGGCGGCGCTGTTTCTGGTGGGCGTGGGCCGTCTGCTGGCGGACCGGTCTCGCGCGGGTGACCGCGCAACCGGACTGTTCATCCTGATCGCCTGCGGCCTGACGCTGGTCATGTCGCTGGCGGACCTCACCGCGCTGAGCCCGACCCGGCATGCCTTGGTCCTCCTGCCGTTGTTCGCCATCGCGGCGGGGGAGGGCGCCGCGCTCGTCCTGGGACGAATGGGGAGCGGCGGTTCAAGGCTCGTCCTGTCGTTCGCCATGGCTGGCGCTCTGACGCTCCTCTGGGCCACGGCCCTGCCGGCGATGCTCGCCGCGCGCCGCGACCCCGTCCGCGAGGCGGACCTGGCGGCGCGGATCGCCACCGTGCGTCCCGCCGCCATCCTCGAGTTCGATCACACCTATGCGGTGGAGCTGATGCCCAGCGTCCGATCGCGGGTCCCGGTCTTCAACGAGGAGAACTTGAACTTCCCCTGGCTCGGCGGCCGCAAGCCGGCGGCCAATGGACCTGTGATCGCCGTCTCGACCGGCGGTCCGCTAGACGCCGGGCGTCGACGCCTCCTTGGGGAGGCGCTTGCGCGGTCGGAGCCGGGCCCCCTTCGCTGGTGCCCTGATGCGGTCGCCGCCGTTGCGGACCTGCGGCCGTCGTCCCAGACCATGGAGGTGTTCCCCATTCAGACGGGCGGCGTGAACGGCTACTACGCCTACGTCTTCCCCACCTGCGGGCCCGCTGGCGCATAGCTGGTCAGACGCAGGACCTCGCCGAAGGCCGTGGCGGGATCGGCGATGTCGCGAACCTTTTGCTTCAGTTCGAAGACCTTCGCGCCCACCAGGAAGCGGTACCAGAGGCCCTGGAGCAGGTGATAGGTGAGCCCCTCGCGGCCGTCCAGAAAGCCTCCAAGAAGCAGGTACCGGTAGAGGAAGTAGAGGGGCGCGCTAAGGTAAAAGGGGATCGCGCCATAGATCCCATGCTTCATCCAGCGCTTGTAGGCCGTTTGCCCGGACAACGGCGAGCCGGGTTGGTCCGCCTGCGGGTCGGTGAGTCCCAGGCCCCGACGCATCACCTCGATCGCCTCGCGCGTGGCGTAGCGGTTATGCTTGTCGGTGAAGAAGGTCAGGTCGCGCAGGTTCCAGTCGGAGAATACGCCCGTGAACCGGACCGAGCGGCCGCGAAGGAGGACGATGTGCTCGTCCATCCACTTGTCCTCGACCTGCGCCGCGCCGGTGCGCCAGATCCTGAGCAGATAGAGCGGAAAGCGTCCGCCGTGCCGGATCCAGCGGCCCATGAAGATGTGCCGCCGGTTCAGGGTCACGCCGGTCACCTCCGGCGGCAGCCGGGAGAGCTCGCGCTCGATCTCCTGGGCCAGGTCCGGCTCCACGACCTCGTCGGCGTCCAGGCGCATGGTCCAGCCCGTGGTTATCCCGGCGTTCTCGATCGCCCACTGGAACTGCTGGGCCTGGGTGACGAAGGGGTTCTGGAGGACGCGGGCGCCCAGCGACCGGGCGAGTTCGACCGTCTCGTCCGTGGAATAGGAGTCCACCACCACGATATCGCGGGCGACGGGCCGCAAGGCGAGAATGGCGCGCTCGATGTGCAGCGCCTCGTTGAACGTCAGGATGATGACGGTGAGGTCGGCCACGGTCGTCAGGCGCTGTCCAGCAGCGGGTTGGGGTATCCTGCCGCCACGAACAGCGCATCAACCTGGGCGCCCAGGCCGTTTCTCAGTCGCCCGACGGTGTGGATCGATGAAAGCACGAAGCCCTGCGCCTCCAGCCACCGGATGACCTCCGGCGCCAGCGGCTGGCCCTCGTAGAAGGGCAGGAAGGACAGTTCGGCATAGACGTAGCGGGCCCTCGCCAGCAGGCCGGGCATGCCCTTCAGCGCCTCAAGTTCGTACCCTTGGACGTCCAGCTTGATCATCAAGGGCAGGGGAAGGTCGGCCCCCCCGAGCTCATCATCGCCTCGCCGGACCCGTATCTTTTGCGAACTGGATTCCTCGGTGCCGGGGAACGCCCAGGACTGGACGGCCGAAATTGGCAAGAGGGACGAGCTGTCGTCGTGGGCCGAAACATGGAGGGTCAGCTCGGAGTTCGCCGCGCCGAGCGCGCACCTGTGCAGCGTGACCAAGGGGTGGTCCCCGAGCGCCGCCGCGAACTGGGACGCGGCGCGTTCAAGAGGCTCGAAGGCGTGGATCACCACGCCTGGCCGGGACGCCATCGCCACCAGGGAGAACTGGCCGATGTTCGCGCCGACATCGAGGATGCTGGCGACGTCGAGATGCCGCAGCAAGTCCTCATGCTCGATAGCCGCGGCGACGCGGCGCCTCAGCCCGGAGCGGTATTCCCGCCGCGTGAGCAGCTTCCCGAGCTTGAGCAGCTTTGTGATCAGCCGCCGCATCTAGGCGGCCACATTTTTCGATGGGGATCGCGCAGCTCCAGGGCGCTCCTTCGAGGTGGCGAGGATGATGTCGATCAGGTTCTGGACGGCCGCGTCGATATGGAAGGCGACGTTGAAGGTCCGCTGCGCGCGCTGACCCATCGCCGCGCGCTCGCTGGGCTCCAGCCGGATGAAGCTTTCCAGCGCTCGCGTATAGCCCTCGATGGTGTCGCCGCCGACGATCCCGCTCGCCGAGTCGGCGACTTCGCGCCAGATGTTCACCTTGTCGGTAATGACCACTGGCCTGCCGCACCCCATCGCCTCCGCCACCACGATTCCGAAGTTCTCGGAATGCGACGACAGGACAAAGCCCTCGGCGCCGTAATAGGCGCCCCATTTGGCCTCGCCAACCAACATCCCGGGCCAGTGGACGCGTTCGCCGATCCCGAGCCGCTCGGCGAGCGCGGCGAGCTTTTGCTGCAGGCCAAGCTCGTCCGGCCCGGCGATAACGAGCTGAAGATCGGGCCGGATATGCGCGAGCGCGGCGAAGGCTTGGATCAGGATATCGCACCCCTTCTTGGGGTGGATCCGGCTCATGAAGAGAAGGTACGGGCGCCCGTTGAGCTGCGGCGTCGCCTTCTCGAAGGCCGCCCGGAACTCCGGCGTTTCCCGAGGCGGCGGAGCCGTGCCGTAGCCAACGACATGACCCTTCCCCAGAAAGGGCTTGAAGGCCTTCTCGGCGAGGATCTGCTCATCTTGCGTCGTGTAGAGGACGCGTCGGGCGTCGCGGACCACTCGATGCTCAAGGAGCCGCCAGAAGATCCTCTTGAAGAAAGTCTTTATGGGGTATTCCTTGGAGAACCAAGGATCCATCTGGCCGTGGGTAAATATATAATATGGTATTCCCATGCCGGAAAGCGCTCGCCAGGTGCCCACGGATGAGTAATTCCAAAGTCCATTGACGATTACAGCGTCATAATACTTCGCATGTTTACGAAGCCATGGCGCAAGGGCGGGCGAATAACGGTATCGACGCCAGGAAATCCATCTCGACGCCTTCCAGGAGCTGTTCGCACGCCCCAGCGGAAAGGTCCTGACGGTGCAACTCTCGATCAGTGGGCTTTCGGGAGGGTCAAGGCTGACAATCTCTCGGACATGGCCCCACCGCTGCAGCACCTCGGCGCCTCTCAGGACACCTTCCAGTGGCCCGCCGTCTCGAGGGTCGACCGAACCGATGACATGCAGGAAACGCATCCAGAAAGGCCCGAAACCGGCCGCCGCCCCTCGCAGCGATCATCTGAGGGGTCAGCCGGCCTACTGTTGGTGAGGAAATTCCATTGTAGTGGGATTGAGCAGTCTCTTACCGAAGATCGAGCATAAGGTGTGACCGCGCGTCATGAAGTATAGGCCGCACGGCCACTTCATGACCTGACGGGCTTGCCGCTGTCAGATTGACACGCATGGGACCATTCATGACAACCCTTGTGGTCCGCTTCTGTGAATGTCCCGTTATTGCGCGTCCATCAGCGCCCTCTCGCCCAGGACCGAAAGCGGTCCGATGCCTGCCTGAACGAAGGGGATGACGTGAGTATAGCGCTCGTCTGGACACAATTCTCTCCCTACCACATCGACCGCATCGAGGCCGCCGCCGCGGTCTGCGGCGGCGATCATCAAGTGCTGGCCTGCGAAATCGCCACGACCTCGGCGACCTATGCCTGGGATCCGTCGGGCGACGTGCGCGGCGCGCGCAAGATCACGCTCTTTCCGGGGCAGTCTTACGATCGGATCGCCTGGCCGCGGCGCTTCCTCGCGCTGGCGAAGGCGCTGCGTCGCGCGCGCACCGTGTTCATCGGGGTGTCCTGCGCCGAACCCGACATCATCGCGCTCTCCTGGTGGCTGAAGCTCACCGGCAAGCGGGTCATCATGATGAACGAGTCCAAGTTCGACGATCGGCCTCGTCGCGCGGGGTTCGAGTTCCTGAAGAGCCTGGTGCTCGCGCCCTATCATGCGGCGATCGTCGGCGGGCCGCGCCACACTGACTTCCTTCGCTACCTCGGGTTCCGGCGGCGAGAGGTGATCGAGGGCTACGACTGCGTGGGGCTTGATCGCGTGCGAGCCCTGGGGGCGCATCCGCCAGCGCCCGACGGGCCGGCCTACGCCGCGCGGCCGTTCGTCTTCGTGGGCCGCCTCGTTCCCAAGAAGAACGTCCTCACTCTCATTGACGCCTTTGCTTCCTACGTGAGCTTGGCTGGGGATGCGGCGCGGCGGTTGGTGATCGTCGGCGGAGGCCCTGAAGACGCGGCGGTCCGTGAGCGGATCCGGCAGGCGGGTGTCTCGGCGCTCGTGGACATGCCGGGCTTCCTGCAGGCTGACGGTGTCGCCGCCGCCCTGTCGGGCGCCGTGGCGCTCATTCTTCCGAGCCGGGAGGAGCAGTGGGGCCTGGTCGTGAACGAGGCGTTGGCCTTCCACCTGCCCGTGATCGTTTCTAGCAACGTCGGCGCGCGTGATCGCCTTGTGCACAATCTGATCAACGGCTTCGTCATTGAGCCCGATGGCGTCGAAGGGTTCGCCCGGGCCATGCTGGCCCTTGGCCATGACGAGGCGCTCTGGCGGCGGATGGTTGCGGAGTCTGCGAAGCTGCAAGATCTCGCGGACGCGCCGCGTTTCGCCCAGGCCGTGGCGACCATGGCGGGAAAGGCCTGAAGGCTCGCGAGACTAGCCGTTCGGACGGATGATTTGCTGGATGGCCTCGCGCAGGATCGAGGGTGTCCGGGAAAGTCTCGGCAGCGGATTGAGGCCGAATGCGCGGCTGTTCATGACCATGGTGATGAGGGCGCCAACCGAGACCCCGATCATCGCGCCGGCGACGAGGCCCGGTCTGCCGAACGCGACCCCGAGGACATAGGCCATCAGCGGGCTGAGCAGCGTCGTCGCAAAGGCGCCCCCGACGTTCCACCGCAGATGGTTGAGCCCGATGCCGAGATAGAAGGCCGGGATGGCGAGGAGGTTTGGGAACCAGCCGGCGCTGCAGATCACGGCGTAGGTCACGAACTCCCACTTCACCTCGCCGATCCACAACAGGCTGACGATGGGGGTCGCGGCGGCGAACCCTCCAAGGCTGACGAGCGAGGTCGCGGCGAGGCCCGCGACGGCGACTTCATAGGTCCTGACGAGCTGCTCTCGATCGGCAGGCCCGATCTTCGCGAACATCGGCACAAGGTTCTGGGTGGGTGCGCTCAGCACGGCCCGGATCTGGCTGACGCAGCGAGCCGCCATCTCGTAGTAGCCGAGCATCGCCACGCCGCCCACGGCCGCGAAGACATAGCGGATGGCGGGCTCGTGCAGGAAGCCGACGAGATTGATGGTCTGCAGCCTGACGCCGAAGCCGAGCAGCTCCCGCAGGGCGGCGCGGCTCCAGCGGAGGGGCGCCCGCAGTTGGAAGCGGCCGTGTATCTGCCGGACGACGAACATCCAGCCGACGAGCAACTGGACCAGGAACTGGCTGATCTGAGCCAGGGCCAGTCCGACAAGGCCAAGCCTGGGAACGGCGATCAGCGCCACCAGCGCCTGGCCGACGACCCCGAAGATGACGATGGCGCTTTTGACGTCGGAGCGGCCGAACCCGATCAGGGCCGAGGCGATGACGTTGAAGATGCTGGCCAGTGCGAAAGCCGCCAGGCTCCAGGGCAGGAGCGCCTGGACCTGATGCTCGGCCGCGCCGTGGGTGACTCTCGACAGGGACCAGCTGGCCGGCAGATACATGGCCAGGGCGATGGCCAGGTAGATCCCGATGTTGAGTAGGACGGCGCTGTCGACGTAGGTCGCGGCCTGGTCCCTGGACTCCCGCTTCCCATCGGACAAGGCGACGTAGCGCGCCAGCCCACCCGCGGCTCCAAGGTCGAAGGCGCGTCCGAGGGATGTCGTGGCGGCCACGAGCGACCATGCGCCCAGGGCGTCGATCCCGAGCCTGGTGATGACCACGCGATAGAGCACGAAGAGGACCACCGCGCTGGCGATCACCTCCGCGAGATTCCAGCCGATGTTTCGCCGCATGCGTGGCGGGGCCATGGCCAGGGCCCTCCCTCAGGCCTGAACGAGGAGTTGGCCGTACAGCTCGGCGAGCTGCTCACCGTACCGGCGCTGCGTATACTGGGCGCGAACCTGCGCAGCGTTCCGCGCTCCCACGGCGGCGATGGTCTGCGGGTCCTTGATGAGCGCCTGCAGGACTCGGCCGAGCTGGTCAGCGTCGCCAGGGCGGATCAGCGCGCCATGCACGCCGTCCTCGACAATCGACCCGGCGTTCGGCGTGGTGACCACATAGCAGCCCGCGGCCAGCGCCTCGAAGATCACCCGCGCCGATCCCTCCGCGAGCGTTGGGAACACGAACACGTCGGTCTGCGCCATTTTCGCGGCGAGCTGGCTGCGTGTCAGGCTCCCGATGTGCCGCACGTTCGGATTTTGCTGCATCGTCGCCAGGGTTTGGTCCTGCAGGGGGTCGACCGTCCCGGCGATTTCCAGGGTCCAGCCGGATGGCGGAAGCGCTGCGGCCGCCGCCGCCAGGACGTTCGCCCCCTTCCGGGCGTTGAAGCCGCCTGCGAACATCATCCGCAACGGCCCGCCCGGCTGGCGCGGGGTCCTTGGCGGGATCATCTGCAGGAAGGCGTCGTCGACACCGAGGTAGATCACCGAGATCCGCTCGGTCGGGGCCCCTGCGGCGATGAAGGTCTGACGCACGAATTCCGAGTTCACCACGACGTGGTCGGCGCGCGCGATGTCGTCGGCGACGAACGCCCAGAATCCCGCAGGTCGGCTCAGCTGATGCGGTTCCGGCATCGCGCCATCGTTGGCGACTAGCCAGTCCAGGGTCGCGGGGTGGGCGATCGAATGATCGCAGAGCGTCACCAGTCCGAGCGCACGCGCCGTGTCGATGGAGGTCAGTCCGTAGCCGGCCCTGAAATGGTAGATCTGCGCGCTCCGGCCGGCGCCGCGCAGCTCGCGGGCTGCCCCCTTGGAGAACAGCCGCATGGCCTGCCGCTCAACGGCCTCGGCGAGCTTTGCGTGGCCTTGACGCATCATCAGCGAACCGATCTCGCTGAGGAGGTCGGCGGCGGCCAGCGATGCGACCCGAGCGTCAGCAATCGGCACGCCGCGTTCCAGGAATTTGGGGTAGCGCTGCGTTTGATCCAGGCCGGCCTGAGAAGCCCATCGCTTGATCCGCGATGTCGGATAGAGGCCTGCGACGAATCGCTTCAGCTGCCCCCTGGTCTCGGCTTCGGCGGCGGCGCCGGCGAGGTGGAAGTTCTTGAAACCATTGGTGATAACGACAGACATCTTCGCCGCTGAGCTTGGTTGCCCGCCCCACAGGATCACCCTACGGTACCGGCCGGCGAGAAGCCTGCCAAATGGGCGCCAAGATTGCCTTAAGCGCACCTGTCCATGCTGGGAATGCGCATCGAGGCGCAGGGGATTACTAAGCTAGATGCCGCGAACACGGGTTGGTCAGTTTGGACGATCGCGCGCGGGCGGCCCATTGCCGGCCGGCCCGGCGGCGCCGCGCAGCATCCCCATCGATTGGCTCACGGTCCTGCTGTTCGGCTTTGGCGTCGCCAGGCTGCTTGAAGTCAAGGTGAT